>ERZ777305.8-NODE-8-length-338833-cov-27.300135_pt1 | contig 338833 bp, 286 predicted proteins | sample MGYA00374965_ERZ777305 | MGnify/ENA primary metagenome ERZ777305 (study PRJEB29328, sample SAMD00013331) | mouse gut metagenome | study: EMG produced TPA metagenomics assembly of the Metagenome analysis of fecal microbiota from mouse which was promoted...
AGAGCACGACCTTGCCAAGGTCGGGGTCGCGGGTTCGAGTCCCGTTTTTCGCTCACTTGAAAAGAGTACATTAACATACGGCTGCATTGGCACGAAATTCGCAATTTGCGAAAATAGCTCAGTTGGTAGAGCACGACCTTGCCAAGGTCGGGGTCGCGGGTTCGAGTCCCGTTTTTCGCTCAAAGCTGATGCAGCTTCCTTGTCCGGGTGGTGGAATTGGTAGACACGCTACTTTGAGGGGGTAGTGGCCGAAAGGCTGTGTGAGTTCGAATCTCATCTCGGACACCTTGAAAACCCAGGTAATTACATTTAATTACCTGGGTTTTTATTTTATGTATGTTCCGGTTTCGATTACGCTTTTTCGGAGTCAAACAGTTTTCATTTTGGCAAGTTTCAGCACTTTATATCGGGAAACTCATTCTATGCGGAAAAAATGCGATTTGTCCGCGCAGCAGAGAGGGCATTCGTAGTCGTCGGGCAGCTCGCCATCGACTTCTGCCACGTAGCCGCATATGTCGCACTCGTAGCGGTTGAGAGTCTTGGCAGTTGTATCAGCGACCTTGGTCTCTTCTTTGCGGTATGTGGGAGCGTTCTTCGGGGCTTTACCCTTCACTGTGCTGTGGTAGTAGCTGTATGTCATCGGAGTGCCGGTTCCTTTCACTGTATCTTTCAGCCGTGCCACCACAAGCACATGCGTGTCGCAGTCGATGAACTGTTCCGCTTCCAGAATCAGCCGTCCGGCAAAGCTTCCTTTCACGCAAGGAGTGCAGCCCAATACTTCATAACCGAAATCGTGGTATTTGTCGTTGTCGCGGCTGCTGGAGAACCCGAATTTGCCGATAATCCCGGGGGCGGTGTCCTCGGCGACTATGCTTAGCGAGAAGCGTTTGAATTCCTTGATTGCATCCAGGGTGTAGTTGTTTTTGTTAAGCGACACTGTGAGCAGCGGGTTCTCGCTCGTTACCTGAAAGCATGTGTTCACGATGCAACCGACGGGGCGGCCGTCTTTGAATGCTCCTAATACGTACATTCCGTATGTGAGTTTGTAAAGTACTGTCAAGTCCATAATTGCTTTATATATTGATTATTGATTATCGTAGTCGGGCAGTGCAACGGCTTCCGCACACGCCAAATCCCCGGCGGGATGGTTCGCCGGGGGATTTGGGCGGTTACGGAAGCTTGAGTGATATTATTCTTCTGCGGCATATTCGTTTACCGACTCTACTGCGAGTACGGTAAGTTCCTTGTCGGAAGCCTTTTCGCTGCGGAGAATCGAGCGCAGCAGTTTGGCAATCTTAGGTTCTTCCATGGCGTCGGCGAGTGCCGCAAGTGTTCCGTAGGTGGCAATCTCGTAGTGCTTGGCCTTCTGTGCGGCAAGAATCAGACCGGCGTCGCGGATTGCCGTCCCTTTTTCAGTGTCGGATATTATACTGTCGGCCTCGGAGAGCAGTCCTTCCATGGCATCGCATTTCTTTGTCGCCGGCTTTTTACCCATGAGTTCGAACACCTGGTTCAGAGTGTCGATCTGCTTTTCGGCGTCGGCCATGTGTTCGTCGAACGATGCTGCGAGTTCTTTGCCTGTTGCCGCCTTGCGCATTTTAGGTAGAGCTTTAAGCAGAGCCTTTTCTGCCCACAGGATGTCCTTTAGTTCATCGGTGAAGAATTCGCGGAATTCCTGGCCTGAGTTGTCGCTCTTAGTATCCTTGGATGTTGTTTTGGTCTTTTGTGTTGCGTCGGACTTGGAGTCGGCTACATCTTTTTTCTTTGTGTCCGCCTTCGCTTTCGTTTCGCTCTTGGAGGAAGGAGTGTTTTTGTTAGCTTTGGTTTCCATAAATATTTTAGTTTTGGTAAGTAAACACTGTTGCTGTGCAAATGTCTCTTTTGTAAGGATAAGAACGATCAGGCTGCCGCTTCGGTTTTGTTAAGGACGCCTAAGACTACATAAAATGTATGTCGTTTTTATGTATGCTGTAGCTCGGCAGTCGTTATGTGTTATGGGAGATTTCGTAACTTTCCGACTCCAGATCTGTTGTGTCGGCCCAGACTTCTTTGGCTATCCGGAACGCAGCCCATGCGTTCGGCCATCCGGCTTAGAAAGCCCCCTGGGTGATTAATGCTGCAATTTCATTGCGGGTTATTTGTCGTTATAGTGATTGCTGCTGCCAGAATTGTCAGGAGTTTCCTCATTGCTGTTTTCTATAGACTGACTGTTACAATATTACAATCACCGGAGTATAGGCCATGTACCGCAATCGCGGATAGTATTGCCAATTTTACGGAAAGAGGCAGGTCCGGCATGCGCTGAATAAAGACGGCGGGCAATCCGTTGCCGGACTGCCCGCCTAAGAGAAAGATGTGTTTATGTAAGGAGGAGGGAAATTCCTTTACTTAACAATTTCTTTGTAAACCTTGTCGCCCTGGCGAACGATGTAGAGGCCGGCGGCAGGAGTTTCAACGCGTACGCCCTGGAGGTTGAAGTATTCTTTTGCGGCGTTGTTCTCGATGCTTACATTGCCCACGCCGGCACCTTTGGGGAAGAAGGTTACCTCTGCGGGATCTTTGGCTTTGGCGGGGAGGACTAATTTAATCTGGCCGTCGTAGTCTTCGGCCATGATGGCATCGTTGGCGTTGTAGTTCCACATAACAGGGAATTCGTCGGCGATAACTTCGCCGCCGGCTCCGTAGTTCACATTGCCCCAGTCGGCATCGGCGATTTTGAAGGTTACACCCATGGCGATGTTGTGGGGGGCGGTGCAGTCGAAATAGTAGGTAACACCATCTTCGGTGGTGAACATCCAGTCTTCGGGTGCGCCCCATTCGTTCATCCCGCCACGGAGATAGATTTTGGTGAAGCCTTCGGGTTTGGGAGTAGTGGTGGTGGCGGTAAGAGTCTTGAGGTCGCCGGATACTGTGATTGTGTAGTTGCCTACCCAGGGAGTGCCGATGTTGGCATCGCCGGCCACGAGTTCCACGGGAGTGCCCAGATTCTCTTCGGTGAGTTCGCAGGTGAGTGCGCCCACATTGTAGTCATCCCAGGAGGTGCCCTTGGTGGTGGATACCTTGAACTGGATGAGGTTTTCCACGGCGAAAGTGTAGTTGCCGTCGGTAAGGGCTACTTCCATAGGAGTCTCGGGAGTCCAGTCCAGACCGACGCCGCTACCTACGATATAGATCTGGGCGTTGGCGCTCAGAGCAAGGGCGGCGATAGCCGCTACGGAGTAAAGTTTTTTCATGTAGTGTTTTTAGTAAGATGATATGAATCCGTTAGGTTTAAAACCGCGGCAAAGATAGTCATTTTTGTGATTGGGCTGCAACTTTTTATCAAAAAAGAACATATGTTTTACAACATGTCGCTGTGCTGTGCGCAGGATTGTGAAGGGTTGGCACGGTCTGGCACCTCCAGTGGAATAGAGTTTCCTACTTTTCCTGGATTAACAGCAGGGCATCGCCGGGGAGTAGCCGGCGCTTGCCGTCGGGGATTATGTATTTGCCGTTTCTGCGAATCATCATCACCAGGGTGCCTTCGGGCAGCTGCATGTCGCGGAGAGTGTTGCCATTTTCCAGGTCGTGTTCCGAAAGCACTATTGTGTGGAGCGATGCCGGATGTTCGTCGGCAAGTTCGACACCGAACGAATGGTCGTCGTGCGTGTCGTCTTCAACGAGCTGCAGCTTTTTTGCGGCTGAAATCACGGTTGTGCCCTGTACCATGAGGGATACGATTGTCACAAAAAACACGATGTTGAAAATCTGCGACGCTCCTGGAATACCGGCAACCACAGGATAAGTGGCGAATATGATTGGAACAGCGCCTCTCAGTCCCACCCAGGACACGAATGCCTTGGATTTCGCCGTTATTCCGCGGAAAGGCGCAAGACTAATGAAAACTGCCAGCGGACGGCCTGCCACAATCATGAAAGCACCGATAAGTATCGACACGGGAGCAACCGTAAGCATTTCATGCGGGTTCACAAGCAGTCCGAGCATTATGAACATCACAATCTGTGCAAGCCATGTTATGCCGTCCATAAATTTCGACACTCCTTTCCTGAAAGGAATTTTTGAGTTGCCGATTACGATGCCGCAGAGATACACCGCCAGGTAGCCGTTGCCTTTCAGCATGCTTGTAAGTGTGAAAGTGAGGAACACGAGAGCGAAGAGCAGTATCGATATCATGGCTGTTGCCTGGCCGTCGTCCTCGCTGCCGTTTTTCCCCAACCGGCGATATATATGCGTAAGGCGCACACCGAGCCAGCCGAGCAGCAGTCCGAGACCGCCGCCGACGGCGAACTGCAAGCCGAGAAGCAGCAGGACAGACCCCGCCGAGAGTGTGCCGCCGTTGGAAAGCATGGCAATGAGTATGATTGTGAGCATATATGCCATGGGATCGTTGGAGCCGCTTTCAAGTTCCAGCACCGGGCGCAGATTGTTGCGCAGGCACACGTTGCGGCCTCCCAGGATGCCGAATACCGATGCCGAATCGGTCGACGACATTGTGGCTGCCAGCAGAATGGCTACCGGCAGGGTGAAATGGATGTTTGTCCATTCCGCGCGGGATAGCAGATAGATGAACACTCCAGATAGGACGGCTGTGAGCAGCACTCCGGCGGTGGCAAGGGTGAGACCGGGACCTATTACAGGACGTATTGCCTTGAAACTGGTGTTCAGACCGCCACTGAAAAGAATGATGCACAGTCCCACCATTCCTATGAACTGGGCGGTGTGCATGTCGTTGAACTGCACTCCAAGCCCGTCGACTCCGAACAGCATACCCACAAAGAGGAATACCAGAAGGAGCGGCAGCCCTGTGCGGTAGCTCGATTTTCCGATTATCACACCGAATATGAGGAGGATGGAGCTGACAAGCAATATATTTTCAGCCGTTATCTGCATAATGTGTTTTATATGTTGTCGCTATAAGTATGCTTTGGTAATTATGTCGGTTGTTCCAGTGAAGCCTGTCAGTCCAGCGAGCGCACATCCACAATCTGTATCTCGCCCATATTCAGGCGTGCCCGAAGATATTCGGCGAGTTTCCGGCGTTCGCTGCTGCGGATGTTTTTCGAGGTGTTCACAAGGGCTACGTTGACAGTATCCACTCTTGTGGTATCCGACGGGCGCGCCACCAGTGTTGTGCTTACCGCTATCTGGCGGATTTCGGGAAACAGCACTTTTATTTCGGGGGCCACCATGGCCGCCGCTGTGCCGTTGGTGTGGTCGGCTGCAAGAAGCTGGCGGAGACTGTCGATAGAGTGCTGCTGCCGGGTTATCGTGGTCTGTGCCAGAGAATACACTTCGGCCAACGACGGTGCCATGCCGATGTTGCGTTCGCTCTCTTCTCTTCCCTGATATATGATAAGGCGGGTGTCGTTGAGTCCGTAATATTTCATCCTTTCCGACAGTGCCACCTGCAGGGAATCGGCGGGAAGAATCTGTCCGATCAGGGTGAGGGACAGCGTACGCTGTCCGTTGTCGATGCCTGTGCGGGCGCTGAGCACCTGTGTCTGTGGAAAATGGCATTCTTCGGACACGAACTGTTCCACGCGGGTGTTGAACTTGTTTGTCTGGAGCATGCGGTATGTGAGGTAGATGCTCGGGAGCATTGTCAGCACGGCCACGACATATACCACACGCATCACTCTCTGCGAGCGATCGGGGTCGGCGGCGGACACAGGCTTATACTTCATCAGTTTCACTCCGATATATGTGGCGAAGGCTATGTATATGGAGTTGATTACAAAAAGGTATGTAGCTCCCAGGAAATACTGCATCTGCCAGGTGGCAAGTCCGTATCCTGCGGTACACAGCGGAGGCATGAGAGCGGTGGCTATCGCCACGCCGGTAATCACATTTCCTTTGTTGGTGCTTCCCAGAGCGATTATGCCTGCGCCGCCTCCGAAGAAACCGATGAGTACATCGTAGATTGTCGGCGAGGTTCTGGCAAGCAGTTCGCTGTGTTCTTCGTTCACCGGAGATATGAGGAAATAGAGAGTGGCGGTAATCACCGAGAATCCCGCGGCCATGAGCAGGTTGCGGAGGCATCGTTTTATAAGCTCGAAATCATGCACGCCTATTCCAAGCCCCAGGCCGATGATTGGGCCCATGAGCGGAGATATCAGCATGGCGCCGATGATTACGGCTGTCGAGTTGGTGTTGAGGCCCAGCGAGGCTATGAATATTGCCAGAATCAAAATCAGTATGCTGGTGCCTTTGAACGACACGCTTTCGCGGATGGCAGCTTCGGCCTCGGCCTGGCTCACGAGCTGGCCGTTGAGGCTGAAATAATTTACAAAGAAGTTGCTGATTCGTGTAGCGGGATTGGCTTTCATGGGAGCTTGTAAAAGAATACAGGCCGCGCCGTTTTCTGTCGGCGCGGCCTGCTTGTTGTTTATCAGTCAATGAATGTGGAGGCTTAGCGCACCACAGCCTTGATTGTGCCCTGGGGTGTTGCTACAAGATATACACCTGCGGCAGGAATTTCAACAGTGGCGTTGCCGGAAGCGTCGGCAGTGGTTTCGGCAATGGTGGCGCCGGAAATGCTTACCAGACGGACGGCTGCGCCGGGAGTGCCTGCATATGTGGCTGTGCGGCCGTTTACAGCTACGTTCCACTGGCTTTCGGCAATCACATTCTCCACTCCGGAAACGAACTGGCTAAGGTCGACTGTGATGGTGTTGCTGGCTTTGGTTGTGTAGTTGTCGCTGTCGACGGCTTTTACAAAGTAGGAGTATATGCCGGTTCCTTCGGGAGCGATGGCAACGTTGTGACTTACTGCGTCGCCTACATCTTTGCCGTCGTAGTTTTCGACAACGGCGCTGTAGTTGCCGGCCAGTTCGACCACGATATCGTCAAGAGCCATTTTGCCGGAGGCGGCATAGAACACGAAGCGAATCTGGCGCACGTGTTTTTCGGTGAGGTCGCATTCGACGTTGGTTCCACGTGTGTTGTACTGCGAGAGGTTCGACACGCGGTCCAGGGAAATCCAGTTCTCGGCCTCGCTGTTGCGCCCCTGGATATCGAGAGCGCTCGAAGCGGAAGCATTGGCGGCACGCAGGAAGAAGGATACCTTGCCTACTTCGCCGTTGTAGAGAGGCGATGTGAGGGTAGTGGCGTTTTTCTCGAATTTCAGCGAAGGTCTGCTGGCGCCGCAGAACGAAGAGGCTGTGTAGATATCGGTTTCGGCGCCGCTGAAAGTCCATCCTTCGGGGAGTACCACGCGGGTGTCGGCGGGCTGTCCGAAATCGAGTGTGTGACCTTCGCCTTCGAGAAGGTGTCCGCCGATTACTGTGAGAAGGTACTTGGAAGCACCTTCCACGGCATTCCATGTTGCGGTGAAGCCGTTGGCGCCGATGCCGGTGGCTTCTGTGGCTACGGGTGTTTCCAGAGCCGCTATACCACCGTCAACCTCGAAAGTAATGTCGTTGCTCTCCGGCACGCTGACTTCGTTGATCTTGGTGATGTACATATCGATTGCCGGACCAATCCACGGCTGGAGGCAGGGAGTAGTCTTGGGTGTGATGGATTTTTTGAGTTTGTTGGGGCCTGGGAATGTGTAGCGGCTCTGAGCATATGAGCTTGAGGAGTTGGGCGCGTTGCTCGCTTCCACGATGTCGACATACTGGTGCGTCTCGTCGTTGTTCACGTTGTTGAGGTTGAACACGGTCTTGTCGAAATCGATATGCCATACAAGAAGGCCATGACCGGGCACGTCGGTGTCCCATCCTCGCTGCTGGCGGTTCTCCAGCAGGAAGAATTCCGTGTCGATCATTGTGGGTATTATGTATGCCTCGTTGTTGGAGATGTCGGGCAGGGTCACGTTGGAGGGGGAGTCCAATACCTTGAGGTCAATCCAGCCGAGGGCGTTGCGCTCGAATGCGGTATAATAGGCCGGGCGGCAGCCGTCGCCGTTGTAGGGTCCCTGGTCCATGGTTGACCATGCGCCGGGTGTCACAGAGTTGGCATAGGCGGTGGAGTAGAGGTCGGGCAGACCCATCACATGGGAAAATTCATGTACGAAGGTGCCGATACCATCGGGGCGCTGATATTCCCATTCATTGGAAGTCGCATAGCGTCCTACTCGTACGCCGTCGTATACCGGGCCGTTGCTTATGGTCGCCGAGTGGGGCCACACGGTGTCGGAGCCGCCGTAGGTTGCCTGTCCCTGGCCGGCGTAGATTACATAGATATTGTCGATCATGCCGTCGCCGTCGAGGTCGTACTGCGAGAAGTCCACGGTGGCGTCCAGCTGCTTGCAGGCCTCCAGCACCATGGCCGATGGATTGCTGTCGTGGCGGTTGCCGACCTGGGCACCGTAATAGGAGCGTTTGTACTGGGTGGTGATTGGTCCATAGACATCGAACTGTGGTCTGAACTGGCCGGCACTGTTCTCGACAAAGAAGTCACGGGCCGATCCGACGCCGCCATATTGGTCGAAGCCTTCCTGGTTGAGCATGTTCTTGTAGTACTCGGTCGGGTTCTTTACGGTAAAGGACACGTCTTTATACTGTACCAGAATAACGATGCTCTTGATATCGCCCTGGGTGGGGAAGTTCTGGCGCCCCATCAGTCCCATGCCTTTTTGAGGCAATGCGTCGTCGTCGCCTTCCGCGGCACGCACCACGGCACGTGCGGCGTCGGCAACGGTGGCGCGGTCGGGATCCATGCGGAGGCGTTCTGCTTTGCCGATGCGTGCGAAGGCGCTCATGGCGGCATCCACGTTCACTGAGGCGGCGTTGTCGCTGAGGGTTATGGTGCCTTCACTGTCGGCAACCACGTAGCGCAGATAACCCTGGGCATCCATCTGCATTGGCAGGCCCTCGGGGGTCATGTAAAAACTGCAGAATTCATCACCGCGTAGTTCGGCCACCACGGTGCTTCCGTCCGGTTGCACGATAGTGCGGAGTCCGGGCTTTGCCGGTACGGCATTGGCGGCCATGCAGCCTAATGCCACAGCGGCGAGGAGGGTAAAACCTTTATTCATATTTCTGACTTTGATTGGTTTCTATGAGTGATGATATGTTTGCTGTAGTGGAGGTCGCGCGCAAAGATACGAATAAGTCGAGCGCAAAGCCAAATTTATTTGAGCTTTGCCGAGCGTGAGTATCTAAGACATCGGTCAAAGATACGAATAAGTCGAGCGCAAAGCCAAATTTATTTGAGCTTTGCCGAGCGGGAGTATCTAAGACCATCGGTCAAAGATACGAATAAGTCGGGTGCAAAGCAAATATTTGAGTATTTGCCTTGCACAAGTTCCTATTCCTGCTCCTGCTCCTGGCTCCGGTTTCTCATGGTCTGGAGTTCGCCGGGGTGTTTCAGGAAATATTGCTTCAGCATTTCGCCGATATTGAAAAAATAGCCTTCGCAGTCGCTGTCGTTGCGCTGTTCCACCATTATGTAGTCGTAGTGTGGCGGCTCGAAATGCTGGCCGGTGGCTGTTATGCCCGAAAGATTCAGAAAGTCGTATTCCTGCTGGGGGTAGACCACAGTCCATGCATTTTCGGCATCGGAACCTGTGCCCGAAGCGGCAATCACCAGCAGCAGGTGGTTGAGCTTGTACTGCCATATCTTTGCAAGGTCGAACTTGGCATTCTGCTCGTACACATAGATGCGGTTTGTGAGCTGGCGGAGGTCCACGGGATTGTCGTTGAGCACCTGCATGGCATAGTCGAGCATCTTCTCGCGGTCGGCGCGGCTGCGCCGCTCCTTGGCATATATGGGCGTGAGTTCCTCGAGAAGCGCTGGATTAGGCGATGCGCGGTAGGGATCGTAATCTTCCTGGAACAGGGTTCCGTAGTAGAAGTACTGGAATTCTTCGGCGCTCATGGTAGTGTCGTTGGCCATGAACGCGCGCAGCAGTCGGGGGTAGTAGTAGGGAGAGCTTTCGTCGGTGGTGGCGGCGGATATCTTTTCCAGGTCGGGGCGGCCGAGCTCGCTGCGTGCATCGGTGCGTCCCCACGCCGCGGAAGCGCAGAACACAAGAAGTGCGGCCAGTGTTATATTCGTCCTCATCGCACAACTGCAACTGTGGTTATAGCCACCATAGAGCACGCGATTATCGCGGGCAGGCTTTTGGCGGCGAGGTATTCTACAAACACGCGGGAGCCGACCGGAACATGTGGCGACGATGGGGTGCGCATGTAGGCCAGTGCTCCCAGAAAGGAACCCAGTGCCGAGCCTGCTATTATTGCGGATTGTGTTGGAGCCACGACTGCGCCGAGAAATGCACCGACGGCAGCTCCTCCAGCGGTATATGCCAGGGCGGCTCTCCGCCAGTGGTCGCCGTCGCGGAGCCAGCGCAGGCCAAGGATAATTGCTGTGGCAATGCCCCAGAACACGAGTTCGTAGGTGCCGATGGCGGCGGCATGCGCGCAGTGTGCGCACACCATGGCGCCGTAGGCTATAAGAGATGCCGACACCCTGCGGACAAAGCACGACGCAAGTGCGAGCACACAGAGCACAAGTGTGAGTATTACAAGTGCTGAGATATTCATTTCATCTGTTGTTGTGAACGACAAAGTTAGCTAAAAAAATACTCGAATATGTGTTTTTAGCATTTTTTTGCTCGATGGCTTTCGTGTTTCTGTTGTCGGGTCTATGGCTGGTTGGCCTCTGCGGGAAGAGCACGGCTCATGTATGCCGCTATCAGTGTTATCGCTGCCAGAACACCGAATACAATCGCCGACGAGTGCATTATATTGCCAACACCTACCATTGGCGATGACACAGCGCCGAACATATAGCCTCCTATGCCGAGGATGGCGGAGGCAGTGCCGGCTTTGTCGCGGCCTTCATTCATGGCAAGCGCGTTGCCGGAGGTGAAGAGCATGCCAAGAAAGAAGAGGATGGGAATGAGCGCAAGCTCGTATATCAGGAAATGGTCGAAGACAAACATCGCTGCCGCTTCAATCGCAACAGCTATGGCAAGGCCCCAGGCGCCGGCAAAGGCCGCCTGTTTGAGAAGGCGGAATTTCAGCGCCAGCATTGAGCCTGCGGCGGTGAACATGGCGTTCAGGCCCATGATGAGTCCGAAATGGGTCTGACTGAATCCGTAGTGGTCTTCGAATATGAAGGGCGAAGAGGATATATAGGCGAACAGCAGACCCAGCGCGGCTCCTTTCAGCAGCACATGAATCATGAACGGCTTGTAGTGGAGCAGAATCCCGTAGTCGGCGAATCCGCTCCACACGCTGCCGTGTGTGCGCTTCGACGGCGGAAGAGTCTCTTTCAGCCAGTAGGAGAATGCCAGCAGCAGCAACGCGAAAGCTACCAGAGCCACAAATACCCCTTGCCAGTTGAAATGGTCGGCCACGATGCCACCGAGCACAGGGGCGCTTGCGGGTGCGAAGCCGTTGATTGCGCCCACAAGAGCCATGACTTTGGCCAGCTGCCGGCCGCCATAGAGGTCGGCGGGTATGGTGCGTGCCAGAAAATAGGCTCCGGCGGCTCCGACGCCTTGCACAAAACGGCACAGGAGAAAGAAATGGATGTTCCTGGCGAACACGCTGGCGCCTGCCGCCACGCAGAATACCAACAGGGAGCCCACAAGCACAGGCTTGCGCCCAACTTTGTCGCTTACCGGCCCCAGCAGGAACTGCCCCAGGGCAAGGCCGATCATGCCCATGGCCAGACCCATCTGCACCATGGGGATGGAGCAGTGGAAGAAGCGTGTCATCGCCGGCAGGGTGGGCTGGTACATGTCGTTGACAAACGACCCGAAGGCGCTTAGCCCTACCAGATAGGCAATAAGTACCGCATATCCCGATTTCTTCCCACCGGATTCTGGGGTTCCGCTGCCGGTTGGCGCCGGAGATGAATTGTTTTGCTGTGTCATACTAATTTGAACTTCCGCAGTAGCAAAAAGTTCAAATTGTGCTATCTTTGCGTTATGACTAAGCCTACTATGGAATGGCCGCGCCTGATCAACGACATGCGCTTCGGCCTCGAGCACTACCATGACCCCAAGAAAAGCGCCACGCGCTCCGATTTCCGTCGCGACTACGACCGCCTTGTCTTTTCTTCGCCCTTCCGCCGGCTGCAGAACAAGACCCAGGTGTTTCCGCTGCCCGGCAGCATATTCGTGCACAACCGCCTCACACATTCCCTGGAGGTGTCGTGTGTGGGTAAATCGATGGCCGACACCATCGCCATCGCCCTCCGCCGCAGGCATGGTGCCGACAGCGGATGTTTCGACCATCTCGGCGACATTGTAGCCGCGGCATGTCTTGCCCACGACCTGGGCAATCCGCCTTTCGGCCACAGCGGCGAGCGCGCCATAGCCACATTCTTCAGCGAGGGCCCGGGGAGCGCGTTGCGTTCAATGCTGCCGGAGCACCAGTGGACCGACCTGATACACTTCGAGGGCAATGCCAACGCTCTCCGGGTGCTCACGCACCGTTTCAACGGCCGGCGCGAGGGCGGCTTCGCAATGACATACTCCACACTTGCATCCATCGTGAAATATCCTCACGAAAGCGCCCTGGCAGGCAAAGGGAAATTCGGCTTCTTCAGTTCCGAGCGCGCCACCTACGTGCGCGTGGCCGAGGCTCTGGGTATTTTGCGGCTGTCGGCCGAAGGTGAGCCGTTGCGCTATGCGCGCCATCCGCTGGTCTACATTGTAGAGGCCGCCGACGACATATGTTATGAAGTGATGGACATCGAGGATGCCCACAAGCTCAAAATCCTTTCCACGGCAGAGGTGGTGGAAGCTTTCATGGGCTTCTTTGAGCAGGAGGAGCACAGCCACATGTGCAGAGTGATGGAGGCCGTCGACGATCCTAACGAGAAAATCGCATATCTCCGCTCCTGTGTTGTGGGACGGCTTGTCGACAAATGCGCCGAAGCATTCATCGCCAACGAGGATTCCATTCTTGACGGCACATTCGAGGGTTCGCTATTGCAGGCCATTCCCGAACTCCAGCGCAACGGATACGCGCATTGCAATGCCATTTCCTGGGATAAAATCTACAGAGCGCCGGAGGTGGTGGACATAGAACTTGCCGGCAACAGAATCATCTCCGAGCTTATGGAACGGCTCGTGGGGGCTGTTACACATCCCGAACTGAACTATTCCCGTTTGCTGCTTTCCAAATTCCCGCAGCAGTACGACGTGTGCGCGCCCACCCTCTATGGAAAGCTGCAGGCTGTGCTGGACCACATATCGGCCATGACCGATGTGTATGCCCTCGACCTATACCGGAAACTCAACGGCATGTCGCTTCCCGCGGTGTGACCGCACTATAGCAATGAATGCAGGCCGGAGGCTGCCGGAACAGATGTTCTTCGCAGCCTCCGGCCTTTTCTTTGTAGCCCCGCGGGGAATCGAACCCCGATCTAAGGTTTAGGAAACCTCCGTTCTATCCGTTGAACTACAGGGCTGAAAAGCATCGATAGCTAAAAAAGAATGAGAAACGAAATCCGAAGATTAGCATTTCTCATTCTCCTCTCTCCTCTTGCGGTATGGACGGGACTCGAACCCGCGACCCCCTGCGTGACAGGCAGGTATTCTAACCAGCTGAACTACCACACCGTTTGTTTTCTCGGTAGGAGAGGCATCAGCTCTTTTGCTTTTGCGCTGCAAAGTTAAGCACATTCTCGACTCTGTGCAAATATTTCGGCAAAAAAATTGCAGAAAAATTGAAAATAGTCTCTTTTGGCGAATTTGTTGGTTGAATCGGGCACGGAATTCCCGGTTTTAGGGGCTTCGAGGGCTGTCGCGAGCGGTATGAAAAATGAAAAATTCATGAAGCCGTCGGATGAATTTTTTTCCGTGTGGATGCAAAAAAAGAACGCCCCGTAAGATTCGGAGCGTTCTTTTATCGATTTTAAATCGTGGTGTTCTTATTTCAGAACAGCTTTGGCAGAGGGAGGCACGGTGGTAAAGTCGAGAGTGATGTCGTAGGTGCCGGCGACATCGAGGGTGAGGTTGCCGCCGTTTTCTACGATATTGTCCATTTTGCCGCCGAAGCTGATTGTCCAGGCATGGTTGGCGCAGAACTTGAATTCGCCGGCGGGCATCTCTACACCGTTGATGGTGTACACAACGCCGTTGCGGTCGGGAGTCATGGTGGCGGCTTCGTCTTCCACATTCCAGTCGTTGAAGGCACCCACGATGCTGATGCTGCTGAGTTCGGCAGCGCTCCATTTCAGGTTCTTCAGGTTGGCTTTCACATAGTAGGTGGCGCGTGCGGGAACTTCCATGTTTCGGGCGTCCTTGGCTTCGGTGAAGCGTTCCATTGTGCCGGAGGTCACACCGTCCTTGGTTGTGGTTTCGGAATCACTGGCTACGCCGTAGAACACGCCGGTGTTGAGGTCGGGCTGGCAGAGGAACTTGAAGCCTTTGGCACAGCGCATCACGCCGCCGTAGTTCACATAGTCGGAAGTGTACAGGCGAAGCATCTTGTCAACGGTCTGGTAGTAGCCGGTGGCCTGGATCCAGAGGTGTTCGTAGGCGAGGCTTACTTTGTAGGTGTCCTCGTACATGTTCACGGAAATCTGGTATTTGCCGGCATCGGCAATCACACCGGCATTCACCTCGGCTTCGGGCGACTCGACCAGGCGACCGCTTTCGCTGTCGGTGGCTACGGCACCGAAGGCGCCTTCCCAGTTGCCGGCCTTGTAGGCGCTTTCGGGAATGATTTTCCACGACAGACCTCCGTTGGCGGCCATGTCGGCTGTCACTTCCACGAAGGTGTGGAAATCGGGATAGTCGTAGGGATTGCCTTCCTCATCCTTCTGCATGAGCTGAGCCGATGCGATCTGCCATCCGTTGAAGCTGCCCACCAGGTAGTAGGCGTTTTCCACGGTGTGTTTCAGCAGCACGGGAGTGAAGGCGAGGGTTGTGGCGCCAAGATAGTAGTCGGGGCCGCCCACACGCACGTTCTCGGTACCGGCTGTGTTGCTCACGTATGCGGCATAGCGGGTATAGAGAGTCACAGCTTCGGGGCTGCGGGAGAATGTTGTGGAGTAGGCGGTCTCGATGTCGTAGACGGAAGCCCTTACCACGCTGTCCTCGCCGCTGGTGGTGGCCACTTCGGCGGATTTGGCGAAATCTTCGGTGTCGGAGATTTCCATCACGAACTTCATGGCACGTCCTTCGGGAACATTGCTCACGCTGTAGCGGAGCAGCTCGGGCTGTGTGTTGTTCTGGCTGAATGTAACCAGATCGAGCTTGCCGCCGGTGAGGTCGGTCACGGTCAGTCCGCTGGTCTCGAAAACGGGCTCTTGGTTATTGGACTGTGCGGGAGGATTGGGGAGTGTGTATTCATCGCACGCCGCCATCAGAGCCGCAACAGCCACCATGGCTATATATGATATCTTTTTCATTTTGTATGCTATGGTTTATCGCGCTTTATTTGGCGGTGAAGTGTGCTACGGGATCATCGTGGTTGGAGAGGTCGATGGTCATTTCAATCACGCCGCTGCAGTTGGGGAAGCTGAAAGAGTCTTTGGTTTCGGCAAGCTTGTGGGTGAGCTGTTCGCCGGCCTTGAAATCGGGGAATTCCACGGGAGTGTCGGAATTGGTGCCGCCTGCTGCTCCGAGGCTGAAGAACTGGCTTTCGGGGAAGTCGGCAGGGCGGTCCCAGCCGTCGAGTCCCATGTAGAAGCGGAAGATGGGCGCATTCTCCTGGAAGTCGATGGTGGCGTGGAAAATGTTGGAATCAATTTCATCGTCTTTCTCTGTCACGCGGTAGGGGATAAGCTTCTCTGCGTTGGCTGCTTCAGGGCCGATCCAGTCCGTGAGATAGTTGCCGATGCAGAAGATATACTTGGGAAGCTTCAGGGCGAAGTAACCCTGGACTTTGTTCAGCGAAACCACGTTGGATGTGAGCACTTCGGTTTCCTCGATGCCGGATATGAAGGCCTGGCCGCGGAAGTACACCTTCTGGATTCCCTTGTCCTCATAGTTCGATTCGTCGGTTACTCCGTGGAGCTCGCACAGAGCCACGGCAAGGTCGGCATCCTTCAGTGTCATTCGCGACAGGGTGCCGGTGCCGGTGGGGGTGAGGGTGCGGAAGTCGGCGAAGTCTTCGGTGAGCGACACCTGTGCGCGGTAGCTTGTTATGGCCGAGAAGCCATAGGAAGGCTGGCCGTTGGCTACGATTTCGAAGGTGCCGTTTTCGCTCAGCTGGTAGTACTGGTCCTGCAGCGGCGGAATGTTGAGTGTGAATGTCTGCGGATCGGGTTTCTGAAGTACAGGCTCGGTGACGTCGGAGCACGCTCCGGCCATCAGAGCCATGGCGGCAAGAATCCCGGCAGTATATATATGTGAGATTTTCATACTTGTTGCGATGTTAGGAATGTCACAGAATTAGTATCCGGGATTCTGGCCCACGGTAGCCACATACTGGGTGGGGATGGGGAAGAGTGCGCGGTACTCGGGGATGGAGGCACCTTCGTAGACGCCGTTTTTCCACGACCACACGTAGTTGTTGCCGATATAGCGTCCGAAGCGGATGAGGTCGCTGCGGCGGTGTCCTTCGAGATAGAGTTCGCACATGCGTTCCTTAAGCAGGCTCTCGGCGGTGATGGTCTGCACGGGATCGAGGCCAACGCGGGCGCGTACCATGTTGAGGTACTTAAGACCGTCGCAGTCGACGCCGCGGAGCTGGCATTCGGCGAGCATCAGATATGTGTCGGCGAGACGGAACATGGGGTAGTCGATGTTCGACATGGCCACGGCGTTGTTGTCGTCGCCGGCGGTGTTCTCGTAGTCTTCCTCAGGGCTGTTGGAATACTTGATGATCATGTATCCGCAGGAGTTCACGTCGAATGCGACCAGGTCGGGAATGTCTTCCTGGAAAGTGCCTTCGTAGATCATGCGGCGGGGATCGTCTTTGAGCGCGCGCGACAACTCGGGGCGGATGCGGAGTCCCGACCATGCGTCGCCGCTGTAGTTCAGGCGGGTGAGCACGTCCTTGGGCACGGTCTCGATCCATGCGCCGGCGGTGAGGTAGGTTGTGCCGCCCCATGTTTCCATGCGGCCCTGTTCCTGGGGCACGGCCCAGAGAATCTCACCGTTGCCTACATAGCGGTCGTTGGTGGCGCAGAAGAGATACTTGTAGGTGGGAGCCAGCTGGATGCCGGTTTTCACTACTTCCTTGCAGGCAGCGGCGCATTCATTCCACATGGGAGTGCCGGTGTACACTTCGGCGTTGAGGTACAGCTTGGCCAGGAGCATGTAGCCTGCCTCGCGGCTGATACGGCCATAGCTCTGCTGTGCTGCGGGCTTGAGGTCGGGGATGGAGTTGCGGAGCTCTTCGGTGATGGCATCGAAAAGCTGCTTGCGGTCGTAGGTGGGGGGGATGTCGCCGGTGATGGAGTTCTCGTCCACCCAGGGGCCGCGGCCGAACAGGTCGATCATCTGGTAGTATGACAGACCGCGGATGGCGCGTGCTTCGGCGATGCGTGCCTTGGCTTCATCCTCGCCTACGATGGCTATGCCTCCGGCATTCTGCATCTGGTGGATGAATTCGGCAGCCATCTTGGCGTTGAAGAACTCGCGGGCGAAGGCGGCGTAGATCCATTCGTTGTCGGAGCTCCAGGTGTTCTTGTTGAGAGGCTGGTAGCCGGGGTCGTTCCACTTTTCGGAGATGAAGCACTCGTCGGCGGTGATTTCGTTGAGGTTGAAATGTGTGCGGGTGAATGTGCCGGCACCGCCGTCGGAAGTGGAAATCACGTCGTCGCGGTAGAGGTTGCCGTAGAGGCGGGCCAGGAAGCCGTCCCATTCCGCCTTGTCGGTGATTTCGAGTTTGGTGTTGGGGTCGTTGGGTTTGAGGTCGAGGTCGCCTACGCAGGAGGAGAGCGACATCACGGCCATAAAGCCAGCAACCATATATTTGGAGAATTTCATATACTCGTTGTTTAACTAAGCGTTAGACCATGATTAGAAGTTGGCCACCACACCGAGGGTGAAGGTGACAGGACGCGGATAGGCGTTGTTGTCCAGGCCCTGCTGGAAGGTGAGTTCGGGGTCGAGACCCTTGTAGGAGGTGATTACGAAGGGGTTCTGAACGGCACCGTAGAGACGCAGGCGCAGGCGGTTGCGCATCAGGCTGTCCCAGGTATATCCCAGGGTGATGTTGTCGCAGCGCACGAACGAGGCGTTCTGCACCCAGTGGGAGCTGAGCTGGAGCATTTCGCTCTTGGCGCTCTCGAACAGGTAGGTGTTCGACATGATGTTGCTCAGAGGTGCCGAATTGGTGGCGGAAATGAAGGAGTTGTTCATCGTGTTGGCGTTGTAGGCCCAGTTGCCGAATGCGCCGCGGAGCACGAAACCGAAGTCCCAGTTTTTCCAGTTGAAGGTGTTGTGCCAGCTTACGGTGATGTCGGGATGAACGTGGTGGTAGAAAATCTTGTCGTCGGCGTTGATCACACCGTCGCCGTTCTGGTCCACATACACGCCTTCGAGAGGATTGCCGTTGGCGTCGTAGGCCTGCTGGTACACATAGAAGCTGTAGGCGCTCTGTCCCACTTCATGCTTCTGCACATTGCCGGCGGTGCCGATGTTGCCGGTCATGGTGTCGGCGCCTTCGGCGAGGCGGGTGATTTTGTTGCGGTTCCAGGCCAGGTTGAGGTTGGAGTTCCACACGAAATCGTTGGTCACCACGGGGCGGGTGTTGATGTTGAACTCGATGCCGGTGTTCTTGAGGTCGCCGAGGTTGATTTGGCCCACATTGGCGAGGTTGGAGCCTGCGGGATAGTTGGCGGTCACCAGAAGGTCTTTGGTCTTGCGGATATAGAATTCAAGAGAACCGTTGATGCGGTTGTTGAGGAATCCGTAGTCGATACCCACGTTCCAGGTGCTGGTCTCTTCCCATTTGAGGGCGGCGTTGTATTTCTGGGGATATGTGATCTGCACATATTCGCCGTCGATGGGGTAGGTGTTGTTGTTGCCGGTGGTAACGTTGTAGATCGGCAGGTAGGGGAACACGTCGTTGAGGCTTGTGCCGAGGTCCTGCTGGCCGGTGACACCGAATTCGGCGCGCAGTTTGAGTTCGCTCATCACGCCGCGGGCGCCTTCCATGAAGTTTTCGTCGAGAAGTTTCCAGCCCAGAGCCACCGAGGGGAAGTTACCCCAGCGGTTTTCCTTGCCGAAACGCGAAGTGCCGTCGCGGCGCATTGTGGCGGTGAGCAGGTAGCGGTCCTTGAAGGTGTAGTTCAGACGGCCGAAGAACGATACCAGCTGGTAGCGCACGCTGTAGTAGTAGGTGGGGGAGTACTGGTAGCCTGCGAATTCGGCTGCGGGGGTGGGGTTGCCGCCGTTGATCGCGGGGTTGGTGATGATGTAGTCGCTGTTCACGATGTCGTTGACCACGGTGCTGAAGTTGTGGCCCTTGTCGTTGAAGCGCTGCCAGGAGTAGCCGGCGGTGAGGTCGAGGTCGGAGCTGATGGCCTCGAAGTGCTTGTTGTAGTTCAGGTAGAAGTCGAGCAGCAGGGTATAGCGTTCCTGAAGCTCTTTGTTGCGGTTGCCGTAGCCGTTCTGGATATACACGGTGGAGCCGTCGCTGCCGTGGATGGCGAAGTTGCCGTCCCATGCTGCGGGAGCGTTGGGGTTCACCCACCATGCTACCTCGCCGTGGCTGTAGTCGTAGCCGAGGTTGAGGTTGGCGCGGAGTTCGCGGAGGAAGGGCATCTTGAGGTCGAGCTGGAGGTTACCCACGCTCTGGTAAACCTTGGAGTGGCTGTTGTTCTCCTTGAACAGAGATACGGGGTTCTTGGAGTAGAGGTTGTTGATGTCGGTGCCGGGGGTGGTGGCGTCGGCAATCATACCGCCGTTGATATAGGTGGTGTAGTTGTTGAATACGCTCGGGGTGTACACGGGCAGGGTGGGGTTGAAGCCTACGGCCGAACCCAGGGCGCCGTTGCCGCTGTATTCGTTGGTGATGTACGAGCCTTTTACGTTGGCGTTCACGCTCAGCAGGTCGTCGAAGAACTTGGGTGTCAGGTTCACGCTGGCGCCCAGGCGCTGGTTGTCTGTCTCGCGTACCACACCGTCGGTGCCGGTATAGTTCACGGCAACGCGGTAGGGCAGCACGCCGGCGGTACCGCCCACGCTGAGGCTGTAGTCATGGCTGAAGGTGGTGCGGAGCACTTCTTTCTGCCAGTTGGTGTTGGCAGTGCCGAGCTGTGCAGCCTGCATGGAGTCCTCGCCGTAGCGGTTGCGGATGAAGCTGGCGAACTCCGATGCGTTCATCATGTTGAGATAGTTGCGGGGGGTGGCAACATAGAAGTTGGCGGCGAAGTTCACCTGCGGACGACCGCTCTTACCGCTCTTGGTGGTGATGATAATCACACCGTTGGAGGCGCGCGAACCGTAGATGGCTGTTGCCGACGGGCCTTTGAGGATGGTCATGTTTTCCACGTTCTCGGGGCTTACGAGCGACAGAGGGTTGCTGGAGCCTTTAACCGAGTTGCCGTCCATGGGCACACCGTCGATTACCATAAGGGGAGCGTTGGATGCCGACAGTGAGGCTCCACCGCGAATCTGGATGGATGCGCCGCCCGCAGGGTCGCCGCCGGCGGTCGATACCACAACACCGGGGCTTGCGCCTACCAGCAGGTCCTGGGCGGTTGTCGCCAGACCGGCTTCAATCTCAGAGGGCTTTACAACGCCTACCGAACCGGTGGCGTCGCTTTTCTTTACCGTACCGTAGCCCACAACGACGAGTTCGTTCATGGCCACTGTGTTGGTTGCGAGGTTCACGTTGATGGTAGTGCGTCCGTCAACAGGAACCTCCTGGGTGTTGCAGCCTACATAGGAGAATACCAGAGTAGCGTTCGGCTCCGCCTGGATGCTGTAGTTGCCGTCGTAGTCGGTGGCGACGCCGTAGTTGGCGATACCTCTCACTTCAACGCTGGCGCCGATGGCTGGTTCGCCTTCGGGGTCGTACACGGTACCTTTCACCGTGATTTTTTGCGCTAAAGCCGGCATGGCAGCCATCAGCAGCATCACTACCGCAAGGAATGCCTTCCGCGTCATTTGAAAACAAATGTTCTTCATGCAAGGATTTAGTTAGTTAACTATTATTTGAATTTGATTTAGATATTCGGTGTATGGGCACGGTTATTCGCGGTGGCGCATCGCGCTCCGTAACGGCGTAGGTAATAGGATGTGTGGAATACGTTTTTCATGGTGTGGCAACGTGTTCCGACTACAGAACTGAAACCATCTCAGTGGTAAGAGATTGTGAGTAAATAATCCTAACAATTAATAATCTCAGTAAACAGCGTTGTCCGGGATGCCCCAAACAGTCTGCAAAGTAAGTAATTTTCGCCGAGGATAGTCCAAATCGCTCCGTTTAATTATATTTTTTTAACATTAGACTCTGACTGCGATTTTTTTCGGCTCAATGAGCGTCGGATTCGGTCTGGCATTTGCCGTCGGAGACTCCGTTACAAACAAAAAGCCGGCAGAGTAAGCCGGCTTTGTAAAGTGTGCTTTATATGTAGGGTATTTTACCCCGCCACGGTGTTGCGCCGCTCTCCGCGCAGGAATGCGTGGAAATTTTCGGCGGCTTCCTCGGTAAGTCTCTGCCGCGCTTCTGCCGACGACCACGCCATGTGTGGTGTGACTATGCAGTGCGGAGCCGAGAGAAGAGGGTTGTCGGCCTGGGGTGGTTCCTGGCAGAGGACATCCAGTCCTGCACCTGCGATACGGCCTTCGGTGAGCGCTGCCGCCAGTGCCTGCTCGTCGACCAGTTGGCCGCGAGCGGTGTTGATAAGCATCGCCCCTGGGCGCATGGTGGCCAGACGGCTGGCGTCTACCATGGAGGCGGTGTCGGGGGTGAGGGGGCAATGGAGGCTTACAACATCGCATGTGGCGAACAGTTCGTCGACATCGGTCTTGCGGTATCCTTCGGGAAGGCTCGCGGCATCTTTGGAAGTGGCCACAGCCACTTTCATGCCGAGCGCTGCCGCTATTGCGGCGGTGGCGCGGCCTGTATTGCCGAAGCCTACTACTCCGAAAGTCTTTCCTGCCAGTTCGTGCCACGACGACAGACGGTAGTGGAAGTCAGGGCAGGCGCTCCAGCGTCCATGGCTGTCGAGTCTGCCATAGGTTTCAACCTGCTGGGCGAGGGCGAGCAGCAGGGCTATGGCGGTCTGGGCGACGCTCGATGTGCTGTATGCCGGAACATTGGTTACTGCCACACCGGCCGCGGCAGCAGCGGATGTGTCCACGATGTTGTAGCCTGTGGCCAGCACTCCTATATATTTCAGCCCCGGGCAGGCGGCTATTGTCGCCGCGGTTATTGGCGTTTTGTTGGTGAGTGCGTAGTCGGCGCCGGCGAGCCTTGCTGCGACTTCTCCGGGAGGCGTACGGTCGTAGACCACGATTTCGATGCCCTCGGCGGCGAAGGCCTCCCATGCCTGGTCGACGGCGCCATAGAGTGTGGCGCCGTCGAGGCATACGAGTTTGCGGGCAGCGTTCATTTATTTAATGAGGTACTGCGAGGATATGGACTGGTGGTTGTGCACACGGCGGATGGTGTCGGCGAAAAGCCTTGCCACCGAAAGGATTGTGCACTTGCGGCAGTCTTTGCGGTAGGGGATGGAGTTGGTGAAAATCATTTCCACGAGCGAGCAGGCATCCACGCGTTCGCTGGCGGGATCGCTCATGATTGCATGCGAGCAGAGGGCGCGCACGCTCTTTGCGCCGTTTTCCATCATCAGGTCGGCGGCTTTTGTAATGGTTCCGGCAGTGTCTACCATGTCGTCCACCAGAATCACATTCTTGTCCTTGACATCTCCGATTACAGTCATCTTGGCCACGACATTGGCTTTCGCACGCTGTTTGTGGCACAGAACCAGAGGCACATCGAGGTATTTGGCATAGCTGTTGGCGCGTTTGGCTCCGCCGACGTCGGGAGTGGCTATCACCAGGTCGGGAAGTTTGAGGCTCTGGATGTAGGGGATGAACACCGAGGAGGCATACAGGTGGTCGACGGGGATGTTGAAGAAGCCCTGTATCTGGTCGGCGTGCAGGTCCATGGTGATTACGCGGTCGGCGCCGGCGGCAACCAGCATGTCGGCCACCAGTTTGGCGGCGATGGATACACGCGGTTTGTCCTTGCGGTCCTGGCGGGCCCAGCCGAAGTAGGGGATTACAGCGGCTACGGTGCTTGCCGATGCGCGTTTGGCGGCGTCGATCATCAACAGGAGCTCCATCAGGTTGTCGCTGTTGGGGAAAGTGCTCTGCACAAGATATACTTCGCATCCGCGGACGGATTCTTCAAAGCATACTTCGAATTCGCCGTCGGCGAAATGTTCGATTTTCATCTTTCCCAGCTCTACGCCGAGTTCTTTGCAGATTTCCTCGGCCATATACTTCGATTTGGAGCCGGAGAAAATCTTGAAAGTGGATAATGAGGTGTCCATTGTTGGAAATATGGAAGATGTTGTAGTTTGGTCGGGGATTGGAGAATCAGGATTCGGAGCCGGTCCGCGCGGGACGTCGCACGGCAGAGGCCGCGCCGCGCTGTAATTTCCACACGGCGGCACCGTGGGCGGGAACGTCGATTTCCAGAGGTGCGTCGGCGGTGAAACGCTTGGTGGCGCTGGCGCCGGAAAGCAGCTCGCGGCAGTCGGCGTAGTCGCCCTGCGGGAAGTCGAGGGTGTTGAAGGCGTGCAGGGGCACGTTCACCTGCATGTTTGCGTCGCTGTCGGAGAAGTTCACGGCTATCGCCAGAAGTTCGTCGGCAGTGGCGCGCAGGAATGTGTAGTGGCGGTGCGGATCCACGGATGCGTTGTCGTAGTTCACATACATCAGGTCGAAGAATGCTCCATGGGATACGGCTTTTTCGGCGTTGGCGATGTTGAGTATGCGGCGGTAGTGTTCGCGCAGTTTCTTCTGGCCGGCGGTGATGGCGCCTGTGCCGTTGCCCTTTCCGAGCCAGCGGCGCACGCTTGCAACGCTCCAGTAATCGAAGATGGTGGTGCGGCCGTCGGTGCCGCTGTAGCCTTCGGCATCCATGCCGGACTCGCCGAGCTCCTGCCCGAAGTAAACCATCATGGGGCCGCGGCCCATCATGGTGGCCACTACCAGCGAGGGTGTCACGCGCCAGGGGTCGCCGGCGTAGAATGATGAGGCGAAGCGTTGTTCGTCGTGGTTCTCGAGGAAGTTGAGCATGTGGTCGCCGATACCTTCCACGGTCTGCCAGCAGTTGGTGAGTGTCGCCGCCGAGTGGTTGCGGGTTTCTATGTCGCGCAGGGTGTCGTAGAGATTCACCTTGTCGTAGAGATAGTCGAAGCCGGCGTCGATGTAAGGCCGGTAGAGGTTTATATCGTAGATTTCGGCGATGAACACAATGCCGGGGTAGTGGCGGCGCACCTGCGGTATGGCCCATGCCCAGAACTCCACGGGCACCATATGCACCATGTCGCAGCGGAAGCCGTCGATGCCTTTGGAGGCCCAGAAGCGCAGTATGTGCAGCATTTTCAGCCAGGTGTCGGGCGTAGGGTCGAAGTGCCGGGTGTTGTCGCCGGGATCCCAGCCGTAGTTCAGCTTCACGGTGTCGTACCAGTCGTATTCTCCCGGAAAAGCGGTGAAGCAGTCGTTGCCCGATGCTTTTGCGGGGAATTCCACGTATGCGCCGGTGCCGCTGCCCATGTCGACGTGCGGGGCGAACTGCTGGCGGGTGATGTAGTAGAAATTGTTGTCGCGGGCGAAGAACATGTCCTTGTTGTCGCCGGCGCCGAGATCGTCGATTCCGGCAGGCCGGGCATCGGAGCGGTACTGGCGGGCCACATGGTTGGGCACGAAGTCTATTATCACTCCCATGCCTGCGGCGTGTGTGCGCGCTACAAGCGCTTCGAATTCGTCCATGCGGCGTGGAACGTCGACTGCCAGGTCGGGGTCGATGTCGTAGTAGTCGGTGATGGCATAGGGGCTGCCGGCTTTGCCTTTCACTATGTGGCAGTTGTCGGGTCGGATGCCGTATTCGCTGTAGTCGGTGCAGTGTGCGTGTTCAATCACCCCTGTGTACCACACGTGCGTGGCTCCCAGTTCGCGGATTTTACCCAGCACATGGGAGTTTATGTCGTTGAGCTTTCCGGCGCCGTTCCGCTCCATGGTACCGCCGGGAACAGGGTCGGGGCAGCGGTTGGCAAATAGCCGCGGGAGCATCTGGTAGATCACGGGCTTGGGAGTGGGGCTGGTGGTCTGGTCGGCGTCGGGGGTGTTCATATTGGCGGTCGAGCTATTCGTTTCGTGCGGTTTTCCACATTCCGGCATCCTTGAGCGCCTTTCGTGTGTGCATGTAGCCGCTTATAAATACGGTTTTGATATTCTTGAGGTTGAACACGGCATAATGCGCCAGCTCGGGCGTTACCACCGAGACGTCGCACAGGGCCATGTCCTCTTTCTGGTTTGCTTTGGCCATGAGGTTGTAGGTGCGCATCGCCACATCGATGAGGCTGTTGTAGCGCTGTGGTGTGGCCAGCGGGCTCACGTTGACACCTATAAGCCGGCGGCACATAGGCCGGATAATCCACGCCGGATGGTTGCGCAGCACGCCACCGTCGACGTAATGGGTTCCGTCGATTTCCACAGGCCGGAAGACAATGGGTATGGAACATGAAGCCACCATGCGCGGGCCGATTTCGCCGCTGTCGAAGTAGGTGGCGGTGCCGTGGTCGAGGTCGGTGACTCCTATGTAAGTGGGTATTTTCAGCTGTTCCAGGTGTGTGATGTCGCCGATTGACTTCTGGATGAATTTCTTGAAGCGGTCGATTCGCAGAAGTCCTCCGTTGCCGAAGCTCAGCTCGGCGAAGTCGCGGATATTGCTGCCGGCGAACAGCTGTGCCATCTCGAGGGGCTTTATGCCTGCGGCATATAGCACGGCTATTACCGAGCCGGCGCTCACTCCTGCAAGTACATCGGGGCGCAGGCCGGCCTCTTCAATCGCCATGAGGGCGCCGCAATGGGCGAAGCCGCGGGCGCCGCCGCCGCTGAGAGCCACTCCAAGGCTGTAGGGAGGTGTATCGGGCAAGGTGTCCGTTGCCGGAACATTCCTGCAAATAATATGGGAACTGCCGTGGTCCATTTTTCAGCTGCAAAAGTACTCAATATTTTTGGGGCGCACAATTGTGCAGTGCCGCAAAAGAAACTAAACTTGCAGCCTGCTATAATCTGTCTGTGAGATTGAAATCGTCGGCGTCGGCACTCACGGGAAATGCCGAGCGGAATTTTTCCTGCTGTAGCCTGCTGAGGTCGGCGGTAAGCCACGGGGTGTCGCCGGCAGGCGTCCCGGCGCTATAGCCGCGGCAGTCGAATATGAAGGAAAGACCGGAGTAGTCGCCATATGCATCGGAGCCGCCGCGGTTGGCGCCCACCACGGCGCATTGGTTTTCGATAGCGCGGGCTATGAGCAGATGCTCGAAGGCGTAGCCGCGGGCCTTCGGCCAGTTGGCGACCACAAGCAAAAGGTCGTAGGAGTTGCGGCGCGAGCGGCACCACACCGGAAATCTGAGGTCGTAGCACACTATCAGCGATATGTTCCAGCCGCGGAAACGCACCACCGGAGGAGGCGTGGTTCCGGGAGCGAACATGCGTGCCTCGTTGCTTAGCGAGAACAGATGCCGCTTGTCGTAGAATGTTTCGTCGCCGTTTGGCTCGATAATGAAACCGCGGTTGTAGTAGTGCGGAGGTGTGCTGGCAAGGAAACTGCCGGCAAAGGCGCATCCGTAGCGTGAGGCCCACCGGCGCAGGGTGTCCACAGTGTCGCCGGTGTTGCGCTCGGCGAGTTCGGCCATCGTTTCCGGGTCGTCGGAATAGCCTGTGGTGAACAGTTCGGGGAGCACTACGATGTCGGTTTTCTCCGGCAGGCTGGAAAGAGCCTGCTCCACAAAGGCGATATTGGCATTCCTGTCGCCCCAGGCTATGGGCATTGGCAGCGTGGCTATGCGCAAAAAGTCGGTGTAACGGTTCATTCGGCGGTGAATTTTTCGGGATATAGTCCTTTGAAAGGCCGGTAGTAGTCCTTGATTGCCCTGAGGTCGGCTTCGATGGATTCGCCGGGGGTGAAGGTTCGTTCAAGCAGCACTTTTCTGTTCTCGAAATCAAGGACTCCGAGAACTACGGGCACCTGTGCTTCACGGGCTATGCGCAGGAAGCCGGTGTGCCATGCGCTGGTGCGCGAGCGTGTGCCTTCGGGGGTTATGGCCAGTGTAAGGCGTCGGCTCTGGCGGAAACGTTCTGTGAGCAGTGCTATGAGTGAGCCGCCGCGTTGCTTCCCGCGGGGCACGGGAACACCGCCGATTGCGCGCCACAGGCATCCCAGAGGCCAGAAGAACCACGACTGCTTCATCAGGAAACCTGCTTTGCGGCCAAGGGAGGCATAGGCGAGCTTGCCGACGATGAAGTCCCAGTTGCTGGTGTGCGGTGCCACACATATTATGCATTTGGGATAGTCGGGCACAGAGCAGTGCACCGACCATCCCGCCATGCGTAGTATTATTCGTGCCGGATTCATTCGGCTGCGGCCTCCTTGAGAACCTGGCGTACGTTCTCGGGCAGGGCGGCATTCATTTTCTTGACGATTTCGAGTACGGAGTTGTCGAATTCTTCCATCAGTTTGCTGAATGCTGTGCGGAAGTAGCGGCGACGATCCTTGCGGTAGAGGTGAAGGTCTTCGAAGGCGTCGGGAGTCTTGTCGAAGGTCACACCCACTTTGGCCAGAGCCGATGTCTGCAGTGTGGCGATGTCGGTTATTATTTCGTATGTTTCCTTACGGTCGATTTCGGGGAATGCGGCGCGAGCCAGAAGCATTTCTGCAGCGAGGGCTCCGCAGGTGTTGCGGATGAATTTCTTGATTTCTCTTTTGTTTGCCATAATGGTGGGTGGGTTAGTATGTGCGGCAGTTGTCGGCGGCCGTGGGCCGGCCTATATTGCCGATATATTTCCTTAGTGCCGCAAGGGTGGGAGGAATGGTGTTGAAGCGCCGGCGCGATGCCATGAAGCGTGTGAGCTGCACCGGCAGCTCTATTGTGGAACCCGTTATGCGGGTCATGATATCGAGATTCTTTGCCGGATGCCCTGTGGCGAAAACCAGTTTCGGCGCTTCTGCCGGCGCTGTGGCCAGAGCTGCCGCCAGGGCGGTGGCGCCATGGGTGTCGATGGTGTAACCATTGTCGGCTTTCAGCCGCAGAACTGTGGATGCTATCGTGCGGTCATCAATACCGGGAGGCACAAGCACAGGGCACGGAGCTTTGGAGAGGTCTTTTCCGCACATATATGTCAGGCGGCTCAGGCCTGCTGGCAGGGAGATGTCCAGCGAGGGCGCTACTGTGGGTACCGGTCTGTGTGTTGTGTCGCCGGTGAGCGAACGGCGAAGGCTGTCGTTGGTGTTGGTGGCCGCCACAACGGCTTTGGCAGGGAGTCCCATTTTCACCGCCATAAGTGTTGCCACAAGATTGCTCAGGTTGCCGCTGGGGATGGCATAGACGGCTTCCGACGCGTGCGGCACACCGGCGGCCATCATGCGGGCATAGGCATGGAGAGAGAATACAATCTGTGGAATCATCCGCCCTATGTTCAGCGAGTTGGCGCTGGTGGCGCCTGCATATTCAAGCTCTTTGTCGGCGATGGCTTCGGCCACCAGTCGCTTGCAGTCCTCGATGGTGCCGTCGACTTCCAGAGGATGCACGTTTCTTCCGAGGGTGGAGAACTGGGATTTCTGGGTGCGGCTCAACGCGCCTTTCGGATACAGCACCAGCACGTCGGTGCCATTCTGCCCGAGCATGCCGTTGGCGGTGGCCGCGCCGCTGTTGCCCGTGGTGGCTACAAGTACTGTGCGGCGTTGACGGCCTGCCTGGCGGTCGGCGGCGGCCAGCAGGCGGGCTACGAAGCGTGCGCCGTAATCCTTGAAGGTGAGAGTAGGGCCGTGGAAAAGTTCGAGAGCATAGCTGTTGCCTCCGAGGTGCACCAGGGGCGCGTCGGCAGCAAAAGCATAATCGACTGTCTGCTTGATTTCTCCGGCAGGTATCTCATTTCCCAGAAACGAGCTCGCCACCACATAGGCGATGTCGCGCAGGCTCATTTCGGCAATATTATTGAAAAGAGCCACAGGTATGGCCGGAATCTGCTGTGGCATGTACAGTCCGCCGCCGGGCGGAATACACCGCTCGACGGCTTCAAGGCATCGTACTGCAGTTGTGTCGGATTCTGTGCTTGTGTATAGCATCATTCATTTGGCCTATGACAGTGCAAACATAGCAAAAATGATTCATAACGCAAAGCGCCGGAAGGCTGTTGTGCAACATCGTGCCGGCTTATCGGCGTCGGCGAAGCAGACGGCCCATGATCCACATTGCCGCAGCGGCGAGGAATACGGCGCCCATCACCGAGATGAGAAAGCGCTGTACCGGACTGTCGCCCGCGAAATGAATCGAGAAATAACCGCCGAGCACGCCGGCGATTACACCGGTGACAAGGTCGGCGACCAGATTGCGTTTCTGCGACATGCGTGCCGCCAGCAAGGCCTCGAACGCGCCGATGAGCGCCCATAGCAGCCACACAAGCACGCCTATGCCGTTCTGGCTTATTCCAAACAGTGTTTCCATGTCTATGCAGTTTTCAGAGTGAGGGGTGGCTTGCGATATAGGGCGAGAGGAATGCTGCCACATCGGTGTTGCCGGTCAGGTCGGCGAAGGTGAGCCAGATAATCAGAAGTATAATCAGGATAATGGCTCCGATGGCTACCCACACGTTTATGCGGTTGCGGCGTGATGTTTTGCTTTTGGTCATAGAATGAGGTTTTTTTGAAATGGTTGAAAACGGTTGTTCTACTTTATAAATAACAAAGGCGTCCGCCCGAGGGTTCATTCCTCTGGCGGACGCCAATTGGTTTGTATACGGCCTTCATAAAACTTGCCGGCAAGTTTTATGAGGGCAAGGGGTGTCGGCTATAGTTTCAGTTTGAAACCGAACTGGAAAATGCCCTGTGCTCCGAATCCCGCTTCGGCGAACATTGCCCATGAGCGGTCGATATCGAACTGCGCGCCTATGGGAACGAGCTGGAAAGCACAGTATGCCTTGGTGTAGTTGTCGTGTTTGCGAGGTTGCATATAGGAGAAGTTCACGCCGAGGCCTGCTTTGCCGTAGAGGGTTACGATGTTGTTGCGGTAGTAGTGGTAGCGCCCGTTGAACATGATTGCATGGTAGGCGATATGGCTGGAGTTGGGGCCTCCTTTGGTGGTGGTGCTGGAGAAGGTATATGAAGGGCCGATCCATATTTTGGGATGCACACGGAAGTTGACTCCCAGGTTGAGAGCGCCCCAGGCGGTGTTTACATGATGCCAGCCGTCGTGCATGTCTGTGGCGTCCATCTGAGTGTATGCACCGTAGGATGCGGTTATTTCGGTGCGCTGGGCATTGGCGGTGCCTGCCAGGCACAACAAGGCAACGATGCAGAGAGCGAGTTTTTTCAGCATATGTGTGGTGTTTTAGTTAGAAATGGCTGAAATAGTGTTTTTACAAAGAAACAACACCCCGACTGTGATTTGGTTCATCCTCCGCGTGTTTTAACGGGATGGGTTTGTGGATGTTCAGTCTTTGTCGGAGGCGTGGTATTCTACCAGCCCAGGCATTGAGTAGCGTGTGATTTTGGCGATGGTGATGCCGAAATCGGCTGCAGCCTGCCGCAGGATGTCACTGTAGGTCATGCATGTGCTGCCCACGAAGCATACGGGTTCGTTGTGGTAGTCGTAGGCCACGATATTGCGTGTGAAGAAGCTCATGAATGCTGAATACACAAGCCGGTAGGCATACGGATGGTCGATGTGTTCGGCCAGGAACGTGGAGTACTGCGACAGGGTGCGCGAAGGTAATGTCTTGGTGTAGATGTTGTCCATGAGCACATTGGGGGTGATCATGAACTTTTCGAAGAATGCCTGTGTGAGGTCCTTGGGGGCAAGTCCTTTGAGCATGTCGGCAATCATGAGTTTTCCCAGATGCGCGCCGGAGCCTTCATCGCCCAGCACGTATCCCAGCGCCGATACCGTGTGCACAATCTCGCTGCCGTTGTAGAGGCATGAGTTGGAGCCTGTGCCCAGGATGCATGCCAGACCGGACTGGCGCACCAGCAGTCCGCGGGCGGCTCCGAGCAGGTCGGATTCCACGGTTACGGGTGTTTTGAACTGTGCTACCAGCGAGCTTTCTATTATGGCTTTCTTCTCCTTGTTCGAGCACCCCGCGCCATAGAAATATACATGGCGCCACCTGCGGCGGAAGAATGTTTCGGGCAATTCCAGGCGCACGCTGTGGGATATCTCGCGGCGAGTCTGGAAGTAGGGGTTGAGGCCGGTGGTGAATGCATGCTCGATAATTCTGTCGCCGTCGACCAGTACCCATTCGGTGCGTGTGCTGCTGCTTTCTCCGATTATCTTCATTTTGCGTCGATTTGTTTTAGAAGTTCTTCAACGGCTACGCGCAGCTGGTTGTCGATGCCGGCGGCCACTTCTTCGGGGGTGTTGTCGGCACGGACATCGGGTTCGAGCTGCTGGTTCTCGAGAATGGAGCCGTCGGCGAGGCGGTAGGCTATCACGGGAACGCCGAACACCAGGGTCGGGTCCTGCATGGTAATCCAGTTCACCGAACTCATGGTGCCTGGGACGGGCATGCCGACGGTGCGTCCGATGCCCTGGTGGGAGTACACCCAAGGTGTTCCGTGGGCGTTGGAGTAGCAGGCCTCGCTCATGAGCATGATGGAGGGCTTGTTCCAGCGGCGGGAAGGCATGTCGCAGGATTTCTTGCCACGGATTTCCTGGATGAAATACTGCTTGCCGCTGAGGAGTACTTCGATGTCTTCGTGGAGGCGTCCGCCGCCGTTCCAGCGGATGTCCACAACCACACCTTCGCGGTCGTTGTAGCGTCCGAGCAGGTCGGAATATGCCTTGCGGAAGTTCTCGTCGTCCATGCCGTCGAGGTGCACATAGCCGAGACGTCCGTTGCTGAGACTGTCCACAGCTGCCGCGCGGCTTTTCACCCAGCGTTTGTAGAGCATGGCGTTCTGGCGTCCGGCGCTTACGGGGCGCACAACAATCTGGCGGGTGTTTCCGTCGGCGCTTTTGATGTCGACGAGGGTGCGTTTGCCGCTTTTCTCGTTGAGGAGTGTTTCAAGCGGGGTTTCGGTAGTCACGGGGGTGCCGTCGATGGCGGTTACGATGTCGCCTGCCGCAATTGCCGGGTTGAGTCCGTATAGCGGTCCCTGCGGGAGCACTTCGGATATGCGGCGCCCCTGGCCGGTATAAGCCATGTCGTAGAGCACGCCAAGGCTGGCGGTGCGGTCGTCTACGCGGGTTTCGGAGCCGCCCCGGTAGCGTGCGCCGGTGTGGCTCACGTTGAGTTCGCCGAGGAGCTCGCTGAGTAGTTCTGCGAAATCGTAGTTGTTGGCCACCGAAGGCAGAAAGCGGCGGTAGTCGCGGCAGAGGCCTTGCCAGTCCACACCGTTCATGTCGGCAACCTGGAAGCGTTCGCGGACTTCGCGCTCCATGTTATCGAACATGAACGCGCGTTCGGCCTGCGGGTCGAGTCGTTTTGAGGCGCGGTAGCTTATGTTGCGGTCCTTGCCGTCGAGCTTCTGCATGCTCTGTCCGAAGATGAATATCGACTTGCCGTCGGGGGTGGCGTCGAAGGCGGCTATGGGGTCGGAAAGACGGCGTTTCATCTCCAGGTCTCCCTCGTCGAGGTCGAGTTCCCAGAGGAAGCAGCCGTCGTCGGCTTCGGAGATGTAATACAGTGTGCGGCCATCGTCGGAAAGGATTCCGTCGTGCAGCTCGGTGGAGAAAGGCGTGAGGCGCACCTGACGGTCGTGGATTCCTTCGGGTTCCACGTTGATGTCGCCTTCCGGCCGGCCTTGCGGCAGCCCGTCGGCTTTGGCGATTTCACGTTCCTCTTCGTCGCGCTTGAACCTGTCGTAGGCGTCCTGGTTGAGGAATACAATCATCACGTCGGTCTGCGAACCCCACGAGGCGTGGTTGCGCATGCCGTATCGTTCGGAAATGAAGGTTATAGCCTCGCCGTCGGCTGTCCAGCGTGGCTCGGAATCGAAATATCCGCTGCGGGTGATGTTGGTTATGCTGCCGTCGGCTACTTTGAGAATGGCGACGTCGGTGTACGGGTCGCGGCCGTCGATTATCTCCAGGGCAATCCATTTGCTGTCGGGGCTCCAGCGGTAATGGAAGCTGCCGTTGCGGTGCAGATAGGTGGAGCCGTCGGTGAGAGTACGCACGTGTTGGCTTTCGAGGTCCATCACGGCAAGTTTGTTGCGGTCGAGGATGAATGCCAGCTGCTTGCCGTCGGGCGATACGCGCGGGACGGTGCGCTCGTGGCTGTCGGCGGGGAACATGCGTTCGGTGTCGATAACGGTGGCGTGCACGAACTCGTTTTCAGAACCGCGGCGGCCGGGTGTGGCCCGGTAGATGTTGTAGCGTCCGTCGCGTTCCGAAGTGAAATAGAGAGTGCTGTCGTTGCCCCAGGAGATGTGGCCTTCGGCTTCCGGGGTGTCGGTAACCTGTTTGGTTGTGCTGTAGTCGGTGGCTGTCACATACACGTCGCCGCGGTATATGAAAGCCACGTTCTTGCCGTTGGGCGATACCACCGCTCCGCGGGCTCCGCGTGTCGCCGATATGCTTTCTGTCTGGTCGGGGAAGTCGGCGTTGATGTTCACATTCACTTTTGCCGGACGTCCTCCGGAACGGAGTGTGTAGATGTCGCCGTTCTGCATGAAGGCGAGGGTGCCGTCGGCGGCACGGCTTAGGAAACGCACCGGATGGCGGCGGAAATTTGTGACGGCCACTGCCTGTGCCGGATTGCCTGCAGGAGCCATGTATACGTTGAGGCTTGTCTGCGGAGCGCGCTCGCTCAGGAAGAAGAGGGTATCTCCGGCAAGAACTGGGTCGAGGTCCTCGCCTGCGGCGTCGACCAGTTTCTGATGCCGGCCGGTGGCCGGGGTATAGCGCCATATGTCGCGGGTCACCGACGATGTATGGTGTTTGCGCCATATGTCCTCGAAGCCTTTGACATCCTGGTACACCATCGAACGGCCGTCGGCTGCCCATGATATGCGCTGGGCCGGTGTGGCCAGGAATTGTACGGGAGCCCCGCCGTTGAGCGGAACACTGTAGACCTCGCTGAGCCGGCCCGACGGATACTGGCAGCTGGAAGCCGGATCCTGGATGGCAGCGCTGAAAAGCACCGATTTTCCGTCCGGGGTGAACGCTTCGGGAGTCTCGTTGGCGGAATTGAATGTCAGTCGCTTCCATGCGGCGTCGCTTCCGTCGGCGGCAACGGTGAATACATCGAAGTTGCCGTAGGCGTCGCTGGCGAATGCTATGGTTTTTCCGTCGGGGCTCCATACCGGCGCAGTCTCGTATGTCGGTTGTGAGGTTAGCCGTGTGGCTGTGCCTCCAGCCACAGGAACGGTGAAGATGTCGCCTTTGTAGGTGAATGCGATGCGGTCGCCGGTTGGCGAAATCGCGGCATCGCGAATCCACAGGTTCGTCTCGGTGGCACCTGCGGCGGTGGCGCCAAGAACCAGGGCTGCTAATAATGTGCTTTTCGTAGGCATTATATTGAGGTGTTTATGTTTCTTGTGTGGTAATCGATTGGTTGGGTGATGAATATGCGCGTCCGTGCAAAGTTAACAAATTTTTATAACTTCGCCAAAACGGATTCAGACAAAGAACTGATAAATATCGAATCTATCGGGATTTGCATCCACGGATTCGACGTTTGGTCGTATCGTTCTCTCTCACGTGCGCGCGATTCTACTGTCCAGTTGATGCCAGGCCTAACTCCTCTTCAAGGAATTCCGCGGCATCTGCCACGCAGTCATGGCATGCGCGTCGCGGGCATCCCGATTGCACGCCTTTGAGTTCGTGGCATACAGTTGTGCCGTTGCGTTCGGCGAAGCGGGTCATAATCCGCCTCATGGCTTTCATTGAGGCGGCGCGGTCGGCGAGCTTCAGACCCAGAACCACACCTGCGCCTACAAGTGCGCCGCAGGTGCCTTCCATATTTCCCATTCCCACACCGAATGCATTGGTGGTGTCGTACATCCGGTCGTGAGCGCATCCGGCCTCGTCGCAGTAGGTGCAAGCCACAGCCTGGGCGCAGTTGTACCGGCCTGTCGCTTTAAGAGCAACGGCCGCGTTTACTTTTGATTTACACATGATGAAACATAAATTGGATGTCAGTGAAAATTGAAAGTGCGTTACTTCACAGCAACGCACCTCCCTCATAACCAAAATTCAAGTATATTGTGAGTCTAACAAAACGTTATTCAAGCAAGCAGAAGGATTTAACCTTCATAAACGATGCAAAGGTATGCATTAAATCCGAAGGTGCAATATTTATTTGTATAAAATAATGTGAATAAAACTAAATGAAGTCGTGGCGGCCTATGGATCTGCTGAGAGTAGGCTGATAGTATACTGAATGTGCGTAAGCCGATTCAAGGCTTGGTTTTTCGAAGAAAATATGTAACTTTGCAAGGTTAAACCAATAGCAACCACATTTGCCATGGCAGAAATCAAGATTGCCGGAATCATGCGAGCGGGCATGTTTTCCCCCAACCGCATAGGTAGTGATGCTGCAATTTTCAACATTGTGGCGGAACAGTTGCGCAAACGCGGCTGTGAAGTGCGGCTCTACAGCGAGGAACAGTTCATCGCCGAAGGGGTTGAGGAGCGCATTGTGCTTAACATGTGCCGTGAGAAACGCTCGATTTCACTGTTGCAGAAAATCGAGGACGACGGTGCTTTGGTGATTAATTCCGGCTATGGTATCGAAAATTGTGGTCGTGAGCGCCTCACCCGCATTCTGCTTGGCTCGGGCATTCCATTTCCCGACAGTATTGTGGTGAATTCCGACGAGGCTGTGCGCGACACCTTTGTCAAGGCACGCTTCACAAGGTGCTGGATCAAGCGTGCCGACTATCAGTCGCTGCATAAGGAAGACGTGAGCTACGTCCGCCAGGCCGATGAGGCCCAGGAGGTGCTTCAGGAATACTTCCTCCGTGGCATCCAGCGAGCAGTCATCAGCCGGCATCTCGAAGGCGACCTTATCAAGTTCTATGGCGTTGCCGGCACACCGTTCTTCTACAGCTATGCGCCCTTCGAAAGCCGCGAGCCAAGCAAGCCGGTTGCCGCCACCACAGTCTACGACAAAGCCCGTCTGCACCAGATCTGCCGCGATGCCGCAGAGGCGCTTGATGTGAAAATCTATGGCGGCGATGCTATTGTGGATGCCGACGGTACAATCCGTCTTATCGATTTCGACGACTGGCCAAGTTTCGCGCCATGCCGCAACGAGGCCGCACCATACATCGCGAAATGTGTGATGTCGGCCGTTAAGGAACATTTTGCAAAAAGCTGATACGGTAATGGCTGATACAGACAATCAACAAGGCAAACGATTTCCTCTCTTCCCGAAACTTATAGCCACATCGTTCGGCTTCGGATTCCTGCCCGTGGCTCCCGGTACATGGGGCGCCGTTTTCGCGGTGCTGATATGGCTGCCGCTGTACATGCTGGCTTCCCCGGGAGCAATTCTCGCAGGCACCGCGGCCGGAGCGCTTTTTTTTGCGGTGGCAGGTACATGGGCAAGCTCGGTGGCCGAGCGCTACTGGGGCAAGGACCCTGTTATAGCGTGTGTCGACGAAACAGTGGGGCAGCTCATAGCGATGCTGCCGCTGTATTGCGTCCCCGGAGAGTACTGGTGGGAGATATTGATTTCGCTGGCGCTTTTCCGCTTCTTCGATATCTTCAAGCCTTTGGGCATAAGGAGTCTTGAGAAACTGCCGGGCGGCTACGGAATGATGGCCGATGATGTGCTGGCGGCGATATATTCATGTGTGATTCTGCTGGTGCTCAATCACTTCATACTCTGACAACAGCTATAGCGATGCATAAACTGCTCAAGAAAGCTCTCCACAGCGACAATCTGGTGTGCACTTTCATGCGCTCCATAGCTTCGTCGCAGGCGGCATCGTGGGTCGATATGGGAGTGCGGTTCGCGCTTTTCGCATGGGTCGGCCTTCTGCCGTTCGTGGCAACTGCTGTAGGATGTGTGGCCGGTGGAATTGTGAATTGCATAATCAATTACCGATTCACGTTCCATGCCTCCGAGGTCGACCCCAGGGCGGTGGCGGTGAAATACGCTATGATATGGGCCGGCAGCCTGATATTCAACTCGGTGGGCACTCAGCTGCTTTTTGAGGTTTTCACACGCTGGCATTTTCTGGAGACAATAGGTTTCCGTCCCGATGGATATTTCGCGGCTGCCACTTTGATAACCAGCCTTATAGTGTCGTGGGCATGGAATTTTGTCATGCAGCGCAATTTCGTGTACCGGCCTGTGGCATTCGACAGCTGCGCCTTAAAACTGATAGATTACTTCGACTTGAGAAAGCATCGCAACGGTGCTGGTCAAATACCCGATGACAACAATGAACATTAAGCAGAGTGCCAAGGAGCGACGCGACGACCTCCAGCAGGGCATATATTTGGTAATCAACCCGTTCGTCCGTCTGTTGATTCGGCTGGGAGTCACCCCCAACATGGTCACTACAATCGGATTCCTTGGCAATGTAGCCGGTGCCGTACTTCTGGTAATGGCAGGATATGGAGTCATTTCCGGCAAAGGCGTCGACTACGCGTTGCTCACATGGGCCGGAGCGCTGATAATAGGTTTCTCACTTTTCGACATGCTCGACGGGCAGGTAGCCCGTCTTGGGGGAATGTCCTCGACTTTCGGAGCCATGTATGATTCCGTGCTCGACCGCTACTGCGAGCTGTTCACACTCGGCGGAATAGCCTATTATTTTATCGGCTGCGGCAGCTTCGCAGGCGCCCTGGTAACATTCCTCGCTCTGGTAGGCAGCATAATGGTGAGCTACGTTCGGGCAAGAGCCGAAGGGCTGGATATCGAATGTAAGATAGGTTTCATGCAACGCCCCGAGCGTGTGGTGGTGACAAGCCTTTCAACACTGGCCACCGGTATCGTGGGCATGGGGCTCGCTTCCGGGTCCACATTCGAACCTAACTGGATTCTGTTCGGAGCCATGTGTGTAATAGCGGTGTTTGCCAATCTTACAGCGTTTGCACGCATCGCGCACTGCCGCAGGCAGCTCGAAAGAAAGTAATGAAAACAGACTTCCCAAGCCGTCGGCAGGCGGCGATATGTGTGGCCGCATTGCTTATGTGGCTTGCTGTGACTGCCGCGTTCGTAGGCTTCCGCCCGGAGCATCCCGTGATGGCTCTGCTGATTTTCGCGTTGTTCTTCGCAAATGGCGCCACAAGACGACTCACGGTGGCGTTGGCTCCGTTTTTCATCTTCGGCATAAGCTACGACTGGATGAATATCGTGCCCAATTACACTGTGAACCCCGTGGATGTCGCAGGCCTGTATGGAGCCGAGAAGGGTCTCTTCGGCATTTCCACCGAAGCCGGGGTGTTGACCCCCAACGAGTTCTTCGCCTTGCACCGCAATGTGGTAATGGACTTCATGGCCGGAATATTTTATCTCTGCTGGGTGCCGCTGCCAATCTTCTTCGGTCTGTGGCTATACTTTACCGGCAGGCGTGGACCATATCTGCATTTCGCCCTGGTGTTCCTGCTTGTCAATCTGTTGGGATTCGCCGGATACTACATACATCCCGCCGCGCCGCCGTGGTATGTGGCCGGCCATGGTTTCGAGGCCGTGGTGGGCACACGTGGCGAAGTCGCCGGTCTGGGCGCTTTCGATGCGATGACGGGTCTTGGAATATTCGATGGTCTCTATGCCCGCAATTCCAATGTGTTTGCCGCCTTGCCGTCGCTGCACAGCGCCTACACCCTTGTGGCGTTCATATATGCCATGCGTTCCGGCAGTTCATCGGCATGGAAAGTTGTCCTCGCCGTAGTTACTCTGGGGATATGGTTCACCGCTGTGTACACATCCCACCATTATATCATCGATGTTCTGGCAGGAATAGGAACCGCCCTCGCAGGTTTCCTGCTCTTTGAATATGTGCTTATGAAGATTCCGCCATTCGCGGCATGGATTGCACGTTACGCCAGGTATATATCCACTTCGAACTGAAATTAAAAAAAACGCTCTTACGATGCAGGAGAACGATATTCGCCCCGATGTACTCAACTATGACGACCTGCGCAAGATGATTCCTGCGCTCGACGGCCATCCGAAAATCACTGACGCGCTTCTGCGGTGGCTCGAGGTAGACAAGGTGAACGAAGTGCATGGAAAATGCTGCGACACTCCGGGATCCGAATTCGTGAAGCGGCTGCTGCTCGACGAGTTCGGAATCAAGCTGCGGGTCGACGGAACCGATGTTCTCGAAAACCTGCCGCAGGGAGCGTTCATAACAGTGAGCAACCACCCGCTGGGCGCACTCGACGGCATTGCGCTGATTTACCTGATCACACGCCACCGCCCTAACTACAAGGTGATGGTGAACATGATACTGAACAAGATATCGGCTATGCGGCCGAACTTCATTGCCGTGGACGCATGGGCAAGCAACGATGCTGCCAGGCGAGCCGTGTCTGTGGCCGGGATACGCGAGGCCCTGAGGCAGCTGCGCGATGGCGAGCCGGTGGGTTTTTTCCCTGCGGGAGCCATGAGCAAGACCACCTGGAGCGACGGCCTGCAGGACCGTGAGTGGCAGGCATCCGTGCTGCAGATTATAGCCAAGGCCAAGGTTCCCGTTATACCTATATATTTCCACGACAAGAACAGCTGGTGGTGCGACCTGCTTGGACATATCTGCTGGCCGGCACGCTCGCTGCGCCTTCCTGCCGAAGTGTTTCGCAAGAAGGGATCGACAATGCATATTTCTGTAGGAAAGCCCATAACCGTAGAAGAGCAGGCGATACATGGAGGAGGCGATCCGCATAGGCTCGGGCTATATCTCCGGCAGATGACCTATGCGCTCAGGGAAAAGAAATAGGATGGTTAAATAAAATTAACTTGAAAATGCAGAATCGGCGGCTTTGTTAACCTATAAAAACAGTATAGTCGATATTTTAGGCCGTCTTAACATGCGTTTACTAACTTTATAGTGTTAATATTTTTGCAATTGCAAAAGTATTTCTAATTTAGCGCCCGAAAACGGCCTTCTCGCCCGGCAGAGGAAGCCGATTGTCGCTTTTCTGATCTCAGAATAAAAATATAACAAAAATAAACCATCTTAATTCTTTGAAAATGAGCAATCTCAAAGCCAAACCTGCAGAAGGGAAACTCGGCGTGATGGTCGTTGGCCTCGGAGCCGTGACCACTACATTCATGACCGGCGTGCTCATGGCCCGTAAAGGCCTGGCTAAGCCCGTAGGTTCCATGACCCAGTACGATAAAATGCGTGTAGGTGAAGGCGCTGACAAAAAGTACCTCCATTACAAAGACATCGTTCCCCTGGCCGACCTCAACGACATCGAGTTCGCAGCATGGGACGTATATCCCGCAAACGCATACGAAAGCGCAATCAATGCTGAAGTTCTCAAGGAAAAGGACATTAACCCCGTCCGTGAGGAACTCGAAGCCATCAAACCCCTCACCGCAGCTTTCGACCACAACTACGCAAAACGTCTCGAAGGCGACAACGTGAAGAAGGGTACCCGTTGGGAACTCGTTGAACAGCTCCGCGAGGATATCCGCAACTTCAAGGCAGAGAAGAATCTCAATCGTGTTGTTGTGCTGTGGGCTGCTTCCACCGAAGTTTACGTACCCGTCGACGAGAAAACCCACTACACTCTCGAAGCCCTCGAGGCTGCCATGAAAGCCGACGACCGCGAACACATCGCACCCTCGATGTGCTACGCCTATGCAGCTCTCACAGAAGGTGCACCTTTTATCATGGGCGCGCCCAACACCACAGTCGATATTCCCGCAATGTGGGAACTCGCCGAGAAAACCAAAATGCCTATCGCCGGCAAGGACTTCAAGACCGGCCAGACTCTGGTTAAATCCGGTTTCGCTCCCATCATCGGCACCCGTTGCCTCGGCCTCTCCGGATGGTTCTCGACAAACATCCTCGGCAACCGCGACGGTCTCGTGCTCGACGAACCCGCAAACTTCCGCACTAAGGAAGTGAGCAAACTTTCCACACTGGAAAGCATCCTCGTTCCGGAGGAACAGCCCGACCTCTACACCAACTACTACCACAAGGTGCGCATCAACTACTATCCCCCGCGCAACGACAACAAAGAGGGATGGGACAACATCGATATCTTCGGCTGGATGGGCTACCCCATGCAGATTAAAATCAACTTCCTCTGCCGCGACTCCATCCTTGCCGCTCCTCTGTGCCTCGACCTGGTGCTCCTGAGTGACCTCGCAGCCCGTGCCGGACGCTACGGCATACAGCGCTTCCTGAGCTTCTTCCTCAAGAGCCCCATGCACGACTACACCAAAGACGAGGTGCCCGTAAACCACCTCTTCCAGCAGTATGTGATGCTCAAGAACGCTATCCGCGAAATGGGCGGTTACAAGGCCGACGAACAAATCGACTGATTGTAGCTGCTGAACTACAGATATTGAACCGGGAGGATTCGTCCTCCCGGTTTTTTTATACCCTGAATACAACTTTTTCGCATTCCGGAACATATATACTATACTTACCACAAAAAAATATATATATGGAAGTGGAATCAATGTTTGACCTCAGCGGCAAAGTTGCGGTGGTGACCGGAGCCGGCGACGGTATAGGCAAGGGTGTCGCGCGTATTCTTTCCGCGGCGGGCGCACGGGTTGTTGTAAGCGACATCGACGCCGATAAGGCGCGTGCTGTGGCCGAAAGCATCGGCGCTTTCGGCGGGTCGGCTGCCGCTACGGCATGCAACGTATTGGTCGACGCCGACCTTGAGGCACTGATAGAATTTGCGGTCTCGACATTCGGCACCGTTAACATACTTGTGAATAATGCCGGTATGGGCGGCGGAGGCCGTGAGAATCCGTTCGAAATCGACAGGTCGTATGTCGAAAAGATATACGCCATCAACGTGTTCGCGCCCTGGGCGCTGTGTCGCCTTGCCGCACCCTACATGCAGAAGTCGGGCTACGGTTCAATTGTGAATATAACTTCCATGAGCAGTGTGAACAGTGAAGCCAGTATGGCCATCTATGCATCGTCCAAGGCTGCTCTCAACCACATGGCATCGAATCTTGCCTACGACTACGGCCCCATGGGAATAAGGGTTAACAGTATTGGCCCCGGTGCGACCCGGACTCATGCCCTTGCTTCAATCCTTTCACCTGAGCTCGAGGCCAGGATGCTTTCCGGCACGCCGCTGAAACGCCTTGGCGAAGTCGGCGATATCGCAATGGCTGTGTTGTTTTTCGCCGCCCCGGCATCGTCGTGGGTGAGCGGGCAGGTTCTTATGGTAAACGGAGGCGGAACTCAGACTCTCGGTTAGTTGGGAGCCGGGTGGCAGGGGGCTTCCCGAATGTGAAAATTAAAAACGGAGCGTCTCGCGACGACCCGTTTCTAATACACAATTATCTATAAAACAACTATTAATGTCCATGATTCTATTCCAGACGTCCGACATATAGATGCCGAACCCGAACTCCGCCGTCGCAGGCAAGAGCCCGTTTTACAAAACGCGCTAAAGCACATAGTATAGGAATAAGCTTTTTGTTAATCTCACATATGGCGACAATTCGCCCATACTCGGCTTTGGCTACGTTTGCGTTGCAAAGATATAACTTGTTTTTATATTAACAAGATTAAAAAGTGTTAAATACAGTGTGCGCAAGTTTGTAAATGTCTATGAGTTTTTCGAAATCCATACCATTGTTAATTGTGGCGCGAGCCAGGTCGGATTCACGGACAATAAAGAGCCGTTTTTTCAGTTATTATAATGCGTGTCTTAGTCGTGCACGATATATATTATGAGAAAACGCCTTTTCCCTATATTTTTACTCGCAGCCACCGTTCTTGCTGCATTCGACATGTCGGCGCAAAGCGGAAAAAACGAATTCAACCCCGTGGAAACGGGTGTGACATCGCTGGGCATAGCACCCGATGCCCGAGGCGCCTCGATGGGCGATCTTGGCGCCGCAACTGATCCCGATGCCAACTCGCAATTCTGGAATCCTTCGAAATACGCTTTCGCCTACAGTCAGGCGGCAGTGTCGCTAAACTACACCCCGTGGCTCAGGAAACTTGTCAACGATATCTTTCTGGCCGACCTTTCGGCCTACTACAAGATTGGCAGTTCCGACAACCAGGCCATCAGTGCCTCGCTGCGCTATTTCTCACTGGGTGAGGTGAACACTTCCCAGGAAGGTGGCGTCGACGGGCAGACAATCAACCCCTATGAGATGTCGTTCGACGTGGGTTATTCCCGCAAGCTGTCCGAGAAATTCTCCATGGGTGTCGTTTTCCGTTACATTTATTCCGCGCTGGGATTCTCCGAATCCTATGCCGGCGACCAGAATACAGGCGCCTCCGCTTTCTCGGCCGATATTTCCGGATATTATACCACCTATCCCATCATCGGGCGCAACGAATGCCAGTGGTCGTGGGGTTGGAATATTTCCAACATAGGCACAAAGGTGAGCTATGACGGCGGCGAGAATCCCGCTTTCCTGCCCACGAATCTCAAACTGGGTACAACTTTCATGTTCCCGCTCGCCGACTACCACACACTGGCTCTCTCGCTGGATCTTAACAAGCTTCTTGTGCCTACGAAACCCCGCCGGAGCGACTTCGCCGACGGTATCGAAGGCGAGGAGGAATACATAACCAAACTCGAGGACTGGCGCAACATGAGCCCCATTTCCGGCATCTTCAAGAGTTTCAGCGATGCTCCCGGAGGCTTCAAGGAAGAGCTGCGTGAGGTTACAGTGAGCTTCGGTGCCGAATACGCCTACAACAACCAGTTTTTCCTGCGTGCCGGATATTACTACGAGAATGAATTCAAAGGCAACAGGCAGTATCTCGGTGTGGGCGCAGGCTTTTCGCTGAACGTGGTGCGCCTCGATGCATCGTACATGATGGCCACGGCGCAGACTTCGCCGCTGGACCAGACACTGCGTTTCACTCTCACATTCGATATGGACGGTCTGCGCGACCTTCTTGGAAAGCGGAGGTGACACAATGGATTTCGCCGACATGAGAATTGGCAACGGATTCGACGTTCACCGTCTGGTAGAGAACCGTCCCTGCATTGTCTGTGGAGTCGATATTCCTTCGCCGATGGGACTTCTCGGGCACAGCGATGCCGATGTGGCGCTCCATGCTTTGGCCGATGCAATCCTGGGCGCCATAGCTCTGGGTGATATAGGAATGCATTTCCCCGATACCGACGAGCGCTGGCGCGGAGCCGATTCGCGTGTGCTCCTGCGTCATGTGGTGGCATTGGCGGCGGAAAAGGGTTACAAGGTCGGTAATGCCGATATCACCATCATTGCGCAGCGTCCGAAAATGCGCCCTTATATCGACAGCATGCGCAAAAATGTGGCCGCGGATCTGGATGTGGACATCGACAGAGTCGGCATCAAGGCCACGACAACGGAAGGACTGGGATTCACCGGGCGTGCCGAAGGCATAGCGGCCCAGGCCTCAGTGCTGATGGTCAGCGCCATTTCCTGATTTTTTCGAGATCTTCTATTATAAGCGCCGCGGCATTGTCTGCGGCGTTTTCTGTGCCGAGAATCCGGCTTATCTCGCTATAGCCTTGGAGTTGGGCATTCCGCTCCGGGGTGTCACGTAAAAGTGGGCCGAGATGCCCGGCGGCGGAATCGGCGGTGCAGTGGTGCAGCAGGAGTTCGGGAATTATATCGCGGTTGGCTATCAGGTTCGGTAGGGTCACGTATGGGATGGTGAGTACCCGTTTCATGACTTTATACATCATCTCCGAACCGTTGCCATGATACATGGCAACCTGTGGCACTCCGGCGAGCGCGGTTTCGAGTGTCGCGGTTCCCGATGTTACAAGTGCGGCTCTGCAGTGCACCAGAATGCGGGCGGCATGCGGTTCGCGCACTATGGGCAGCCTGCCGCCATAGCGCGCATAGAGGGCGTCGGGTATGTCGGAGGAGCCTATAATCACTCCGCGGTATTGTGGAAACCGGTCCACAGCTGCTGCCATTATGGGAAGATTTTCGCGGATTTCGGCCTGCCTGCTGCCGGGCATTAGCGCTACAAGTGGCCGGTCGCGCAGCTTATGGCGCGCCAGAAAGACATCCCGGCTGTCGGCGGCGGCAACCTCGGCGGCAACTTCGGCAACGGATGGATTGCCTACATACACAGCTTCCGCTCCCTCAGCTTTGTAGAACTCCGGTTCGAAAGGCAGAATCGACAGAACACGGCGCACAAGCCTGCGCATGGTGGCGAGACGCCATTTCTTCCATGCCCACACTTTCGGCGGAATGAAATAATACACCGGTATTCCGGCTTTGTGGGCCTTTGCGGCCACCTTTAGGTTGAAGCTCGGATAGTCGATAAGAATCAAGGCATCCGGTTTCGCTGCGAGCACCGAATCTTTCGCAAAACGGAGGTTGGACTGAATCCTGCCGATATTGCGCACAACCTCTCCAAAGCCCATGAATGCCATATCTCGGCAGTGGAGCAGTGGAGTTTCCCCCACGGCTTCGCTCATGGCGTTGCCGCCGATAAATGTGATCACGGCACCGGTGTCGAGCGTTTTCAGTGCTGTTGCCAGCGCTCCGCCGTGGAGGTCGCCGGATGCTTCTCCGGCAATTATGAAGTAATGCATATCAAGGTTTGAATCTGGTTGATAATCGGCCTCCTGTAAGAATCGACACCGACTGCGGCATGAGCACCAGGGGAAAGCGCATCGGCGGGAGAGCTTCGGAGGAGTGGGCTGGCAGAGTATTCATCGGCGGCGTATAAAGAAGGCGCGCATCAGCGAGGCGCACTCATCCTCGAGCACACCTTGAGTGACAGTCGCCTTTGGGTGGAAGAAGCTTTTGCCGGGGCGTTGCAATACGCTGTAGCCGCGTTTGGCATCAGGGGCGCCTGTCACGATACGCCTCAGCTGGCTCCAGCCTATGGCTCCGGCACACATGGGGCACGGTTCCACAGTAACGTAGAGGGTGCATCCTACAAGATATTTTCCCCCGAGAGTGGAGGCGGCAGCGCTTATGGCCTGCATTTCGGCATGGGCGGTTACGTCGCACAGGCTTTCGGTGCGGTTGTGTCCGCGGCCTATTATGTTGCCTGCGGAGTCCACCACAACGGCGCCGATGGGAATCTCTCCCTCGTCGGCTGCGGCGCGGGCTTCGTCCAGGGCAAGACGCATGTAGTATTCGTCGTGGAAGTCGTACAATGAGTTCATCGCAGATTGTCCATTTCGATTACCATACCTTCGCGGGCGGCCACAGTGTCTGGAAAAACAGCACGCGCTTCGTCGGCGAGAGCTTCCTCATCGCGGATAACCCTCGAATAGTGGCCAATGACCAGCCGTCCGACTTCCGCGGCTTTGGCTATTGTGGCAGCCTGCACGGCCGTGGAATGTCCGCGAGGACGGGCTTTGTGCGAGTCGGCCTCGCCATAGGTGGCTTCGTGGTACAGCACGTCGGCACCGCGCACGGCTTCCGCCACTGAATCGGCGAAGGCCGTGTCGGAGCAGTAGGCATACGATGCCGCGTGCGAAGGTGCTGTGGTGAGGCGTCCGTTGGGAACCACAGTGCCGTCGGGGGCTGTCCAGTCGTGGCCTTCGCGAAGTGCCTGCATGTCGCATACCGGCACGCCCATGAAGCGCGCGGCGTCTCCGTCGATATGGCGGAGCTTGGGTTTTTCACGGAAAATGAATCCTGCACAAGGTACGCGGTGCCGCAGAGGGAAGGCTTCCACCGACAGGTGTTTGCCGTCGAGCAGTATTCCTTCGCACGAGGGGTCGATGATGTCGAATTTCAGGTCGAAGCTCAGCTCCTTGCAGAACACGTTGAGAATCTGGCGCAGGACGCGTTCGCCTTCTGCGAAGGTGTGCACAGTCACGGTGCCTCCGTTCTGGTGGAGCGCCATGGTGGACAGCAGCCCGGGCAATCCCAGGAAATGGTCGCCATGGAGGTGGGAGATGAATATATCGGTGATTCTGGAGAAGGGCAGGCCGAAACGGCGCAGCTGAAGCTGTGTCCCTTCCCCGCAGTCAATCAGCATCAGGCGGCCGCCATAGGCGACCGCCTGTGCCGATGGCATGTGGCGCACTGTCGGCGTGGCGGAGCCGCAGCCGAGAATGGTGATGTTGAAATTGCCCATCTGTGGCAGCGCCCTTACTGGCGGGCGGAGGCCATGGCGGCATCTACGTCAGCTTTCAGCTCATCGCCCTGCTTGTCGCGGCTTATGATGGTTCCGTCAGGACCGAAAAGGATTATGCAGGGAATTCCGGAGATTCCATAAAGGTCGGTGGGGATGTTGCCGGCATTGATTATGCAGTCCCAGGGAAGTTCGTGTTCGGTGATTGCGCGGCGGGTGTCTTCGGGCTGATCCCAGACGGCTACGCCGAGCACTTCCAGGCCGCTGTCGTGCCATTTGTTGTATATATCCTTGAGCACAGGCAGCTGGCGCATGCAGGGGCCGCACCAGCTTGCCCAGAAGTCGACAAGCACATATTTGCCATTGCCTACATAGTCGCTGAGGCGTTTGGTGACACGGTCGTTGGTGATTTCGAAGTCGATGAACTTGCCGCCGGGCTGTGTGGCCTGCCTGCGCACGGCGGTTTCCGCTATATTCTTCACCTTGTTCATGGCAGCGAACTGCGGGTAGCGTTCCAGAAGAGCGTTCAATTCGTCGATGCTCATGGAGCTGAGGTCGTTGTTGAGGAAGGCGTAATAGCCCAGAGCATTGTCGGAATTGGCGTTGAGGAGGCTGTCGCCGAGAGCCTGGTAGCGGGCGTATATCGCCTGTCGTTCTTCTGCGCTTCCGGCGGCGTTGAACTGCTGTCCCAGTTCACCTGCCTTGTCGCCGAATTCCTTGAGCTGGTCGTTGAGCATGGTGCCGAATGCACCGGGAGATGCCTGGCTGAAAGAGATTGTGCCGCTTTCGAGAATGAAAACCGGGTTGCGGCGTCCTTCCATCATTATGCGGGCAAGTACTGGCTCGTCGATGGAGCCGGTGAATACGGCCGACTGCGGACCGGCCAGGACGCTGTCGATGGTCGCGCCGCTGTCGTAGTTTACCAGGCGTACCATGGCTCCTTCGTCGTCGGGGCTTGTGGGAAGTATTATTTTGTAAGGTTCGGCGGAGGCACACAGTGCTGCTGCCAGCATTGTTGCGGCAATGATTGGTTTTGTCATATTTCTTTGATGAACTGCCGCCGGAAAACTCCGGCGGCAGCCTTGGGTGTGGTTTGTGAATTATTTCTTTTCCTTGAACTTTTCAAGTTGTGGCTCGAGAGCCTCGAGAGCTTTGTCGTATGCTTCCTCGAAGGTGTCGGCGGTTTTGGAAGCCACCAGTTCGCCGCCGTCGGTGGTGAGCAGAACCAGCACGTCTTTATTGTTGGCTGTTTCGGGCTTGATTACCTTAAGAGTTACGTCGAAACCGGTGATGGCGCCGAAACGGCGGGCAAGGCGGTCGGCTTTCTTGTTGATGAACTCGATGAGTTTGCCGGTGGCTTCGAAGTGGATAGCCTTTACGTTAACTTCCATTCTTGTGAGTGTTGTTCGCGCGTGGGTGCGCGAGTTGGTAATTGAGTTGTAGGTCGCGGTAGGAAAGGTGGGTGTACCTTTGTGTCGTAGTCAGGCTCTTATGGCCGAGGAGTTCCTGAACGGCCCGCAGATCGGCGCCGTTGTTCAGCATATCGGTGGCGAACGAGTGTCGCAGGACATGAGGCGACAGCCTTTTGCTTTTCACTTTCGTGCCCTGGAGATACTGTTTCACTGTTCGGTAGACCAGTTGGTAATAGACCGGTTGGCCGTCGGGTCGGACAAGGAATGCTTCCGCCCGGGGACATTGCTGTCGGCGCACCTGACGGTAGTGTTCTATGAGTGTCGCCAGTTCCGGTCCGAAAGGCACCAGTCTGTCTTTATTACGCTTTCCATGCACTTTTAGTTCACACCTGGAGGTATCGACATCGGTATCCGCCATTCCCATGAGTTCGGCAGCGCGGATGCCTGTTGTGTACAGCATGGTCACCATGAGGCAGTCGCGTACTGTTTCAAAATCGGCCGACGACATGGCAATGGCCACAAGAGAGTCGAAAGTGCGGGTGCTTTCGTCGATGGTCAGGAAATGCGGCAGATTCTGCGGAATGCGTGGTGTGACCATGTCGGCCGCAGGGTTTGAGGTGAATCCTTGCTTGCGGCACATATAGCCGAAAAATGCCCGCAGGCTCTGTATTTTGCGGACTATCGTGGCCGTGGAAATATTGCGTTCGGCCAGCGTGGCCGCCCAGGTGCGGATATCAACTGTGCTGATGCCTTCGGGCCTGTCGTCGGCATGGCCGAGAGGTCCGGTGATGAAACTGCGGAATTCCTCTACGTCGCGGCGGTAGGCGGCAACCGTGTGCGGCGAGCGGGCCTGTTCGGCAATAAGATAATTGTAGAACGAGTTGTATGGCATCGGCAGTGATTCCGGCTGATAGCCGGATGCCACGAATTTAGCTACAAATCGCCGGTTCTGCAAATATTTTGTGTAAAAATTATAAAAAACGCAGGCATACGGACTTAAATGCCGTCTGCCTGCGTTTTCCTGTATGTCAGTCGCCTTACTGCTGGGCTTCTTCCTCGGCGGCCACTTCGGCGCCGGTGGCGTTGTTGAGAGCAGCCACGATGGTGCGGAACTCGTCGATGCTTACTGTTTTCTCGTTGAGTTTTATTGCATTGTGGATTGCAGTGAAGAGCTTGGCGGTGAATGCCTCATGTGCGAGACGGCGACGCTGGTCTTTGTCCTTGAGCATGTTGTCGGCGTAGTAGTCGGCCATCTGCTCGGCCATCTGGCCCATACCGTATTCGTTGAGCTGCTGGATGGCGAATATGCGGGCGAATGCCTTGAGGTCGTCTTCGTTCACCTTGATGTCCATTACATGGGCAGCCTTGTTCTCGATCATTTCCCACTTGATGCCGGGGATCTGCATGCGGAGGGTTTCGTCCACATTCTCTTCTGTGATGTTCTTGTCGGAGAGCATCATGAAGCGGCGCAGGAATTTTTCGGGGAGTTCCATGGAGGTGCCGTAGGTTTCCATGAGGTAATCCTCGGCAGTGCGCACGAAGAGCTGGCGGCTGTTGGGCTGCAGGGCGCGTTCAATCATGGAGCGCACCTGCTGGCGGTATTCCTCTTCGTTGTGTACGGTGTCGGGACCGAACACTTTGTCGTAGAACTCCTGGTTCTGTTCGGCGGGCTTGTGCACGATGAATTCGGCGATGCTCATCTCGAAGTTGCAGCGGGCCTCTTCCACGCGGTCGCGGTCGATGTGGAGCATGGATGCCACTTCGGCTTCGTTGCCGTCGCAGGTGTCGAAGGGGTTGAACACAACCTTGTCGCCCACCTTGGTGCCTTCGAATTTGGCGGCTACCTCAGCGTTCTTGAACATGAAGGGTGCCACGATGCCATCGGTAACCTGAATCGCCTTCTCGTCGGAACGTACATTGCCTTCGGCGTCGAGCTGCATGATGGAACCTTTCACAAGTGCGCGCTCGGCATATTCCTGAGCGGGTTCCTGCGAGCCTGCCTGGTTGCGGAGGTTGGCTTCCTGCTCGTCGATCATCTCATCGCTCACGGCGATGTTGTAGAAGTCGAGTTCGACGCTCTGGTCGAACACCATGTTCAGCTCGGGAGCGAGGCCGATTTCGTAGGCGAAGGCAACATCGTCGTCGTCGAGGTTGAAGTTGTGGCCTTCGGCGGGGATGGGCTGGCCGAGGATATCGAGTTTGTTGTCTTCGATATATTTGAGAACAGCGTCGATGGCGAGGTCGTTGAGCACTTTCACCTTCACGTCGGTGCCGAAGCGCTTGCGCAGCTGGTTGATGTCGATATGGCCTTTGCGGAAGCCGGGAATATCTTTGGTTTTGCCGATGTTTTTGAGCTCTTTGGTCACTTTGTCGGCGTAGTCGGCCGGAGTGAGTTCTACTTTGATCACGGCTTCGAGATTGCCGGTTTTGTCGTAGCTAACGTTCATGTTTTATGATTTTTTTCTTTGTATTTCCTGTTGTAGTGCAAAACGGCACAAAGTTACAATTTTTTCCGCGAATAATCAATTGCCGCATCCAGTGTCGCCAACACTGGATTGTGCCAGCAGGGGCTGTCAGCGCTTGAAGAGGGCGTCGGCTTTGGCTTTCGGGAAACCGAGGCTCACGGCCTGGCGCGCGTCGCGGCGAGCTTCGGCGGTGCGGAACAGGTCGCGGTTCAGCCACGCCCGGTAGTAGTACAGCTCGGGGTCGTCGGGGAATTGTGCGAACGCTTTGCCGAGGGTTTCGGAGGCATCGGAGAGTTTTCCGTTGGCCAGATAGCATCCGGCCAGTGTTGCGAAGTATTCTGCGGCGGGTTCGTTTTCGGTAAGCCGCAGCAGATATGGGATGGCCTGGGACTCGCGACCGGTGCGCACGTAGAGTGCCGACAGCGCACGTGCGGTGTCGTCGGACATCGGAAGGCTGTCGCGGATTACTGTGAAATCGGCCTCGGCTATATCGGCGTGGCCGCTGTAGAGGGCGAGCATGCCATGGTAGTACCGTGCGTCGCAGTCCAGCGAGTCGCGGCTCAGGATTATGCCGAAGTCGTCGTAGGCCTGCCTGTCGCGACCCATTTTCAGCAGCAGGCGGGCGCGGTTGGATCTCGCGGTGGTCAGTGCCGGCGACAGCCGCAGAGCTTCGTCAAGAGTGGACAGGGCCAGCGAGTCGCGCCCGGCGTAGGCATACACCATGCCGAGATTGGAGAGCAGAAGACTGTTGTCGGGGCAGTCGGGACATATTCCGATTGCTTCGAGCAGCCGGGCGGCGGCATCGTCGTAGCGTTCTTCGGCCACAGCCTGGTCGGCCTGTCCAGCAAGGAGGAAGCGCGGGTTTTCCTCATCGTCGGGCACGGGAGTGGCGGCATGTGCCCCGGGGAGCGACAGAAGCACCAGAAGAAGGGCGAGCGCTGTCGACAGGAATCTCATCGTTTCTGCGCCGGAGCGAAGGCGTTGGGGTATTCAATATGCAGGCTGGGACGGCGGAAAGCACGTATTATCAGGTAGATGCCCAGAAGGACAAAGGGGATGCTGAGCAGCTGGCCCATGTTGAGGGTCATGGTGGCCTCGAATGCCTCCTGGTCGTTCTTGATGAATTCAATAAGGAAGCGGCTCAGGAAAGTGCCGATCAGGAAAGTACCGAACAGAAGTCCCGGGCGTTCGCCGGAATTTCGCCGCCAGTACATCCACATCATCAGGCCGAACAATGCGAAGTAGCACAGTGCCTCGTAGATTTGTGTGGGGTGGCAGGCTGCAGGAGCGAACATTGTCTGCCATTCCGGTGAGTTCACGAAGCGGAAGCCCCAAGGCAGAGTGGTGGCGTGGCCGAAAATCTCGCTGTTCATGAGGTTGCCTATCCTGATAAGGCCACCGACAAGGGCTATGGCCACAGTAAGGCGGTCGAATGTCCACAGCGGACTGCGTTTTGTAACAAGTATGGAAAATAGGATAACGGCGATTATGATGCCTATGGCGCCGCCGTGGCTGGCAAGGCCGCCCTCCCAGGTGGCAAGGATTTTCCATGGATGGGCGCTGTAGTAATCCCAGGCGTAAAAGAACACGTGCCCCAGGCGGGCACCGACAATAGTGGCTACGCCTACATAGATCAGAAGGATGCCAAGCCAGCGCTCGGGTGCGCCCTCGCGCTTGAACATCTTTGCTACAATGTTGAAACCTACCCAGAATCCGATGGCGAACATCAACCCGTACCAGCGTATGGTAACGAAGCTGTCGATTATCACAGGGTCGGCGGTCCAGGTTATATACTGAGAAATCATTTGTCGGACTGTTTTTTGTTGAAATATTCAGAAGTAGCCTTGCGGACCTTGCCGCTGAGCAGCAGCACGGCTATCATGGTGGGAAGAGCCATAAGCGCGTAGAAAAGGTCGCAGGCGGCGACAGCGGCATCGATGGGCACGATTGCGAACACTATCAGCGAGGCCAGAAACACGTAGGCATACAGCTTGCCGCGCCGTGTGCCGAACAGATAGTTCGCGCAGGTGGTTCCGTAGAATGAATAGGAGAACATCGACGACATTGCAAAGCACACCACCACGAAGAGCAACAGCCAGTGGCCTCCGGGAATGCCTCGTGAAAAGGCTGTCATGGCTATCGACAGGCCCTGTATTCCTTCCGAAGAACCGACCTCGGGCACGCACAGAAGGATGGCAAGGGCAGTGAGTGTGCACACCAGTCCGCTGTCGATGCTCGGCCCGAGCATGGCTATGAGGCCTTCGCGGACAGGCTGGTCGTTTCTGGAGGCGCCGTGCATTATCGAGGCCGTGCCTATGCCGGCATCGTTGACAAGTGCCGCACGCCGTGCGCCGATAAGGGCTATGCCGGCCAGGGCGCCGATGCCTGCGCGTAGATTGAATGCCTCGCTGAATATGCGGCCGAATACCGCCGGCACGTCGCCGAGATTCGACAGAATGATATACAGCACCATCAGGAAGTACAGCCCTACCATGAAGGGAACCATCACCGAAGCCACACGGGCTATGCGTCTGATGCCGCCAAGAATCACCACGGCCACCACGGCGGCGATGCCGCATCCGAAAAGCAGGCGCAGGGTGTGTTCGTTGTCAAGCCCTGTGAATCCGCCAAGTGAGCCGAGGAATCCGCTGCCGGATATTCCTTCGGGTGTGGAGAAATTGGTCATGAAGGCCTCTGTGAGCTGGTTGGCGTTCATTATGCACAGGGTGCCGAACATGCCGGCGATGGCGAAGAATCTGGCCATCGGGGTCCAGCGCTTTCCGAGACCTTGTTCGATTATGTGCATGGGGCCGCCTTGCGGATTGCCTTTGTCGTCGCGGCCTTTGTACATGATGGCCAGCACACCTTCGTGGTATTTGGTGGCCATGCCCACGAGTGCGCTCACCCACATCCAGAATATCGCTCCAGGGCCGCCCATCACCAGGGCGATGGCCACGCCGGCGATATTGCCGAGGCCAACAGTGGCGGCAACCACGCCCGCCAGGGCCTGCACCGACGAAATCTGGCCTCCACCCTTATGCTCGGGTTTGCGGCGTAGTTCGGCCAGGGCGGCCGGCAGCCTACGCAGGCTCACCGCACCCGAGCGCAGGAACAGGTAAAGACCTCCGCCGATGAGCAGGAAGAACAGCGGGTAGCCGCAGAGAATCTCCGAGGCCTGGATCAGAAGTGTTTCGAGTCTGTCGAGCACGTAGGGAGTCAGATTTCCTGTCCTTCGATTTCGGCTTCCTCAACAGCGGTGCCGGTCACATTGGGGGCTTCAAGGCCAAGGTGCTTCTTGCGGTCGATGGCTTTGAGGGCCAGGCCGATGAGGAGGGCAGCCACACCGAGGCATGCGAGCATGAGCAGCGGAGCAGTGTAGTTGTAGCTCACCGCGGCCACTTCCTCGGTCATTGTGCCGTCGGCGAGGGCTGCTGAAATTTCAGGATTGCTCGAAGTGAGCACTTTGCCGATAAGCATGGGGAACAGCCAGAGACCGATGTTCTGAATCCAGAATATGAGAGCATAGGCCGAGCCTATGATTTTTGCATCCACCAGTTTGGGCACGCTCGGCCACAGCGAGGCGGGAACCAGCGAGAACGATGCTCCCAGCACAAGAATTGTGGCGTAGGCCACGCATACACCACCGATGGGGTTGCCCTTGAACATCGGAAGGATGTAGGCGAAAGTGAGGTGGCAGGCTATCAGCAGCAGCGAGCCGATCACCAGCATGCTGGCGGCCTTGCCTTTGTAGTCCACGAATTTGCCGAGGATGGGTGTGATGCCTACCGCCAGAAGGGGGAACACGGCGAAGATGGCTGCGGCCGACTGGCGCATGTAGCCCATATAGCAGTAGCCCACAAGCGACACTATGGCCACAGTAAGGAATGTGAAACGCAGTGCCTTGACCTTGCTGAAGTTGCTGGCGAAAGCGAAGCCGGCAACGAGAATCATCACTATATACTGGAGCACGGTTACTGTCTCTCCTGCCCAGAAGGAGTCGGCGGCGGGAGGTGTGAGAGTGAGGTTACACTGCAACATGTTCACCGCATATTTCTGGAAGGGGAAGATAGCCGAGTAATACAGCACGCAAAGCAGTGCCACAAGCCAGAAGCCTGCGCTGCTGAGAATCTTGCCGAGGTCGCGCAGGCGGAAGGGATCGTCTTTCTCTTCTGCTGCATGAGTCTGGCTGTCGAGTTTGCGGTCCATGAAGAAATATACTATGAACATCATCAGGGCGATGAGCAGCAGCAGCACACCGAAGGCTACGGAGCGCGATACCTGGATGTCGCCGCCCATGGATGCGAACATGGGCGAGAAAATCATGCTTGTGGCAAGTCCCAGGCGGGCAAGAGCCATCTCCGAGCCCATAGCGAGAGCCATCTCGCGACCCTTGAACCACTTGACGATGCCTCGGCTGACGGTGATGCCGGCCATTTCCACACCGCAGCCGAAAATCATGAAGCCTATGGCCGAGAATTTGGCGGATGCGGGCATGCCTTCATAGAAAGGCGAGATGCCGAGTTCGTCGAAGCCGGGAATATAGTTAAGGTGATTGTCGAACCATACTTTAAGTCCGCTGGCCTCGAAAGTGTCGGTAAGGGCATACCAGTTCACTGTGGCGCCGACAAGCATCACAGCACCCGAGAGCACTGCTGTGAAACGCACCCCCATCTTATCCAGAATGATTCCTGCGAAAATCAGGAAGAATATGAATACGTTGAGGAATGTTTCGGCTCCCTGCATGGTGCCGAAGGCTGTGGAGTCCCAGCCTCGGGTGGTCTGAAGCAAATCCTTGATAGGCGACAGGATGTCCATGAAAATATAGGAGCAGAACATCGCCAGCGACAGCAGTGCCAGCGCCGTCCATCTTGCCCAGGCTTTGTCGTTGAGAGCCCCGGAGGCACCAGGTTTTGTGGTAGTGGTCATTGATGGTTGATTTGTAGCGGGTTAGGCCGATAATATGGATTTTACGGCACTTAATGGCAGCAAAAGTACGGAAAAAAGTGCTAACTTTGGCAATCATGACACACAACAATAATCCGGCGGGTTCCGGCTACGGTGTTCCGCGGCCATTTACCTTCGACCGTGTGGTGCGCATCCTGTTCAGTATTGCGGCGCTGCTTGCGGCGGTATGGCTTATCGACATTCTCAAATCGGTGCTTCTGCCGTTTCTGATTGCCTGGCTGGTGGCTTACCTGCTGGAGCCGTTCGTGCAGTACAACAAGCGCTTGCTCAGGGCGCACGGGCGCTGGCTCCCGATTGTGATGACTCTGTTTGAAACAATCCTGGTGCTGTGTGCCATAGGAGTGTTCATTGTCCCCTCGGTTGTCAGGGAAATGCATCAGGTTGCCGATTTCATAGTGCGCTATGCCGATGCCGGTTCCGATATTCCGTTCATCCCGCCGGCAGTGCACGCTTTTCTACAGCAGAACATCGACTTCCGGGAAATAGCCGGACTGCTCACCCGCGAGGATCTTGGCAATATCGCCGATTTTGCCGGCAGGGTTATCTCGGGTAGTTTCGGCTTTCTGATGAGCGTCTTCAACTGGTTCATCACATTATTATATATAGTCTTCATAATGCTCGACTATGAACGACTGTTGCGCGGGGCGAGGCATCTGGTGCCTCCCAAGTACCGCGACACGTTCTTCAAAATCGGCAGCGACATCAAGTCCAGCATGAACCACTATTTCCGTGGTCAGGCGCTGGTGGCCTTTATAGTGGGCATCCTTTTCTGCATAGGCCTTGCCATTGTGGGGCTGCCTATGGCTGTCGTTATGGGACTTTTCATCGGTTTGCTGAACATGGTGCCGTATCTGCAGCTCATATCGCTGATTCCCACTACGCTGCTCTGTCTGGTGTCGAGCGTCGACACCGGTGTCGACTTCTGGCAGCTGTGGTGGTCGTGTATGGCTGTCTACATTATTGTGCAGTGCATCCAGGACCTTATTCTCACACCCCGCATCATGGGCAAGGCCATGGGGCTTAATCCGGCTGTCATTCTGCTGTCGCTGTCGGTATGGGGCACCCTTCTGGGATTCATCGGCCTTATTGTCGCCCTGCCGCTGACCACGCTGCTGCTGTCGTACTACAATATATACATAGAGACGCGCGACGACGGCGAGAGCAACAACGAGCACGATGCCGACTCAGAGGCATTGAAAAAAATTGTGGAGGATTGATTTCGACCGGATTCTAATGGCGTTTGTCCAGTGCTGTGAGTAAATCCATGAGTTGCGAACGGATGGCCTGCAGGCGCCGCACCACAGCATGCCGGCAATCGAGGTCGGCGCGGTTGTTGCGGATATAGTCGCGGGCGGCATCGATTTTCAGTCCGCGTTCTTTCACCAGAAAACGGATGAGATCCAGCAGCTCCACATCCTTTGGAGTGTACATGCGACGTCGTGTGCCGCTGCGGTGAACGCGCAACTGGCTGAATTCCTTTTCCCAGAAACGCAATGTCGACGCCGGAAGGTTGAGCAGTTCCGACACATCGGCTATGGTGTAGTATTTCTTTGTCAGCGACGATGTTTCCATACTGTCAGTCCATGACGTGTCCGGCGTTCTCTGCCATCCGGATAATCTGGTCGTACTGCTCGGGGGTGAGATCGTAGAAATAATAGTTCACCGGGTTCTGCGGAGCTCCGCGGTGGCGCACCTCGTAGTGGAGGTGCGGGCCTGTGCTCTTGCCGGTGTTGCCTACGCGCCCTATGAGGTCACCACGGTGTACTTCCTGCCCCGGTTGCACTTCGATTCGCGACAAGTGGGCATAGCGGGTGAGGTAGTTGAAGCCGTGGTCGATTTCAATCAGGTTTCCATAAAGTCCCTGCCATGATGCCGTGGCCACGCGTCCGTCGGCGGTGGCATACACGGGTGTGCCTATCGGCGCGGAGAAGTCCATGCCTTCGTGGAATTTGGTTGTGCCGTATATAGGGTCGTGGCGTACGCCGTAGCCGGAGGCCATGGCACGGAGAAAGCGCTCGGGGACAGGCTGTATGGCAGGAATGTGCGATATGCGCTGCTGCTGTCGCCGCGTTTCGCCGGCGAGGTAGTCGAAAGAGCTGCTCTGCGAGAAAATCATCTGGTCGAGGCGGTCGAGCTTGAGCGACAGCCCTTGCACAAGCCTGTGGTCGGCCATCGAGTCAAGACGGTCGTAGTTGCGCTGGCGTTCGAGTCCGGCATAGCGGGCGGCGTTGCCCATCGGCTCGGAGCCCATCATCACACGGTAGAAATTGTTGTCACGCTCGGCCATTTCCTCCATCACGGCTATGGCCTGGTCGGCGCGGCGGTCCAGAATATCCACTTGGGCGCGAAGTCGTTCGTTGTCGCGCCGCAGGCGCCGTTCACGCGGAAGTTCCACAACCGAGTATAGCAGAGCCACCACGGCAAGGGCGGCAAGCAGCGACATCATGCCGCGATGCAGCGCCATGGTTATGCGCCGGCGGCGGCTGGGGTACACACGCTCGTATTGCTCGGTGACACTGTTGTATCGGTAATAGACTTTTGTCGACACTGTGGAAAGGGTTTTCGCCGCCTTGCCGGAGCTTCGGAGTTCCGTGGAATGCTGATTTGCATAACTGCGGATTTTCGACTAATTTTGCGGCTGCTTCAGCGCAAAATTAATACTTTTGGGCCGCTTCTGCAACCGCGAAAAGGCCCATTCTTGGTTTAAAAAACTCCTCACTACGCGATATTATGCTTACAGCTAAGGAAATACGCCAGTCGTTCAAAGATTTTTTCGCTTCAAAAGACCACCATATCGTGCCGTCGGCGCCGATGGTAATCAAGGACGACCCCACCCTGATGTTCACCAATGCCGGTATGAACCAGTTCAAGGACATTATTCTGGGTCAGAAAGCGCCATCGTGGAAGCGTGTTGCCGACTCGCAGAAGTGCCTGCGAGTAAGCGGTAAGCACAACGACCTTGAAGAGGTGGGGCACGATACCTACCACCACACTATGTTCGAGATGCTCGGAAACTGGTCGTTCGGCGACTACTTCAAGGAAAAGGCCATCGATATGGCCTGGGAATATCTTGTCGAAGTTCTCGGGCTGAATCCCGAACGCCTGTATGCCACAGTATTCGAGGGCGCTTCCTCCGAAGGACTCGAGCGCGACGACGAGGCAGCAGGAATATGGAGCCGCCACCTGCCGCAAAGCCATATCCTCAACGGAAACAAGCACGATAACTTCTGGGAAATGGGCGATACCGGTCCTTGCGGTCCCTGCTCAGAGATTCATATCGACCTTCGCTCCGAAGCCGAGCGCCAGCAGATCGACGGCGCCGAACTTGTCAATAAGGATCATCCGCAGGTGATAGAAATCTGGAATCTGGTGTTCATGCAGTACAACCGCTGTGCCGACGGTTCTCTGAAAGCGCTTCCGGCTAAGGTTATCGACACAGGCATGGGCTTCGAACGCCTCTGCATGGCGCTTCAGGGCAAGACTTCAAACTACGATACCGACGTATTCACTCCGCTGATCGACAAAATAGCCCAGCTCTCCGACAAGAAATATGGTGCCGACAACGCCACCGACGTCGCTATGCGCGTAATCGCCGACCACGTCCGCACGATAGCCTTCTCCATAGCCGATTCCCAGCTTCCCGGAAATGCGAAAGCCGGATATGTGATTCGCCGCATTCTGCGCAGGGCCGTGCGTTATGCGTATTCTTTCCTGGGGCAGAAACAGGCCTTCATGTATCGCCTTGTCGACACTCTGATAGATAGCATGGGCGATGCATATCCCGAACTGCCTGCGCAGAGGGAGCTCATCATGAGAGTAATCAAGGAGGAGGAGGACGCATTCCTGCGCACTCTCGAAAACGGTATCCGGCTCCTCGAAGGTGCCTGCGCCGCAGCCCGCGACCAGGGCAGCACCGTGTTCCCCGGCGACAAGGCGTTCACCCTCTACGACACCTACGGATTCCCGCTGGACCTTACTATGCTTATCGTTAAGGATTACGGCATGACCGTCGACCAGGAAGGCTTCGACCGCGAAATGGCACAGCAGAAACAGCGTGCCCGTGCCGCGGCAGCCATCGAGGCCGGCGACTGGGTGATTCTGGCTGAAGGAGAGCAGCAGTTCACAGGCTACGACAGTGTTGCCGAGCAGGCAAGAATCCTGCGCTACAGGCATGTGAAACAGAAAAACCGCCAGTTCTACCAGCTTATTCTCGACCGCACTCCCTTCTACGGCGAGATGGGCGGCCAGGTCGGCGACACCGGAACGCTTACCGACATCGCCACCGGCGAAAGCATCGCAATCAGCGACACCAAGCGCGAGAATGGCGTGGCCGTGCACATCACCGACAAACTGCCTGCAAATCCCGAGGCACTGTTCGACGCCCGAATCAATGTCGCCCGTCGCAGGGCCATCGAGGCCAACCACAGCGCCACCCACCTTCTGCACCAGGCTCTGCGCCAGGTGCTGGGAACACATGTGGAACAGAAAGGGTCGTTTGTGAGCGACCAGGTGCTGCGTTTCGACTTCTCGCATTTCCAGAAGCTCACTCCCGAACAGATTTCGCAGGTGGAACGTCTTGCCAACAGCAATGTGCGCCAGGCAGTTGCCCGCGACGAACACCGCGACCTGCCTATCGACCAGGCCAGAGAGATGGGCGCCATGGCTCTGTTCGGCGAGAAATACGGCGATAAAGTCCGTGTTATCCGCTATGGTGATTCCGTGGAACTCTGTGGCGGCACGCATGTTGCCAATACCGGAAACATCGGCATGATTAAGATTGTGGGCGAAAGCAGTGTGGCCGCCGGCATCCGACGCATCGAGGCGATTACCGGCGAAACTGTCGAGGATGCCGTACAGAAGGCAGAAGAGACACTTAGAGCCGTCGGGGCGATGTTCAACAACGTTCCCGATCTCTTGGGTGCCGTGAGGAAGTTCATAAACGAGAATGCCGAACTGAAGCATCAGATTGAAGAGCATATGGCCGAACGTGCCCGTGAGCGTGCCCGCCAGCTTGTCGACCGTGCCACACACACCGCCGCCGGCACTTCCGTAATTACCATGGAAGGTATCTGTCTCCCGGAAATGGTCAAGAACATCGCTTTTGCCGTGCGCAGCCTTTCGCCCAAGGCAACGGCTTTCTGTGCTGCCACAGTGGATCCTTCAGGCAAGCCGCTGCTAACAGTGGCTCTCACCGACGATATCGCCGCCGCAGGTGCCAATGCCGGATACATCGTGCGTCTGGCTGCAAAGGAAATCAAAGGCGGAGGCGGCGGTCAGCCCGGATTCGCACAGGCCGGAGGTAAAGATGCGCAAGGAATTAATTCCGCAGCCGCGGTAATGCGAGGGGAACTCGAAAAATTCTGACAGCGGGAACCATGTATTTTGTCACCAAACGACTGGAAATATCGGCGGCACACCGCCTCGAACTCGACTATCCCAGCAAATGCACATCGTTGCACGGCCACAACTGGATTGTGACCGTGCACTGCCGGAGCAAGGAGCTGAACGCGAACGGCATGGTTACTGACTTTACTGAAATCAAGGAACTTGTGGCCGGCAAATTCGACCATAAGGTGCTTAACGATACCGTGGACTTCAACCCCACGGCTGAAAATCTCGCCAGATATCTTTGCGAGAATATCGCCAACTGTTTCAGGGTGGATGTTCAGGAAAGCGAAGGAAATGTGGCAAGCTATTGTATCGACTGAGAAATGGTTCCCGACAAACAATACGCAGTAAACGAGATTTTCTATTCGCTTCAGGGCGAAGGTTGGCACACCGGAACTCCTGCCGTGTTTCTGCGCTTCAGCGGCTGCAACCGCAGATGCCCGTTCTGCGACACCGACTTCAGCCATGCCACGATGATGGATGCCCGGGAGATAGCCTGTGCATGCGCCGCATTTCCGGCGCGGCATCTGGTGGTCACAGGTGGCGAGCCTCTGCTGCAGCTCGACAGCGCGTTGCTGAGGGTGCTGAAGGCATCCGGCTTTTTTGTGCAGGTGGAGACAAACGGCTCATTGCCCGTGCCGCCCGAGGTGGACTGGGTCACATGCTCGCCCAAAGAGCCGCCATATGCCATCGACCGTGTCGACGAGCTCAAAATCGTTTTTCAGAACCAGGATGTGGAGAGTGTGGCAGGACTGTTCGAGACTCCGCGGAGGTTCCTCCAGCCATGTTCCGGTTCAAATGTGGAAGAAACGATAGCTTATATTCTTGAGCATCCGCACTGGCGCCTGTCGCTTCAGACACACCGTTTCATAGGAATACGATGACCCGCCTGCTCGCTGCTCTGATGCTTTTGCTGGCGGCATTGCCTTTGCCGGCGGCGATGTTGCCGGCGGCAGCCGACACGGCGGTGTATTTTGTGAGCGTTTTTCCCGGCAGGAATGTATATGAGCTCGAGGGGCACAGCGCTCTGGCAGTGGTGCTCCCCGACGGCCGTTCGGCGGCGTTCAATTACGGTGTGTTCGATTTCGACTCGCCCAATTTCCTCTGGCGATTCGTAAAAGGAGAAACCGACTATATGGCAGCGGCGATGCCACTCGACTTTTTTCTGCGGAGCTATGAGGCGGAAGGACGGAGGGTGGAAGCTCTCAGGCTGGATATGACAGCCGAACAGAAGCGCCGGCTGCTGCTTAATCTCAATCACGATGTTCACCCTGCCTACCGCACCTATCGCTACAACTATGTGCTGGACAACTGCGCCACCCGTCCGCTGGCGGCTGTGGAGCGCAGCTTGGGCGACACCATAAGACTCGCGCCCGCACCTTTCGAAAGCAACAGCATGCCCGGAATCACTTTCCGCAACATAATGCGCCATTACCATTCCAACTATCCGTGGTATCAGTTCGGTATCGATCTGGCGCTCGGTTCGGGAATCGACCGGAGTATAAGCCGTCGTATGTGCGCGTTCGCTCCCGCCGAACTGGCCAGAATGCTGCCGTTGGCAACTGTGGCGGGCCGGCCGCTTGCCGATTCCCTCATCGTTGTCACTCCCTTTGCTCCCGATGCTGCAGTCGAATCGCCCACGCCGTGGTATGCCACGCCTTTGGCGGCGGCAATCGCACTTTTTGCCCTCACGGTTGTTATAACTATGCGCGACATCCGTCGTTGCAGAGTGTCAAAGCTGTTCGATTCATCACTGTTCGGAATTTTCGGTCTGGCCGGCTTGTTGCTGACATTCCTCATATTTGTATCGGTGCATGAGGCCACCTCTCCCAACTGGCTGTATGCGTGGCTGAATCCTTTCTGCCTGGTGGCTGCGGTACTGGTATGGATTAAAAGGGCTGAAAAGGCGCTCGTTTGTTATCATTTTATTAACTTTGCGGTATTGATAGCCCTCGCAGTGGCCTGGCCATGGCTCCGGCAAAGCGCGAATGTCGCGTTCATACCGCTGGCAGCCGCCGACCTTCTGCGTTCGGGCTTGTATCTATATCTATATAAAAGAAATTGTCATCCAATAAAATAACACATCGCTCAGGGCTGTTTCAGGGCTTGCTCCTGGGACTTGCCGCCGCAACGGCGCCAATGCAGGCGTCGGCGCAGACAGCGCAGGCTCCGCAGATCAAGCTGCTGCTGGGAATTGTCGTGGAAGGACTCGACGACGGTTCCCTGGAGATGTTGCGCGAAAGCTTTGGCGAGGGTGGCTTCCGCTACCTTTACCGGAACGGTGTGTACCTGCCGCAGGCCGATTTTGGAACGCAGCTCGATGCCACTTCCGCTACGGCTTTGCTGGTGAGCGGAGCGCAGCCGGCTCTGAATGGGGTCGATGCCGAATCGCATTTCGACCGTGACCGGCTCCTGCCTGTCCATGTCTATGCCGACAAGGAAGCCATGGGCAACTTCACCACAGCGGCCTATTCGCCTTCGGCGCTGAAAGTGAGCACAATCACCGACGAGCTTCTTATCGCAGGCGCAGGCATAAACTCCGCTTACTCCGTGGCCGTGGAGCCCGGAGCTGCAATAGCGCTTGCGGGACACAGCGGCAACGTGGCCTTGTGGCTCGACAAGGCTACAGGTAACTGGGCATCTTCGACATACTACCGCGATATGCCCGCGGCTATCGCCGGCCGCAACCGCACACGGCCGCTTGTGGCCAGGCTCGACACCGCCAGCTGGGCGCCTCTGGAGGAACCCGGCAAATATGTGGGACTGCCCGAGCATCTTTCGCGCTATGCTTTCCGCTACGTGTTTCCGCGTTCCGACAGCCGGCGGATAGAAAAATTCGCCGCCTCGCCGTTGGCGAACAGCGAAGTTACCGCAGTGGCAACCGAACTTCTGAACGCAAGCCGCGTCGGAAGTGCCGAGGAGGGCATAGATGCCCTGCAGCTGGGGTACTCCCTGGTGACATATCCCTACGGGCGCAGCGCCGACCGGAGGCTCGAGCAGCAGGACGCCTATCTGCGCCTGGACCGCAATATTGAACAGCTCTTCAATGCCATAGACCGAACCGTCGGTCTCGACCACACCCTGATATATCTCGCCGGTACTCCGGCACCGCCGCAGACACCCCGCGACGACCCTAAATGGAGGGTTCCGGCAGGTGAGTTCTCGACACGCCGCGCAGCCTCGCTGCTCAACATATATCTTATGGCTATCCATGGAAACGGTGACTACGTGGCCGGATTCCATGGCGGCAGACTATACCTCAACCAGCGCCTGCTGAAGGAGCGGAACCTCGACATCGAGGCTGTGAGCAGCGATGCCGCAGCATTTCTGCGCCGTATGACAGGTGTGGACCGTGCATATACAGCCGGCGACATCGCCGCAGGACGGGCCGGAGAAAATGCCATGAGCCTGCGGCGCAACACCTTCATGCCCACGGCTCCTGAAGTGACACTGGTGGTCGCTCCCGGTTTTGAGATTGTCGACGATTTCGAAAGCCCAGGCACCGGAGCCGACACTCCGCGTTACACAAGACGCGCGGGAAGTTCTGCGGCCCCGTTTTTCATTGTAGCTCCGCAGCTGGAAGCCCGCCGCATCGACGTCCCCGCCGACGCGCGTGCCATAGCACCTACAGTGGCCCGCGTGCTAAGGATACGCTCGCCCAATGGCGCCGAGACCATGCCGATAAGTCTCCGCTGAGCCACAAAAGGCTGGAGAGTGTATTCTCACATAATAAGAAAAAAAGACCACAACATAATGTCATTCAGCAATATCATAAAGAAAATCTTCGGCGATAAGAGCAGCCGCGACCTCAAGGCCATTCGCCCGATTCTCGACAAAATAAAACAGGAGATGCCCAAGGTGGCGCAGATGGACCTCGACCAGCTGCGCGCACAGATAGATAGCGTAAGAGCCGATATAGCAAAGGCCACAGCCAACGACCAGGAGCAGATTGACAAACTGCGCAAGGATGTCGAATCGCTGCCGTTCGACAAACGCCAGCCCGTGTGGGACAAAATCGACGAGCACGAGAAGAAGATACTCGACATCCTCGAGGACCAGCTCAACTCGCACCTTCCCATCGTATTCGCCGTAATGCGCGAGACCGCCGCCCGCTTCGCAGCAAACGAAACCGTGACAGTCACCGCAACCGATTTCGACCGCGAACTTGCCGGCACCGGCCACCAGTTCGTGACCATCGAAGGCGACAAGGCTATCTGGAAAAACCACTGGATGGCAGGCGGCAACGAGATAAAATGGGACATGGCGCACTACGATGTGCAGCTGATCGGTGGCATCGTCCTGCACCAGGGCAAGATTGCCGAAATGGCAACCGGCGAAGGCAAGACACTGGTGGCTACATTGCCGGTATTCCTGCGATCGCTGGCGAAGAGAGGCGTGCATGTGGTAACTGTCAACGACTATCTCGCCAAGCGAGACTCCGAATGGATGGGCCCGCTGTACATGTTCCACGGCTCGAGTGTGGACTGCATCGACAAAACCGAACCAAACTCGCCCGAACGCCGCAAGGCCTACGAGTGCGACATCACATACGGCACCAACAACGAATTCGGCTTCGACTATCTGCGCGACAACATGGCCATGAATCCGCTTGACCTGGTGCAGCGTAAACACTACTATGCAATCGTCGACGAAGTCGACTCCGTGCTTATCGACGACGCCCGTACTCCTCTCATCATATCCGGCCCGGTGCCGCGCGGCGACGACCAGCTCTTCAACGAGTACAAGGCCAATGTGGAGAAAGTGGTCAAGGCCCAGCAGCGTCTGGTTACCGGAATCCTTGCCGAGGCCAAAACCAAACTGGCCTCCGAAGACAAGGAGACGCAGAAAGAAGGCGCCATACTTCTGTTCCGCGCTTTCAAGGGTCTGCCGAAGAACAGCGCTCTGATCCGTTTCCTTAGCCAGGAAGGCATGAGGAATCTGCTTCTGCAGACCGAAGGCCACTACCTGCAGGACAACTCCCGCGAGATGCCATTCATAACCGATCCTCTGTATTTTGTGATCGACGAAAAGAACCGTTCGGTGGAACTCACCGACAAGGGCATCGATGAACTCACAGGCCATAGCCAGGACCCCACATTCTTTGTCCTGCCCGATATCGCCGCACAGCTCAGCGAACTGGAACATATCGCCGACCCTGTGGAGAAGCAGAACAGGAAGGATGCGCTTATGGCCGAATATGCCGTGAAGAGCGAACGTGTGCACACAGTCACACAGCTGTTGAAGGCATACACTCTTTTCGACCGCGACATCGAATATGTTATCGACGATAACAAGATAAAAATCGTCGACGAGCAGACCGGCCGCATCATGGAAGGACGCCGCTATTCCGACGGTCTGCACCAGGCCATCGAAGCCAAGGAAGGTGTGAAGGTGGAGGCCGCCACACAGACTTTCGCCACCATCACACTGCAGAACTACTTCCGCATGTACCACAAGCTCGCCGGCATGACCGGTACCGCCATAACCGAGGCCGGCGAGTTCTGGGACATCTACAAGCTCGATGTGGTGACCATCCCGACAAACCGTCCGATTGCGCGCTTCGACCTCAACGACCGCGTGTACCGCACCAAGAAAGCCAAATACCGTGCAGTTATCGAGGAGATTGTAACCCTGGTGAACGCCGGTCGTCCGGTTCTGGTGGGCACCACGAGTGTGGAAATCTCGGAACTGCTCTCCAAAATGCTGCAGATGCAGAAAATTCCGCATCAGGTGCTCAATGCCAAACTCCACCAGCGTGAGGCCGAGGTTGTGGCGTTGGCAGGCCGTAAGGGCGCCGTTACAATCGCCACCAACATGGCAGGTCGAGGCACCGACATCAAGCTCACTCCCGAAGTGCGCGAAGCCGGTGGTCTGGCGATTATAGGTACGGAACGCCACGAAAGCCGCCGTGTCGACCGCCAGCTGCGCGGCCGCTCCGGTCGCCAGGGCGACCCGGGTTCCTCGGTGTTCTTCGTATCGTTCGAGGACTCGCTCATGCGAATGTTCGCTTCCGACCGTGTTGTCAAGATGCTCGACAGCCTCGGACTCAAGGAAGATGAGATGATTGAGCACTCGATGGTGAACAACGCCATCGAGAAAGCCCAGAAACGTGTGGAAGAAAACAACTTCGGCATCCGCAAGCGTCTCCTCGAGTTCGACGACGTGATGAACAAGCAGCGAAGCTACATCTATGAGCGTCGCCGCCACGCAGTACTCGGCGAAAGAATAGGTGTCGACATTCTCAATATGCTCTACGATACTGTGGAAAACATCGTAATGAGCAACGAGGCCGCCAACGCATATCCCGACCTGTGCACCGAACTCTTCCGCGTGCTGGCCATAGAGGCTCCCTTCACCGAAAGCGAATATGCCAACATGTCGCGCGAGGAAAAGGTAGAACGCCTGCATGATGCCGCGGTGGCCGCTCTCGACCGTAAGAGCGAGCGTATCCGCGAAATCGCTCTGCCCATTCTTTCCCGTATGGCCGAGACAACCGACTACGACGGCCTTGTGCTGGTGCCAATCACCGACGGAAAGCGTGTGTTCAATCTTCGTGTCGACCTCCGCGCCGCAGTGGAGTCGGAATGCAGGAATATCATAAAGGAATGGCACAAGGCGCTGATGCTGGTAACAATCGACGAGCTGTGGAAAGAGCACCTGCGCGAACTCGACCAGCTGCGCCAGTCGGTTCAGAACGCTGCCTACGAGCAGAAAGACCCGCTGGTGATATACAAGGTAGAGTCGTTCCACCTCTTCGAGAACATGCTCAGCGAACTCAACGTGAAGGCTGTGTCGGCGCTCATGCGCGGACAGATTGCCGTGCGCACCCATGAACCGGCTCCCGAACAGCCCGAGGATGCACCTCAGCCCAGGCCCGAGCCTGAGCTGAAGGAAACCAAGGCCGAGCTGCCACGCCGCCAGAACTACCGCGAGACCAAAGAGGAGCTTCCCGGCAGCAGCGAGCAGCGGGAGGCCGCTTCGGCAAGGCAGGGCGAACAGCAGAAGACCATGCCAGCCAAGGCTGCGCCGAAGGTCGGACGCAACGACCCCTGCCCGTGCGGCTCGGGAAAGAAGTTCAAGAACTGTCACGGCAGAGGCCTGTAAAACCTTAACAACTGCCCGCAGGGCGGAATGTCGCCCGGCATTCCGCCCTGCCTTTTGCACTCTGATGACTGTGTTTATGCAATCCATGTCCAAGGTTGTCGCCTCGGTTGCGCTTTTTGCCGTGCTCCTGCTTGCGTCGGGATGCTCGTCGGTGAAGCACGTGCCCGAGGGACAGTATCTTCTGGATAAGGTAAGCATTGCAGTCGATGGCGACAACGAGTATATCGACCGCACCGAGCTGTCCAATTTCCTCCGCCAGCATCCCAACCATAAGGTGCTCGGGTTCGCCAAGCTTTCGCTCGGGGCCTACAGCCTGTCGGGAAAGGATTCCACCAAATGGTACAACAAGTGGTTGCGCCGGGTGGGGCAGCCTCCGGTGATTTATAGCTCCGAGCTGACAGAAGGCTCGCGCCGGCAACTGCAACAGGCTCTGGTCAACAAGGGCTACATGGAAGCGAAAGTGGCTATCGATACCATAGGCGATGCCCGCCGGCGGCGCATGCATGTGAAATACACCATTGTCCCCGGAGAGCCGCGCCGCATCGAGAGCGTGGGCTACAACATTGCCGATACTGCCGTGCGGCGCCTGGTAATGGATTCGCGCGACCAGAGCAGCCTGCGGCCTGGTATTTTCTTCGACCGCAACGTCCTCGACGGCGAGCGCACCCGCATTACGCGCCTGCTGCAGAACAGCGGCTATTACCGTTTTTCGCGTGAGTGTGTGAACTTCACCGCCGACACCGTGGCCGGCAGCAAACTCGTGGGGCTGACCGTGAACGTGATCGACGCCTTACCCGAAACCGCCACTGAGGCCACGCGCATTCCGCACAGAAACTATATTGTACGGAATGTTACGTTCGTAATCGATACCGACCTGGGACCTGCATCGGCGGCGCAGACAGATACTGTCTATTACCGCGGCTCGACGTTCATCTACGGTAAGGACCGTTATCTGCGTCCGTCGCTACTCGACCAGATGTGTTATTTCAGCCCCGGGGATCCTTACCGTGCCAACGATGTCGAACGCACCTACGAAGCCCTCGGACGCCTGTCGATTGTCAAATTCATCAACATAGAGCTTCGCCCGGCAGGGTCTGTTGCCGATGTGGGACTGCTTGACGCTTACATTTTTCTCTCGAGAAACAAAAAGCAGAGCATCACCGCCGAACTCGAAGGAACGAACAGCGAGGGCGATCTGGGTTTCGGCATAGGCCTCGGCTACCAGCACCGCAATCTTGCCAAAGGCTCAGAACAACTCGGCGTGAAGTTCCGGGCTTCCTACGAGAGTCTTTCCGGCAAGGTGGAAGGGCTTATCAACAAGCGCTATTCCGAATACGCCGGAGAAGTGGGGCTGACTTTTCCGCAGTTCGTTTGTCCTTTTCTCACAAGAAGTTTCAAACAGAAGGTTCTGGCCAGTACCGAGTTCGCGCTGTCGTTCAACTATCAGGAACGTCCCGAGTACACCCGTGTGATTGCCGGTGCCGCCTGGAAGTGGAAATGGCAACAGCAGCGCCACGGCGGGGTGCGCAGGCAGACGTACGACCTCATCGACATCAACTACGTGCGCATGCCTCGCTCTACGCTCGACTTCCTCGACGAAATAGCGCCCGACAATCCGCTGCTGCGCTACAGCTACGAGGACCACTTCATCATGCGCATGGGATACACCTACAGCTATACCAACCGGCGCATTCCGCAGGCTACAGCCTTTGGGAAAACGGAACTGCAGCCGGTTGTTACCTCGCTGAGGGCTTCGGCCGAGACTGCCGGCAATCTGCTGTATGCGATTTCAAGCCTCTGTGGACAGAAACGCTCCGACGGAGTGTACAAGGTGCTGGGAATACAATACGCCCAGTATGTGAAGGCCGAGGCCGACTACACAATTACCCGGAATTTCGACCGCCGCAACTCGCTCAGTTTCCATGTAGGAGCCGGCATAGCCTATCCTTACGGGAACTCCGGCATGGTGCCATTTGAAAAACGTTTCTATGCAGGAGGCGCCAACGGAGTGCGAGGGTGGGGTGTGAGAACCCTCGGTCCGGGCAGCTACGATGCCCGGAACTCGGTTACTGACTTCATAAACCAGTGCGGCGACATAAGGCTCGACCTGAGTGTGGAGTACCGCGCACGGCTGTTCTGGGTGCTCGAAGGTGCCCTGTTCATCGATGCCGGCAACATATGGACCATCCGCGACTATCCGAGCCAGCCGGGCGGCATGTTCCGATTCAATAGCTTCTACAAAGAAATAGCTGCGGCCTACGGTATCGGTCTGCGACTGGATTTCACATATTTTCTCCTGCGCCTCGACCTGGGCTTCAAAGCACACAATCCGGCAATGAACCAGGAGCGATGGCCGTTGTTCCATCCCGATTGGGGACGCGACGCCAATTTCCATTTCGCCGTGGGCTATCCGTTCTGATTTACGACATGAAAAGTTATGTTATATTCGACCTCGACGGCACTTTGCTGAATACCATCGACGACCTTGCTGCCGCCACAAACCATGCGCTTGAACAATCCGGCTTTCCCACCCATGGCGACTGGGCATATCCTGCCATGGTAGGCAACGGGGTAAGAAAACTTATCGAGCGCGCATTGCCCGTCGACGCACGCAGCGAGGAAACAGTGGCTAAAGTGCTGGCGGTATTCACCGAGTATTACAGCGGGCATTGCTGCGACGCCACGAAGCCATATCCGGGCATTCCGGAGCTGATTGCCGATTTCACCGCGCGGGGCATCAATCTTGCTGTTACATCCAACAAATACCAGCAGGCTGTCGACATCATTGTTTCCCACTATTTTCCTGAAGGTAATTTCCGTGCCATCCTCGGCCATACCGATGGAATGCCTCGCAAACCGGATCCGTCGATTGTGTTCAAGGCTCTGTCGATGTGTCCGACTCCGAAAGCCGATACATTATATGTCGGCGACTCTGGTGTCGACATGGAAACAGCACGTCGGGCGTGCATAGAAAGTGTGGGCGTGAGCTGGGGCTTCCGTTCCATAATAGAGCTGAAAGATGCCTATGCTGACCACATCGTGTCCACACCCTCGCAGATAGCCGATCTTGTGCTGGGCTGAAATGTCAGTTATGCCCTGATATGCGTTGTGCTTTACGGTTCTCTGAAGAACCAGGTGAACGACACTCCGCCGCTGTAGTTGTTCATCTTCGTGGATGACAATGAATACTGAGGCAGAAGACCGCATTTCAGCCATATGCCGCACATGGCGTTCTGCTGGCGGAATGTTATGCCGCCTTGTGCGAGAACGTCGCAGTGGCGGATGTTTCTTGCTATATCCGATACTTCCGGTCTGCTGAAATATCGCACTGCATCGGCGTTGAAGCCAGTGCCGGCATAGACTCCCAGATGGAAATCCCTGACCGGAAATTCCCAACCGGCAAGGGCGTCGATGTCGATAGGCAGTCGGTTGTATTGCCTGCCGTTTATCCGCTCGTCGGCCATGCCGTCGAATTTTGAGCCGCAGAAACCTATGCCCGCATTTCCCTGGATATAGAATCCGTATGATAATGGCATCCGTACGGCACCACCCACCATGCCTCCGAAGCCCCAGGCCATCCCTTCCGATGCCAGTGAGTGTGCGGAACCGTTTCCGATAAAGGAAGCATATACGCCGAATACAGGTTCTGCGGCATGCACGCTGTCAGGTATGGAACATATTACCGATAAAATGCATGCCCGAAGTACATTGTTTAGAGCTTTGCGAGTCATTCCAGATATCCGTTCCATCTTTATAGCGTGTTTGATACAACCGCAAAGATATAACAACAACTGCAATTATGAAACACGACCTCTCTAAATAAGGTCGGTGAGGATGTCGAGGGCGGTGCGGATGTCGTTGTCGGAGGTGGCGCAGTCGATAACCGGCTCACCGGCATTTTTCAGCAAGGTGAAGTTTACGGTCTTTTTCGCAGTGTTCTTTTTGTCGCTGTGCATGAAACCGAGCAGTTCGGGGTAGTCGGAGCATTTGATGCCGGGGGAGCCGTAGTGGCTGCGTACATAGGCCGCGAGTGGATAGAGCAGTCCGGTGCCCACGCCGAGTTTCATGTGCGAGAGAATAAGGGCCACCACCATGCCGTAGGCTACAGCGTAGCCGTGGGGTATAGGTTTGCCACGGCGCATGGCCAGCGACTCGAACGCATGTCCGGCAGTGTGTCCGAGGTTAAGGCTTTTGCGCAGGCCTTTTTCATGCGGGTCGGCGGCGACAATGCCCGCTTTCACATTGCATGAGCTGCGCAGCAGCGGTAGCATGTTGCCGGAGGCGAGGTCGGCAACGGGGTCGAAGTCGAGGGCTTTGTGTGTGGCTTCGGAGCTGCTGAGGAGGGCGTGCTTGAGCATTTCCGCATAACCCGATAGTATCTGTTCCGGGGGCAATGTGGCGAAGAACGTATCGGAGATTATAGTGGCTGCAGGTGCGGCGAATGTTCCTATCTGGTTTTTGAGGCCACCGAAATCTATTCCCGTCTTTCCTCCGAAGGAGGCATCGACTGCGCCGAGCACTGTTGTGGGAATGTTCACATAGTCCATTCCGCGCTTGAAGGTGGCGGCAGCGAAGCCTCCAAGATCGGTTACGACACCTCCGCCGATGTTAACAAGCAGTGAGCGCCGTGTGGCGCCTGCGCTTTCGAGTTCCGTCCAGAGATTCGAGAGTGTGGCGAGGTTTTTGTTCTCCTCTCCCGCAGGCATGGTCCAGTTGCGTGCCTCGGCAAGTATTGTGGAGGAGGCTGCGAGTACGGGTAGTGCCAGTGTGGCTGTGTTGCTGTCGGTGAGCGTGTGCACCGACGCGTAGTTTCTGCCTTGGCAGAAGGTGTCGAAGGCCGGGCCTGGTCCGGCGCTGAAAATCAGTTCCGTGTTCATTGCCCCAGAATATCGGCAAGACGGGCGGCGCAGGCGTCCATCGACGCTATTTCCTCATCGGCGCCGGCAGCCGAAAGACACCCCTGCGGCAGGGGGCCGGTGAGGACTCCGATTGTGTAGATGCCTGCTGTCGAAGCCGATTCCACACCCAGTGGAGCATTGTCGATGGCTATGGCTTCGCAGGCAGCCACACCTCCTTTAAGCAATCCTTTGAGGAATGGTTCGGGCGACGGCTTCCCGTGAACCACATCGTGGGCTGTTACACGGCGGGAGGCCGGAAATGCTCCGGGAAAGTCTTTCTCGAGTTTTTCCAGAAGACTTGCCTGTCCGCTTCCGGTTACCAGCACGGGCACTGCACCGGCTGAAACGACGGCCGCGACTGCTTCTGTGGCGCCGGCCATAATCGGCGCCGGGCCGAAAGAGGCGAATACTTCGCTTTTGATGGCATACAGGCGTTTCTGTTCCTCAGGGGTGGCGGCTCTGCCGTACTGCCTGCGGATGAGGATGTCGATAGTGGATGCTCCGGTGCGGCCTTCGTAGCCGAAAAATTCGTCGTATTCGGCATGCAGGCCTTCGCGGCGGCACATTTCCATCCATGCCCTGGCGTGGCCGGGCATGGAGTCGTAGAGTACGCCGTCCATATCGAAGAGAACGGCTTTTGTTATGTCGGGGAGGTTGTGTAGTGTCATTTCAGTGAGTCGTTGGGGACGTCGGGCAGCATGCCCTGCCGGACAAGTTCCAGAGAGTCTGCGCGGCTCAAAGTGTCGTTGCCGAGACTTATGTTGCCGGCTGCGTCCATTTTGTCTGTCTGCAGACGTGCGAAACGCGAGCGGCGCACGCCGCGGCGGAATACATTCTGAATCTGGCGCACGAGGTTCACACGTACGGTGTCGACAATGCCGACACTTTCCACCGCCATTCCGGGCTTGAACTTGGCGCCGCCAAGACGTATTTTGTACTTATCGGGATTTCCTTTGACTGTTATGCCGAATTTGAACGGCAACGGCGATTTCAGAACCGATATATGGTAATCGAAGTTCATCGCCAGGTCGTTGGAGCCTACCACACCAAGCCTGTACCTGTCGATATCGAACGAGAAGGGGAAAATCTGCATCCGGTTGTCGCGGACGAGCAGTTGCACGCTCATGTGGTCGATGCGGTTGTCGGCGCGGTCGCGGAAGCGCAGCCATTTGCCGATTGTGCGGTATGTTTCGGCGTTGATGAATGCCAGAGAGTCGCCGCTGAGGTGTACTGCCGCATCGAGGGTGGGCAGTTCCAGATTCATGGTGCTGTCGATATCAACCGTGGCGGCGATATCGGCATTGATGGTGCCGCTGAAATCGCGCATGAGCGGCATGATGGAATCGATTGTGGGAACCAGACTGAGGAAGCGCTCGATGTTGAACCGTTTTAGATTCAATCCCAGCCCGCATTTTATTTCCGAGGCTTGCGGAGCCGAGTACAGAGCGGCCAGCTCGAGATTTCCGGCATCGGAACTGGCGGTGAGGTTGCTGAGATTCACGGCGCCGTCGAACATCAGTATGCGCCCCGACATGTCGGTCAGGTGCAGGTCGGAATAGTAGATGTTGCTTGCGGCCAGGCTCATGCTTGCGTCCACGTTGACAGGTACGAGCAGTGGGGCGAGTGTGTCGGTTCCTTCCACTGCGTCGGCGAATTCCCGGTCGAAGCTGTCGTTGTTGTCGAAAGTGCCGCGCGACACCTCGCCTGCCCGCAACCGTTCGGCAAAGGCGGCGCCGGCGAAAGCGGCCGCGGCAAGCTGGTTCACATCCATGGTGTCGCTGCAGATGTTGAGGTTCACTTTCAGCGGATTGCGGTTGCGTCCGGCAAGGCTGCGGCGGATGTCGCTGATGATTCCGTCGATGGCGAGGTCGGAGTGGCCGGCCTTGTAGCGCACATTGTCGATGGTTACAGAGTCGTTGTTGAAGTGCACCTGCAGATGTTCCATCCTGTTTCGGATGGGAAAGTAGGGTGTATAGAGCCGCGCCAGATTCGTTGCTATGTTTCCTTCGAGATGCCATTCGTTGAGGTAGCGGCGGAATCCTTTAGTGAGGCCCCAGTCGATGATTTCGTTGTTCGCGTTGTCGATTACAGTTCTGGTGCGTCTGCGGTGTGGTCTGCGCCGCCTCTGGGCTATGGCCAGGGCATACACCGAATCGGGAGGAAGAGAGGGGTAGAGGGCAGCGATGCTGTCGGAGATATGTTTTATTTCGCGGCGTCGGGCGATAACTCCGGGGCGCATGTAGGTGGAGGCGTCCACATTGGCATTGTCGAGCATGAAGCGCACAAGAGGCGAGCCGGCAGCCAGCCGTTCGATTCTTGCTCCGAGCAGAATTTCCGGCACATGGCTGTTGCCTTTATGGCGCCGGAGGCCTATATGTCCGCTCAGACCACGCAGCCGCATGCCGGCGCTGTCGGTGATGGAAAGCACGCTCATCCTGTCGATTCTTATACCGCCGCCCATCGGGCGTACGGCTGTGGTGTCGCCGCCGATGCCGGTGTTCTCGACTCCCAGAGCGAGTGTGAGTCCGCTCACGTTCAGCCCCACTCCCGACAGAAGAGCCCGTGCCGAATCGAGCCGAAGGCTCATGCCTAGAGTCGGAGCATGCGAGGCGGTGTCGCGGCTATGTATCCGTGAACCGAACCGTAGTGTCACTGTCTTCACTGTCGCCATTTTGGAGGTGTCGGATTGGAGGTAGTACAGGTTGCGGCCTGTCAGGGAACCGTGCATATCGAGTCCGTGGAATTTTCCTATCTCGAGCATGGAGAGCCGTCCGCGGGCGTCGATATCAATTTCGAGCTTTCCGGACAGAGCGCCTTGAGCCATTGCTTTGAGTTGCGGCGGAAGATCCGACAGGCGGGCGTTGCCTTCGAGGTGTCCGGCGAAGGCAGGGTCGGAGAGTAGCCTGGAGACTTCGCCGCGGAAGCTCAGTGCCGTGGCAGGTCCGGCAATAGTGAAGCGTTCGATTTCCACGGTGGCAAGGTCGTAGTCGGAGCCGTGGAGTTCTGCCACAGCCTCCAGAGAAAGATTGTGGAAGTGAGCCTGCCCTATGCGCAGGGTCGACTCCGGCACGCTGAGGCGTGCGCGAAGCTGAGGCACGGTGTCGGCTGCGGGAATAAACGGCGATGTCAGCCGGGCCTCGAAAGCCGCTGTGGCATCGGTGGCGATGGCGCTGCGGCTTAGTCCCATGTTTCGCAGGATACTGTCGGGAACAAGCTGCAGAATACTGTCGATGGCTACTGGCGCCATGGCCAGGCGTGCGGAATCGACCCGCAGTGTTGTGCCGAAAGCGAGAGCGGCATCCACAGTGGCCTCCACAAAGGCGCCGCGCAGGCTGAAATCCTTCAGGGCTATGGCTGTCGGTTGCTGCGGACTCCAGTGCACACGTCCGTCGAGTCCGAAGCGTATATTGTCGAGGTCGACTATCTGGCGTGCCACGGGGCTGTCGAGGCGTCCGTCGACACGCAATGCGTATTCAGGCGAGGCATGCCCGTCGAGGCTGATTTCGCGGAGGAGGACAATGGTAGCGGATGTGGAGTCGCGGGCGTCGAAGTACCGGAATGCCCTTGGCTCCTCGATTGCTATGCGGTGGAAGGAGAACGGAGGTATGGCTGTAGGTGCGGATGTGTCGGCAATTGTGTCGGCCGGAGCATTGTAGATATCGAAGTTTCCGCGGCCACTGTTGTCGATAACCATATTTATGGCCGGACGCAACAGTTCCACTCTGTGCAGGGCAATCTCTCCACGACTCAGCATGGCGCCGATGTCCACCGATGCCGACAGCCTGTCGAAGCTCAGCAGCGAGTCGGAATATGCAGGCAGAGCTGTATTGGCGTCCTGTCCTGCGAATGCATGGGAAATCAGGGCAAGGGAGTCGATCTGCAGCCTCAGAATCGGGAATGCGGGTTTGAAAGCCAGTTCGGCACGGGCAAGTTTCAGTTCGGCGTCGAGATTGTTTTCGGCGAGCCGCTCGATCAAAGGAGTGAGACGGTCGGGATTAAGTATTTTTACCGTGCATATCAAGGCGGCGGCGCCGGCGAGCAACACTGCCATGGCAGTCCATGCGACCACGGCGAGTATGCGTCCGGCAATTCTGCGGAATCTGGCTGGAAAAATATTTGGCATTGTCACAAAGAGGTAAGAGAGTCGGTTGGCGCACAAACCGTTATATGGAAACATCCCTGTCTGCGTTCGTGTTTCACCACACATCTTCCTTGGGCGCGCAGTCCGGCGACGATTTCGCCGAGCAGGTTCTTGAGGTCCTCGAAGGTACGTTTGGTGGCGGTGGTGTCGTCGCAGATGAATTTGCTGTAGCTGAGGTCGAATGTCGTGCCATAGCTGTGGGCGCTTTCAGAGCTGGCGTTGCGGTTTACTCGGCGCAGACGGCGCACGCTGCTTCCTGTGCGCAGCATGCTGGTGACCTTGGGGCGGTATGCCCCTCCGCCGCGGCTGGCGAGGCTGTCGGCAAATCCCCGGCATATATCGTGCAGAAGTGTGGCGGCGTCTTCGGTGAGATATGAGTAGGAGTGGGTGAGCCTGTCGACAAGAAACAAATCGCAGGAGCGCACATGTACCATCCCCGAAGTGTTGAGCCACGCATCGCGGGAGTTTTCGATGGGCTTTATGCCGGCTCGTCTGGCATGTTCCATGTGCACCCCGTTGAGATCGGAGAAAACCGACGCCAGCGAGCCGCCGATGGGGCGTAGCGGCAGCCTGCGGCATCCGTTGTCGGGTGCTGGGTAGCCGCGGCTGTCCCATACCGTCGATGATGTCTGCGGCTGCAGCAGAACCGCCAGGTCGCTGTCGGGCGTGCTGTCGTAGCATCCTGTGGCGACAGCAGCCATGGCGGCTGTCGCCATCAGAGGCATGCCTATCCGTGATAGTATTGATTTCGGCACTTCTGTGAGTTCTTTCACCGAGCAAAGTTAGGCAATTATGTCCTATTTTGCTAATTTTGCCTTATGATAGAAGCTAACCGGCCATATGCTCTTGAGGATACGCTGAGCGATTTGATTTGCGACAACAGGCAGCTGCTGATGGCAATAAGTCGCTTCGGAATCCCTCTGAGCCTTGCGGGGCGTCCTGTGTCGGAGCTCGGGGAATGTGCGGGAGTGAATCCTCACACGTTTCTGGCAGTGGCTAACCTGACCAGCGGCATGGAATATTCAGTCGACGGGGTCACCCTGGCTTCTCTCGTTGGATATCTTAAGCGTGCACATGCTTATTTCCTGGACTTCTTTCTGCCAGGAATACGACGCAAACTGCTCGATGCCATAGATTTCGGCGCTGATCCCGACCTTGCCTCGGGTGTGCTCAGGTTTTTCGACGATTATGTCGGCGAGGTGCGGCGGCATATGGGCTATGAGAATGACAATCTTTTCGCCTATGTCGACCGGCTGCTGGCCGGCGAGCGCGATGCCGGCTACGCAGTAGGAATCTTCGCCGCCCACCACGATGCCGTGTCGCATAAGCTGAGAAGGCTTAAGGATGTGCTGATGCGGTACTGTCCGCCGGGCAACGCCGATTTGCTCAACAGTGTGCTGTTCGACATCATCAATTGCGAGGACGACCTCGAATGCCACTGCCGTGTTGAGGACAATATTCTTGTTCCCGTTGTCGCAAGAGTGGAGAGCAGTATTGTGCCTACAGCTTGTTCGCAGCCCGGCAAGACGGTGGATTCCGACAGTCCGGAAGCCGACATAAGCCTCGGACGCCGCGAACGCGAGATAATAGCAGCAGTGGCAAAAGGGTGGAGCAACAAGGAGATTGCCGACAGGCTGTGTATCTCCGTGCACACCGTTGCGACACACCGCCGCAACATCTGCGCCAAACTGGCAATCCATTCTTCGGCAGGACTCACGGTCTATGCCATACTGAACGGACTGGTGGACCTCAAGGACATCGATTTATGAACCTTAGAGCTTTTTATTGCGTTAACATACCATGAAACAAACAGATGTGAGCATCAGCCTGAAGTCCGTGCGGGAAATCCGCGGGGCAAGCGTTGTGAACAGGCGCGCAGCCCTAAGGGCCGCCGGAAAGCCCGTACAGGTCGATATGGCCGTGCGTGTTGTCCCCGATATCGACAGATCCACGGTGAGCCTTCTGGTTACCGCTTCCTACATTTATGCAGGGCCGTTGCGGCGGGAAAGACTCATGACATGCTCCGCACTGGCCGCTTTTGAAATCGAAAACCTCATGCAGCACGTGGAAATCAACGGCGAGGATGTGGTGGTGGCCAGCAGGGTTATGATGACCATGCTCGGAATCGCCGTGGGTGCTTTGCGGGGCATCATTGCCGTGCGCACGGCAGGAACCACACTTGCCAACCGACCGCTTCCGATAATCGACCTCACGGCACTGATGTACCGCCTGCACTACGGCTCAGCCCCGGAGGCGGTGTTCCGCACCTGAACGCAGCATAAGCCATTCGGCAAGCCCCCTTACAAGAAGATATGAATCGAAAGCCAGCCACAGCCCGTGGTTGGCCAGCGATGTTTTCGACAGCGCCCATATCGAGAAGAACACTGCTGCGGCCAGTGCCATGGCCACGAGCATGATGCGGGTGCGGGTGAGGCCTACGAGTATGCCGTCGTAGACAAATGCCATGAAGCCGCACAAGGGCATTGCCACGGCCCACGGCAAGTACATGGTCGCGACCTCCACGATTTCCGGTCTGTCGGTGAGCAGCGAGCATATCCATTTGCCGAAACCGGCATACAGCAGCCCGAAAACCACGGCGAATCCAAGTCCGATGCGCACAAGAGCGCGCTCGAGCCGCTTCACACCGTCGGCAGAACCGTTACTGTGGTATTTTCCCGACAGTGCCTCGGCGGCATAGGCGAAACCGTCCATAAAGAATGAGAATAGCATGAACAGCTGCAGCAGAAGAGCGTTTGCGGCAAGCACGTCGACTCCGGCCGAGGCTCCGCTGTGTGTGAACCATAAAGTAACGGCCACAAGGCAGGCTGTGCGAAGAAAGATGTCGGCGTTGATGCTGAAGAAACGGACGAGAAGCCTTGTCTGCAGTATTACTCGCGCTTCAGGCATCCTCGGGTGGAAACGGCGGGCTATTATCGCCAGCGCAAGAAATGCGCCTGCCCACTGCGCCACAAGTGTGCCGGAGGCGACACCATCGATGGTTCTGCCCAAACCATACACCAGGGTGGCGCTTACCGCTATGTTCACGAGATTGGTGGCTATGGCCACATACATCGTGGCGCGCGTGTCCTGCATGCCCACCAGCCATCCCATGGCTGAATAGGTAGCCATAACTGCGGGTGCGCCCCATATGCAGATGCTGAAATACTCAAGTGCGTACGGTGTGGCGCGGTCGGCGTCCATGAAGTCGATGACCGTCGGTCCCAGCAGGCCTCCGGCTGATATCAGCGCAATCCCTATGGCCGCCGCGGTTGCCAGCGAGCGGGCAAGGATGTCGCCGCCGTCCTCGCCACGGCCGCAGGCCTGGGCGGAGAGGCCGCAGGTGCCCATGCGCAGGAAATTGAAGAGCCAGTAAAGGACATTGAACACGGTTCCGCCAACAGCGATTGCCGCCATATACACGGCATCGCCGATATGGCCGGTGATGGCCATGTCGGCGATGCCCAGTAGGGGTGTCGTTATGTTGGTGGCTATGGCAGGGAGTGCCAGCGCCAGAATCTCCTTGCGGAGGGTCATACCTTGGCGCGGCGGGATGCCAGGTACAGGTATGCTATGATGGCGGCATAGGCCACCAGGCCGAGAATCTGCGGGCGGAATTCCATGCCGTTTGTGGGCACAGGCACGCCGAACATGATGGTGAGGGCTGCGAATACTCCGAAGAGTGCGCCGCCGGCGATGAGGCCTGAGGAAATGAGAGTGCCCCGGTCGTTGCGGGCGCGGCATACTTCTTTGTTTTTCGAGCTGTGGTTCACGGCATAGGAAACCAGACCGCCAACGAGCATGGGGGTGTTGAGCGACAGGGGCAGGAACATGCCCAGACAGAACGGCAGGGCGGGAACGCCGAGCCAGTTCAGAAGCACGGCCAGAAGGGCGCCGATTATGTAGAGGGTCCAGGGTGTGTCGCCGCCCATCATCATAGGCTCGATAACCTGAGCCATTGCATTGGCCTGAGGAGCCTGGAGGGCGCCTTCGCCGGTGAAGCCGTAAACGTTGTTGAGAAGCATCATCACTGCGCCGACAGTGGCTGCCGAAACAAGAGTGCCGAGGAATTTCCAGCTTTCCTGTGTGCGGGGTGTGGAGCCGAGCCAGTAGCCGATCTTGAGGTCGGTGACAAAGCCGCCGGCCATGGAGAGTGCTGTGCACACAACGCCGCCGAGCACCATGGCTGCAACGATGCCGGAGGTGCCTTTAAGGCCTATGGCAACGAAAACGCCGGCTGCCACAATAAGGGTCATGATGGTCATGCCGCTCACTGGGTTGCTGCCGACAATGGCTATGGCGTTGGCGGCTACTGTGGTGAACAGGAACGCGATCACCGTTACCACAACCCAGGCCACCAGTGCCTGCCAGAAAGTGTTGATGACACCCAGCCAGAAGAACAGAAACACTGCCACAAGGGCTATCACGGTGAAATAGGCGATGTGCTTCATGGAGATGTCGGTCTGCCAGCGCACGGCCTTGCGGTCGCCCTGGGCGCCTTTAAGCTCACGTGCGGCAAGGCCGAAGGCGCTTCCGATGATGGAGCGGCTTTTGATGATGCCGATAATGCCTGCCATGGCTATGCCGCCGATGCCGATAAGCCTTGCATGTGTGCTGAAGATTTCAGCGGTGCTCATGGCGCGGATGGCATCGGTGCCGTAGGTGCCGAGCAGAGGAATGATGAACCACCACACGAACACGGAGCCTGCGAATATTATGAATGCATATTTGAGTCCTACGATGTAGCCCAGGCCGAGCACCGCGGCTCCGGTATTGCACGACATAACGAACTTGGTCTTGGCGGCGAGCGCCTGGCCCCAGCTGTAGGCTGTTGTGGTGATGGTTTCGGTCCATACTCCGAGAGTGGCTACGATATAGTCGTAGACGCCACCTATCAGCGAGGCTGTTATCAGCAGCTTGGCCTGGCCGCCGGTGCTGCTCTTGGCGGCGTTGCCGCTGACGAGCACCTGAGTGGTGGCGGTGGCTTCAGGGAAAGGATATTTGCCATGCATATCCTTTACAAAATACTTGCGGAAGGGTATGAAGAACAGAATGCCGAGAATGCCGCCCAGCAGTGAACTGAGGAAAATCTGCAGGAAGTCGATGGTGATTTCGGGGTATTTCGCCTGGAGGATGTAGAGGGCGGGAAGGGTGAAGATGGCGCCGGCGACAATCACGCCCGAGCAGGCGCCGATGCTCTGGATTATTATGTTCTGTCCGAGGGCGTCTTTCTTTCCCAGCATGCCGCTGAGACCTACTGCGATGATGGCGATGGGAATGGCAGCCTCGAATACCTGGCCGACCTTAAGGCCAAGATATGCGGCGGCAGCGCTGAAAATCACTGCCAGGACAAGACCCGTCCCCACCGAGTATAGCGTGGCTTCCGGATATTTTCGCGCCGGATGCATCACCGGGCGGTACTCTTCGTCGGCGGCAAGCTCGCTGAAGGCGTTTTCTGGAAGATCCACCGGATCCACATCCGCTGGCGGAAGGTCGGGAATCCTGTTGGTGTGTGGTTTCATAATGCGATAGTATTAGGATTAGATGTCACTGTGGGATTATAAGCCGCTGGCCAATCTGGAGATTGGTGCTGGTGAGATTGTTGGCGCGCTGTATGGCACGCACCGTGGTTCCGTAGCGGCGTGCTATCTTGCTCAGGCTCTCGCCCCGTTTCACCTTGTGGCGTATTGTGCGCGGGCGCTGTGGTTGAGCCTGAGACTGTGGCTGAGTCTGCCGGCCGGTTGTGCGGCTGGCGGTTTCCTGCTCGGTCTGCGATGGCTGTGTACTCTGCGTAGCGGCAGTGGCCGGTACTGTTTCTGCCGAACGCGCGCTGTCTGCGGCGGCAAAGGCTGCGGCCACGTATGCGGCGGCGGTGCTGTCGGCGGCGGCTGCTTCGACGCTGGCCGAGTCGCAGGCCTGGCTGCCGGAGTCGGCAAGCATGGACGATTCGGCGGAAGGAGTGGTGCCGGTCGGTGCCGGAGTGGGTTCGGGTTCTTTGTAGTGGCGCACTACTGTTTTGATTTTGAGTCGTTTCCCCGTTGCCACACGTTTTCCGCAGTTGTTGAGGCGCCGGATTTCGCGCACTGTGGTGCCATAGCGGCGGGCAATCGAGGTAAGAGTCTCGCCACGCCGCACTTTGTGCCACTGGATGGTTTCCTCTTCGACGTATTCCCCGCGGGAGTCGGAACCGGTGACAGCGCCCGTGGAAGGCTCGACCACACCACGGCGGGCATAGCGCGAGGCATTGTGGTTTACAATGGAATCCTCGTTGGCCACATATGCATAGGCCTGCAGCGAGGGCAGGGTTAGTGGGTAGGGCTTTATGTCGCCGGGAATTATATCGCGGCGGTACTGCGGGTTGAGTGCGCGCAGCTCTTCCATGGGAATGTCCAGCACTTCGGAAATCTGGTCGAAGTGCACGCGGCGGCTCACATGCACGGTGTCCACAACTATGGGTCGGCGGGCAAGCACCGGCGATATGTTGTGGTTCTTGTGGTATGTCATGATGTAGTTGGCGGCGATGAATGCCGGCACATAGCCGCGGGTTTCGGGGAGCAGAAAGGGGTAGATTTCCCAGAAGTCCTTTTTGCCGCCTCCGGCGCGTCGGATGGCTTTGTTCACATTGCCGGGGCCGCAGTTGTAGGCGGCGATGGCCAGCGACCAGTCGTTGTAGGTGCTGTAGAGCTGCTTGAGATATATGGCGGCGGCTTCGGAAGATTTATAGGGGTCGAAACGCATGTCGACCAGGCTGTTCTGCTCCAGACCGAGACCCGCTCCGGTGGCGGGCATGAACTGCCACAGTCCGCCGGCGCCGGCGCGGCTTTTTGCTGTGGGCACAAGCGCGCTTTCGATTACCGGCAGGTAGCGCAGCTCGCGCGGCAGGCCGTGGCGCTCGAGGGCTTCCTCGAAAATAGGCATGTAGTATATGCTGAGTCCCAGCATGTTCTCTACCAGTTGCCTGCGCTTGGCATAGAAGCGTATGCTGTTGCCAACTACCGAGTTGAAAGGCATTTCGATGCTTACAGGCAGCCGGGATAGCCGGTCCATTATTATTTCGTCGGTCAGTTCGGCGCTCTCGCGGCTGTCGGCTTCGGTGTCGAGCACGGTGTAGTTCCGCAGATACCAGTTTTCGAGCATCTTGCGGGTGTCGGTTTCGGCACTCTGAGGCATTATGGCCGTGGGAGTCATCGAGGCATCGGAAACGCTGAGCACGTTGTTTGCAACGGCAGGTACTGCGGCGAGCAATGCCAGGAAGGCGGATATGGCTGTGAGTTTCATCTTATGTTGTGGTATGGAGCGTTCAGAAGGTTATGGCGCAGGCAAGGCCGACGCCGGGGCGGAAGTCGCGGGTGTCGCCTATGAGAACCGGCGATACATCCATGCTGAGGTCGGGACTGATATCGAAATGCGACAGCGAGGCATCCACGTAGGCATCCACCATGGCCACCAGATATACGCCCACCATGGCAATGATGCACAGGTCGCGGTTGCGGCGGTAGAAATTCTTGCGGCTCTGCATGATGTTTGTGAGCCAGGTGCGGTCGATATCGCTTTCCTGCGTGGTCGGAGGAAAGAAGTTCATGTAGCTGTTGGTGTTGGGGTCGCTGTCCATCAGGTCGCGGTAGGCCCGTGTGTAGTCGGTGAGCATGCCGTTGTTCCACGATGTAGCGTAGCCAAGTCCCATGTAGGCGCCGATGACAATGGGTATTTTCCAGTACCTGCGGTTGTAGACCTGTCCCAGCCCCGGGAAAAGGGCGCTCATCCACACGGCGCGTGTCGGGTCGGGGTTGAATTCCACTTCGCGGGCTTCCCAGACCTCGTAGTCCGAAAAGCGGGATGGCGCGATGCTGTCGATGGCGAAGTCTTCGGCGGGAGCTATGTCATAGCTTACAGTCGACAGTTCCACGCTGACACTGTCGGGTGCGGCAGCGATGCTGTCGGCAGCCGTCTCGAAGGCGGCACAGTGTGCACTGCCTCCGATCACAACCGCGGCAAGCATGATTGCACGCAGCAGGCGAAGCAGGCTATTGTTCGGCGTCCTGGGCATGCAATGTGTCGAACAATGAAATCAGACGTGCCATCTCTTCCTCGTCCTTGAAGGGGAAGGTTATCTTACCGCGTCCCTGGGCATTGACATCGAGGCGGACCGGGGTGCGGAATACATTGCTGAGGTGCTTTTTGAGAACATCATATTCGGCTGCTGCTGCGGCCTTTCCAGGTTCTTTTGGTCTGGAAGTCTGCTCGTTCATCTGTTTGGCGAGTTCCTCGACACGGCGCACCGACAGTCCTTCCTTTATAATGCGTTTGTACAGCTCCAGCTGCAGCGCGGGGTCGGAGAGGCTGAGCAGTGCGCGGGCATGCCCCATGTCGACGCGTTTGTCGCGCAAGCCGAGCTGCACTTCTGCCGGCAGGCGCAGCAGTCGCAGAAAGTTGGCCACAGTGGCGCGGTTCTTGCCTATGCGTTCGCTAAGCCGTTCCTGGGTGAGGTTGTACTTGTCGATGAGCTTGCGGAAGGTCAGGGCTATTTCTATTGCGTTGAGGTCTTCGCGCTGTATGTTCTCTATCAGCGCCATCTCGGTTAGCTCGGCTTCGTTTGCGCTGCGGATATATGCCGGCACGGTAACCAGTCCGGCCATGGCGGCGGCGCGGAAACGTCTCTCTCCGGCGATTATCTGATAGCGGTCGGGGGCGATTTTCCGCAGCGACAGCGGCTGGATTATGCCTAATGTGCGGATGGAGGCGGCAAGTTCCTCCAGGGCATCGCCGGAGAAGTCGGTTCGTGGCTGCTCGGGATTCGGCTCTATGGCCGCGAGTGCAATCTCGTTGATGGCTGTGGACCCGGATGTTTCGGTGGTGTCCATCGAAATAAGTGAGTCGAGTCCACGCCCCAGGGCGTTACGTTTGATAGCCATGGCGCTTTATGCGTTGTTGGCCGTGGCGGTTTTGCGCCGGCGGCGGTTGTGTTTGTTTATAAGCTCTTTGGCGAGCATGATGTGGGAAGTGGCTCCGCGGCTTTCGGCATCGTAGAGCAGTGCGGGGATTCCATGGCTGGGCGCCTCGCTCAGGCGGATGTTGCGTGGAATTACTGTATTGAACACCATATCGCCGAAATGGCCTTTAAGCTCTTCGTATATCTGGTTTGCCAGGCGCAGGCGGGCATCGTACATTGTCAGCAGGAAGCCTTCGATTTCCAGCTCAGGGTTCAGCCTGCTTTTTATTATTCTTACGGTGTTCAGAAGTTTGGAGATGCCTTCCAGCGCGAAATATTCGGCCTGTACGGGAATAATCACCGAATCGGCGGCAGTGAGCGCATTCACCGTTATAAGCCCCAGCGACGGCGAGCAGTCGATGATGATGTAGTCGTACTTGTCCTTCACCGGAGCGAGCATGTTCAGCAGCACCCGTTCGCGTTGGTCTTTGTTTATCAGCTCTATTTCCGCTCCGGCAAGGTCGATGCGGGATCCTACCAGGAAAAGGCCGTCCATGCATGTGGGCACTTCGGAGCCCTCCAGCGGGTATTCGTCTACGAGGCATTCGTAGATGGAGGCGTTCATGGTGCGTGGGTCGATGCCGTAGCCGGAAGTGGCATTGGCCTGCGGGTCGGCATCGATAATAAGCACTTTGCGGCCTTCCGCGGCCAGCGATGCGGCCAGATTAATGGTTGTAGTGGTTTTGCCTACTCCGCCTTTCTGGTTTGCTATTGCTATTATTTTTCCCATTGAGGATGTGTGGTGGAAGAGATTATGGCGCAAAGTAAGCAATAATTGGTGAAACATCGGTGTGTATGTTCCACGAAAATGCATCGAGTGTAAATAAATGGAGGCAAATAAGCCTTTTTCAGCGCACTAAGGGTAAAAAAGAAGGAGTGTGCCGCCGTGGCACACTCCTTCTGAAGCGTTGTTTCCGGAGTTGTTATTTGTGGCTCTTGTAGCCGTAGGAATAGTTGCCGGTGTGGGTGCCGTAGTGGCGGTAGCTGTATGCTGTGCCTTTCATGTTCACGGCGTTGAGCACGATGTACGCGTTGGGGAGTTTGTGGGAGCGTACAGCGCTGTGGAGAGTGCTCAGGCAGTGGCGGCTCGAGTAGTTGGCGCGGGTGACGAAGAGCTGCAGGTCGGAGTAGCGCACAATCAGGAACGAGTCGGAGATTATACCGATAGGAGCGGTATCGATGATCACATAGTCAAACTTCTGGCGAAGCAACTCGATTATATGTTCCATGTTGCTGCTCATGAGCAACTCGTTGGGGTTCGGAGGTACGGGACCTGCGGGGAGGATGTAGAGGTTGGGGCAGATGTCGCTCTTCACCAGCAGGCTGTCGACGTCTTTTTCCTGTCCAGAAAGGTATGTGGTAAGACCGCGGCGGTTGTCCAGGCCGAATCGCTTGGCAAGTACGGGTCGGCGGATGTCGGCACCGATTACGAGCACTTTCTTGCCGGCGATGGCGTAGGTGAGCGCGAGGTTGGTGGCCACGAAGGTTTTGCCTTCACCCGACACCGACGAGGTGAGCAGGATAACCTGGCAGCCGCTGTTGTTGTGGGTGGCGAAGGAAATGTTGTTTCGCAGCAGTCGGAAGAGCTCGGCAATCGGGGTGGACACGTTCTCGCCGACCACGATCTGGTCGTTTGTGGAGCTCTTGTCGGCAATGCTGATTTCGCCGAGTACGGGAATCTTTGTTGCGCGTTCGAGTTCTTCCTGGTCGCTGAATCGCGGGAAGAGTGTGCGGCGCAGATATATTATGATGCCGGGGACAAGGAGGCCGAAGATAAAGGCGCCCACAAGGATGAGCATCTTGCGCGGTGCCACGGGCTGTTCGCCGGTGGGGTCGTCGATAAGGCGGGCGGAGTTGGTGGTCATCGATTTCTGAAGGGCGATTTCCTCGCGGCGCTGCAGAAGGAATGTGTAGATGTTCACTTTCACCTGCTGTTCGCGGAAAATTTCCTGCAGACCCTTGTCGACGGTAGGTGTGGAGGCAAGCTGTCCCGAGCTTTGGTTCTCGAGTCGCTGGATGTTGGCGATGCGGGAGTTGAGATTGCGTTTGGCAGCAACGATTGTCTGCATGATGCGGACTTTCTGGCGGTTGATGTCATCCTGCATCGAAAGTACTATCGGGCTGTTGGTTGTACTGCCTTCGAGGGCTCGGTGGAGCTGTGTCACGCGCAGGTTGTACTGCTCGATGCTGTTAACGATGGAGGGATCCTGAACAGCGGAAGGGAGAAGTTCATAAGTGCCGGTTGTGCTCACGATGCGTTCGATATCGTTGAGCACGGCCATGTCGGCTTCGGCATCGGCCAGCTGGCTCTGATAGTTGCTCTGCAGAGTGAGATTGAGGTTGCTCTGTGTCTGCAGTTCGGTGATGTTGTGAGCCTGGCGGTAAGCCTGCAGACGGTTTTCAACGTCGCGCAGTTCGTCGGATATGTTCACAAGACGGTCGAGAATGAAGGCTTCGGTCTGCACGGCGGCACGGTTGCGGTCCTCGATTATGCCTCGGTTGTAGACGTCGAGTATGGCGTTGATGATGTCTACGCCACGGGCTATCACATCGGTGGTGTACGACACGTGGATAACCTTGTCGCTCTTCTTCACGAAGTTTACCACCAGATTCTGTGCAATCTGCTTGGCCACGTTGCGCGGGCTGCGGATAATGATTTTCTCGGTGCCTTCCAGCTCCGGAATAGCTAAGGAGCGTCTCAGGGTAAGGGTGGCATGGGAAAGTTCGATATCGCAGGGCAGTGCCACGTTGTCGAGGTGGCGGGTTTCCTTGTTGTTGTCGAAACGGGTTTCCACGTCGATATCGAATTTACCATCGGAGGCATTGGAGATTTCGATGTAGATGGGAGCCTTGAGCTGTTGCAGCGAGGCGGAGTCGAGTGAGGCCACTATGGCGTTGTTGTGGTAGAGTGGGGTGTCGCGCAGGGTTCCTTCGCGGTAGTAGGCGTAGCTCAGCCCAAGGGAGTCCACCACTTTGACAAGGTTGTTGGAGCTGCGGATGATTTCAAGCTCGGTCTCGTCGAGGTCGTTCTTGAAACTCAGGAGCGGGTTCACCTTGTCGATGGTCATTGCCTCGCTGTTGGTGGAGCTTTCGTTAAGGAAGATGGAGGACTCCAGCCGGTAAGTGGGAATCACCGACTGTATGTAGAAGTAGCCCAGAGCCACGCAAACGACAACGCCGAGTACGAACCATTTCCAGTTCGAGAGGTAATCGAGAAGCAAGCCTTTGGTGTCGAATTCTTCGTTCTCGATTTCCTGAATGTTTCCGTTTTGTTCTTCAGCCATTGCAGTTATTTTTTTGTGAGGTTGAGGACGCCGATTACGAGCGAGGCCAGCGATGAGATGCCGCCAACGATGGTGATGGTAGACTGTACGCCGGGAGCCATCTGCCAGGCCTGGTTTGCCATGGACTTATTGGGGGTGACGTATATGAAGTCGTTCTGCTGGAGTGTGAAGTATGGCGACATGAGGAAGTTGCGGTCCTGCAGGTTGATGCGGTGAACTTCGCGTGAGCCGTCGGAGTTGGTGCGGTAGAGGAGCACGTTCTCGCGGTCGCCCTTGATGTCGAGGTCGCCGGCCATGGATATGGCCTCGAGGAAGGTCATGCGTTCGTTGCGGCTCTGATATACGCCGGGATTTTTTACGGCGCCGGCTACCGACACGCGGAAGTTCATCAAGCGTATGTCGACGTTGGGACGTTCGGTTACATAATGGGGATATATGGCATTTACGACGACTTCGGCCACCTGGTTCTTGGTGAGTCCGGCCACGTGAAGCGGGCCAATGATTGGGAACTCGATGTTGCCGTCGGCGTTCACCAGATAATAGTCGGTACTTACCTCGAGGCCTGTGTTGGTGTATGACGTGGACTGGCGGGTGAGTACGTGTATTTTGCCTTCATCGTCGACATAGCGGCCTTTGTTGAACGGGGCCACCGCTGTCATGTTCGGCGAAGTCACTTCTATGTTGAGCAGGTCTCCGGCGGTAATAACAGGATCATTGACAATAGGGGCCTGCGATAATACTTCTGTCGGGATTTGCTCTGCATCGACAAGGTATGGCACCTTCTTGGATGCGGAGCAACTTGCCAGCAGAAGTACTGCGATGGCCGTGGCGGCAAGGCGTATCATTCGTTTCATCGTCACACTGGTTATGTTTTATTTTTTTGTTTTTTCAATAAGGACGAAAAGTGGGCAATCTTGTCTGCCTCTAAAATAATGGCGCGCAAAGTTACACAATATATTTTTGTTGTGCAAAAATATATTTCACAGGGGATTGTAATTTTTTTGTGCCTGTGCAGTGTGATAGACTCTCAGTGTTGTCGGGAGTCTTTCATCGGAAAATCCGGCGGCATGCGTTGCACCCTTGACGGACTATATAAAGTCTTCCGGGAACGGGATTTTCTGTTCTTATGCCTTCGATTGTGAAGTATTCAACGGGAGCGTCGGGTGTGTTGTCCGTGGCTATGTTCTCCACTCCGCTCAGCATGTAGTCGGGCAGGGGTGCGGCAGGGGTGTTGTCGCGTGCAGGCTCGGCGATGTCTTCGCCTGGAGTGTAGCTGCCCCATTGAGTGCTCAGCCATGCGGCCTTGGCACGCAGATGGTCAACGACGGCACGACGACGGCTGTCCATGTCCGAGTTATCGGCTACAGGCTGGCCTCCGTCGGGAACTGGACGGCCGGCCCAGCGTCGACGGTCGTAGACGGCAGCTGCGGCGATGTGTGAGGTGTATTCGTCGATGGCGTCGAAAAGTCCGGAATACGCTGTGCTCATAAACCATTTCCATGTGCTGAGCAGGCGATTGTTGAACGCTTTGTTGGCGCGCATGCTGGGAATCCATGTGTTGCCGAATGGGTCATGGTCGTAGAAATAGCCGTCGGTGGGGCCGTTGAAGGCATTTCCGCAGTCCCATAGCGGCGAGAAATGCCATTTATGGCCTTCGCCGCGGTCGCGGAACAGATATGTGGAGCCGTGGTAGGATTCGGTATGTGAAATAAGCTCTTCCACAATATAGTAGCGGACAGCGTCGTCGAGGTCCATATATGCCCATAGATTGTCGGAGGAGTTGCCTATGGCGTTGTTCATGGCAGTGAACTGGTCGGTTATGAAGCGACGCTGAAGCTCGGAATATTCCTCCGGGGTGTCGGGCGTTATCCGCAATGCGTCGATGTAGTGGTCGGAGCCTGCGCAAGACTGCTCTTCGAGTACAATCTGTCCGTCTTCGTCGTAGTTGTCGAGTTCAACGAGGTAACCGCCTGATGCCAAAGCCGGGTCGGAGCACATGTCGTCAAGTTCGGATATGTTGATTCTGTCTTTCTCGATGCGGATGGATTCGGTGAGGAAGTACAGGCCGCGATAGTCGCCGTTTACAACAAGTTCGACCGGCTGCTGGGCAGGTGTCCACGGAAGGCCTATGCGGTGCCCCAGGTCGAAGCCGCAGAAGTTGCGAAGGTAGCCGAATGTGTCGTCGGCGTGTGCCAGCAAGGCGAAGTGTTTGCTTTTGGTCAGCCCCAGCATGGGTTGTTTTGCTTCGAGCTTGATTTTATAGGGCTTTTTTGCGAATCCACGGCGGGTCCAGTTTCCGCGAGCCTTTATCTGCAGGGGCAGTGGCTCCTGTTCGCTTCCCAGACTTGTGGCTCCGCAATCGGCCAGCCATTGGCAGCCGTTCAGGTCGAGCCAGTATTCGGCATCTGTGAAGTAGTTCTTGTGGTCGAGGTCGATAGCGATTATTTCATTGTCGAGGGTGGAGTGGGTGGCGTCGGTGTAGACATTTATATATAGCACCGGCAGAGTTCCGCTTGTGGCGGCGGCGCTTGAGCCGTCGGTGGTGAAATGAATGGTTGTAGGTCTGGCGGAACCTTCGCTGAAGGCGGCATCGAATGAGATTGTGAGGTTTTCGAGTCCCGGGGTATTCCAGTTTGAGCCACCGGGTGTTCCCTCCACGGAGCAGGTGCCGTTTATATTATCGTTGCCTCCGTAGTTGTACTGCCAGTTGTCTCCGGAAATTTTGAATTCGCCTGCAAGGGAGTTCACGGTTATGGAATATGTGTCGCCGGACCTGTCGAAACGGTGGGTTTCTTCTGCGCTCCAGCCGTTGAATTGGCCTCGCAGGTACATTACGGGAAATCCTTCGGAATCGAGGGTGTCCGAGGCGAACGAGCAGATTGCCGTGGCCAGGCATGCATACAGCGTTGCAAGAAGGCGTTCTGGTTTCATGAGGGATACTAGATTTGGTTTCATGAGGGATAATAGATTTGGTTTTATGAGGGATAGGTAGTCTTTGAAAATTAATATATACCATCATCTTGCCCTATGCCGCAATCTCCACCCTTCCTTTTCTGTCACGTAACCGCAGCTACGCTCCATCAAAGTCAGGCCGGAGCTTATCGGCCTATGGCTGCGAATATATTATAAACTGATTGCCAAAGACTACTTATAAATATGGCCGAGGGGCATGCAGTCCTTCGGCCTTAAGTGTGTTTTCGCAGAGTGTCGCTCAGATTAGATGTTCTCGCGGTTCTTTGTCGCTTTGCGGAAGAACAGCTTGTGGTCGATATACTCCTGAGTAGCAATCAGAGTGGGCTTGGGCAGTCGTTCGTAATAGCGGCTGATTTCGATTTGCTCGCGGTTTTCGTTGATTTCCTCGAGGTTGTCGTTGTAGGGAGCGAATTCGGCGAGTTTTTTCTCGAGGTCGCTTTTCATCTGTGCGGCAATCTGGTTGGCGCGCTTGGAGATGATGCACACGGTTTCATAGACATTTCCGGTGTCGGAAGACAGCTCGATCATGTCGCGGGTGACTGTAGTCAGCGGAGTGTTGCTTTTCTTGAAATCCATGCTTAGATGTTGTGTGTTGCTTTGTGTTCTGGTTTATAGGTTGAGGAGGGGGATGGCACCGGTTTCATTCGGCGGCATAGCGTGAGGCTATGCGGAAGATGTTGTCGGCTTCCTGCCTGTTGTCGGTGTCTGGGTAGTTGTTGATGAAGGAATAGTACTCGTCTACGACTTCGCGGAAGCGCTCGGCCTTGCGTTCTTCGATTGAGTTCACGGCTTCCTGGTATCGCGCCTTGAGAATGAGCATCTCGAGGTCTTCTTTGTATTTGGAGTAGGGATAGTCCTTTATGGCGTTCTTTGCCACAATTACAGCGGATTCGTAGTTGTTGCCCATGTAGTTGCCCAGGTTGTAGTAGAGCTGGGCGTTCTGCAGCTGCTTGAGGGTGAGTTTGTCCTGAAGCTCGAAAATCGCGTTCTGTGCTATGCTCACTTTCTCGCTCCGTGGAAAATAGTCCAGAAACGCCTGCAGTTCCTCGATGGCCTTTATGGTGCCGGTCTGGTCGAGCTGTGGCTCGGGACTGTCGAGGAAATAGCCGTATCCGCAGTAGAAGCGGGCGGCTTCGGTGTAGCGTCCGCGGGGATAGCGGTTGTAGTAGGTGCTGAAATATGCGCCGCTGCTCACATAGTCCTTGTTCTCGAAGTGGCTCATGGCCAGCAGATACAGGCTCTCCTCTGCTTTGTCGGAACCTTTGAGCAGTGTTATGCAGTCTTTGAGCAGCGTTGCGGCCTGCACATAGCGGCCTTCCTCGTAGGCGCGCTTGGCATAGTCGAACTTATAGTTCACATCGTCGCTTTTGAGCACCCGCTGGTATTCGCCGCAGGAGCACAGAAACAGACTTGCTAAAAACAGAATCAGATAGTTACGCATAGGTAGTGGCAGCCTTTAGGCCGCAATTGTCTGCAAAGTTAGCAATAATCATGTTCCGACATTGTGCCTGAGGCCATAAAAGATTCTATTCTTGCGAATCTTTAACATTTGCGTGGCGGGAAAAAGCGCCTTAGTGCTTGCGGGCTTTCCGTGTGCCGGCTGTTCACATTTTGCCGTTTGTGTTTTTGTGCATACTTTTGTGAGTAGATATTATCAAACGAAACAATGTACCGAAAAGGGAAACTATATTTCAGATACGGCACAATGGGCTCGGCCAAGACAGCTCTTCTGCTCACCACCGCTTACAATTTCGAGGAGCGGCACATGGACTACATGTGCATGAAGCCCATTGTAGACACCCGCGAATGCACCAATGTAATCCGTTCCCGCATAGGAATCGAGCGGGAGTGCCGTTGGATTTATGCAACCACCGATCTCTACGGCATGGCGCTGGAAATGTACCGCAAGGAGAAGCGAATCGTGGACTGGTATCTCATCGACGAGGCTCAGTTCCTAACAGCCCAGCAGGTGGATCAGCTTGCCCGTATTGTCGACGACCTCGGCAGCAATGTCGTGTGCTTCGGGCTGCGGACAGACTTCAAGAGCAATCTCTTCGAAGGCTCGCGCCGCCTTTTCGAGATTGCCGATACCATCGATGAGATAAAGAGCACATGCAATTGCGGGCACAAGACAATTGTGAATGCACGCATCGACTCCGAGGGCAACATCGTGAGCGAGGGCGCGCAGGTGGAAATAGGCGGAAACGACCGTTACGTGGCCGTCTGCCGTCGCTGCTGGCGCAACCGCCGCATCGAGCAGGCACGCCGCGGGAGCCTGCCGCTGGTTTTCGACGAGGGTACAGAACAGACACAGGAGGTAACAGAATGATATTGTCCACCATTGCCGACGCTGCGGAATACCGCGGGCTTTCGCCGCGCATCGCGACAGCCCTCACATGGCTTGCCGAACATTATTCCGACTCATTTGTTAAAGGTAGTGTGGATATCGGCGACGGAATAATCGTGAAAAGTGAGGAACCCGCACTTATGCCACGCGAGAAGGCATCGCTGGAGACGCACTCACGGTTTATCGATATCCATGTGCCTCTAAAAGGCACTGAGACCATAGGATGGGCGCCGGCAGCCGGCCTCAAGCATGTGAAGGTTCCCTACAACAGCGAAACCGACATAGCGTTCTGGGGAGATGCCGCCCACAGCCTGCTCCACGTAAAAGTGGGACAGATGGCCATTTTCTTTCCGTCCGATGCACATGCACCCAATATCGGTCTGGGAAACCACCGGAAGCTGTGCATCAAGATTCCGGTATAACGCTCTAAAATCACTTTTATGCGCAAGGTTCTCTTCCCGGTCTTATTGTTTCTTATGCTGGCGGCTCATGCTGTGGCTGCGGCGGCCGATTCCGTGGCGGTGAACATCCCCGATGAAACGCTGAACTATAAGGTCATGTTCAAATGGGGATTCATCAACAAGAAGGCAGGCTCGGCAAAACTGAGCCTGCGGCGCACGCCGCAAGGATATACCTCGCAGCTAACTGCCGCTTCGGAGCCATGGGCCGACAGAATATACCGCTTGCGCGACACTCTGAACGGGCGCATGGAGCCTGATGGCTTCCGTCCGCTTTTCTACGAGAAGATTGCCCACGAGGGTGCCGAACACAAACACGACGTTGTCACCTACGATTACACGCATCCCGGTGTGGTCGCGGCAGATTGCTCCCGCAAGGTTTTCAACAAGGGCGTGCTGAAAATCGACGAACGCCGGCGCATGGAGGCCGAGGACCGGGCCGTGGATATGCTCACTTCGTTCTATTTCATGCGCAGCCTGCCTTTCCAGGACATGCTGCCCGGGGAGAGCACGTCCGTGGCGATTTTCAGCGGAAAGCAGAAGGAAACACTCACGATAGATTATGTGGGGATTGAGAATGTGGAAGTCGACGGCGGCACATATCCGGCCTACCATGTCACATTCCTCTTCACCACCAAAGGTGGCCGGCAGAGCTCCGACAGCATGGATGCCTGGATAGCCACCGGCCCGGGGCGGATTCCTCTCAAGCTTGAGGGCAAGCTGCCGGTAGGCAAGGTTCGCTGTTACTTTACCGGAAAAGACGACGCTTCTTCAGAATAAAGGCCGTATCCGCACACGAATATACATGGAACGCCCCTTGCCGGAATCCACGGCAAGGGGCGTTCCATGTGTACTGCCGTATCTGGATATTACAGACGGAAGAAGTGAGTGAATGCGTCGACGGTATAGGCGTGGTCGGCCGCCGAGGCTGTCTCGCGGATACTGTGCATCGCCCACACAGGTGCGCCCATGTCGACGCCACGCAGTGGAATTCGCCCGGTGAGGATATTGCCCAGAGTGGAACCGCCTGCGACATCGCTGTGGTTCACGAAGTACTGGCATGGCACGCCGGCGTCGGCGCAGATTGAGGCAAAGACCGCCGCCGAGTCGGCATCGGTCATGTACTTGCAGTTGGCGTTGATTTTTATGCACGGGCCGCCACCGAGTACCGGGTGGTTGGTAGGGTCGTACTTTTCGGGGTAGTTGGGGTGGAATCCGTGGGCGTTGTCGGCGGAAATCATAAAAGATTCGGCCACGGAACGCATGTAGTCCTCCTCGTTTGCTCCCAGAGCCGATGATATGCGTCGGAGGATGAACTCCAGCACCGGTGAGCCGGCGCCCTGCTTTGTGCCGGAGCCGGTTTCCTCATTGTCGAAAATCGCCATTACGCGGGTTGCATGGCAGGAGGTATCGCAGGTGCGCAGCATGGCGGTCAGCGCTGCATGTACCATGCTGAGGTCGTCGAGGCGTCCCGAGGTAACCATGCCGTTGTCGGCACCTATGGTCTGTGCCGGAGTGGTGTCGTAGAGCGAGAGATCGTAGTCGATTATTTCATTCTGGTCGATGTCGAGTTCGTTCGCTACGGCTCTGCGCACGAATCCTTCGGGATTCTGTTCGGAGAGGGCGACAACGGGAATCATGTCGCGTTGTTTCGACAGCGGGTTGCCTTCGTTGACACCGCGGTTGAAATGGATTGCAAGATGAGGAATGGTGAGAAGCGGCTTGCTGAAACGTACCAGCCGGTGTGCCGGGCGCAGCGGATTGGCGCAGCGGGTGATAACGCGTCCTGCAATCGACAGCGGACGGTCGAACCATGTGTAAAGAATCGGGCCTCCGTACACTTCCACGTTCAGACGGAGGGCACCTCCGGCCGATGGCATCTCGCAGCAGGGTTTCAGCCTCAGCCCCGGGGAATCGCTGTGGGCGGCTATGATGTGGAACGGGCTGGCAGGCCCTCCGTCGCCGGCCACGAAGGCGAAGATTGCCGAATCGTTGGCTGTGACATAGTACTTGCCGGCAGGCGCGATTTCCCATCTGTCGGATGGGTCGAGGCGCACGAAGCCGGCTTTTTCCAGGCGGCATGCACAGGTGGCGACAGCGTGGAAATTCAGAGGCGAGGAGTCGAGGAAATCGAGGAGATCGGTTATGACGTTCATAATGCTTTTCGTCGGTATAATTGATTAAGGATGCGCAGTGAGTCGCAGATTTTTTGGCTGAGGAAGTCGGAGAACCGGAATTTTATGTCGTCCACCACCATCGGCAGCGCCTGGTCGGGGGCGTCGCGCAATGTGTATGCCATGTCGAACATCTGCTGGTATATGTCGGCCAGCTGCTCGGCCAGGGAAACGGCCACAGCGGTGTCGGAGAACTGCATGTCGTACTCGGGAGTGTCGAGGTACATGTCGAATTCGCCGAGGAGTGCTGTGGTGGCACTCAGTATGGCGTCGTATTCCTCCTGTTTCAAGGTCGCGGTCACGGCTCCGTTGTCGTCGCCGTCCTGGTCGGCCTCGTCGCCGCCGATGTCGCTGAGGGTTATGTATATGCGTGGCAACAGCCGCAGAAGAGCCGCAGCCGTTTCCGCGGTCTGGTCCGGCCGGGCGTTCTCCAGTGTGTTGCAGTATTCCGCCGCCAGTGCTACGGCAGGAATCAGTGCCTTGGGGTAATTGCTCATTGTCGGGAAGGGACGTTGTAGAGTTTGTTGTCGATTATGTAGCGGTACACGCCTTGCGGCAGGAAATAGTTCATGTTCTTTCCGCGGGCTATCGCACGCCGCACAAAGGAGCTCGATAGGTCAATCATGGGTGCTTCCACTACTTCGAGGCCGTCGATATGCCGCTTTTCCACAGGATAACCCGGACGGAGATATACAATCACCCCGAATTCCGAAAGAATGCGGTCGCCCTGCCTCCATTTGTCGAAGATGCGCCAGTTGTCGCTGCCGATGATAAGCTTGAAACGGCATTCGGGATAGCGTTCGCGCAGCAGGAAAAGTGTGTCGATGGTGTATGAAGGCTTTGGCATCGACAGCTCTATGTCGCAGATGTCCAGGTTGGGAGCGCCCTTTGTGGCGAGATTGAGCATCGCCAGTCGCTTCATGTCGGGGAGAAGGTCGTCGGGGTCTTTGAGCGGGTTGCGTGGCGACAGGGTGAGCCATACTTTGTCGACATAGCCCCACTGGCTCATGAACGAGGCGAGCATCATGTGGCCTATGTGCACGGGGTTGAAGCTGCCTCCGAGTATGCCTATTGTTTCCATCTGGCTAAATAGTGAGAAATCCGTCGATGAGATTGCGGGTCTGGCGTACGGCCGTGAGAAGGTCGTCGTTCACAACCCTGCGGTCGAAGCCGTCGGCGCGGCTGAGTTCGTATTCGGCACGGTCGATGCGCTCATCGATGCTTTCGGCGGTCTCTGTGCCGCGCGCCATCAGCCTCCGGCGAAGTTCTTCGATGCTTGGCGGCTGGATGAATATGGCGAGAGCGCGGTCGGCATATATATCCTTTACGCGCAGGGCTCCGTTCACGTCGAGGTCGAGGATGATGTTATGCCCCTGCGAGGTTATGCGGTCGATTTCGGAGCGTAGTGTGCCATAGAACCGGCCCGGATACACTTCCTCATATTCCACGAACTCACCTTCGGCGATGGCATCGCGGAATTCCTCTTCGGTCATGAAGTGGTAGTTCACGCCATCGGTTTCGCCCTGGCGTGGCGGACGTGTGGTCGCCGATACGGAGAACCCCAGGTTGAGGTCGCCTCCTTCGGTGAGTGCATTGATTATGGTGGACTTGCCGCACCCCGAAGGTGCGGCAAGTACTATTATTTTCCCGTTGCTGTCGTTCATTTTTAGGCGGGTTGGTGAGCTGGTCTCAGAAGGTCGTTTACTGTTTTGGCCGGAGTGAATGTGAATGCCGGCACTTCGATGAACACGGTGTTCCATTTGCTCATTGCGCCGTTCCAGAGGCCGGGCAGCTCGAGGGCGCGCAGCTCGCGGCCTTCGAGGCTCTTGGAGGAAATGAAGCCTGTGGCATGGTCCACATAGTCGGGCAGGTTGTAGCGGCTGCCGTCGGGGCGCTTGATGTAGCAGGCGAGGTCCACCGGGTTGAAGTGTGTGCTTTGTTTCATCATCTCGGCGTTCTCGGGTTTCGACAGGTCGATTTGCGAGGATTCCAGAATCTGGCACGATACCACGGTGTTTCCGGAGTCGGCGGCGAGGTAAGGTCCGCCTCCTGGTTCTCCTTCGTTGCGTACCATGCCGCAGACACGCAGCGGCCGGTCGAGAATTTCCAGCAGAACCTTGGTTTTCTCCTGCGGTGTCTGAGCCTGTTGCAGTGCCTTGCAGTCGCTGACCATGGTGTTGACCATAGCAGTGGCGTTGGCGATTGCTTCGCTGTCGGGATTGTTTCTGAGGGCATTGATGTGCCGGAGAATGGTGTCGTGTACCACAATGAGGCAGCCGCCGAGAATTTTCTTGTATTCGACGGATTTTTCGCGCAGGGCGCTGTTGGCGATGTTGTCGATGTTTTTTATGAACACCACAGCGGAATCGATGTCGTTGAGATTCTCTATAAGCGCTCCATGACCTCCCGGGCGGAACACGAGCCGACCTTCGGAATCGCGGAACAGATCGTTTCCGGGGGTTACGGCAATGGTGTCGGTGGATGGTTTCTGTTCGGAGAGTCCTACCACGAAGTTTGCTCCGGTCTCCTTTTCAATCTGAGGAATGGCCTGGCCGAGTTTCTCATTGAACAGCTGCCGGTGGTTGGCGGATACTGTGAAGTGCACGTTGACCACGCCGTTGGCGTTCATTGCCATTTCGGCGGCTTCGCGGAGCTGCTCTTCCATTGCGGTGGCATCGCCGGCAGGATAGCAGTGGAACTTGAGGAGCGCTTTGGGAAGGGCTCCGTAGTTCAGTCCTTCGGGGAGTATGATGGCGGCGACAACGTCCTTGTGGCGGTTTTCGGCCAGCAGCTCGTCGACGGTTTTGCCGTGCAGGCGTCCGACGGCTTCGGAGAGGTCGGAGAAAAATGCGAACTTATGGATGTTGGCGAGAAGCTGTTCCACGTCGCTACCGGGTGCCGGGATGGCCTCTGTGGAGTTTACGAATGCGAACAGCTCCTTGAACATGCGCGATGCCGCGCCGGAGGCAGGTACGAATTTGAGTACTTCTCCGCCGTCGGCGAGATATTTTTCCCAGCGGGTGAGAGCCTTTCGGGCAGTCTCTTCATCGATTGTGAGTATGCTTTCGTCGTCGGTGGATGCGGGACGGACGATGCGCAGGTATGGGAAGCCGTTGCGGAAGTCGGCAAGCTGTTTTTCCAGAGTGGCTTCGCTGATTCCTTTTTCCTTGAGGAGATTCAGGTCGGCCTCGGTTAGGTTCAGTTCCATTTTATGGCAGGTATTATCAGGTATTATTCAGGTGGTTTTTGGTTTTTCAATCGGTGGAAATGCGCTTTATGAGGTTGTAGGCCGGCAGTATTCCGAGTTCTCCGGCTTTGCTGAGGTCGGCGATGCCGGGATTGCGGCTGCCTTGGCGCAGATACATGAAGCCGCGGTTGAAGTAGGCTTCTCCGAAGTCGGGCTTGCATTCTATGGCCTTGGAGTAGGCTTCGATGGCTGCGGATATGTCGCCTTTGAGGTACAGTATGTTGCCTTTGTTGAACCATACCACGGCTGTGGCCGGTGAAATCGCCAGTGCGCTGTCGAGGTCGGCTTCCACCTTGTCGAGCGCTGCCATCCGTAGCGGTATGCGTGCCGCGCCGTCGTTGTTCTCGCTGTGCTGCAGCAGGTAGCTGCCGTAGCGGGCCTGGGCACGCACTATGTAGGCGATAGCGAGGTCGGAGGCCATGTCGAGCGCACGGGTTGCATCGCGTTCGGCGTTCAGGTAGTCGCGCACGGTGAGAAAGTCGAGCGCACGTCCGATGTAGTCGACAGGCCGTCCCTGATGGGTGGCGAGATATGAGTTGTAGTAATCGATGCTCTGGAAATGGTTTGCGGCAGTGCTCTGGTCGATGGACGGGGTGTTGTTGGCCACGTTGAGGATAAAACGGAGCATGCGCGTGGCGTTGAGGTCGTCGACTTCGCGGATATAGACGCTGCCGGGGCGCAGTTCGCTCGGAGAGGAATAGAACGACAGCAGGAAGTATGGCTCTATCTCTATGTTCATGTTGCGGTCCTGCACGCGGCCACGGATTGCGCTGTTGTTGTATTCGCGGCGGAGAGTGGCGTTGTCGTCGATGGTGAGGAGGCTCTTGAAGCGGCGTTCGGTAATGGCTTCCGGCACATTGTCGGCGCTGGGTGGCGTATTGTCGCCGGAGCCGTTGGCGCTGTCGGCGGTGACATCGTCGGCAACGGTGTCGCCGGCCGGAGGAAGTGCGGCGGTGAGACGGCGCGCGCGGTCGTAGTCGCGTTCGGCGTCGGATAGACGTCCCATGTCGCGGTTTATGTTGCCGCGCATGTATGCCGCTCCGGGAAAATCAGGGAAGCGTTCGGCCACGCGGTCGATGTCGTCCAGAGCCTGGCTGTAGTTGCCTTTGGCCTGGTTTATCATGGCGCGGTTGTAGAGAGCGCGGTAGTCGTCGGGGTCGAGCTCGAGCACGCGGTTGAAATCTTCCAGAGCAAGGTCGTTGGCACTCACTTCAGCCAGCAGCAGCGCGCGGTTGAACAGGGCGGTGCGGTTCAGCGGGTCGAGGGTGAGGGCGTAATCATAGTCGGCCATGGCGCCGTTGTAGGAGTCGAGCTGGTATCGCAGGAAGGCACGGTTGATGTACAGTCCTGGCTGGTTCGGCAGCAGGCGGATGGCCTGCTCGATGTCGTCGAGGGCACGGTTGTAGTCCTGGCTGGAGTTTATGGCTATGTCGGCGCGCATGATGTAGGCGTTGGCGTCGTTGCGGTCCAGTTCGAGCGCGCGGTCGATGTCGGCCGCCGCAGCTGTGGTGTCGGCAGTGGCCAGCAGCAGCCTTGCGCGGCCGAGATAGCCGTTGTCGAACGAGGGGTAGTAGCGCAACAGTTCATCGAAGGTTTCGCGGGCGCCGGAGTAATCTTCGATGTCGGTCTGTGCGAGGGCTTTGTTGAAGAGCAGCTGGCGGTTGCGTGGCAGCAGACGCAGAGCGTTGTCGTAGTCCTCGATGGCGGCTCTGTCGAGCCCGAGATTCTGCCTGGCCACGCCGCGCACTTCGTAGGCGTCGGTGAGGAACGGATTCAGTTCGATTGCCTTGGACGCGTCGGCTTCGGCACCGCGGAAATCGTCGAGGTTGATTTTCGCCACCGACCGCAGGAAGTATGGCTGTGCCATGTATGGCTTGGCGGCGATGGCCTGGTTGAAATACTGGATCGAGAGCATGTAGTCCTCGAAGTATAGAGCGTTCTGGCCTATGCGCATCACCTGGTCGGTGTTCACCTGGCCCGAAGCCAGCGAGGGCAGCAGCAGTGTCAGCAGCATTGCCGCTGCAACAATCAGACGGCTTGTTATATTGTGAGAATGGATTGTCATAGCTATTTAAGTGCAAATATAGCAAGAATTCGACGAAACATAATAACGAATATCGGGCGAAGCCCGGTTCGTGGTCGCGAAGCGAATTATGTGAGTCGGATTATACGCGGAATATGTCGGTAGGACACCGTGCTATTTATGATGCCGGCAATCTTTTTCGCCCTGTGGTTTGTTATAATGAAGCACAATACATCTCAAAAGACAATATACGATGAAGTTAGCAGAAGCATTGAGCCATAGAGCCCGACTTACCGAAAAGGTCTCCCAGCTGAGAGTGCGCCTTAATGACTGCGTGAAGATTCAGGAAGGCGACACGCCGTCAGAGCAGCCCGAAGATGTTATAGCAGAACTCGACGGTACTTTGGACGAACTGCGCTCGCTGATATACCGCATAAACCTCACAAATACGCTTGCAGAGGTTGATGGGCAGACGATAACGTCGCTTCTTGCCAGGCGGGATGTCCTGGCAATGAAGGCGAAGACTCTGGGTGAGGCGCTTAAGGTGCTGACCGAAAGGGAAGACCGCTACTACCGCAGTGAAATACGGTTTGTAAGAACGGTCGATGTAAAGGATTTCCGCCATATCTACGACCGCAGCGCTGCTGAGCTGCGTGAACTCGACCTGAAAATCCAGGCAGTAGGCTGGACAACCGAACTGGTGGAGAAATAGGCAGACATATACCATACTCCGGCCGGGGAGGATGGGGGTGCTGCAAAAAAATATTTCAGGCCATCGGGCCAATGGAAACCCTTTACAGTGCAGGCCCGGCATTGTGCATAGCGGCATATTGCAAAAGTCCCATACATAAAGGAAGCACAAATCACTACCACGCAGCAGCCATTCTCCCTGTCCGGTTTTATATAAGGAGAACGTCAGACAGAGACCATATCCGCAATTCCAATTAATAACATAGACAGTACACAATGAAAAGTATCACGACATTCACATTGCAGTACGCCCACCGCTTCTACGGGTTCAAGGGCGAGGCACAATATCTGCACGGCCACACCGGTACCTTGACAATCGAGGTCGAGGACTCAATCAACAAGGGTGTCAACATGGTATTCCCGTGCAACGAGATAAAGAAGACCGCATGGGATTTACTCAAGAACTTCGACCATGCGCTGGTGCTCCGTGAGGATGATCCTCTTCTGCCTGCCGTTCTCGGGGTTTACGAGCAGCAGGGCATAAAGGACGGCCATCCGCAGAACCTGCTCAAGGGTCCGGCCTTCAATACAGAACTGGCTACCGCATATCCCGATGCGCGCCTTGTCGTTACCAAGGAGACAATGACTGTGGAAGGGATGATAAAGATTGTATATGATCTGCTGAAGGACAAGCTGAACATCTGCAAGATAACCTTCACCAGCGGAGACAACGCCGCTTCCCAGGAATACACACCTGCAGGAACAATCGAGCGCTGTCCGCGCTGCGGTATCGCCCTCAGCGAGCAGGGAGTCTGCGAGAAGTGCGGGTACAGGAAACCGCAGTAAGACAGCTACAGTCGCCAATCCCCAAAAGCCCGGCCTCATAATCGAGGCCGGGCTTTTGGGGATTGAGATGTCACAACCTCTTCATTTCGGCTTCGGCAGCCGGAGAGCCTTTATACCTGCTCTTGCGGGGCTGGAAGTTGTAGATGATGTTCAGCGATACGCCCCGCCGGTTATAACTCTGGCGTTTGTCGACGAAAATGCCGTATGTGTTCATTGTCCAGTCGTTGTTGGAGGTGTTGAATATGTCGGTCGCCGACAGCTTTACAGTCAGCGATTTGTCCAGGAATGTCTTGCCCGCCGATGCATCCATTGTAAACCATGTGGTGCCGAAGCGGTTGGTGTGCATGTCGCCCTGGGTGCTTCCGCTGATATTGGCTGTTATCATCCAGCCGCGTGGCAACGAGAACGTGTTGTCGAAGCAATAGGAGAATACAGGTTTGTTGTACATGTTATTGTCAAGTATGAGCCATTGCCGGTACATCCCCACAGTGACATTCGGAGTCCAGCGGAGCACGGGCTGGCTCCAGACAAGATACATGCTGAGTGCCGACACATCGATATTCGCAGGACGCATGATCAACTGGAGGTTGTCCGCCGGATAAAGTTGCTTTACAAAAGCGTAGGTGTCGAGCGCACGGGTGAAGTCGGCCTGGAATATGAAGCCTTTCCATGTTGCGTACAGCTGGATGTCGTGCATTCTTTCGTCGCGCAGCCCCGGATTGCCCCCTTCGATTTCGTGAATTCCAGTATAGTTCAGCGAACCTGTAAGCTGTGAATATGGAGGCTTGACTGTGGCCATTTTATAGCTAAGACCCATATGTGATTCATCGTTGAATGAATATCCGAGGGAAATGTCGGGTGTGAGCATATGGTCGCGGCGGCTGAGGACTTCGTCGCGTTTGCCGTCGGCCTTGAAATCATAGTCGACATACTCATATCTCGCCCCGGCGGATAGGGAAAACTTGCCGAACATCCGCGACCATGATGCGAAAACCGCCGCTGATGTCTGCCTTGCATCTGTGAGCGAGGAGGGGATATACTGTCCTATCCGGGAGTTAAGCATGCGGAAGTCGAGTGTGGTCTGGGTGTGACTGCCCTGGGTTCCTACGGTTAAATCTCCCTTCCATAACGGGAAATTCAGATATAGCTTTCCTGCCCATAGGGTTGAACTGCGTTTTTCTGTGGAGTAGACATCGGGGGTGGACGATTGGGGATAAGTGGTGGCGACGCTGTTGTCGGTGTTGGACTGGCGGAAGTCGCCGTCGAAGTGTAGCATATACTTTTCGGAGAATGTGTTCTCATAATATAGCGATGCGAGATGGCTATGTGAACGAATCCTCTTGTCGATATCGCGGTACAGTGCCGGATTGTTGTCGAGCCACTCTGTGCCGGAGTTGCCGAAATCGCCGCGCTCTGGGTTATAGCGGTAGTATGCTCCGAAAGACAGTGCTCCTCCGGTGTAGTCGAATCCGGATTTGACAGTGCCAGCCACTGTAGGATAGGAATTATGCTGGCTGCTTCCCACAACAGTTTTCCTGCCGTTATACTCGAGAGTGTTTGTGGTAGTGCCGGTTGTGAGCGTATTGTTGTGATTGACAGTGCCGTTGACAAACAGCTCCCAGTTTCCGCACCGGTAGCCCATAGCGAGATAGTCCATAACCGACCATTTGCGGTGCCGTTGAAGCTGGAGCTGGTCGGTCACCGACAGCCCCTGTACGAAATTCCGGCGGGTAGTGATCTTAAGCACTGCTCCTGTGGTACTCTCGTATGCAGCTCCTGGCGCCATGAGCAGTTCCACTTTCTTCATATTCGATGAAAGCAATTGCAGGAGTTCCTGCCCGTCGCGCATCGGCCTGCCGTCGATGTATATTTCGATATCTTTTTTGCCGATTACTCCCACGGTGTTGTCCTGCACATTTATCAAAGGCAACTGTGCGAGCACGTCGAGTGCATTTCCGAGGCCGGCGAGATTTGTTCCGGGGATAGTTGACACAAGTGTCGAGCCGACAAGCTTCGTGGCCGGTTGCCTTGCAGTGACTACCACTTCCTGCAACTCTCGTGTGAGGTTGTCGGTCGGCTGCTGATTCTGTGCCATGGATATTCCTGTAGAGAGAATCGCGGTAAGGATTGTGATGAAAACTTTAGCGTTCATTGTGAGTGATATTTTGCTGCAAAATTACTCACGTAAGCCACGCTGTGTCAAAATAAAAGTCTGACACAGTGGTTTGTAAAACGCTTATATGCAGAAATATAAATCGACGCTTTGCCGAAAAATCTGACCGCGGGAAAACGGACTCAAAAAATGGTCGTGATATAGGAACCGATGGATTGCTCCGTTCCTTTGATACGGGATTTAAGCCTTGATTTACGTTTATACACCACTTCGGCGGTCTCGCCGAGAAGCAGACATATCGTGCGGGTCGAAAGTCCGCATGCAATATACACCAGGAGCCGGTAGTCCTCCGCCTTCATATCGGGATATATGTCTTTTGCTTTGGCAAGAATATTGTCGCGGCAGTCGTTCACCGCCTTCTCCATTTCGGAAAAAGAGTGGGTCCGCACCGATTCGATTTCACTTTTCACTTTGTCGATTATCGCCTTCCGCTCGCTTTTCGTGCCTTGCGATTCATAGTAGGTCTGGCAAAGCGAGTCAATCAGGGCAAAGCGGTTTTCAAGTAGTCCGTGGAGTTTAGCCTCCAGTCTGTCCACATCGCTACGGACAACACCGATCTCACTTTTCAGTACCGATGCCTCGGCCATTATTGCATCATTCTGCGCGGATTGCAATTTCATCCGCTGGCGCATCCATATTATGATTCCGGCGGCGATAAGCAGAACGACAATACCGGCACTCATGTATAATTCACCTTTGGCACGCTCCTTATAGAGAAAGAACTCCTTTTCTTTCTGCAGATAAAGAGCGGTTGCAAGTGCGTTGGTGCTGTTCGAGGACTGAATCAACTCCTTCAGCCGCGAAGCCTTATCGAACTCGTCGGTCAGATTATGCTGTCCGTAATAGTCGATGGCTATATTGACTATGGTGTCGGTTGGAGCGGAAAGGTTGTTTACAACCAGAGCCTCACTGTACAGCAGTGCCCACCGTGCCATTGTAGCGGAATCCTGGAATTCCGACACGTCCACGCCGTTGAGTCTGGAGAGCGCTTCCGTAGGGTCGCTCTGCATGAGCTGTTGCGCCTCATCGAGCACTTCCGGCCGGGAACCGGAGTAACCGCATGCGGTTATGGCAAACAGGATGACTGTGTAGAGCAGACTGCGCATAGGGTAAGATATTAGATGGTGGATAAATATTGGCTGTTGCAAAGTTGAGAAAAGTTCCCGATTTGCGCAACCGAATATAATCCTTCGACGTTCAGTATGTTCTCAAGTAAACTTCAAAACCGGAATTGTCCGGGTGCCACCTGCAATCAAGGTGTGCTCGACTTGTATGAGGCGGTCGTCCGGTAGTTTAAAAGGAAGCATGTCTCCTGCCCGGAATCCGGGTACGGGACATGCTTCCTTTTAGGATGATATATTTATAGTCTGAAGTCTGACAGGAGGCCTTCGTCGAACACGAAATATACGCCGTCGGAGTAGGTCCATATTTCCCGCATTCCGCTGTGAGTGGGAACGCGTCGGATGTCGTTCGGTGAGCCCAGGGCAAGTCTGCACTCGTCGCGCGTCATGCCGCTTTGGACTTTCGACTGTATTATCAGATTCCACACCTCGTCGGTTATCGATGGGTATTGCCGGCGCGGATTCCGAATCGAGAACAGACGGTCGAAGGTGCGTGCGGCTACACCGGAACCGCCGACACTCATATAAAAACGCCGCTGCTGCCCGCTACAATGTGCCATAGCTGCCATTTCCGGATTTTCGACAGTAAAGCACACTGCAGCCGGATAGAGGTGGTTTCCCGGTACTACGCTGTCGACTCTCACTTCGATATGCCGGAGGCCGGCTACGTCGGTGCCATTTCCGTCGAACCAGTCGGCGCTGGCGGTGAACAGGCGTTGTCCGCGCAGCAGGCTGTCGGTGCGGTGCACAAGTTCCAGATCGATGGTGAAAGGAATCTGGAGCACCGCCATTGTGTCGATGGTGGCGGAGGACACACCGATGCGGTAGTAGTAGCTGTTGCCTTCGTTATCTTTGAAGCAGAGGTCGGTTGCGTCGTATCCGGTGAGAGTCTGCGCCCGGGAGCGTCCGGCATAGCGTATTGTCTTGCTCTCGAGATTTTCCCAGTTGTGGGAGGCGCTGGTGAGAACACGGCCTATGCGTTTGTCGGCAACTTTCAAAGGGTGGCCGCCGGGCTGCCATGCCGCCGGCGGCTGAGGCGCGATGACGCTCAGAAAAGTCTGTTCCGGCCTTGGCGTGGCCGCCTGCTGCCGTTTCACTTCCGAGGCGCCAATCCGGGGCGTGCTTTCCACGCCTGTGAAGCACGAGCTTGCCGCAAACATTATTGCGGCAAGCACTGTAGTGACTGCTTTTCTGGAATTGGCCTGCACTTTGTCAGCGCTCTTGGGTGGGATCGATTCCCAGGTTGTTGTAGATGAACGAATAGATGTCGGCGTATTCCTCCACAACCTTGGCTTTCGGCTTTCCGGCGCCATGTCCTGCATTGGAGTCGATTCGTATCAGCTTGGGACGGTCGCCGGTGTCGGAAGCCTGCAGGGTTGCCGCATATTTGAAGGAGTGTGCGGGCACCACACGGTCGTCGTGGTCGGCGGTAGTGACAAGTATGGCGGGGTATGGAGTGCCGTCGTCGCTTATGTTGTGCACAGGCGAATAGTTGTAAAGATACTGTGCCATCTCGGGGCTGTCGGCGCTTGTTCCGTAATCGTGTGCCCAGTTCCAGCCTATTGTGAACAGATGGTAGCGCATCATATCCATTACGCCTACTCTGGGTATTGCCACTGCGAACAGGTCGGGACGCTGGTTGACAACGGCTCCCACGAGCAGGCCGCCGTTGCTGCCGCCTTCGATGGTGAGAAGTTCGGGGCGTGTCCAGTTGTTGCCTACCATGTATTCGGCGGCGGCGATAAAGTCGTCGAATACGTTCTGTTTCTGCATTTTTGTGCCTGCTTTGTGCCAAGCCTCGCCGTATTCGCTGCCGCCTCGCAAGTTTGCCGAGGCGTATATGCCGCCGTTCTCGAGCCACAGCAGGCGGTTGGCGTTGAAACCTGGGTTGAGAGGCACGTTGAAGCCTCCGTAGCCGTAGAGATAGACAGGATTGTTGCTGTTCTGTTCGAGGTCGGCACGGCGGACAATGAACATAGGCACGCGGGTGCTGTCGGCAGAGGTGTAGAACACCTGCTCGGTGACGTAGCGGTCGGGGTCGAACCCTTCGATTTCCGTTTTGTGAAGCAGTGTCGAGGTGTTATCGGCCAGGTTGTAGCGGTACACACTCGAGGGATAGAGGAAGGAGGAGAAGCTGTAGAACACGTCGTTGCTGCGGCTGTCGCTGCTGAAAGCCGCTGTTCCGTAGGTGGGGAACTCAATTTCGCCCAGGCGCTGTCCCTGGAGGTCGTAGATGTAGGCGTGATGCGAGGCGTCGCGGTCCACTACGGCTATAAGCCGGTCGGGGCCGGCAAAATTCACTGAAGCTATCACGCCGCCGTCGGGATCCTCGGGAATCACCGTCTGCCATTTTTCGTGCGCCGGATTTGCCGGGTCGATGGCGACAACACGGTTGCGGGGCGCGTCGGCGGAAGTCATGGCATATATTTTGCCGTTCACGGCGTCGAAAGGCAGGATTTCGTTTTCCTGCGAGTTCTCGGCCACCAGGAAAAGCGAGCCTGGACGGCTGAGGTCGCGTATGGCCAGAGAGTTGCCGTGTCCGTCGCCGCTTCCGGCGAGTGCCAGCCATCGGCCTCCGAGCACTTGCGCTGTGTGGAAATGCAGGGGTTCGTCGCGGTTTTCGTAGACCAGTGCGTCCTCGCTCTGGGGTGTTCCGAGGCGGTGGTAGTACACGCGGTGGTATTCGTTGGCGTTGGAGTATTCCTTGCCGGCTTCGGGGCGGTCGTAGGCCGAGTAGTAGAAACCGTCGCCGTACCATTCCGCGCCGGTGAATTTGGCCCATTCGATGTGGTCGGGCAGCAGTTCGCCGGTCTGGGTATCCATCACATATATCTCGGTCCAGTCGCTTCCGCGGCGGGATATGGTGTATGCCGCTTTGCTTCCGTCCTTGCTGAACGAAAGGCCGGTCAGCGCCACGGTGCCGTCATCGGAGAGGGTGTTGGGGTCGATGAACACTTCGGGAGTGCCGCCGATGCTGTCCATGCGGTACACGATGCTCTGGTTGCGGGAGCCGTCGTTCGCCGAGAAGTAGTAGCGGCCATCGTTTTCGCGCGAGGGCATTCCCTGGCGCTCATAGCTGTTGAGAGTATTTAGGCGGTCGCGGAGAGTCGCACGGAAGGGGATGGCCTGGAGGTAGCTGTTGGTAAGCGAGTTTTCTGCCTCTACCCAGGCGCGGGTGGCGGCACTGGTGTCGTTTTCCAGCGGACGGTAGGGGTCGGCTACGGTGATGTCGAAAGCCTCGTAGGATGTACTGTCGGAAGGGGCTGCCGGGTACTCGAGGGTTTTGCCGTTTTTGCACGATGGTGATGCCATTGCCATTGCTGTGAATGCAACTGCCAGTACAAGCTTAGCTGCGTGTTTTGTCGTTGGTCTGTACATGGACGTCGAGTTGCGGGAAGGGGAACGAGATGCCCGCGCTTCCCAGTTGGTTATAAATGGTTTCGTTGATGCGGTAATACAGGCTCCAGTAAGACGATGTCTTTGTCCATGCGCTCACCTTGAGGTCGACGCTGCTGGCCGCCAGTTCATTGACCACGACACTGGGAGAGCAGTCGGCCACCGGCATGGAATTGTCGGCGCTGTCGCTTCTGACCACGTCGGGGTCGGCCTGCAGTATTTCCAGAATCCTGGCGCGTGCGGCATCCACTTTGTCGCCATAGGAAATGCTCACGGTCCAGTCCACGCGCCGGTATTCCTGGCGGCTGTAGTTGTTCACCGAGCCTGTGGAGAGCCCGCCGTTGGGGATTATGATACTTTTATTGTCGGGGGTGCAGATTATAGTGTGGAAAATCTGGATTTCGCGCACCGTTCCGGCATATCCCTGGGCCTCTATGTAGTCGCCTATCCTGTAAGGTTTGAGAAGAAGAATCAGCACGCCGCCGGCGAAGTTCTGCAAGGTTCCGCTCAGTGCCATACCTATTGCCACGCCGGCCGAGGCGAAGAGCGCCAGGAAACTCGAAGTCTCTATTCCCAGAATGCCTATCACAATCACCACAAGGATGAAATAGAGCACTATCTTTACCATGCTGAGCACGAATGTGCGCAGCGACTGGTCGATGTGGCGGCGTTCGAAAATTCTGTTTACCAGGCCATAGAGCTTGCGGATTATGAATCGGCCGATGTAGAACACCGCCACGGCTATCGCCAGGTTTATGGCGAAGGTTACCATGGAGGATATCAGTTTGGCGATAAGCTCGTCGGCAGGCAGTGTGGCCAGCATATGAAGCTCGTTTCTGGTGTCGGGCACGGAATCGGGCAGTACAGCCGGTACGTCGGGTATCTGAAGTAATGTCATCAGTGTTGGTAGAGTTTAGATGCCACATCGGCATACCACTGCAGATTCATGTAGTTGCCGTGCAGGGCGTGGTCGGGAGTGGCGAGGATGTAAGTGGAGAGTCCGTTGTTGTTGTCGAGGCTTACGCTGCTCCACAGGTATGGGGTTGCGGCGGAGTAGGGCACGGCATTGTCGAAGGCGGTGCCGAAAGCCTCGGTCAGTGCGCTGTTGCCGGACAGAGCCTCTATGTAGTCGCGGAAGTCATAGTAATAACAATGGCTTACGTCGTAGTCGCTGAGCCTCTGGGGGGTATAGCCTGCCGGCATTGCCGCGGTGGCGGCATTGTAGATGTCGGCGGTGGCTTGGGCAAGTTCGCCGAGGGCATCGGTGCGGATCACACTCATGGTGCATGTGCGCTGCATGCCCGTTTTGCTGTCGTAGTAGTCGAAAGTGTTGCGCGCGGCGCCGATCAGTGCGGTCTCGGAGCCGTCGATTAGCTGTTCTATGTTGCGGTCGTAGGGCATGCCGCTGGTAATCAGCTCTGTGGGGCTGCCGACTATTATGTCGGTCACTGTCCGGAGCTCATAGGCTGTTTCGATGCTGCTCATGTAGCAGCAGTCGAAATAGATATAGTCGAAGCGGGGACCTTTCGAGAGGATATCGGCAAGAGTCGAGATATTCATCTTGACACCGTTTTCCGGACCATATGAGAACGAAGTGCCGTCGCGCTCCGCCATGCGTGCGGGGTCGGTGATGCCGTCTTCAATCCAGCCGGTGCCATGTCCCCACAGCACAAGGCCATAGCTGTGTGCGGGAGCGGTCTTCTGTGTCGTTTCTATTATGTACGACAGCCTCTGGCGCGTGCCGGCTGGTATTCCGCGGGAAAAGCGTTCGATGGTGTCCACCTTGCCGCCGGGGCGTATTTCCACCAACGCGGGGTCGCGGCGGTACGGCGAATGGTACACCAGCAGGCGCCCGTTCTGGCCCAGGCCGCCCGCATCGACGCCGGCACGCATTTCGGCGATGTCGTCGGTGTCGTATCCGCCGCTGCCGAGGTTGTTGTCGGCGGCCATGTACACAAGCACTGTGCGCGATGCCGTTGTGGGTATTGGAGGTATCGGGTCGGGCTCTTCTTTGTCGCAGCCGGCAAGAAAAGTGGCCGCAACAAACATTGAAAGGAGGAGAACTGTGTTTCTGAATTTCATAATCATGCAAAGTTACAAAATCATGCCAATCCGGCAATCTGCATTAAAGACTTTTAAACAGTTGTACAGTTTCTTAGATGCTTTCGCTTGGCAAATAATCAAATATTTTGCTTTGCACACGACTAATCGCTATCTTTGACCTACGTCTTAGATACTCACGCTCGGCAAAGTCCAAATAAATTTGGCTTTGCTCTCGACTTATTCGTATCTTTGCACAAATTTGACCAGTCAGAATCCAGTTAGTGCATGATTTCAATCAACAGCTTGTCGGTGGAGTTCAGCTCGCAAGTTCTGTTCGACAGCATAAACTATGTTATAAACCCCAAGGATAAGATTGCCCTTGTGGGAAAGAACGGCGCCGGCAAGAGCACAATGCTAAAAATCATAGCCGGCCTGCAGAAACCCTCATCGGGGAACGTGGCCGTGCCCCAGGGGGTAACGGTTGGTTATCTTCCCCAGCAGATGGTGCTCGCCGACTCAACAACGGTGGCCGACGAGGTCCGCAAGGTGTTTTCGCATATAAAGGACATGCATGCCGAACTCGACCGCATGTCGGCCGAGCTGTCTTCGAGAACCGACTATGAATCGGACTCCTATGCGGCGCTTATCGAAAAGATGACTTCGCTGTCGGACCGTATAGCCATAGAGGAGAGTGAGAATGCCGAGGCCGAGATGGAGAAAACCCTGCTGGGCCTTGGTTTTGTGCGCAGCGATTTCGACCGTCCGACTTCCGAGTTTTCCGGTGGCTGGCGTATGCGTATCGAGCTTGCCAAAATTCTTCTTCGGCATCCTGATGTCCTATTGCTCGACGAACCCACCAACCATCTCGACATCGAGTCCATCCAATGGCTCGAGCAATTCCTTGTCAGCAAGGCTAAGGCTGTTGTGCTCGTGAGTCACGACAGGGCATTCATCGACAATGTCACTTCGCGGACCATCGAGATATCGATGGGTAAAATCTACGATTATGCTGTGAACTACAGCAAATTCGTGGCGCTTCGCGCCGAGCGCATAGAACAGCAGATGCGCGCCTATCGCAACCAGCAGAAGCAGATTGCCGACACCGAAGATTTTATAGAACGTTTCCGCTACAAGGCCACCAAGAGCGTCCAGGTGCAGAGCCGTATTAAGCAGCTTGCGAAAATAGAACGCATAGAGGTCGATGAGGTGGACAATTCCCGCCTGAACCTGCGTTTCCCTCCTGCCCCGCGTTCTGGCGACTATCCTTTGATTCTCGATGGCGTGGGCAAGGCATACGGCAGCCATCAGGTGTTCGATAATGCCACATTCACCCTCAAGCGTGGCGAGAAAGTGGCTTTTGTCGGAAAGAACGGCGAGGGAAAATCGACACTTGTAAAGTGCATAATGGGAGAAATTCCTTTCTCAGGCATGCTGCGTCTGGGGCATAATGTCAAGATAGGATATTTCGCCCAGAACCAGGCCCAGCTGCTCGATGGCGAAATAACCGTTTTCGATACCATCGACAGGGTTGCCGTGGGTGACATACGCACGAAAATACGCGACATCCTCGGCGCCTTCATGTTCGGCGGCGAGGCTTCCGACAAGAAGGTGAAGGTGCTTTCGGGCGGTGAGAAAACGCGCCTGGCTATGATTCGCCTGCTGCTCGAGCCGGTGAATCTGCTGATTCTCGACGAGCCTACCAACCACCTCGACATGAAGACCAAAGATATCCTGAAGCAGGCGATAAAGGACTTCAACGGGACCGTGATAGTTGTAAGCCACGACCGTGAGTTCCTCGACGGGCTTGTGGAGAAAGTCTACGAGTTCGGAGGCGGTAAGGTGCGTGAATGCATAGGCGGTATTTACGAATTTCTCGAGAGCAAAAGGCTCGATTCACTGCAGCAGCTCGAGGCCGGCACAACGGCTCGACTCCCTAAGCAGGAGAAACAGGAGGTGCCACGCGTTGAGGCAAGCGAGCCCGCGGCGGCCAGGCCGGAACCGGTCGTCGCAAAGATTTCGTATGCCGAACAGCGCGAACGTGACAAGATACTCCGCAAGGCGGCACGCAAGGTTGAAGAAGCGGAGCAGGCAGTTGCCGCAGCCGAGAAAAATGTGGCCGATATCGAGGCCGCCATAGCCCAGGGGCAGACTGCCGACGACATCTACAACCGGCATGCCCAGGCAGTGAAGGACCTCGAGAACACAATGAGCCTATGGGAACTCGCCCAGGCTGAACTCGACACACTTAACGAAAAATACAAATCCCCCAATAAATAGTCTTATGAAACTAATCAACTTAGGCTTCGCTGCCGGAGCCATCGCTGCCGGCATCCTCGCAGGCTGCTCCCAGGGAGCAACCACCCCAAGAGGCATCGACACTGCCAATCTCGACACCACGGCATGTCCGCGCACCGATTTTTACGACTACGCATGCGGAGGCTGGCGTGCCGCCAATCCGCTGCCTGCCGATAAATCGCGCTACGGAACATTCGATGTGCTTGGCGAGACAGCCCGCGAGCAGGTGCGCGAACTGGTGTCGTCGATCAATCCCGACACTGCCACCGCAGGTACCAACGCACAGAAAATCGCGGACCTCTATGCAATGGGAATGGACAGCGTGCGCCTGAATGAGCAGGGTGCCGAACCTCTCAGGGAAGACCTGCTCGTTATCCAGAACGCAGGGCGCGACCAGATAATCGAGCTCATGGCCAAAATGCCCGGCGTGGATGCTTTCTTCGGCTGCGGAGTGATGGCCGATCTCGCCGACAGCGACCGCAATGCCATGTACTGGGGTCAGGGAGGCCTTGGCCTCGGCGACCGCGACTACTATCTCGACGACACCGAACGCGCAGCTGCCATACGCCAGGCATACAGCACCTGCCTTACCTCTCTGGCACGGCTCGCCGGATACACAGAGGACGATGCAGCACGTCTTGCAGCCAACACAATGGCGCTTGAAACCGAGCTTGCCAAAGCCCAGATGACACGCACCGAGATGCGCAATATCGAAGCTCTGTATAATCCGACTCCGGTTGCCGAACTGGCAGCACGCTATCCCAATATCGACCTTCAGAAGTTCTTTGCCATCCAGGGTCTCGAAGGTGTCGACACTATAATCGTGGAACAGCCCGCCTACTTCGAGCAGGTATCCAAAACCCTTGCAGCAGCTCCCGAGCAGCAGCTGCGCGACTACCTTGCCGCTTCTTACATTTCTTCGGCAACACCCTATCTTTCCGACGATTTTGTGAACGCCGCATTCGAGCTCACCAAAGTGATGAGCGGTGTCGAGCAGCAGCAGCCCCGCTGGAAGCGTGCCCTGGCAGTGCCAAACGGCATTCTCGGCGAAGCTCTCGGCCAGCTATATGTGGAGCGCTACTTCCCTGCCTCCTCGAAAGAGAAGATGCTCACGCTGGTAGGCAACCTCCAGCAGGCTCTCGGCCAGCACATCGACAGCCTCACATGGATGAGCGACGAAACCAAGGTTCGCGCGCACGAGAAACTGAACGCCTTCACTGTAAAAATCGGCTATCCCGACAAATGGCGCGACTATTCCGGGCTCACTGTCGATCCTCAGAAGTCGTACTGGGAGAATATCAAGTCCGCCATCGTGTTCAACAACAACTATAACCTCAGCGACTACGGCAAGCCTGTGGACCGCGAACGCTGGCATATGACTCCGCAGACTGTGAATGCCTACTACAACCCCACAACAAACGAAATCACTTTCCCCGCCGCGATTCTCCAGCCTCCTTTCTTCGATCCCGAGGCCGACGATGCCATTAACTACGGCGCCATCGGTGTGGTTATCGGCCACGAGATGACTCATGGTTTCGACGACCAGGGCCGGCAGTTCGACAAGAACGGAAACTTCGCCAACTGGTGGGCCGATGCCGATGCTGAAGCTTTCAATCAGCTGGCCGACAAGCTTGTGGCTCAGTTCGATTCCATCGAAGTCGCTCCCGGGCTGAAAGCCAACGGCCGCCTCACTCTTGGTGAGAACATCGCCGACCAGGGTGGTCTGAGAGTCGCATACACAGCATACCACAACTCGCTGGGCGAAAATCCCGGAGAGGAGATCGACGGCTTCACACCCGACCAGCGCTTCTATCTCGGCTATGCCAACGTGTGGGCAGCCAACGTACGCGACGAGGAAGTGCGCCAGCGCACACTCACCGACCCCCACTCGCTGGGACGCTATCGCGTTAACGCCACTCTGCGCAACATTGAACCGTTCTACAACGCATTCGGTGTGGTTCCCGGCGACTCCATGTACATGGCTCCCGAAGACCGAGTGGTAATCTGGTAACCATAAGCCAGCCAGTTATATTGCAGGCGGCTCCGGATTGTCCGGTTGCCGCCTGCATTGCATTCCGGGGTACCGGTTTGCGGCATTTGCCCGGTTAATGAATGTTAAGATTCAGCGGCGCGCTTTGTGGGTTCGCCGGATGGTTGTAATTTTGCACCAGGGTAAGTCCTACACGACCAGCTCCCCAAGAATCCCCCAGGTCTTGACCGAAGCAAGGGTATTGGGTCGTAGCGGTGCGATGTAGTAAGCTTACCCTTTTTTCGTTTTAAGTCCTATTTTACCGGAAGATATGTTTGAAGCAATCCGGACATTTGTCGAAAACCACATCACCGGCGGAAGCGATGGTATAAGAGACCTGGTGATTCTTTTCTTCATAGCCATATGTGCATTGGGAATGTACTATGTTACCCGTGCCCTTCTGCGTCTGATAGAGAGGATTGTACTGCGAACCCCCACCAGCTGGGATGACGATCTTTTCAATTCCCGCTTCCTCGGAGCGGTGTCACAGCTCTCGCCGGCGTTGGTTGTCAAATGGATGCTTCCCGGTTTTTTCGGAGGAGACTATGGATGGCTCGGCGCAGCAACTTCGATATACATCGTCGGTGCTGTTGTATGGATTCTGATAGTGTTCATCCAGAATGTCTATAACGGCATTTCCCACAGGCCTTCTTTGCGTGCCTATGCAGTGAAGGGCGTTTTCCAGATGGTGCAGCTTGTGCTCATCTGTGTGGCGGTGGTGTACTCGGTGAGCATTATGGTGGGCAAGTCGCCTGTGGCGATTCTCACAGCCCTTGGTGCTTCGGCGGCGGTGCTCATGCTCGTTTTCAAGGACACGATTCTCGGACTGGTGGCCTCGGTTCAGCTTACGGCGAATAAAATGATTCAACGTGGCGACTGGATTGTGTGCGAAAAGCACGATGCCGACGGCGAGGTGGTGGATATATCGCTCACAACGGTGAAAGTGCGCAACTGGGACAATTCGATAACCACCATCCCTCCATATGTGCTCATCTCCGAATCGTTCCGCAACTATGAGCCTATGCGTTTTTCCGGCGGAAGGCGGGTGTGCCGTTCGATTCTTATCGATGCCAACAGCGTAGGGTTCTGTTCTTCCGCGCAGCTTGAAGGGCTCAGGGAGCAGGGATGGCTTCACGGTATCGGCATCGAGGAGGCCGCAAGGGTTGTGAACCTGCAGCTGCTCAGACTGTATCTGGAATACTGGCTCATGCACGACAGCCGTGTGAACAGCGACATGGTGGTGATGGCGCGCCAGATGCCTCCCACGCCGCAAGGTCTTCCTTTGCAACTGTATTTTTTCTGCCGCGAGGTGCGCTGGAAGCAATTCGAGGCTGTGCAGAGCGATATTTTCGACCACATATATGCTGTTATAGGACTGTTCGGGCTCCGCATTTTCCAAAGCCCCGCAGGTGCCGACTTTGCAAAAACGACCGACCATGACTCCAACCGATAAAGCGCCGCAGGTGCATCCCTGGGGCGAACGCCCCAATCCTTTCGCAATGACCATCGGCAGCGGCCGCGCATTTGTGCTGCTTGTCTGTGTGTTCGTTGTCTGCTATCTGCTGACTGCTGCGACCGTATATCTTGTCACAAAGTTGCTTTCGGGTAATGAGGCTGCCGGACTCCGTATCGGAGCCATTGTGCAGGATATTCTGCTGTTTGTGCTTCCTGCTTTGGCGACTGCGCTGCTTGCCAGCCGTCGGCCGGCTGTTCTGTTGGGTGTTACCACGCCCCCCGGTGTGGTCGGCATTATGCTGGCGATTGCCATACTGTTCGTTTCCGTGCCTGCTATGGAGGCTGTGATATACTGGAACTGGCACTGGGACTGGCTTGGCCCGGAGCTGGAGGCTATGGCAAGGCGTATGGAGGATTCAACGGCTGCAACACTGCGTTTGCTCATGGGCAACGGTTCTGTGATGGCACTGGTTGTGAACATATTGATTGTCGGAGTGGCCGCAGGCTTTGCCGAAGAGCTTTTCTTCAGGGGCGGAATGCTGCGTATTCTGCTCGCCGGCAGAATCAACAGTCATCTGGCGGTATGGCTGGTAGCTGTGATTTTCAGTGCCTTGCATTTCCAGCCATTCGGGCTGGTGCCGCGAATCCTGCTTGGTGCCTATTTCGGCTACCTTCTGCTGTGGTCGCGGTCGGTGTGGCTGCCTATGTTTGCCCATATGCTCAACAACATCACCTATGTGGTTACGGCATGGAGTGAGGTGCGTCGCGAGGGCGCTGTGGCGCTCGACAAAGAACCTGAGCTGTGGAGTGTCTATGCTACAGTTGGCAGTGCAGTGGCCACCGCAGCTCTGATCTGGATTCTTTTCCGTCATTTTAGAGGAGATAAAACGGAATTGTCCGGATGCCGATTTGGCTCCACCGGGCAATAATTGACCGGCAGGCGGTGTTATATAATATATGACTCTCCGCTTATATATCGTCCTGTTGTGCGCTCTGTTGTGCGCAGGCACAGCTACTGCCACAGCCATGGATACCGATGAACTGCAGCTGCCGGTTGCAGGTCGCGACTACTACCGCGGGTATTCCTGGCGGACCGACGAGGTCGGCGACAGCATACTGGTGCTTCATCTGCGCGAAATAGTGGTGTTCCCCCCCATGAAATTCAAGAACCGCAGGCAGGAGGAATTCTACTGGCGTACCGTGCGGGATGTTAAGCTGACTCTGCCTTATGCCAAGCTCATTGCCGAGACCCTGGTGGAAACATATGAGTATATTTCGACTTTTCCCACGCAGGCCGAGCGCGAGGCATACCTCAAGGAAATGGAAAGCAGCCTTTTCGAGCAATATAAACCGATTCTCAGGCGCTTTTCCAAGCGGCAGGCAAAGGTGCTTATAAAATTGGTGCAGCGCGAGACAAACCAGACAAGCTATGAGATTGTACGCGCTTTTCTTGGCACTTTCCGGGCTTCGTTCTGGCAGGGCTTCGGCAGGCTGTTCGGGGTCAGTCTCAAAAGCGAGTTCAAGCCGCATTCCGATGCCAACGATGCCATAATAGAACGCGTGGCCGTTTGTGTCGAGCAGGGTACACTATGATTTCCGACGATATCCTCTGCCAGAATTTCAAAGCCTATATGCTTCTGGAGCGGGGCTATAGCGAGAACACGCGCATTGCCTACCTTTCCGACCTGGTACGCTTGCATCAATGGCTGGCCGAGGGCGGCTATACTTTGACAATGGCCACGCCGGAAGTGTTGGCCGATTTTGTGTTTCAGATTCATGATATCGGCGTATCCCAGCGCACGCAGGCGCGCATTGTGGCGGGGGTGAAGGCTTTCTATCATTATCTTAAGCTTGAGCACCTGATTTCCGAAGACCCGTCGATGCTGCTGGAGAGACCTGCTATCGGACGTAGCTTGCCGGAAGTACTGTCGGTCGAGGAAATCGACGCCATGTGTGCAACATTCGATGTCGCCGATCCTCTGGGTGTGCGCAACCGCGCCATTCTGGAGACCCTGTATGGCTCGGGATTGCGTGTGAGCGAGCTGTGCATGCTCGAGGAACGGCTTGTGAACCTTGCCGACAGATTCCTGATTGTCAGCGGCAAAGGCAATAAGGAGAGGATGGTGCCCATGTCGGATACGGCTGTGAGGTGGATAGAGGAATATATTGCGGTGCGCGACAGCAGTTACTCCGCCGTGAAGCCAGGAAACGAGGCTTATCTTTTTTTCAACCGGCGCGGAGCGCATCTGAGTCGTGTAATGGTTTTTTATATTGTCCGCGACGCCGCCGAAGCAGCCGGAGTCACAAAAACAATCTCGCCGCATACCATGCGGCATTCCTTCGCCACACACATGCTCGAGGGAGGCGCGAACCTTCGTGCCATTCAGCAGATGCTCGGACACACAAGCATCGGAACCACCGAAATGTATCTGCACATGGACACAACCCGGCTGCGTAGCGAGATTCTCAACTGCCATCCGCGCAACCGCGGTCGTGGCTGAACAGTGGGCCGGAATCAGTTGTCGCCGTGGCGCACCGGCGGATAATCCACAGTGTAGTGCAGTCCGCGGCTCTCGCGGCGCTCTTTTGCCTGGCGCATTATCAGATATCCTACGTTGATTATGTTGCGGAGCTCGCAGATTTCACGTGAGGCTTTAGAGCATTTGAACAGTTTCTCCGTTTCCTCATATAGAATGTCCAGCCGGTTCCATGCACGGTCGAGCCGCAGGTTGCTGCGCACGATGCCCACATAGGTGGCCATTATCTGACCGACTTCACGGATGCTCTGGGTTATGAGTACCATTTCCTCGGGATGTCGTGTGCCTTCGTCGTTCCATTGGGGAATGTCGTCGCGCAGGGAAATGTGGTCAATCTCTGCCGCAGCATGCTTCGCGGCAGCGTCGGCATACACTACTGCTTCTATCAGAGAATTGGATGCCAGACGGTTGCCGCCGTGCAATCCCGTGCATGAGCACTCGCCGACTGCATAAAGGTGGCGTATGCTGCTCTGGCCGTCGCCATCCACCTTGATGCCGCCGCACAGATAGTGTGCGGCAGGTGCAACAGGGATGTAGTCTTTGGTTATGTCGATGCCGAGCGAAAGGCATTTGGCGTAGATGTTGGGAAAGTGGCGGCGGGTTTCCTCGGGGTCCTTGTGGGTTACGTCGAGGTAGACATGTTCATCGCCGTGGAGTTTCATTTCGCTGTCGATGGCCCTGGCCACGATGTCGCGTGGTGCCAGCGAAAGCCGTGGGTCATATTTGTGCATGAACTCCTCGCCGCGCTTGTTGCGCAGCACGGCTCCGTAGCCTCGCATGGCCTCGGTGATCAGGTACGATGGCCGGTCGCCGGGATGGAACAGCGCCGTGGGATGGAACTGGATGAATTCCATGTCGGACACGGTGCCCTTGGCGCGGTACACCATGGCAATGCCGTCGCCCGTTGCCACGAGCGGGTTGGTGGTGGTCTGGTACACAGCTCCTACGCCACCTGTCGCCATAACAGTTATCTTGGCGCGGAATGTATCCACATTGCCGCTGTCGAGATCCAGCACATAGGCACCGTAGCAGCTTATATCGGGTGTGTGGCGTGTGACACGTTTCCCGAGGTGGTGCTGTGTGATAATCTCTATTGCGAAATGATGCTCGAACACATCGATTTGCGGGCATGAACGGACTGCCTCGATGAGACCGCGCTGAATCTCGAAGCCGGTGTTGTCGGCATGATGTAGAATGCGGAACTCGCTGTGGCCGCCTTCGCGGTGCAGGTCGAAACTGCCGTCGGCGGTTTTGTCGAAATTCACGCCCCAGGCTATCAGTTCCTTTATCTGGTCCGGCGCACCTTTCACCACCCGGGACACCGCGGCAGGGTCGCTCAGCCAGTCGCCGGCAACCATGGTGTCGTGGATGTGTTTGTCGAAATCGTCGACTTCAAGATTCGTAACGGAAGCGACACCGCCCTGAGCGAGCGCAGTATTGGCCTCTTCGAGAGTTGTCTTGCACACCAGGGCTATCCTTACGCCATGTCGGCGGGCAACCTTCAGCGCAAAACTCATTCCGGCGATACCCGAACCGATAACCAGATAATCGTAACTGTGAGTCATTGTCAATGTGATTATGCATCGGCAAAATTACAAATTTTGGTAATAAGGAGGCATAAATTATTGCAGCATAACCGAAGAAACCGGAGATTTTTGCGAGGAACCGATTCGATGCCTCTGCAAAAACCTCCGGTTTCTTTGGTTATCGAACCTTTACCCGACCGGTGGCCCTGTGAGGGAGCAACGACCTACGTCTTGACCCATCACAAAGAAACTGGACAACACCTAAATTTACCGAATCATTGTAATATTAATGTGTACGCGAAAACTGTGCGCATTTGCTATCTGTATCGAGGTAGCAGCGGGTGGCTCAGTCAATATTTTGCACTGTTGAAAGATGCCCTTAAAAAATTGTTTGCTGATGTCGGGGAAATGCCGAATTTTCACTAACTTTGCGCTTGAAACCGGAGCGCGTGTGCTGCTATTTCGGCTCAATGCTCTGATTTGAAATATATTATTGTTAAAATAACTTTGAATCTGTACTGTCAGCTGTAACATAATAATTATCCTATGATTTCAACAGCCATTTTTGGTATACAGAACAGCGGAGTGCTTGCCATTACGGCCCTGCTTACAGGTGTGGCGCTTGTGTTCCTGGCCCTGTGGATTGCCAAGATGATATCTCCGCGCTCATTTAATCCTCAGAAAGGCGAAGCCTACGAGTGCGGTATACCCACCCGAGGCGACAGCATGGCCCAGTTCCACATCGGTTACTATCTTTTTGCCATTCTGTTTCTGATGTTCGACGTCGAAACCGTATTCCTCTTCCCTTGGGCAGTGAAAATGCGTGAACTCGGTGTCGATGGTCTGTTAAGTATCGCCGTGTTCTTCGGCGTTCTCGTGCTGGGACTTGTATATGCCTGGCGGAAAGGAGCCCTCGAATGGAAGTGACAACAAAAAGCATGCCCTACGAGGCATGGAAAGACAACGAGTATATCGAAAAACTTGTCAACGAACTTCGCGAGAGCGGAACCAACGTTGTTGTAGGTTCGCTTGACAAGCTTATAAACTGGGGCCGTTCGAATTCGATATGGCCTCTCACATTTGCGACCAGCTGCTGTGGCATTGAATTCGTGAGCCTTGGCGCCGCACGTTTCGACATGGCGCGCTTCGGATGGGAGGTTGCCCGTTCCAGCCCCCGCCAGGCCGACTTCATGATGGTGGCAGGCACTATCGTGCACCGCATGGTTCCCGTGTTCCGCCGCCTCTACGACCAGCTCGCCGAACCTAAATATGTGATAGCCTGTGGCAGCTGCGCCATCTCCGGCGGTCCTTTCCGCAACAGCTATCATGTGGCCAAGGGAATCGAGGACATTGTGCCTGTCGATGTGTTCCTGCCCGGCTGCCCGCCGCGTCCCGAGGCTATGATCTACGGCATCATGCAGCTTTCGCGCAAGATAAAGGTGGAACGCTTCTTCGGAGGAGTGAACCGTCAGGAAAAACAGAGAGAATTCCTTGAGTCTCACCCTGTCGAGGGAGTGGAAGACTGACCAATATCACAGAATATACCAATTATGGCCAATATCACAGATATAATTGCCGGTCTTTTCCCCGGAATCAGTGTCGATACTCCTGAAAAGTCGGCACCCGTGGTAACCGTCGACGACAGCAAATGGCACGAAGTGGCCGCGGCTTTGCGGGATACCAAGGGTCTGCAGATGGACTACCTTGTAACAATCGTGGGTATGGACTGGCCCGAAGGCCTCGGGTGCATGTACTACCTGATGTCGTCGGTAACCAACGAAATCGTAGGTGTGAAGGTTCTTGCCAAAGGCGACCGCGAACAACCATCCATAACTTCAGTAGCCGACATATGGAAAGTCGCTACTCTTTATGAGCGCGAAGTCTACGACTTCTTCGGAATTGTCTTCGTCGGCAATCCCGACATGCGCCGCCTGTTCCTTAGCATCGACTGGAAAGGATATCCTCTCCGCAAAGACTACGATGCCAACCCCGACCTGAACCCTGTAAGCATCGAAAGCGAGCGGCAGAGCGACTTCACATCCACCTATTCGCGCAATGCCGACGGCACACTTGCAAAAGAGGACGTGCGCGTGTTCCAGCCCGAGGATTTCGTGGTGAACATCGGCCCCCAGCATCCTGCCACGCATGGCGTGCTCCGTTTCCGCACTGCAATCGACGGTGAGGAAATCAAGAAAATCGACGTGTACATGGGCTACATCCATCGCGGCGTAGAAAAACTGTGCGAGGGACTCACATACCCCCAGACGCTCCATTTTATGGACCGTCTGGACTATTTCTCGGCTCACAACTACCATCACGCACTGTGTCTTCTCATAGAGAAAGCTGCCGGCATTGAAATCAGCCGCCGTGCCCAGGTGATCCGAGTGATGATGGACGAGCTCAGCCGTATAGCCTCGCACTGTCTGTTCGTGGGCACATTCTGCATGGACCTTGGTGCAACTACCATGCTGTTCTACACACTGCGTGTGCGTGAGCAGATTCTCGATATCATGGAGAAGACATGCGGCGCCCGCATGACTTTTAACTACGACTGTATCGGCGGCGTGATGGCCGATCTGCATCCCGACTTCGTAAAGGATGTCAAGGAACTCCTGGCTGTGATTCCCCGCAATGTCAAGGAATACAACGACCTGTTCACCGGCAATGTGGTAGCCCGCAACCGCCTCTCCGGCGTGGGTATCCTCAGCCGTGAGGATGCAATCGGATACGGCGTTACCGGTCCTTCGGGACGTGCTTCGGGTTGGGCCTGCGATATGCGCAAACTCCAGCCCTACAGTATCTACAGCGAACTGCAGTTCGACGAGGTTGTGGCCACAGAAGGCGACTCCATGGCACGTTTCAAATGCCGTCTGGACGAAATCCTACAGTCGGCACGCATACTCGAACAGCTCGTCGACAATATCCCCGACGGCGAATATCTGGTGAAAGTGCCCAAGGTGCTCAAGCTCCCCCAGGGAGCATGGTTCCAGGTAACCGAAGGATGCCGTGGCGCATTCGGCCTCTATCTCGAGAGCGACGGCTCCACCAAGCCCTATCGTCTCAAAATCGCTCCGCCATGTCTGCCCCAGGCCGCGGTGGTGGACCACATAACCCGTGGCTACAAGATTGCCGACCTTATAACTATCGGCGGCTCGATGGACTATATCGTTCCCGATATCGACCGTTGATCGCAGTTACCACCCAGCCAAACATTATTTCTTCAATAGAAAAACCGCAATGACTTCCGGCTATATACAAGCACAGTTTCTGGACACCACAGGCGTCCATACACTGCTCACCGAAACCCTGCATCTGGCACCGTGGGCGGCCGTTACCGTAGAGTGTCTGCTCGTTGGCGTGGGCATCCTTCTGGTGTATGCCCTGCTGGCCTTGTTCTACATCTACTATGAGCGCAAACTCTGCGCAGCGTTCCAGTGCCGACTCGGCCCCAACCGTGTGGGTCCCTGGGGACTTCTGCAGAGTTTCGCAGACATGTTCAAGATGCTCATCAAGGAGATTATCCATCTCAACCACATCGACCGTTTTCTGTTCGCGCTTGCTCCCTACCTGGTGATTATCGCCTCGGTGATGGCATTCGCAGTGCTCCCCTGGAACGACGGTGTGCAGATAATCGATTTCAACATCGGTATCTTCTTCCTCATCGCTGTTTCCAGTATCGGCGTACTGGGCATCCTGCTCGCGGGATGGTCATCGAACAACAAGTTCACACTCATCGGATCGCTGCGTTCCGGCGCTCAGATGGTAAGCTACGAGCTTTCCATCGGCCTGAGCGTTATCACCATGGTTTGCCTTGCAGGCACAATGTCGGTGACCGGCATAGTGCAAGAGCAGAGCGACCTGTGGTTTATCTTCAAAGGACATGTGCCTGCGCTTATCGCGTTCGTAATCTATATGATTGCCGGTACCGCCGAGACAAACCGTGGCCCGTTCGACCTTCCCGAAGCCGAGAGCGAGCTCACAGCCGGTTATCATACCGAATACTCCGGCATGCACTTCGGATTCTTCTACCTTGCCGAGTACCTGAACCTGTTCATCGTTTCCGGTGTGGCCTCCTTGCTGTTCCTCGGAGGCTGGCAGCCGTTGCACATCCCCTCCTGGGACGGATTCAACATGGTGATGGACTATATACCCGGTTTCATATGGTTCCTTGGCAAGTGCTTCCTGCTCTCTTATGTCATCATCTGGTTCAAGTGGACATATCCCCGTCTGCGCATCGACCAGCTGCTGGCTCTCGAATGGAAATACCTGCTGCCCATCAACCTGTTCAATCTCGTGCTGATGGTGCTGGTGATTGTCTTCGGGCTACATTTCTAATTCCTTGAAAAATAACTAAGATTATATAAACTTCATATGAGCGACAATATAGGCAAGATAGCACAGGTGATTGGCCCGGTGGTCGACGTTGCCTTCGAAGGCGAGGGTAACGTGATTCCCCCCATCTACACGGCTCTCAAGATAGAACGTGCCGATGCCCCCGACCTCATCCTCGAAGTAGAGCAGCACATCGGTGAGGATACCGTGCGCTGCGTGGCTATGGAGAGTACCGACGGCCTACGCCGTGGAATGAGTGTCACCAATCTGGAGCGGCCTATCGCCGTACCCACCGGCAACCAGATTAAAGGACGTCTGCTCAATGTAGTCGGCGAGGCAATCGACAAATTGCCGGCGCTCGACCGCAACAACCTGCGCTCCATCCACCAGCCGGCTCCTCAGTTCGAGGATCTGACCATCGGAACCGAGATTCTTGCCACGGGCATCAAGGTCATCGACCTGCTCGAGCCATATAGCAAAGGTGGCAAAATCGGTCTGTTCGGCGGTGCCGGTGTGGGTAAGACCGTGCTCATTATGGAGCTTATCAACAATATCGCCAAAGGCCACGATGGCTTCTCGGTATTCACCGGTGTGGGCGAACGTACCCGTGAGGGTAACGACCTGCTCCGCGAGATGATTGAGAGCGGAGTAATGCGCTATGGCGAGAAGTTCAAGGAAGGGCTCGAGAAGGGTGAGTGGAACCTCGACGATGTCGATATGGACGAACTGGCGCAGAGTCAGGCGACACTGGTGTTCGGTCAGATGAACGAACCGCCGGGCGCCCGTCTGCGTGTGGCTCTTTCCGGACTCACCGTTGCCGAGCAGTTCCGCGACCAGGGTAGCGGCGGCAAGGACGTGCTCCTGTTCATCGACAACATCTTCCGTTTCACACAGGCCGGCTCCGAGGTGTCGGCGCTGCTGGGTCGAATGCCTTCGGCAGTGGGTTACCAGCCCACGCTGGCTTCCGAAATGGGTATGCTGCAGGAACGAATCACATCCACCAAGAACGGCTCGATCACTTCCGTTCAGGCCATCTATGTGCCTGCCGACGACCTTACCGACCCCGCTCCCGCCACAACTTTCAGCTTCCTCGACGCCACCACGGTGCTTTCGCGTAAGATTACCGAGTTGGGTATCTATCCCGCGGTCGATCCTCTGGAATCGACATCGCGTATTCTCGACCCCAATATCATCGGTGAAGAACATTACAACACCGCACAGGCTGTGAAGCAGCTACTGCAGAAGTACAACGAGCTTCAGGATATCATTGCCATTCTCGGTGTCGACGAACTCAGCGATGAAGACAAACTTGTTGTCGCCCGTGCCCGTCGCGCGCAGCGTTTCTTCTCGCAGCCGTTCCACGTGGCGGAGCAGTTTACCGGTCTTCCCGGTGTGATGGTTCCTCTGAGCGAGACTATCCGCGGTTTCAAGATGATTCTTTCCGGCGAAATGGACCAGTATCCCGAGCAGGCGTTCATGAACGTCGGCACAATCGACGATGCCATCGCCAAAGGAAAGAAACTCCTCGCCGAAGTGGGAGCGTGATAAAAGTCAATCCAAACTAACAGCCTACATCACACCAGATGACACTGAAGATAATATCGGCTCAGGAAATTCTGTACAGCGGCCGGGTGGCAAGCGCAACGTTGCCGGGTTCGATGGGAGAGTTCACCGTACTCCGCAACCACGCCACACTGCTGGCAACTCTCGTTCCGGGTTTCATCCGCTACAGGACCGAATCCGGCGAGGAACTGTCCTGTGAAGTCGGCGGCGGCATTGCCGATATCGACAACAACGTAATCTCAGTGTGTGTCTACTAACCTGAAAGCTATGAACAAGCTCATTGCCGCCTTTATAATCATGATGCTGGGCCTTGTGGCACCGGCACATGTCCTTGCCTCCGGCGGCGAGGACTCAGGCAAGATAGACCCCAAGGAGATTATTTTCGCGCATCTCGGCGACGGCTATGGCTGGGAAGTTCCTTTCGACCACCATCACCGCATACCGCTGCCGGTAATAGTGCGCGGAACTGATGGCTGGCACTGTTTCTCGTCGGCGCATCTCGACCACGGGCATTCATATGTCGACAACGGTGTCGAATTCCGCATTGCCGGAAACGACAGCCCCTATAAAGGCAAAGTCGTGGAGATTGTCAACGGAGGCGAAGTGCGCCCCTGGGATTTCTCGATTACTAAAAACGTGTGCGCGCTTTTCATCTCCGTTCTTCTTGTGGGAGGACTGATGATATGGCTGGCACGTTTCCACCGCCACCATCCCTTGCGCACTCCCCGTAAAGGTCTTGGGGCAGTCGAGGCGGTAGTAACCTTTGTGTACGACGGAGTTGTGAAGCCGACTCTCGGCCCGCAGGCAAAGCGTTTTGCGCCTTACCTGATGACTGTCTTCTTTTTCATCCTTGCAATGAATCTGCTTGGGCTTATAGTAATATTCCCCGGCGGCGCGAACCTTACAGGCAATATCGCCGTAACGCTTGTCCTTTCTGTTTTGACCTTCCTGGTGACCAATATATTCGCCAACAAGCATTACTGGAAGGAGATTTTCTGGCCGGAAGTTCCGCTTCTGCTCAAGTTCCCCATGCCCATCATGCAGGTTATCGAAGTGTTCGGCATCTTCACAAAGCCCGCAGCCCTCACAGTGCGTCTTTTCGCCAACATGATGGGTGGGCATATGATTGTGATAACCCTCACTCTGCTTATATTCATCTTCACGGCCGTCAGCCCGGTGGCGGGCGGAGCGTCGACAGTGGTGTCGCTCGCTTTCTCCATTTTCATGCTGCTTATCGACGTGCTCGTGAGCTTCATCCAGGCATACGTTTTCACCATGCTGTCCACTCTGTTCATAGCAATCGCACAGGAACATGAACACAACAATGAAGGGCATGAGGTCAAAAAGGCGGTGGAGGCAGAACTTCGCGACACAGAAGCGAAACCCGCAAAAATCTGATAACAAACAAAACAAACCATAAACCCCGTAAAACCAACACACCATGTTAGGAATTTTAGCAGAAGTAGCTCCCGTTCTGGGACTCGGCGCCAGCTTCGGCGCAGCCATCGCAGCCATCGGCGCCGGTATCGGTATCGGCAAGATCGGTAGCTCTGCAATGGAAGCCATCGCCCGTCAGCCCGAAGCTGCCGGCGACATCCGAAGCAACATGATCGTAATCGCCGCCCTCGTGGAAGGTGTGGCTCTGTTCGCAGTAATCGTCTGCTTGCTTGCTCTGTTCGTATAATCTTCCTGAATCTGCTTTATGGAACTGTTCACGCCCGATTTCGGTCTGGTATTCTGGATGTTCGTCGCATTCGGAGTACTCTTTCTGGTGCTATGGAGATTTGCATGGCCGATAATTCTCAAAACGGTCGATAGCCGTGCCGATCTCATCGACAAGGGCGTGGAGTATGCCCAGGAAGCCAAAGAGCAACTGGACAATGCACGCCAGCAGGCCGATTCGTTTCTGAATGAAGCACGTCGCCAGCAGGCAGATATGCTCCGCGAGGCCGATAGGATGAAGACGCAAATCATCGAGCAGGCGCGGAAAGAGGCTCAGACTGCTGCTGCAAAGGAGATGGAGAATGCCAGAATCCAGATTCAGCAGCAGCAGAAAGAGGCTCAGCAGCAATTCAGAAATCAGGTAAGCAATTTCGCTTTCGATATAGCCGGTAAAATCATCGGACAGCAAATGAGTGCCGACAAGGCCCAGGAGCAGTTCGTCGATAAGATGCTCGACCAACTCGAAAACAAGAACTGAGTCATGGACAAGGGACTTATTCCCAGGCGCTATGCCAAGGCACTGCTTGAGGTGGCGCAGGACAAGGGGCTTGCCGCGGAGATTTATTCTCTGATGCAGGCTCTCTGTAGGGCTTTCGATGCTGAGCCTGCATTGCAGACAACTCTTGCGAATCCGTTTGTCTCCGATGCCGACAAGGAGGCGCTGCTGCTCGCAGCAACCGGCGATGCCGGCGCGGCAAAGGATTTGTTCAGCGACTATCTGGCTCTTCTTGCCCGCAATGGCAGGCTTGATATAGCGCGGGGCGTTGCCTTGTCCTATATCGACCAGTATCGCGGCGAAAACGACATCTACAGCGTGGAGGTGGAAAGCGCTGCCGCTCTCAGCGACGAAAGCCGTCAGCGCATCAAGGAACTGATTGCGAAACATGTCGGCAAAGGTACGCTCGAATGCTCATTCAGAGTCGAGCCTTCGCTGATTGGAGGCTTCAGAGTGAAAGTCGGTTCCGAGCGGCTCGATGCCAGCATTGCCAGTCAACTTAGCCAGTTACGTCTGGACATGGCCTGAAGAAGGCATAAATAGCAGATTAAAAAGAAACATCCCAAGATAACATCAAGAATGATAAATCCCAGCGAGATTTCCCAGATACTCAAACAGGAACTTGAAAAGGTTAATGCCAAAGTAGAGTTCGAGGAAGTAGGCACCGTTCTCGAAGTAGGCGATGGCGTGGCTCACGTCTATGGCCTCGACAAGGTCGGCGCTAATGAACTCGTAGAGTTTGAAAACGGAGTACGCGGTGTGGCACTGAACCTCGAGGAGAGCAATGTCGGCGTGATTTTGCTCAATCAGGTGGAGAAAGTTACAGAAAACATGACTGTGCGCCGCACCGGCGAGATTGCCTCCATTCCAGTGGGCGAAGGTCTGCTCGGACGCGTAATAAACATTCTTGGTGAACCTGTCGATGGTCGTGGTCCCATTTCCGGTGACCTTATCCGCCTTCCTCTGGAACGTAAGGCCCCTGGTGTTATATATCGCCAGCCGGTGAAGCAGCCGCTTCAGACCGGTATCAAGGCTATCGACTCGATGGTGCCCATAGGCCGCGGTCAGCGCGAGCTCATCATCGGCGACCGCCAGATTGGCAAAACCGCCATCGCCATCGACACAATCATAAACCAGCGCAAGAACTATGAGGCCGGCAAGCCGGTGTTCTGTATCTATGTCGCCATCGGCCAGAAAGCATCGTCGGTGGCCGCCATAGTGGAGACACTGCGCCAGCACGGAGCGCTTGACTATACGGTTGTGGTTTCCGCCACTGCTTCCGAGTCGGCCGCCATGCGTTACTTCGCGCCTTTTGCCGGTGTAGCCATCGGCGAGTATTTCCGCGATACCGGCCGCGACGCCCTTATCGTGTACGACGACCTTTCCAAGCAGGCGGTGGCCTACCGTGAGGTTTCGCTGATTCTCAAGCGCCCTTCGGGTCGCGAGGCATATCCCGGCGATATATTCTATCTCCACAGCCGTCTGCTCGAGCGTGCCGCCAAGATTATCGACAACCAGAGCGTGGCAGAGGGTATGAACGACCTCCCCGCCGCTCTCAAGCCCCTAATGAAGGCCGGAGGTTCGCTTACAGCTCTGCCCATCATCGAAACCCAGGCCGGCGACGTGTCGGCGTACATCCCCACCAATGTGATTTCCATCACCGACGGTCAGATATTCCTTGAGACAGCGCTCTTCAACCGCGGTATACGTCCGGCAATCAATGTGGGTATCTCGGTGTCGCGTGTGGGTGGTTCGGCCCAGGTGAAGGCTATGAAGAAAGTAGCCGGTACGCTCAAAATCGACCAGGCACAGTTCCGCGAGCTGGAGTCGTTCACCAAATTCGGTGGCGACATCGACCCGGTGACCGCCCGTGTTATCGACAAGGGTCGCAAGAACGAGCGGCTGCTCATCCAGCCCCAGTATCATCCCATGGCCGTCGAGAAGGAAATCGCAGTGATATTCTGCGGTGTCAATGGCCTTCTCGAACGCGTGCCCCAGGATCAGGTGGCTGAGTTCGAAAAGCAGTATCTGCAGCTGCTCGAGGCAAAACACGCCGATGATGTAATGGCCAAGCTGGCACAGGGCATCCTCGACGAAGATATTTCCACAAAACTTACCGCCGCGGCAAAAGAAGTGGCCAACCGATTCTAAAACCACGGCAGAGAACAGATGGCAACACTACGCGAATTAAAGAGCCGTATCGGCTCCGTGGCATCTTCCGAGAAAATCACGGGTGCCATGAAAATGATTTCCTCGGCGAAGATGCACAAGGCCGAGGGTGTGCTGCGACGTCTCACACCGTACCGCGATTGCGTGCAGACAGTCATCGACTCGCTGTTGAGTTCCGATGCGCCAGTGGAGTCGCCGCTTTGCGAAGCGCACAAGACAACAGCGAGAGTTGCCATGATTGTCCTCGGTAGCGACGACGGCCTTTGCGGGGCATATAATGTCAACATTGTCAAAGGCGTAATCGACAGCATCGCACGACTGCGTGCCCAGGCCGGCGAAAACGTGACCATTGAGATAATCCCCGTAGGCAAGAAGGTGATGAAAGCGCTCGGGCGTGTAGTGAGCGCCGATGCCGCTGTCGAGCTTGCACCGCAGGCAACTGTCAATTCAAAAAGCGAAGGCGAGGAAGTCAAGAAATTTGCCGCAGGGCTTACCGAGCGCTTCCTGGCTGGCGGGATTGATGCAGTGGAGATAGTGTACATGCACTATTATTCGGCAGGACGCCAGAGGCTGACCGCTGAAACATATCTGCCGGTCGACCGCAACTCACTTGGTAGCGGAAACGGAACTCAAGGCCGCCCTTGCCTCTTCGAACCCGATGCGGCCACGATTTTCAGCACAGTTCTGCCCATGTATCTTCTCGCACGGATGCAGGAGGCTTTCGCCCAGAACCGCGCCTCGGAACAGGCCGCCAGGGTAATGGCCATGCAGAGCGCCAACGATAACGCGCAGAAACTCCTCGAGCAGCTTAGGCTCGAATATAATAAACTGCGTCAGCAAGGCATAACCACCGAACTGCTCGACATTGTCGGCGGTCAGGCCCGCGACTGACATTATCTTTAGAAATCAAAATCGACATTCTCATAATGGGTAGTGTAAAAGAATACTTTTCTTCATTGGGAACCGGCATCGCGAGCCTTGTAAAAGGACTCACGGTCACCGGCAAAGAATTCGTGACACCGAAAATCACAGAATGTTATCCCGAGAACCGCGACCAGGGCGTTGCCGCCGAGCGATTCCGTGCCGAACTGCATTTTGTGTACAACGAAGACGGCACCCACCGCTGCATCTGCTGCAGCGCATGCGAAAGAGCGTGCCCCAACGGCACAATCAGAATCGAGCCTAAAATGGTGACCACCGCTACCGGTGCCAAGAAAAAGAAACTTGCCAAGTATTTCTACGACTTGGGTAGCTGTACTTTCTGCCAGTTGTGCGTTACAAACTGTCCCACACAGGCTATTGCTTTCGACAACGATTTCGAGCAGGCTGTTTTCTCCCGTGGAAAACTTGTGAAGCAGCTCAACAACCGTCCCGAGCCCGCCGAACCGGAACCAACAGCTGAAGAAATTGCCGCAGCGAAAGCCGCCGAAGAAGAACGCCAGCGTAAGATTGCAGCGGCTAAGGCTGCAAAAGCCGCCAAGGATGCGGCCGCTGCCAAGGAAGGCGATAAAGAATAATAAACCAACCGTATATGGACTCTATCGGAAGTATAATCCTTTATTTCATCGTCGCGCTGGCGATGATAGTGTTCTCAGTGATGGCTGTAACCACCAGAAAGATTCTGCGTGCGGCCACATATCTGCTGTTCACTCTTTTTGCCGCGGCCGTGGTGTATTTCATGCTTGACTATGAATTCCTCGGTGCCGTGCAGATTGCCGTCTATGCCGGCGGCATAGTGGTGCTGTTCGTATTTGCCATACTGCTCACAACCAAACCCGGCGACAACACCGAAAGGCTCACCTCCAAGAGCCGTGTGCTCGGGTTTATTGCCGCAGCGGCCACTCTGCTCATCGCAGGATACGCGCTCATCTGCCGTGTGTCGGTAGCTCTCGCTCCCAAGCCGGAGATGGAAGCCCTTGACATGCAGACTGTCGGCGAAACACTCATGGGCACGGCCCACGGCCAGTACCTCCTGCCTTTCGAGGCAATCAGCGTACTGCTTCTTGCATGTATAATCGGCGGAGTAGTCATAGCCCGCAAACGCTGACAATTATCGATTATGGAAATCAGTGCAATATTCTATCTTGTTCCGGCAATGATAATGTTCGCCTGCGGCGTTTATGGTTTCATAACCCGCAAGAACATGATTGCCATGCTCATATCGCTGGAACTCATGCTCAATGCCGTGGATTTGAACTTTGTGGTGTTCAACCGATTCCTTTATCCCGGCGAATTCGAGGGCATGTTCTTCACCCTCTTCGCAATTGCCATAGCCGCCGCTGAAACAGCGCTCGCTATAGCCATTATCATCAACATCTATCGCGCAGCCAAGGGCATCGATGTCCGAAGCCTCGATGAAATGAAGTTCTAATCCGCCATGGACATTACAATACCTATCCTGATTCTGGCCATACCGCTGGCGATGTTCCTTTTCCTTGGAATCGCCGGGGTAAAGCTCAGCCACCGCACTGCCGGTGTGCTCGGATGCCTCGGAATGGGCACCGTCATGCTTCTGTCGTATTTCACGGCCTATGAATATTTCTTCAGCGGCGAGTTCATCGCCGAAGGTGGCCAGCGGCTGCAGTACATGGTGTTCAATCAGACCTGGCTGGCGTTCACACCCCAGCTGGTTATAAAACTCGGCTTCCTGCTCGACCCGATTTCCGCCATGATGCTTGTGGTGATTACCACAATCTCCTTCATGGTGCATCTGTACAGCATGGGATACATGCGCGATCACCATGGCGTGTATGAACACGGCTTCCAGCGCTTCTATGCCTTCCTGTCGCTGTTCAGCTTCTCGATGCTTGGTCTTGTCGTAGCCACCAACATTTTCCAGATGTATATATTCTGGGAACTTGTGGGCGCTTCGTCGTACCTCCTCATCGGATTCTACTACACCAAGCCTTCGGCAGTGTCGGCATCCAAGAAAGCCTTTATCGTTACACGATTCGCCGACCTCGGATTCCTCATCGGCATTCTCATCCTGTCGTATTACACAGGCACCTTCGACTTCATGTCGCTCACTTCTGCCGAAGTGGCCGCCAATACCTATCATGTGGATATCGCCGCTGCCGAAAGCATCCGTGGCATATTCGCAGGCAGCACAGCGCCCATGTTCATGGGAGCCTCTGTTCTCACCTGGGCTTTGGTGCTCATCTTCATGGGTGGCATGGGCAAGTCGGCGATGATGCCCTTGCATATCTGGCTTCCCGACGCCATGGAAGGTCCCACTCCGGTGTCGGCACTCATCCACGCAGCTACAATGGTGGTTGCCGGTGTATATCTTGTGGCACGCCTCTTCCCGCTCTACCTTATGGAAGAGACCGCACTGGTTATTATCACTGTTGTTGGCGCCATCACCGCATTCTATGCCGCCGTGGTGGCCTGCACCCAGGTCGACATAAAGCGTGTGCTCGCTTTCTCCACCATTTCGCAGATAGCGTTCATGATGGTGGCTCTGGGTGTGGCTCGTCCCGATATCCATCACGGACTCGGATACATGGCTTCCATGTTCCATCTGTTCACTCACGCCATGTTCAAGGCTCTGCTGTTCCTCGGTGCCGGTGCGCTCATCCATGCTATCGGTTCCAACGACTATACAGCAATGCACGGCCTGCGCAAATACATGCCCGTGACACACTGGACTTTCCTTATCGGCTGTCTTGCCATCGCCGGCATAATTCCTTTCTCGGGCTTCTTCTCCAAAGATGAAATCCTCAGCGCCTGCGGCGGTTACGACTGGCTGGCATACGCCTGGATGTCGATGGTGGCCGGCCTCACCGCCTTCTACATGTTCCGTCTGTATTTCCTCATCTTCTGGTGGAAAGAACACAAAGTGCACGAAGGCCACCACGCCCCGCACGATCAGCCTTGGACCATGAGCCTGCCTCTGGTTATCCTCGCCGCTGTGTCCTGCGTAGCCGGTTTCATTCCCTTCGGAAACCTTGTGAGCTGGAATGGCGAACCCTACGACTTCATGGCTCATTTCGACTGGGGTGTTGCAACCGTAAGCCTTATCATAGCTGTTGCCGGCATCGGACTGGCATGGGTGATGTACCGCAAGGAAAACAGCCTGCCCGACAAATTCCAGGCTGCCGTGCCCGCGCTGTGGCGCTGGAGCCACCACCGTTTCTACTGGGACGAGCTGTACATGTTCATTACCCATAAGATTATCTTCAACGGAATCTGCCGCCCGCTCGCATGGTTCGACCGCAATATCATCGACGGCACAATGGATTCCTTCGCAACTGTGACCAACAAGGCTTCCGAAGCCATCAAGCCCCTGCAGTCCGGCCAGATTCAGATGTATGTCTGGTATTATCTGCTAGGAGCCCTCGCTCTGGGTGCAGTCACCATCATCTGCCTGCTATAAGAGTAATCACCAATCCATCACAGAAAAAAGTAACTGCAATGTTTTCAAATATTCTCATTTACTTCGTGGTCATCCCCCTGGTGATGCTCCTCGGAATCGGGCTGTGCCACAATCGCGACCCGCGGCCCATCCGCGCCGTGGCCGTGATAGGCTCTCTGGCCCTGACAGCACTGTCGGTCTGCCTTCTGGTACAGTATCTTGCACTGCGTCCGACAACCGATGCCCCCATGCTTTTTGTCGACAGCTGGAGCTGGTTCGCTCCGCTTAACATCCACCTCGCCGTGGGTGTCGACGGAATCTCGGTGGCAATGATTCTCCTTTCGTCCATCATTGTTCTGGCAGGATCCTTCGCCTCCTGGAAAATCGAGCAGCCCAAGGAATTCTTCCTCTGGCTCATCCTCCTTTCCACCGGCGTGTTCGGCTTCTTCATCAGCATCGACCTCTTCACGATGTTCATGTTCTATGAAGTCGCCCTTATCCCCATGTATCTTCTCATCGGTGTCTGGGGTTCCGGCCGCAAGAACTACTCGGCCATGAAGCTCACCCTTATGCTCATGGGTGGATCGGCATTCCTGATGCTCGGCCTCATCGGCATATACTACCATAGCGCTCCCGAAGGCGCCCAGCTTACATGGAACATTCTCGAGATTGCCCAGAACGATGCTATCAGCCACGGTTGGCAGACATTCCTTTTCCCGATGACATTCGTTGGCTTCGGCGTTCTCGGCGCCATGTTCCCCTTCCACACATGGAGCCCCGACGGCCATGCTTCGGCTCCGACAGCAGTGTCGATGCTGCATGCAGGCGTGCTTATGAAGCTCGGCGGCTACGGCTGCTTCCGCGTGGCAATCTATCTCATGCCACAGGCCGCTTCCGAACTCGCCTATATCTTCCTGATTCTGACAGGTATCTCGGTTGTCTACGGTGCCTTCTGCGCTTGCGTGAAAACCGACCTCAAATATATCAACGCTTACTCTTCGGTCAGCCACTGCGGTCTGGTGCTGTTTGCCATTCTGATGCTCAACACCACGGCAATGACAGGCGCCATCATGCAGATGCTCTCCCACGGTCTGATGACAGCCTTGTTCTTCGCGCTCATCGGTATGATTTACGGTCGCACACACACACGCGACATCACCAAGATGGGTGGCCTTATGCGAATCATGCCTTATCTGGCGGTATGCTATGTTATCGCAGGTATGGCATCGCTCGGTCTGCCCGGCCTTTCCGGCTTCGTGGCTGAAATGACCATCTTTGTAGGTTCCTTCCAGCACGCCGACATGTTCCACCGCGTGTTCACCATCGTGGCTTGCTGCTCGATTGTGATAACCGCCGTGTATATCCTGCGTGTTGTCGGAAAACTGCTCTTCGGCCCGGTTGTGGACAAACACCACCTCGAGCTCACCGACGCCACATGGTGGGAACGCGTATCCACCGTTACCCTCATTCTGTGTGTTGCAGCGATAGGCTGCTTCCCCAACTTCTTCAACGAACTGATTAACAAAACCTTCACACCCGAGATTTTCAGTGTCTTAGGTATGACGAGCCCCGCACTCTAAAGCAATGGATTACTCACAGTTCTTAGCAATGCAACAGGAAATCGGCCTGCTGGTCGTGTTTCTGATCGTATTCCTGTACGATGTGTTCATGCCGGCAAAATGCCAGCGCGCCCTTCCGGGACTCACTGCCGTACTGATGACAATACTCACCGTGGCCGGTTTCGCCGCCGAACTCATGGGCTGCAATCCCTCCGCCACAAGCGCCTTCGCAGGAATGTATCAGACAGGTCCTGCCATGGCAGCCATCAAAATCATACTCAATGTGGGTGTGATTATAGTTCTCATCCAAAGCGTTAAATGGGCCAACAGCGAGGCCATGGCTATGCGTCGCGGCGAGTTCTACCAGTTGCTGCTGGTTACTCTCTTCGGCATGTATCTCATGATTTCCGCACGTCACTTCCTGCTTTTCATCATCGGTCTCGAGAGCGCTTCGCTTCCTCTTGCCGCAATGGTGGCGCTGGACAAAAAACGCTATGAGAGCCATGAGGCCGCAGTGAAGTACATCCTCACCGCCGTGTTCTCCTCGGCCGTGTTCATGATGGGTCTGAGCTTCGTGTACGCGCTCACCGGTTCGCTATATTTCGAGAACATCTATTTCGCCCTCTCCGGACAGCTAAGCATGATGCTTGTGCTCGCCATCGCGTTTGTGATTGCCGGCATCGGTTTCAAACTTTCGCTTGTGCCGTTCCACCTCTGGACCGCCGATGTCTACCAGGGCGCTCCCACTTCGGTTACATCCTACCTCTCGGTTATTTCCAAAGGCGCCACAGCCTTCGCTTTCCTTGTGGTGATGAGCCAGGTTTTCGGTGTGGTGTACTCCCGTGTATGGGAATGGATGCTTTATGCGCTCATCATTCTCACCATCACAGTAGGTAACCTTTTCGCTATCCGCCAGCGCAACATGAAGCGTTTCCTGGCATTCTCGTCGGTGTCGCAGGCCGGGTACATCATGCTTGGTGTAATTGCCTTCAACGGCATGGGCCTGGCTGCCATGATGTACTATATCCTTGTTTACATTTTCTCCAATCTCGCGGCCTTCGGTGTTATCGGCGCCATCGAGAACGCCACCGGCAAACTGAGCATGGACGATTACAAGGGTCTTTACCGTACAAATCCGCGACTGTCCGTAGCCATGATGCTTGCCATGTTCTCTCTGGCAGGTATTCCTCCTTTCGCCGGCTTCTTCTCGAAGTTCTTTATCTTCACGGGAGCCATCAACCAGGGAAGCGTGGCAATCTACGTGCTTGTGCTTATAGCGCTTATAAACACAATCATCTCGCTGTATTACTATCTGCTTGTTGTAAAGGCCATGTTCATCAGCGAGGATGAATGCACTATCGCGAATTTCCGTTCCTCCTGCGGTGAACGCTTCGCCCTGTGGATCACAGTTGGCGGTATTCTGGCACTCGGCCTTGTAAGCTGGTTCTACAACAGCCTGCTCGGCATCGCCTCCGACAGCTCGATGCTGATGTATTTCGTTCATTGATATAGAATCAACAGACTATATGAGCAAGAGGCAGGCGGTACTTACCGTCTGCCTCTTGCCGCTTCGATTATCTTCAGATGGGACACTTCGACTTTCGTGAATTCAGCATCGACGACGGTGGCTGCGGTATGAAACTCGGCACCGACAGTGTGTTGCTGGGGGCATGGTTCTTCAGAGAGCACACTCAGGCCCGCAGTGTGCTCGACATAGGCGCGGGTTCGGGAATACTGAGCCTTATGGCCGCACAGCTATGTCCCGCGGCCGGAATAACGGGTGTGGAAATCGACAGTGCGGCGGCTTCGGCAGCCGGTGCCAACTTTCAGGCATCGCCGTGGGCTTCCAGACTTGAGGTCGTGAATGCCGACATAAACACATTCGGCAGCACCGGAGCCTATCAGCTTATCGTAAGCAATCCGCCATACTACAGCAACGGGGCCGTTTCGACGGATGACAGCCGGGCGGGTGCGCGCCATCAGAATTCTCTCACTTTCGGAAATCTTCTTGAGGCTGTAGGGCGTCTTATTGCCGCCGATGGCTGTTTTGCAATGGTAACTCCCCCCGACGCCGAAGCCGACATACTGTTTGCGGCAGAGCTCTCGCGACTGTATCTGCGCCGTCTGTGCCGTGTGGCCACTACGCCTGCACGCCCGTGCCGCCGGCTGTTGTGGGAGTTTTCCCGTTCCGCTCCGGGACGTGTTTTGGAGCAGACCCTACTGCTGCGCGATGCCTCGGGCCAACCTTCGCGGGAATACAGTTCCCTGGTAGATGGTTTCTATCTGCGCATCCACTGATGCGGCCCGAGCATTTGGAATAATGCGGTTTTCGTAGCCGATGCAGGAAATCCCGGCAACGCTGTAAAGTTGCAGATTGTGGCAAAAAACCTTAAATTTGCCGTATGTTCAATTTCGGAGTAAAAGATATTATCGACATATTCCTCTTCGCCCTGCTTCTGTACTATGTCTACAGGCTGATGAAGGAGTCCGGAACCATCAACATTTTCTACGGTGTGCTTTCGTTCATCGTGGTATGGGTGCTTTGTTCCGAAATTTTCGAGATGCGCCTGATCGGCACGATTCTCGATAAGTTTATGGCCATAGGCCTTATCATACTCGTGATTCTTTTTCAGGAGCCTATAAAAAGGTTCCTGGTGGAACTCGGCTCGAAGCGCCGGTGGAAGTTCCTGAGTAAACTTTTTCGCCACCACAACGACGGTGGCGACGACAGTGCGCTGTCGTGGGTTATGCCGATTGTGTATGCCTGCATGAGCATGAGCAAGAGCCACACCGGTGCGCTCATTGTGATAGAGCAGAGTGTTCCGCTGGATAACTATGCCAAAAGCGGCGACATTATCGATGCCATAATAAACACGCGGCTGATCGAGAACATATTCTTCAAGAACTCACCGCTGCACGACGGAGCAATGGTAATCGAGCACGGACGCATATCTGCCGCCGGCTGCATTCTGCCGGTGAGTCACGACAGCGACGTGCCGCGCTCGCTGGGGCTGCGCCACCGGTCGGCGCTGGGTATAGCGCAGGCAACCGATGCCGTGGCTGTGGTGGTTTCGGAAGAGACAGGCAATATCTCTGTGGCGCACCGTGGGAAATTGTACACCCGAGTGAGCACGACTGAACTGGAAAACAGGCTCAATGCGATTGCCATAACGATGAACCGCTGACAGAACTCCACATGGCCATGCCGCAAAAAAACTCCATACTACGCTTGTTGATGCTGTGCATGGTGTTCGTGGCAGTGTGGTGCCATGCGGCAATGCCGTGTCGCTGGTTCAACTACCGTATCGGAGGAACCACGGCGGCTCTGTTGTATATGGTGGGTTTCAGCAATTCATCCTATTTCTCGCGCTGTTTTTCACAGCAATTCGGATGCACGCCAGGAAACTATAAGTCAAAAAAGTAGCCCGTTGGTAGATACAATTGGGCTTTTGGTCGGTTTTTAGGAACTTTAGCACTGCAATACTTTGTGGTAGGCTGCATTGACAGTAATTTTGCAGCCGCAATGGTACAATTTATTCACATTATCATGAAATTATCCAAGGTGTTGCTGGCAGTCGCCGCATTGATTTGTGCTCCTGCGGCATTTTCTCAGGCAGACAGCACGGCAAGCTTGACCCTCGACCAATGTATTGCCATAGCGCTTGATTCGAGTCCGACCATAAAAGTCGCCGACATGGAAGTGAGCCGTATGGACTATTCGCGCCGCGAAGTGATAGGCCAGCTTTTGCCCACGGTCGATTTCGGTGCCACTTACAGCCGCATGCTTGCCAAGCAGGTGATGTACATGAACATGGACTTCGGTTCCATGGGTGGAGGCGACGGAGCCGAGGGCGACACTCCCGCACCCGCCAGCGACGGTGCAAAAAAAGACAATGGCATAAAGATGGGACTCGACAACTCTTTCTCGCTGGGCTTCAATGCCTCGCTGCCGCTCATAGCACCGCAGTTATGGAAGAGCATCGCCGTGTCCGATGCCCAGATACTTGTTTCCCTCGAAGAAGCGCGTAAAAGCCGTCAGGACCTTGTCAATCAGGTGAAGAATGCATATTATACGCTGCTGCTTGCCATGGATTCCAAGAAGGTGATCCAGGAAAGCTACGACATGGCGGCTCTTACCTATCGCACCTACAGCGACCAGCATGCGGCAGGTGCGGCATCCGACTACGACGTGCTGCGCACATCGGTGGCCATGAAGAACATTGAGCCGGAACTTCTGCAGGCCGACGTGGCTGTGAAGCAGGCGCGGCTCCAGCTTCTGATTCTCATGGGCGTCGACGCCACATTCCGTATCGTTCCTGCGACGACTCTTTCCGACTACGAGAGAGATATGTATGCCAACACACTGGCCCTCGAACGCGACTACTCCAACAATGCCGACCTGCGGCTGCTTGATGCCAACACAGACCTGCTCAAGCGCAATCTTACTGTGCAGAAACTCGCCTTCGCTCCCACATTGGCACTTGCCGCCAACTATAACTGGACATCCATGAGCAACGGATCGCCGTTCAGCAATTTCCGCTGGAACCCGTATTCCACCATCGGCCTCAGCCTGAGTGTGCCGATTTTCCAGGGCGGACAGCGTGTGAACCGCATAAAGCAGGCTCAGATACAGGTCGACCAGATGCAGTGGCAGCGCACAAACCTCCAGCGCAGCATTGCCATGCAGGTGGATCTGGCAATCGACAATATCAAAGTGAACGTGCAGCAGATAGCCTCATGCGCCGAGAGCGTGGGGCAGGCCCAGCAGGCATACTCCATCATGGACCGCAGCTTCGACATCGGAGCCGCAAGCTATCTCGACCTCCGCGACAGCGAACTCTCGCTCACACGTTCGCGTCTGGCATACTACCAGGCAATCTACAACTATCTGGTCGCAAACAGCGACCTCGAACTCCTCCTCGGAACAGCACCTATTGAAAGCTATCAGAATACTGCCCTATGAAACTGACTCCTACAATAACAGCAACCATGGTATGCCTGCTGGCATGGTCCTGCTCGAAAAAAGAAAAGCAGGTGGTGCATCAGGAAGAAATACCTGCCGTGACCGTTGAAGTGGTGCACCAGCGCGAAGTGCCACAGCAGAGCACATACACAGCCACCGTGGAAGCCGAGAACGTAAACAATATCGCTCCCAACACTCCGAACCGAATCAAGACAATTGCTGTGGAAGTCGGTGACCATGTGAGGGCAGGGCAGGAGCTTGTGCGCCTCGATACCAGCAATGCCGACCAGCTGCGCATAAACCTCGAGCAGCTCGAACGCGAATACAACCGTGCAAGCCAGCTTCTCGAAATCGGCTCAGGCACACAGCAGACTGTCGACCAGCTGCGCGCACAGCTCGACGCCGCACGTTCGCAGTATGCCAACGTGATGGAAAACACCGTGCTGCGGTCGCCTATCAATGGTGTGGTAACCGCCCGCAACTTCGACCCCGGCGACATGAGCGGCAACCAGCCTATTCTGGTGCTCGGCCAGCTCACACCTGTTGTCAAGGTCATGCTCGCTGTCAGCGAGACCGATGTGGCCACCGTGCGCACGGGAATGCCCGTGTCGGTGACTTTCGATTCCTACCCCGGCGAGACATTCAACGGAAGCGTACGCCGCATCTATCCCACTGTCGATCCCGGAACCCGCACCTTCCAGGTTGAGGTGCAGATTGCCAACAGCGGCGAGAGAATACTCCCCGGCATGTTCGCCAGGGTGACAATGGACCTCGGAACAAGAAACAGCGTGGTTGTCCCCGACCGCGCCGTGGTGAAGCAGACCGGCTCCGGCAACCGCTATGTATATGTGCTTTCCGGCGGCAAGGTGAGCTTCAACCGCGTACAGCTCGGGCAGCGGCTCGACAACAGCTACGAGCTGTACGAAGGTGTGGCCGATGGCGACACCGTGGTAATCTCCGGGCAGTCGCGCCTCGCCGACGGCATTGCCGTCCAGGTTCTCGACCGTTGAACCGTAGGCCGCACACCTCCTTACTATATCCAATCACATCACATCCCATAGCATATGAGCCTCTACGGTAGTGCCGTGAAACGGCCGATTATGACCATCCTCTGCTTCGTGGCAGTGGTGATTCTCGGTCTGTTCTCGCTCAACAAACTCCCAATAGACCTTTATCCCGACATCGAGACAAACACTCTGATGGTGATGACAACCTATTCCGGCGCCAGCGCGCAGGACATAGAGCAGAATGTCACCCGCCCTCTGGAGAATGTGCTCAACTCGGTGAGCAACCTTAAACATATAACCTCCAAGAGTCGCGAGAACATATCGGTGATAACTCTTGAGTTCGAGTACGGCGAGGATATCGACGTGCTCACCAACGATGTCCGCGACAAACTGGACATGGTGTCGTCGTCGATGCCCGATGATGCCGAAACGCCGATTATCTTCAAGTTCTCCACCGACATGATTCCCATCATCCTGCTTTCTGTGAACGCCACAGAAAGCATGCCGGGACTCTACAAAATCCTCGACGAGGCTGTCGCCAACCCCCTGGCGCGTGTCAGCGGAGTGGGTTCGGTGTCTATCTCCGGCGCGCCCAAACGCGAAATCCATGTGTATGTGGATCCCGCGCGTCTGGAAGCCTACAATCTAACCGTCGAGCAGATAGCCTCGGTGATTGGCGCCGAGAACCGCAACATCCCCGGTGGTGCCTTCGATGTGGGCTCCGATACATATTCTCTGCGTGTGCAGGGCGAGTTCAACAGCTCCAGCGAGATGAACAGCATTGTTGTGGGTAGCCACAATGGCCGTTCGATCTACCTTTCCGACGTGGCAAGAGTCGACGACTCTCTGGAGGAACGCACCCAGCAGACCTACAACAACGGCAACCAGGGAGCCATGATTGTGATTCAGAAACAGAGTGGCGCCAATTCTGTGGAAATATCCGACAAAGTTCTCGCCATGCTTCCGTCGCTTCAGCAGAGGCTTCCGTCCGATGTTAAGCTTGACATCATTGTCGACACTTCCGACAACATCCGAAACACCATCGACTCCCTTGTGGAGACAGTAATGTATGCCCTGTTGTTCGTTATCATTGTGGTGTTCTTCTTCCTTGGGCGCTGGAGAGCCACGCTGATTATCACCATCACCATTCCCATATCGCTGATTGCATCGTTCATCTACCTGTATGCGACAGGTAACACCCTCAACATCGTATCCCTTTCGGCACTCTCGATATCGATTGGTATGGTGGTCGACGACGCCATTGTGGTGCTTGAGAATGTGACCACCCACATCGAACGTGGCGCCGACCCCAAGCAGGCGGCGGTGCATGGAACCAACGAGGTGGCAGTGTCGGTAATCGCTTCCACGCTCACTCTTATCGCCGTGTTCTTCCCCCTCACACTTGTTACGGGCATGACCGGCGTGCTTTTCCGCCAGCTGGGCTGGATGGTCACCATCATGATGATTATATCCACAGTCTGCGCGCTGTCGCTCACTCCCATGCTGTGCAGCCAGCTCCTGCGGCGTGTCAACCACCACGGACGTCTCTATAATCTGCTGTTCACGCCAGTAAACCGTGGCCTCGATGCCTTCGACCGCGGATATGGCCGGCTTCTGGGCTGGGTGGTGAGCCACAAGACAGTTACGTTCATAATCTGTATGGCCACATTCGTGGGTTCTCTCCTGCTCATGCGCAATGTAGGCACCGAGTTCTTCCCCACCGCCGACGACGCCCGTATGCGTGTGAATCTTGAGATGCCCATCGGAACACGTGTGGAGATAACCAACGAAGTCACCGCAAGGCTTGTGGAGCAGTGGCGTGCCGAATATCCCGAAATCAAGACCATAAACTATACCACCGGTACAGCATCCTCCGACAACACATTCGCCTCGCTCAGCGACAACGGCCCGCACATCGTGAGCATGAACATCCGTCTTTCCGACCCCGGCGACCGCGAACGTGGCATAACCGAAATCGCTGCTCTGATGCGCCAGGACCTGATGGCGTATCCCGAGTTCAAGAAAGCGCAGGTGATGCTTGGCGGCATGGGAGGCAGCATGGGCGGCCAGGCTACCGTGGACTACGAGATATTCGGCTACGACTTTGCCGAAACCGACTCTGTGGCCCATATGCTTCAGGATGCGCTCCGCAGAATTCCCGGAACTGCCGACGTAATGATTTCACGTCCCGACTACCAGCCGGAATTCCAGGTCGACTTCGACCGCGAGAAGCTCGCCCTCTATGGCCTCAATCTCAGCACTGCCGCGACATATCTGCGAAACCGCATCAACGGACAACTGGCTTCGCGCTTCCGTGAGGACGGCGAGGAATACGATATAAAGGTAATGTATGAGCCCGAAAGCCGAACTTCTATAGAGGACATCGAGAATATCCTCATCTACAATTCCACAGGCGGCTCTGTGCGTGTGCGCGACGTGGGCACCGTAGTGGAGCGCTTCAGCCCTCCCACCATCGAGCGTAAGGATCGTGAACGTGTCGTAACCGTGAGTGTGACTATCCAGGATGTGCCCATGAGCGAGGTCGTGACCGCCTCCCAGGCCGCCATACAGGCCATGGATATTCCCCAGGGTATCTCCATCGAGCTTTCCGGTAGCTACGAAGACCAGAAGGAATCGTTCTCCGACCTTTTGACCCTGGCCGTGCTCATCGTTGTTCTGGTCTATATTGTAATGGCCGCACAGTTCGAGAGCTACACATATCCCGGCATTATCATGACATCGCTGCTGTTCGCATTCTCCGGTGTGTTCCTTATCCTGTGGATGACCGGCCACACCCTGAACGTGATGAGCATGATCGGCGCCATCATGCTTATAGGTATCGTGGTCAAGAACGGTATCGTGCTTATCGACTACATATCGCTTAACCGCGAACGCGGCCTGAGCGTGCGCCGTTCCGTTATTCTCGGCGGCGAAAGCCGTCTGCGTCCGGTGGTGATGACAACCCTTACCACTATCCTCGGCATGGTGCCTATGGCCGTGGGCACGGGCCAGGGCGCCGAAATGTGGCGCCCCATGGGTACTGCGGTAATCGGCGGTCTCACTTTCTCGACCATTCTCACACTGCTCTTCGTGCCGGTGCTCTATTGTGTATTCGCCGGACAGGGAATCAAGAAGCAGCGCCGCAAGCTGCGTAAACTCCACGCAAACTCCTCCAACCGATGAAAAGCATCTTCATAGCCTTCGACCAGGCCCACTACGAAAAAATAGTCGAAATTCTCGAGCGCAGCAACTGCCGCGGATTCACGGCCTGGGACCAGGTGACCGGTCGCGGCAGCCGCGACGGCGAGCCTCACTACGGCAGCCATGCATGGCCGTCGATGGCCTCGGCCATAATGACAATGGTGGACGACAAACGTGTGGACCGCGTGCTCCAACTTCTTGGCGACCTCGACCGCGAAAGGCCCAAACTCGGGCTGCGAGCCTTTGTCTGGAACATCGAGCGCGAAATCTGAGGAATCGCCAGCCGAATTTACGCCGCTAAGTGTTATATTTGCATAGTTCTTTGGCGCCGGCAGGCATTATCGTGCATGCCGGCGCCTCAAATATGATTTCAGATATGATACTCAAACCAGGAATCCGCCCGGGAATCTGCTGCGACCACGCAGGCTACGAACTCAAGAATCTTATTATAGGCTACCTCGAAAGCCAAGGCATCAGTGTGGACAATCTCGGAACCGACAGCACAGACAGCTGCGACTATCCCGACTTCGCCCATCCGCTGGCAGTTGCCGTGGAGGAAGGCCGCAACTATCCCGGCATCGCCATCTGCGGAAGCGGCAACGGCATATCCATCACCCTCAACAAGCATCAGGGAATACGCGCGGCATTGTGCTGGAACGTGGAACTGGCCAGGCTGGCACGCGAGCACAACGATGCCAATGTGCTTTCGCTTCCCGCCAGGTTCATCGAACCCGAAGAGGCGCTGCGCATAGTCGACGCGTTTCTCAACACCGGCTTCGAAGGCGGACGCCATCAGCGCCGGATCGACAAAATACCCGTCGGCGGCTGCTGTTGATTCGCGGAAACAACTTGTTCTGGATACTTTAAGCCCTGCAAAGTCCAAATAAATTTGGCTTTGCTCTCGACTTATTCGTATCTTTGCAAAAACATGCCGCCGGCGCCCCCGCGCCGGCAGCGACATCATGTAGCAAACATAAGCACTCAGCATATGAATCCATCCGAACTCAGCGAACAGGAACAGATCCGCCGCCGTAGCCTCGAGACACTCCGCGGCATGGGCATAGAGCCTTATCCTGCGGCAGAATTCCCCGTTGACGCACACAGCGAAGAGATTCGCCTCAATTTCAGCGACGACGCACCGGCACGTAATGTGTCGGTGGCAGGCCGTATAATGACACGCCGCATAATGGGCAAGGCTTCCTTTGTGGAGCTTCAGGACTCCGAAGGGCGCATACAGGTGTATATATCCCGCGATGAAATCTGCCCCGGCGAAAACAAGGATCTCTACAACGTGGTGTTTAAGAAACTGCTCGACATAGGCGACTTTGTGGGCATCCGCGGCTACGTTTTCCGTACGCAGACCGGCGAAATCACCATACATGCCCGCGAGCTCACTGTGCTGGCGAAGAGCCTGCGTCCCCTCCCCATTGTAAAAGTCAAGGACGGGGTGCGCTACGACGCTTTCGACGACCCCGAACTTCGCTACCGCCGCCGCTACGTCGACCTGGTTGTGAACAAAGGAGTGAAGGAAATCTTCCTCAAACGCACCGCAGTGTACAACTCCATGCGTTCCTATTTCAATGCAGCCGGCTATATCGAGGTGGAGACTCCCATCCTTCAGAGCATCCCCGGCGGTGCATCGGCCCGTCCTTTCATCACACACCACAATGCGCTGGACATACCGCTGTATCTGCGTATTGCCGACGAACTGTATCTCAAGCGACTGATTGTCGGCGGATTCGAAGGCGTGTACGAGTTCTCGAAGAATTTCCGCAACGAGGGCATGGACCGCAACCACAATCCGGAGTTCACATGCATGGAAATATATGTGGCCTACAAGGACTACAACTGGATGATGGGCTTCACCGAGCGAATGCTCGAGAAGATATGCCTCGATGTCAACGGCACTACCGACGTGCAGGTCGGCGACCATACCATAAGCTTCAAGGCGCCGTTCCCGCGTGTGACCATGGCCGAATCCATCCGTGAGCATACCGGCATCGACATCGAGGCTCTCGATGAGGACGGGCTGCGTGCCGCCGCCAAGGCAATCGGCGTGGAGGTGGACCAGACAATGGGCAAAGGAAAGATTATCGACGAGATTTTCGGCGAAAAATGCGAAGGTCTCTACATCCAGCCCACTTTCATCACCGACTATCCCGTGGAGATGTCGCCCCTTACAAAACGCCATCGCAGCAAGCCGGAACTGACCGAACGTTTCGAACTCATGGTCAACGGAAAGGAGTTGTGCAACGCGTATTCGGAACTCAACGACCCCATCGACCAGTACGAACGCTTTGTCGAGCAGATGCGACTGGGACAGAAAGGCGACGATGAGGCCATGGTGATCGATGCCGATTTTGTGCGCGCACTCGAATACGGCATGCCCCCGACATCCGGCATGGGTATAGGCATGGACCGCCTGGTAATGCTCATGACAGGCCAGACTGCAATCCAGGAAGTGCTGCTTTTCCCGCAGATGCGTCCTGAAGTGAAGGCAAAGACTGCCGAAAGCGACAATGCCGAGCAAATCCAGTCGTGATGGATGCCGCGAATTTCCCGGGTAGGGTAGCCGTGATGGGCGGCGGAAGCTGGGCTACGGCGCTGGCCAAGCTGCTCATGAGCAACTGCCAGCGTTTGAGCTGGTATATGCGTCGCGACGATAGGATTGAGGAATTCCGGCGTCTCGGGCATAATCCGGCCTATCTCACCGATGTGAACTTCGACATCGACCGGATTGACTTCTCCAGCGACATAAATGCGGTGTGCGCGAATGCCGACACCCTCCTGCTGGTAATGCCGTCGCCGTATTTCAAGGACCATGTGGACAAGATCAACGTCGACATTTCCGGGAAATACATAGTGTCGGCGGTAAAGGGAATAGTCCCGGACACCAACGAGCTGGTCACCGACTACATGCAGAGGCGCTTTGGCGTCGCTGCCGAACGCTCTCTGGTAATCTCCGGCCCTTGCCACGCCGAGGAAGTAGCACTCGACCGTCCCAGCTATCTTACGATAGGATGCAGCGACATGGCAGTCGCCGAGGCTTTTGCAAAAGTCATCGTGGGCAAGCACACACACGCCATAACAAGTTCCGATGTCAACGGCATAGAGTACGCCGCCGTGTTGAAGAATGTGTATGCCATCGCTGCCGGCATAACGCACGGCATGAAGACAGGCGACAACTTCAGCGCCATACTCATTTCCAACGCCATCCGCGAGATGGAGCGCTTTGTCGACGCCGTATGCCCCCGGCCGAGGCAGATATGCGACTCCGTGTATCTCGGCGATTTGCTTGTTACCGCTTACTCGCGTTTTTCCCGCAATCACAATTTCGGCGCGATGATAGGCAAGGGCTATTCCGTGAAAGCCGCCAGAATGGAGATGGAACAGACCGCCGAAGGATACTACGGCACAAAATGCATCTACGACATCAACGCTTCTGTGGGTGTGATGATGCCTATTCTCGATGCTGTCTACAGTGTGCTGTACCGCGGAGTTCCTGCGCAAAGGGCTTTCAACAGTATGGCACAGCACTTCGACTGACCCATGGACGCAGGACGCGACAACCAGACACAATCCCGCCCGGCTTTGCTAGGAATGGACCTCGGAGCGCTGCGGCAGGTGGCCTCGGAGGTCGGCCTGCGGTCTTTCGCCGCAGGACAGATGGCCTCGTGGCTTTTCAAACGCGGCTGTGTCGATTTCGCGCAGATGACCGACCTGCCCAAGGATGCCCGCGCCATACTTGCCCGCGACTATGAGATTGGCCGCGACGAACCGCTGGTGGAAAGTCTCAGCACCGACGGCACCGCAAAATATCTTTTCCGGGGTGCTCCGGGTCGAGATATCGAGTCTGTTGTGATTCCCGATGCCGACAGGGCCACACTGTGTGTGTCGTCGCAGGCCGGCTGCCGCATGAACTGCGCGTTCTGCATGACTGGTCGCGGAGGCTTCCAGGGGCAACTGACAGCGGCACAGATCATCAACCAGGTGTTGTCCGTTCCGCAGAGCGCGAGCCTCACCAACATAGTGTTCATGGGCATGGGCGAACCTGCCGACAATGTAGCCGAGGTGATTCGTGCCATAGATATCCTTACTGCACCGTGGGGTATGGCATGGAGTCCGAGGCGCATAACAGTGAGCACGATAGGAAAAACCGACGGCCTGAAGGCCCTGCTCGAACAGACCCAGGCGCATATCGCCATCAGCGTGCACAATCCCTTCGGGGGACAGCGCGGGCAGATCATGCCAGTCGAGAAGGCATATCCTCTGGAAGAGGTAATGAATCTCCTCCGGAGCTACGACTTCCGCCACCAGCGTAGACTGTCGCTGGAGTACACCCTTTTTGCCGGCAGAAACGATTCGCCTGCGCACGCACGCGCTCTGGCGGACATTGCGCGCAGTGTCGACGCCCGGGTGAATCTTATACGTTTTCACCGCATTCCCGGCTTCGAGGGCCACGCTCCGGCACAGAAAAGCATGGAGGCGTTCCGCGATGCCTTGAATGCAGCCGGTGTGGTGGCGACAATCAGGGCATCGAGAGGAGAGGACATTATGGCTGCCTGCGGCATGCTCGCCGGAGATAAAAACAACAAACAAGCATGAGTGGAAAAATCAAGGTCGCCATTACCCAGGGCGATACAAACGGCATAGGATACCAGATTATTCTTAAAATGTTGGAGGACCAGCGCATGGCTGATCTTGCAACGATTATTGTTTACGGTTCGGCGAAGGTCGCCGGTTACTATCGTAAGCTTCTTGGGCTGCAGCCCGTGCAGTTCCAGCGCATCGACAGTGCCGCCGATGCCCGCGACGGTGTGTTCAATATCATCAACGTGGTGGGCGAGGATCTCAAGGTCGAGCCGGGAGTGCCTGCAGCCGAGGCCGGCATGGCAGCTGTCGCCGCACTTGAAGCCGCTACCGCCGACCTGCGTCAGGGACTGGTGGATGTGCTGGTTACGTGCCCCATCAACAAACACACGGTGCAGTCCGAGAACTTCAGTTTCCCAGGGCACACCGAATATCTCGAGAGTGTGCTCGCTCCCGACGGCGCCGACAACGACGGTCGCCGTGCGCTCATGATGTTGTGCGCCGGCAATCTGCGTGTCGCTCTGGCGACAACTCATGCAGCTTTGAGAGATGTGCCTGAGGCTATAACCGAGGACCTGCTGGTAGATTGTCTGATGCGCCTCAATGCGAGTCTGAAGAAGGATTTCGCCCTCGACACCCCGAGGATTGCCGTATTGGCTCTTAATCCTCATGCCGGCGAGGACGGTCTGCTCGGCGACGAGGAGCAGACAGTGATAGCTCCCGCCATAGCCCGCGTCCGCGACAAGCACCACATACTCGCCTTCGGCCCTTATGCCGCCGACGGCTTCTTCGGGGCAGGAAATTACGACAGATTCGATGCCGTGCTGGCCATGTACCACGATCAGGGTCTTGCTCCTTTCAAGGCTCTTGCCATGGATGCGGGAGTGAATTTCACCGCAGGGCTGCCTTATGTGCGCACATCGCCCGACCATGGCACCGGTTATGATATAGCCTCGAAGCCCGAGGCAAGTCCGGAATCGCTGCGGGAGGCCGTGTATATGGCAATCGATGTGTTCCGCAACCGCAACATATGAAATAATGGCCGACAACTATCTGGAAAAACGAATGGAGGATCACGCCCGAGGGCGTGATTCGCTGCATTATGTGGCAGCCAGGCCAAAGGGCTCCGTGTCAATGAGAATGCCTGCCCGAAAGGTGTTTGCCGTGGGGCACGTCGAATCAGAATACGCATCGCGTATCGTATCCTCGCTTGTCGCCTCCGGGGTGAAAGTGGCCTTTTCAGGTTCAGATTACCGTGCCGGAACACTGTTGGCGCAGAAACTGGGTGCGCGCTTTGTCGACGCAGAGCCTGCGGAGGCCATGCGGAAAGCGGCCGAAGCATGGGGCGGTCTCGATTTCATGCTTTGCTTCGGAAATCCCGGACAGGAGCTTGAGAATGCTTTTGCCGCCGTATCTCCCGATGGCGGAATCATCGCAGCCGGAGCTATGGCCGACGCTGCCGGAAAAGGCTGGAATGCCGTAGCTGCCGACAGTGCCGACCCCGCCCAGGCGGTATTGTTTCTGATGTTGCCCCAGGCAGTGGCACTACGCGGTGTGCTTGTGCGCTGACAACTACCTCTGGAGTGTGGTTGCGTCTGCGCGGTATCAGTCTTCGCAGTAGTGCCGCAGAACGCGGCGGTAGGAGTTGAAAATCTTGCTCTTGGATACAAATCCCACGTAGATGCCCTTTTCCACTACCGGCAGATTCCATGCGCCGGTGGTATCGAAAAGCTTCATCACGGAGTCCATGCTGTCGCCGATTTCAATCTGTGCCGGAGGCATGGCCATGAATGTGCTCACGCGCATCCGGCGGTATAGTTCGGGACGGAACATTATATTGCGTATGTCGTCGAGCAGCACCACACCCACAAGCTCTTTCTTTTCGTTTATCACGGGGAAGAGATTGCGCTTGCTTATGGATATCACGTCCACCATTTCCTTGAGAGTCATTTCGGGGTAGACCGGCAGAAAGTCGGTTTCTATCACGCTGTTCACTTTCAGCAGAGTCAGCACGGCCTTGTCCTTGTGGTGCGTGAGCAACTCGCCGCGTTTGGCCAGGCGCATTGTGTAGATCGAATATGGTTCGAACACCTTTATGGTGCCGTATGCTATTGTGCTCACAATAAGCAGCGGCAGGAACAGCTCGTAGCTGCCGGTGAGTTCTACGGTTAGGAAGATGGCCATAAGCGGCGCGTGCATGACCGCGCTCATCACTCCGGCCATTCCTATAAGTGCGAAGTTTTTGTTGGATATTCCGGGGTCGATCCAGGAGTTGTTGAGCATGTAGGCGAAAAGGAAGCCTGTGAGGCAGCCCACATAGAGCGATGGCGCGAAGGTGCCGCCCACACCTCCGGCTCCGTTGGTCGTGGAGGTGGCGAATGCCTTGGTGGCTATCACGAGTCCTATGAAGAGGGCGAGGAACCACACCTGATTGCCTTCGCCGTAGAAAATGGAGCCGTTCACGATGCTGGAGGTATCGCCGGCGAGGAGTCCTACAATCGCGCCGTAACCTTCGCCGTAGAGCGGCGGGAAAAGGAACACCAGCAACGACAGGATAACGCAGCCCACGGTGGTCTTGAGCCATGGATTGGAAAAGCGGCGGAAAAGATTCTCCATCATGTTCATTACTCTTGTGAAGTACAGCGACACGAAGCCGCACACAAGCCCGAGACCTATGACATAGGGAATACGCGAGATGTAGAAATCCTCGGTCTGGGCGAAGAAGAACTCGAACTCATAGCCGGTATAGGCGTATGCGAGAGTGGTGCTTGTGATGGATGCTATCAGAAGAGGCATCACCGACACGGTGGTGAGGTCGAGCATGAGCACCTCGAGGGTGAAAAGCATGCCTGCGATAGGGGCCTTGAAGATGCCGGCGATGCCGGCTGCGGCACCACAGCCGACAAGAATCATCAGAATGCGGGGGCTCATGCGGAACTGCTGGCCCAGATTGGAGCCTATGGCCGCACCTGTGCACACGATGGGTCCCTCGGCACCCACCGAACCGCCGAAGCCTATGGTGACGGAGCTGGCCAGCAGGGATGTGTACATGTTGTGCCGTTTCAGTCGGCTTTTGTTCTGCGAAATCGCATAGAGCACACGGGTTACGCCATGGCTGATGTTGTCGCGCACCACGAAGCGCACATATAGCGCCGAGAGCAGCACACCGGCGGCCGGAAGCAGGATATAGAGGTAGTTGCCGCTCTCCATGTTGATCTGTCCTGTGAGCACTGTGCTTATGAAATGGATAAGGAACTTCAGCACGATGGCGGCGCAACCGCTGAAAATGCCTACGAAGAAAGCAAGTATCAGCACAAAGTTCTTTTCCTTTATGTGGCGTTCGCGCCACATGAGAAAACGCAGGAAGGTTTCTTGAAATCGTGTTGTCATAGTTGGTTACACGCCTTTGCCTGTGAGCACTGTCACAATGGTGTGAAGCAATATTTTGATGTCGATGGCCAGTGATATGTTCTCGATGTACAGCAGGTCGTAGGCGGAGCGTTCAATCATCTGGTCCACAGTGGAGGCATAGCCGAATTTCACCATGCCCCAGGATGTGATTCCGGGACGTACCTGATGCAACAGCACATATGCCGGTTGCCGCTCGACTATCTTGGAAATGTAATAGGCGCGTTCCGGACGCGGACCAACGAGGCTCATGTCGCCGATGAGGACATTCCAGAACTGTGGCAGCTCGTCGATGCGGTATTTGCGCAGCCAGCGGCCAATAGGAGTCACGCGCGAGTCGTTTTCCGACGACAGGGATGGGCCCATGGCTTCGGCGTCGGTGCGCATGGTGCGGAATTTTATAATTTTGAAGGGCTTGCGGTTTTTGCCTATGCGCTCCTGGCGGTAGAATGCCGGACCGGGCGATGTAATTTTTACGGCGGCTGCTACCGCTGCCAGCAGTGGCGACAGCGCCAGCAGCGCCAGTGCGGACACTCCTATGTCGGCCAGACGTTTCAGATTGTCCTGCGCCGGCGAGAGGTTGGTGTTGAATATGTTTATCAGCGGCTCGGGGCGCACGCTTTTGATGCGGCGTGGCGAACCGGGGAGAATCTGTGCCGTGGGTGTTACGAGCACCGGCAGCCCTAAGCTGTATATGCTCCGGATCAGTGCTTTGTCCGGCACATGGGCTATGTCGGTGTCGAAAAGCACCACGGCACGGGCTTCATATTTCCGGCAGCAGGCAGCGAGGTCGCCATATTCGGCTGGTATGCCGAATTCTTCCGGCAGTTGTGCTTTGGGACCGGTGGTATTGAAGGCTACAATCCGCAGGCCGTTGTAGTTCGCGGTGGCCATAAGCCGTTTCAGCTGCTTTGGGTTGGAGGAGAAATCGCCGGTGATGACAGCCGGCAGCAGGCCGCTTCCCCGGTTTACTTTGCGGTTTTGCCGGGAAATATATATTATGCGCCATGCTATGGTCGGTGCCGACAACATTACAAAGAGCACGGCTATCAGTTGGTAATTGGTCATGCGCTCGGGAACGTTATCGTTCAGAAGGGCGGTGAAGAAAATACCGAGAGTGCCCACCATTGAGACCGTAAGTATGGTAAGCGTATGGTCGAGCCGTGAGGTCGGGTGGAAATCTTTCCGGTTGTAGTCGCCGGCAATGGCATATATTGCCACCATTACCAGCGGCACAATGAATTGTCCGGCAAGCACCATTGTCGACCCGAACCAGTGGCTGAAGTCGATATTGTAGTGCCACGGCAGAGAAAAAAAGCGCACGATGTTGAATACCAGCCAGCCCAGGGCGCATGTGAGGAAGTCGCCAAGAGGCAGAATCCACGGAATATACCGTGGCAGTCGCTTTGTCGGTCTGTCGGTCACGGGCGTAGAACCTTGAATATTCCGCCTGCGCCGAGGCGCATTACTGTGGATGGCCTGGCGGCAGAAGTCGCTTGTCGGCCGGTAATGCACACGTAGTCAACAGCGTCTATTATTTCTTGGGATATCTCGTCGAAACATGTCGCCGCCGGCTGTCCGCTTATGTTCGCGGAAGTGCTCACCAGCGGAGCCCCGAGCGCCTTGCACAGGGCGGCGCTGAACCGTTCGCGGGTGAGGCGCACGGCGATAGTGCCATCGGCGGCGCAAAGCCCTGGCGCTATGCCGCTGGCAGGAGAAACACCGTCGTACACGATGGTGAGCGGGCGCTCCGAAAATTCTATGAGGTCGTATGCCACTTCGGGCACTTCGTTCACAGTGCGCTCGAGCTGTCCCAGATCGCCGACAAGCACAATCATGGCTTTGGAATCGGCACGCTGTTTTATCCGGAAGATTCTTTCCACAGCTTTCCCGCACCGTGCGTCGCAGCCTATACCCCACACCGTATCGGTGGGGTAGAGTATCACTCCACCTTTGCGGAGCACTTCGGCGGCGGCACGCAGGTCGGAGCCGAAGTCGGAGCCGGTTTCTGTCATAATACCTTGTGCTTGGGTTGTGTGGCCTGGAAATCTTTGAGGTACACAGGCGTGCTGTAGGCAATGTCGATGAACTGCCTGTTCGCCCATGCCTTTTCGGCGAGCGCGAGCATGCCGGTGGCGAGCGGTTCTATTCCTTCGACATATCGTGCCGCGGAATCACCTGCGAACAAAGGCTGTGCCTTGGCAGCCCCGCTGCCGAAGAAGACCAAAGGCCGCCCGCTTGCCCTCTCCGTGGCGAAAGAATCCTCTTCGAGAATCATTGCCTGAGGTTCCACTATGGAATCAAGCGAATAGTCGTATGCGGCGGTATACACTTCCATGCGTCTGGCGTCCACCATGGGTATGAAAATGGTATCCGGGTCGTCGGCAGCAGCCTCGAACATGGCGGTTGTTGCCATCAGTTCGAGAGTGTGCACTCCTATAAGCGGTACTCCGAGCGCGTAGGCGAGCCCTTTGGCTTCGCTGAGGCCTATGCGCAGCCCTGTATAGCTGCCGGGTCCAATGCTCACGGCGACTGCCTGCAATTCCATTTCATGGGAGGCTGCATGGTCGAGGCAATGTTTCACATAGTCGCTTATAAGGGCGGCATGGTTGCGGCCGCCGAAATCTTCGCGGTGTGCCAGTATCATGCCTTCGGCACTCAGTGCCGCAGAGCACGTTTTCCCCGAGGTTTCTATATGTAGGATTACTGCCATTGCTAATGAACGGGATTTGCTGTTTCTAAGGTCTCCCTTGGAGCAAAATTACAAAATATCGCCGGAATAGCCAGCATTATTAGTAACTTTGCATCTGCTAAAACACATACTTGAATATGCTAAAGTCGATGACCGGATTCGGCAAAGCCTCCTCGGCTTCCGCGTCCAATGTAATAAAGGTAGAAGTGAAATCGCTCAATTCCAAGCAATTGGATTTGAATGTGAGAATGCCTCACGCGCTGCGGGAGCATGAGATAGGGCTTCGCACAATGGTGGCGCGGAAAGCCGAACGGGGCAAAATCGACCTTTCTGTAAGCATCGACCGCCTCGAGGGCGCCGAATGTGAAACCGCTTCCCATTTCGACAGCGCGGTGATGCGCCGGTATCTCGACCAGGTCGACAACTGCTGCGAAAAGCTGGGCATAGCACGGCCAGACAATGTGTTCGAACTGCTGCTCCGCTTTCCTGACACAGTGATTGTCGACAGCGATTCCGTTGTCGACGATAGCGATGCCGCCGCTCTTGCCGTTGCAGCGGAGGCCGCTGTCGATGCCATGATGGAACACCGCCGTCAGGAAGGCATCGCGCTTGAGTCGTTCTTTACTGAGCGTATCGAGGCTATTTCGGCACTGCTCGCTGAAATAGAACCATTTGAAGCCGAGCGTGTTCCTCGCATAAGAGCAAGGCTCGAGGAGAATATATCCAGGATTCCCGTGCTCGATTTCGACAAAGGTCGCCTGGAGCAGGAACTGATTTTCTATATCGAGAAACTCGATGTAAACGAGGAGAAGCAGCGTCTGCGCAGGCATCTGGAGTACTTCATGGAAACAATGCAGTCGCCGGTGGCCGGGCAGGGCAAGAAACTCGGATTCATAGCCCAGGAGATGGGTCGTGAGATAAACACACTGGGTTCAAAAAGCAACCACGCCGGAATGCAGGCTGTGGTAGTGAAGATGAAAGATGTTCTGGAACAAATCAAGGAACAGGTGCTCAATGTAATGTAAATCCGGTAGTGGTATGATACAACACAACGGGCTTGCCGCAAAAGCGGCAAGCCCGTTGTGTTGTTGTGGTTAATGAACGGTTATTGGGCTGGAGTGGCAGGCTGGGTCACGCATGCGGGAGTTGTCTGGCACCTTTGCCCCTGGCGTTGATGGCGGCCGGCGGCGACACGGCCGTTGCGGAAGCCGGCACCCTGGCCGCGGCGGTTATTGTTCAGGAAATGGTTTTCCAGGAACTGTATATACTGCTCGGGGGTGAGGATGGTTTTTACGCGGCTGAGGAAGTCGCGGCGGTTGTCGTTGTTCTGGCAGGTGCGGGCTTCGCGGTTCTGGCGTGTCTGCTGGCGGCATTCGTTGCGCAGATTGTTGATGGCGGTCTGCTGCTGCTCGGTGAGTTCGATGCCGGCGAATGCGGGGCATTCGCGCACATTCGCGCACGGCTGGCCGTTGCATACGGTATTGCAGTTGGCGGGAGCGCACTGCGTGTTTTTGCAGTCAGGTGTTGCGCAGTTGGTGGTGGCGGGATTCTGAGCTATGCCGGTGAGTCCGAAACCGGCGGCCACGAGAGTGGCGAGGATAAATTTTTTCATGCTGTTCTGTTAGATGGTTGTATTGGTTGCGAACCGGACATCCGGTAAATGCTTACAACTATCAGACAACGCGGACAGCCGATAGTTTAGAGGCTTTTTGCCAATATATGTTAAAGCAAGCGGTCAGAGCCGTCGGTAAATGTTTTCCAATGCCTTGGCCACACCGTGCGGAAGATGCGACTCGATGCGACGACGGGCTTCGTCGCCATGGCGACGGCGGAGTGCAGGGTCGGAAAGATAGCGGTCAATGGCGGCGGCAAGGGCCTGGCGGTCGCCGGCGTCAATCAGAATTCCGTTTGCGTTGTCTTCAATCAGCTCGGTTATTGCACCTGCGCGCGAGGCAATCGAGGGCAGTGCGTAGGCTCCGGCTTCGAGCAGGGTTATGGGCATGCCTTCCACATATGAGGGCAGAACCATTACTCCGCCTTCCTGAAGCAGTCGCCGTTTGGCTTCACTGCCTATCCAGCCGAGTTTCCGGACCATGGAGCCAAGTCCCAGACGCTCTGTCTCCGCATCGAAAAGAGCATCGTCGCCGGCTCCGCCAACGTTGAGCACAAGGCGTCCGCTGTAGCGTCCGCGGCCGGCTGAAAGCGTTTCCAGAAGGTCGAAAATCCCTTTGTCGCGGCATATTTTGCCAAGGAATATCAGTTGCAGAGGCCCGTTGCTGTTCTGTTGTGCAGGAGGTGTCTCAGGGGCCTCAACGATGTTGGGGATAACGTCGACGGTCGCGCAACCGAGGCTTGTGCTTATGCCGTCTGCCATCGCCGGCGACAGTGCGGCCACGGCATCGTAGTTTCTCAGGATTGCTCCGATTTTTTCCAGCCCCTCTTTGCGGGCATAGCCGGCGAAATAGCCGCTGTGGATGTGAAAAACAGTACGGTAGCCCAGAGCGCGTGCCCATGCAAGGATGATGCGCTTGCGCACGAACGACTTTCCGGCAGCGCTGTGGGCATGCAGTATGCGGTATCCCGACAGCCGGAAGAAAGGCAGGCGCACCAGCAGCCATGCAAGCACGAAAGCACCTGCTATGGTGCCGTGGCGCGAGTTGGTGGCGGCGAAGGCAAAGTCGGGAAAATTGCGGCGATAGGCCGACAGAACCGATGATATTCCGCCTCGGTCGCCCAGCGCCGGACCTACGGTGAGTACCTTGTATTCGGAGAACATCCTCTTATATAATATACATCGGAAGCCACCGCATATGCGGCGGCTTCCGTAGGTGGATGATATGAATGGTGGTTGTCAGTTGGCGGCCTGGGTGCTGCTGTCGCTCATGCGGGCGTTGAGGGCGGTGATGATAATGTCGGTCACATCGAGTTCGGGATTGAAGTAAACACCCGATTCACGGAACAGGATTGCATCGTAGCCCATAACGGCATTGAGGTCGCGCACGCAGTTCATCACCGAGTCATTGAGACGCTGCTGGCTGGCGGCCATGGCTGCCTGCAGCTGGGCCTGCTGTGCGCCAAGGCTGCGTTCGGCTTCTTCCTGGGCGCGCTGGAGTGCCATCACATCGTTCTGGAACGATGCATCCGAAAGGTAGATGTTGTTCTGGCGTTTGTTCTCTATGTTCTGAGCTTTTGCTTCGAGTTCGCGCTGTTTCTGTGCGCCTTGCTGTTGCAGGCGGTTCATCATGCGCTGGCCTTCTTCAGTGAGCTGCTGGGCGAGAACGTAGGCACGCATAACTGAATCGGCATCGAAATAGGCTATGCGGCAGCCTGCAGGAGCCTCTTCGACAGGGGCGGCTGCTGGTGCCGGGGTGTTAGCTTTGTCGCCGCACGAAGCGACAAGCGCTACAAGGGCGCTGGCGAGGATGCTCTTTACGGCGAGGCTTGTTCGTTTCATCTAATATATGATGGTATTAATGTGACTTTTTCGGTTTTTCAGGTTCTGCGTCGGTTCCATGTGCGCATCCTATTCCGCGGCTGCGGAAAGCGGCCGAATGGGTATGCCCGGATGGAAAACGCCCGCCGCGTACAAAAAGCACTTTCACGCCAAGAAGTAAGAAGCATATCGCAACAATTATTATGGCCAGAATTACTACTTTCATTGCCGTTTTTGAGCGTTTGACGCTGCAAATATAGAAAAAGTAAGCCATAGGTTTGGTACGGGTCGGATTTATTTTGTAATTTAGGGGTCGTGGAAGGTTTAATTTGACATTCTTTCACACGGCACAATTTTTTTTATAACCAGGCAGCCCGCCCAACGGTGCAGCCAGCACCATAACGCAGAGTCTGCCACAATAGCCCCTTCAGGCCCAGCCATGACTATCAAAGACCTCAAGCCGGCTCTGGTGTTCTCGATTTTCGACCAGATCAACCAGGTGCCACGTCCTTCCAAAAAGGAAGAAAAAATCCGCCAGTACCTGCTCGACTTCGCCGCCGAGCACAATATCGCCGTCCGCACCGACGCAGTAGGCAACGTGGCGATGACTGTGCCTGCGACTCCCGGTTGCGAAAACGCTCCCATGGTGGTGATGCAGTCGCATATGGATATGGTATGCGAAAGCAACGACAAGAACTTCGATTTCAACACCCAGCCCATCCGCACAATCATCGACGGCGAATGGCTCCGCGCCGACGGCACGACTCTCGGTGCCGACAACGGCATAGGCATGGCAGCCTCGCTGGCCGCGCTAATCGACAAGGATCTGGTGCATGGCCCTCTCGAAGCGCTCTTCACTGTCGACGAAGAGACAGGCCTCACCGGCGCCAACAACCTCGGAGAAGGAATGATCGAAGGTTCCATACTGCTGAACCTCGATTCCGAAGACGATGCCGAGATATTCGTGGGATGCGCCGGCGGTGTGGACACCACCTGCACATTCAACTACAAACGCTCCTTCGCCCCCACCGATTTCCATTTCTTCCGTCTTGAAATCAGCGGCGGCCTCGGAGGACACTCCGGAGGCGATATCCACCTCGGCCGTGCCAATGCCAACAAACTGCTGGCCAGGTTCCTCTACACTCTCAGCCTCGAGCACGAAGTGTCGCTGGCCGAAATCGACGGAGGCAACCTCCGCAATGCCATTCCCCGCGCCGCACATGCCGTGTTCGGTGTGGATACCGCACGCAAGGAATCCGTCCGCGTGGCTTTCAACAAGTTCGTAGCCGATATCGAGGTAGAGTACAAGGGCATCGAACCCACTCTCCACTTCGAACTCTCCACCGAGGAACGCCCCGAATATGCAATCGACCTCGACACCACAATGCGCCTGCTCGAAGCGCTCTACAGCGCTCCCCACGGTGTGGTTTCGATGAGCCGCGACCTCGAAGGACTTGTGGAGACATCCACCAACCTCGCGTCTGTGAAAATGCTTCCCGACAGCAAGGTGCTGGTCACCACCTCTCAGCGTTCCAGTGTGGAAAGCCGCAAATGGGATATCGCCCGCCAGGTGGAGGCTCTCTTCCGTCTTGCCGGAGCAGAAGTGACACACGGCGACGGATATCCCGGATGGGCTCCCGACATGAACAGCCGCATAATGCGTATAGCTTCCGATGCATACGAGGAACTCTACGGAGTGAAACCCGCAATCAAAGCCATCCACGCCGGTCTTGAATGCGGCCTCTTCCGTGCAAAATATCCCCATCTCGACATGGTGTCGTTCGGTCCTACGCTGCGCGACGTGCATTCGCCCAGCGAGCGCATGCACATTCCGGCTGTGGAACGTTTCTGGGGGCAGCTCACCCGTACGCTCGAAAAAGTGGCCAAAGAATGATCCGTAGGCCCGCGCCTGCCAAAGTTACCGCGGTTTCCGCCATCCTGACACTTGCAGTCGGGATGGCGGAGACATCTTGCGGCTCGGCGAAGCATGCCAACGACAGCGTACCGCTGATGTTTGGGCAGGAAGAGCCTTCGTTCTATATTGTCGACGGCGACACGCTGTTCTCGGCATTCATTCCGGCGATAAAGCTGCCGCACTGCGGGCCGCTCACCTCAGACGACTATAAAGAGATGGCCGACAGTCTTGGAGTGGAAACAGAAGCTCTGCGTGCCGTTGTGGAAATTGAAACCGGAGCCACACATGTAGGTTTCCATTCCGACGGTCAGCCGTTGATCAACTTCGACCTGTCGCAGTTCCGCCGCCTCGCCGCACGCCGCGGAATCAACCTCGGCAGATACCGCTCCGATTATCCTCAACTGTTCTCTCCCCTCAATATAAGGCGGTACGGCTCCCATCAGGCTGCCCATAGGGCAAGGTTCGACGCAGCCAGACAAATCGATTCGGTGGCAGCTGTAGAAGCCACTTTCTGGGGCATGTTCCAGATTGGAGGTTTCAACTGGAGGCTTGCCGGAGCATCCGACCTTGACGACTTTGTGCGCCGTATGTCAACATCGGAGTACGACCAGCTCCTTTTGTTCGCAAATTTTATCCGCAACACCGGCATGGTCAAGCATCTGCGCACAAAAAACTGGGCTTCTTTCGCCAAGCTCTACAACGGTCCGGGATATGCCAAGCGCGGATACCACACAAGGATGGCCGCCGCCTATCGCCGGATGAAAAGAGAAGGCTGCGACTGATTGTTTATTTGCGGCTGATTCCTGATTGCAATATGTGACAAAAGAAAAAGAGGTGCTCTCACGAGTACCTCCCTTTCCATTCATCACATTATGCTATAATTTAAAGTGCTTCTGTAGGCTACGGTCGATGAACCGCAGGTGCCTGTATATTTTCAGTATCTGTTCTCCACCACTTCCCAGTCGACGATGTCCCACAGCTGGCGAAGAGCGTCGGCACGGCGGTTCTGGTAGTCCAGATAGTAGGCGTGCTCCCAGACATCGAATGTGAGCAGCGGAGTAAGGCCTTCCGTGATGGGATTGCTGGCGTTAGGCCCCTGGGTTATGAGTAGTTTGCCTTGCTGGTCGCGGGAGAGCCATACCCATCCCGAGCCGAACAGGCCCACGCCTGCATCGACAAATGCTTCCTTGAACTTTTCGAACGAACCGAAGTCGCGGTCGATTGCCTTGCGCAGATCGCCTTGGGGTTCGCGGCGTCCTTCGGGAGAGAACGAGAAGAAGTAGAATATATGGTTCCATGCCTGGGACGCGTTGTTGAACAGCGGGCCTTTGGCATGTGCTATCACCTCTTCGAGTTCCATATCCTCGAATTCTGTGCCCTTGATCAGGCGGTTGAGGTTGTCGATATATGCTTTCTCGTGCTTTCCGTAATGGAATTCGATGGTGCGGGCGCTTATGGCAGGCTCCAGGGCATCGATTGCATAGGGTAGTTCGGGTTGGTTGTAATTCATTGTGTCGTTTTTGTTATTTGAAATTCTATTAGATAAACGTCCAGACTCATCCAAGGTTCATCCTGGGGTGGGTTTTGACAATTGTTAATGCATAAGACAATGCGTTGTTTGTATCACTCTATGGCATTGGCGAGCGCATCCCGAGCGCTGTCATGGTGCTTTTTCGCTGACTTAAGGAAGTTTAACGTCGCTGTATATTTCAAATTCACATATGTTTGTTAATTTTGGGCGCAAATGTTAAAGCTGCGGTTTCGTTTACACATAGCGTATTTTCACCGGCTCGCGTCAACATTTCAGATAAGTTAATTGTTAACAAAACATAGGTTAAAGAGAACTCTCTCCAATGAAAAAATCTACAATATGGATTCTGGCCGTGGTGATGGCGATTGCCTTCGTCGGGCTTCTCTGTATTCAGATATTCTACATGCGAAATATCGTGCAGATACGGTATGAGCAATTCGCCCAGGGCGTCCGGCAAAGCCTTGTGGCTGTGTCGATGCGTCTGGAGCAGGACGAGACACGCCATTACCTGCAGGAAGAAGTGGCGCAGGTGCAGGCTTCGTCGCTCTCGGAGCAGCTGCTGGGCGAGACAATGCCCCGCCAGGAAGGCGTGAAGTATTCCTTCACAACATCGACTGGGCTCGAAGCCGACCTGACAATAAAGGGCAACGTAAGCGAGATAACCCAGCTCAGGCGTGCCGGAGGTGGCTTGTCGGCACACTACCTGAGTGCCCAGGAAGCATACAGGAACCGGTATCTGTACCAGCGGGGACTCCTTGACGACGTGATTCTGAATATAATCACCAAGGCATCGACAAGGCCTGTCTCCGAGCGTGCCGACTCGGCAACCGTGGCCCGATATCTGCGCAGCGAACTCGACACACTGGGACTTAATGTCCCATTCGAATTCGCCGTGGCCAACTATGCCGGAACCATACTATACAAGAGTCCCGGTTTTCTTGCCATCCCGAGCGACCGCGGCAACATGTTCGTGCAGACGCTGTTCCCCAACGACAGCAACGGCCCGGCCAACTACCTAAAAGTGTATTTTCCCACCAAGCAGGACTATATATTCTCATCAATATCCTTCATGGTGCCGGCGTTCGCCTTCACATTCATTCTGTTGATAATATTCGTCTACACCATTATCGTGGCCTTCAGGCAGAAGAAACTGACCGAGATGAAGAACGATTTCATCAACAACATGACACACGAATTCAAGACGCCCATATCCTCCATAAGCCTGGCGGCACAGATGCTCAACGACCAGAGCGTGCGCAAGAGTCCCACCATGCTCCAGCAGATATCCACCGTGATAAACGATGAGACAAAACGCCTGCGTTTCCAGGTGGAGAAGGTGCTCCAGATGTCGATGTTCGACCGCGGACGCTCGTCGCTGAAAATCGAGGATGTCGATGCCAATGCCGCCATATTCAATATCGTGAACACCTTCAAACTCAAGGTCGAGAAGTACGGCGGTTCCATCGAGGCAAATCTCGATGCCATGAACGCTATCGTGGAAGTCGACGAGATGCATTTCACGAATGTGATATTCAATCTTCTGGACAACGCAGTCAAGTACCGCTCGCAGGAACGCCCCCTGCGCCTGCAGGTCAACTCGCGCGATATCGGCGAGGACAGCCTCGAAGTCACCGTGGCCGACAACGGCATAGGCATCCGCCGCGACGACCTCAAGAAGATATTCGAGAAATTCTATCGCGTGAACACCGGCAACCGCCACGACGTGAAAGGATTCGGCCTCGGACTGGCTTACGTCCGCAAGATGGTCGACGAACTCGACGGCACCATCAATGTGGAAAGCGAAATCAATGTAGGAACAAAATTTATAATCATACTCCCACTCTCTAAAAACTGAAAACTATGGAAGACCGCATGAGAATCCTCCTGTGCGAAGACGACGAGAACCTCGGCATGCTTCTGCGCGAGTACCTTCAGGCAAAAGGCTACAACGCCGACCTCTTCGTCGACGGTGAAAGCGGATACAAGGCTTTCCTTAAAGGAAAATACGACATCTGCGTCCTTGATGTCATGATGCCGAAGAAGGACGGTTTCACGCTCGCCTCGGAAATCCGCAACGTGAACTCCGAGATACCCATCGTATTCCTTACCGCCAAATCCCTTAAAGACGATATCTTCGAAGGCTTCAAAATCGGCGCCGACGACTACATCACCAAACCGTTCTCGATGGAAGAGCTCGTGTTCCGTATCGAAGCCATTCTCCGTCGCGTGAAAGGAAAACGCGGCAAGGAGATAACGATGTACAAAATCGGCAAATTCACCTTCGACACCCAGAAGCAGACTCTGATTATCGGTGACAAAATCACCAAACTCACCACCAAGGAAAGCGAGCTGCTGAGCCTCCTGTGCGCACACGTGAACGAAATTCTCGAACGCAACTATGCGCTGAAGACAATCTGGATCGACGACAACTATTTCAACGCCCGCTCAATGGACGTGTACATCACCAAACTGCGCAAGCATCTCAAGGAAGACCCCGCTATCGAAATCATCAATATCCACGGCAAAGGCTATAAGCTCATCGCCCCGGAGAACGAACGGTAACGCAGCGGCGGAAACGCCTTCAGCGACCCGGCTGCCGGACTACCGGCTGCCGGGCCGTTTATTATTGTCCTTGTCGTTGTACATGGGAATGGGCGGAGTGCCCAGCAGTGCCGCCAGGTCGTCGTGGTCGGCGCCGGCGTAGCGGCTTGCGGGAGTTAGAAGCTTCATCACCAGATAGCTCGTGAGCGACACCATGGCAAGCGGAAGAATAAAGCCGTAGCCGTTGCCTACAATCTCCGCGGCGAGGAATATGGCCATCAGCGGAGCGTGGATAATGCCGGCGAATGCACCGGCGGCGCCGTAGAGACAGAAAAGCCCCACGGGAAGTTCCACGCCGAACAGTGCCGACACGCAGCGGGCGAACACGAATCCCGCGAACGCACCGGCGAATACGGTAGGTGCGAAGTCGCCGGCGACGCCGCCGCTGCTGTTGCTGGCTATGGTGGCGAATACTTTAAGGAGCATGATGGCCGAGGCAAGCGATACAAGCAGCCATACATCGCCATCGTGGCCGGTCCAGAGGCTGCCGGCAAGAATGCCGGCGTCGTTGCCGTTCACAAGCGCGGTGATGGTGCCGTAGCCTTCGCCGTACATGCACGGGAACAGCAACAGTGCGATTCCTGCCATGGCGGAACCTGCCGCCGCGCGGAGCCATACATTGCCTATGCGGTTGAAAAACTTTCCCAGCATGGCCGCCACGCGGTTGTAATACACCGAATACAGGCCGCAGAAAACGCCCAAGGCTATAACCCATCCCGAGGTGCGCCAGTCGAAGAACGCCGATGGCATGAAGCGTATGTCGAAGCTGAAGCCTGTTAGCGCATAGCATGTGAGTGCGCCGCAGAGCGAGGCGAGAGTTAGAGCCATCACCGACATGGTGCCTATGCGCACTTTCATGACCTCGAGGGTGAACATCATGCCCGCCACCGGTGCCTTGAATATGCCGGCGATGCCAGCGCCGGCGCCGCATCCCATCATCACCCGCACTATCTCCGGAGCCATGCCCAGCTTGCGCGAAAGGTTGCTGCCCAGGGCCGCACCTACCGTGGCACATGGCCCTTCGGCTCCGGCCGAGCCGCCGAAGCCGAGAGTGAGGATGCTGGCTATGAAAGGCTGGTAGCAAAGGCCGCGACGCATGTAGAACCGGCGTTCCTGGAGGTCGCGGCGTACCTGGTCGGAGCCGTGCTCCAGCGATGCATGCACCACAAACCGCTGGTAGGCCACTGCCAGAAAGATGCCGGCGAAAGGCAACGCGCCGATATACCAGTTGATTCCGCCGTCGTCGCGCATCCATGAAAGGAACAGCGATGCCATATGGCCGATGGACACTTTTATTATCCACGAGCCGAAGCCGGCCATAATGCCTACGGCCGAAGCCAGAAGCATCAGGCCTATGCCCAGCGGCAGGCGCCCTTGTGAACTGGAGGTATCCATTTGCGGTGTTTTATAGGGCAAATGTAGCTCCTTTTGCCGGTCTGGCAAAGTTTTGGCTTCGTTTTCGAAGCTCCTCAGGCTTTGGCTGCGTTAATTGTGTCGGCAAGCCGGTTAGCCATGCTCACGGCGCCGCTAATGTGGTCGCAGATATGATCCGAGCCGATAAGTTTGTCGATGCCGGCATGCTCAAGCGACTCGCGTACATTCTGCCGCACGCCCGAAAGGACAACATGTATGCCCTCGTTGTGCGACGACTTTATAAGGATTTCGAGGTTGTGGATGGCGGTGGCATCGATAAAGGCCACTTTGCGCATTCTGATGATGCGTACCAGCGGTTTGCTTGCCATTGTGGAGCGCATTATCTCGTCGAACTTGGTGGCGACGCCGAAGAAGAACGGGCCGTCGATCTCATACACCGAAACGCCGGGAGCCACGTTGAGAACCTCATGCTTGTCGAGGTCGAGATCGGTGTCCTCTGCCACATCAAGCTGGTCGGAGTACACTTTTATCTGGGTGTTTTCCATCACGCGGCGCAGGAACAGCACTATTGCCAGCAGCAGGCCGATTTCAATTGCGATGGTGAGGTCGAAAATCACAGTGAGCAGAAAGGTGACCACCAGCACGGATGTGTCGCTGCGTGGAGAGTGGAATATCGCGCGGACAGTACGCCAGCCGCTCATGTTGTATGCAACCACCATAAGCACTGCCGACAGTGTAGCCAGAGGCACGTAGTTGATAAGAGGCATGGCGAACAGGAAAATCAGCATAAGCACCAGCGCGTGCACGATGCCGGCCACGGGTGTGCGGCCGCCGTTTGAGATGTTGGTCATGGTGCGGGCTATGGCTCCTGTCACGGGTATGCCGCCGAAGAACGGAACGGTTATGTTGGCTATTCCCTGGCCTATCAGCTCGGTGTTGCTGTTGGTTCGCGAGCCGGTGACGCCGTCGGCAACGGTTGCCGAAAGCAGGCTTTCGATGGCTCCGAGCACTGCTATGGTGAATGCCGAAGGCAGCAGCATGTTCACTGTCGCCATGTCCAGAACAAAGCCGTGTGGTGCTGGAATGTCGGTGCTCATGGTGCCGAAGCGGTCGCCGATGGTCTCTACCGAGTACCATGGGAACAGTTCGCCCAGCAGCCAGGCGAGGGCGGTGACCGCGATTATGGCTATCAGTGCGCCGGGCAGCTTTTTGGAAATGCGCGGAGTGGCGATGATGATGGCCAGCGATACAAGTGCCGTGGCTACAGTTGGCAGGGAGATGGCGCTCAGGTTGGTGAGGTACATGCCCCATTTGGGAATGAAGGATGCGGGAATCTCACGCAGGCCAAGCCCCAGAAAGTCGTTGACCTGGGTGGAAAATATGGTGAGCGCTATACCTGCGGTGAAACCCACAACGACAGGGTAGGGGATGAATTTGATAACAGTGCCAAGCCTGAAGATGCCCATAAGCACCAGAATGAGGCCTGCCATGAATGTGGCTATCGCAAGACCCTGAAGCCCGAACTGGGCGATTATGCCGTACACAATCACTATGAAAGCGCCTGTGGGGCCGCCTATCTGCACGGAATTGCCCCCGAAGAACGAAACCATGAATCCGCCTATGATGGCGGTTATGAGGCCTATGGTGGGACTGACTCCGCTGGCTATGCCGAAGGCGATGGCAAGAGGTAGTGCGACAATGCCCACCACCACGCCGGCGATGAGGTCGGATTTCAGACGGGATGCGTTGTAGTTGCGCAGGCAGCCCATGATTTTGGGCCGGAAGTCGATTAGCGAGGCAGCTTTGCGCAATGGTGCTGCCGATTGGTTGGCGGTCAGTGACATAGGATTGGGAACCTTAAAATACAATGGTGCGGGCCTGAGGCTCCGCTTGCAAACCGGCCGCAAAGTTAGCATTTTTTTACAAATCTGCCAACCGTCGCGCTGCAATGGAATATTATATCGCAGGTTTGCCGAGATTTTGCACTCGCTGTGCGAATTCCTTGTGCGGAACGGCTGATTTGTTGCGTGTGCGTTGTCTGGTGTTGTAGACGGTCTGAACCGAACAGTGCAGGAAGCGTGCTATTTTTACGCTGTCGTTGAGGCCGAGGCGCACAAGGGCATAGATGCGCAGCTCGGTGTTGAGGCTTTCGCCCTTTCGGGGTTCTATCTGCCACTCGGGCAGGAGAAGGGTGTTGAAATCAGCCACGAAGTCGGGATAGATCTGCAGGAAAATTCTGTCGAAGATGGAATAGAGTTCCTTTAGCTCGCTGTGGCTGAGCTCGGGAGTCTTGGTCAGGCTGTGCACCTCGTCGAAACGGCCTGCAATTATCAGGCGGTTCACTTTTTTCCGGAATTCGTCGAGTTTGTCGATATATCCCGAGCATATGGCGAATACATCGGCGATATAGCGTTCCTTGTCCTCTGTGGTACGGGCTATCTCCTGGGCGTTCTCTTTGGATTCTGCATACAGGAGGGAGAGGCTTCGGTTGGCGGCTTGGAGTTGTTCGCGGGCATCCTGCAGTTCGTCGACACGCTTGCTGAGGTCGTCGCGGGCGATGGCCAGCTGCCTCTCGCGGCGGCGGATTCTCACCACTTGCGACATGATAACCCCTAATGTCGCCGTGAGAAGCAGAAGAATGACAATCAGCCCTGCGAGATAGCGGTTGATCTGGCGTTGCTGCGCCTGCGATTGTTTTTGATAGGCCTCGGAAATCCTGAACTGAAGTTCAGCCAGCCTGCCTACACGGATACGGCTCTTGTAGTCGTTGGCGCAGCGTATGGCTGCGTTGATGTATGTGTTGGCATGGTCGAGGTCGCCTACATCGTACATGTGTTCGGCCAGTTCTTCCAGCGAAGCTATTTCCTTTACCGACGAGCGGGCGTCGGCAATAGCCGACAGTATGAGGTTGCGCAGCCATAGCTCCTGCTCGCCTGTGGCTTTGTACATGGCGCCGAGCAGCCAGGCCAGTTTGGCATCCTGGCGGGTATTGTATTGCGAGTTTTCCAGAAAGCGCTCCAGCTGTGGAATCTTGGCGCGGGCGCTGTCGGGGTGGTGCAGCGATCGCCAGCCTGTTATCCAGTAGTAATCGGGGTCGTCCTGGGGCATCCCTTTGCAGTACAGGCCAAGCAGGCTGTCGGTAGCCTGGGTGTACTGCATTATTTCCGATGTAGCGCCCATGTAGAGGTCGGAATGCGTCTGGATAAACAGTTTCGTTTCCGCGCATTGCAGGAACTGGCGGGGAGGTAGAGTGGCCATGTCGATATCGCTCAGGCATTGCCATGCTTCGGACAGCAGGCCTGTGGCGGAAAGCACATATGCACGCTGTATCATCATGTCGGCTTTCCAGTCGTTGCGTCCGAGTCTGTCGGCAAGGTCGATGGCGCAGCATGAGTACACAAGGGCCGAATCGGAGTCGTAGTAGGAATAATCCAGCAGGATGTTACGTATGGCCCAGAATTTTTCTTCCGGTTCTGTTATTGCCGCGGCATGCCGGGTTGCTCTTTCAAGTTGCGCGGCTTTTGCGGCTTCGTATTGCCCGGATTGTTCAAGTGCTGTGTCGAGGCTGTCAAGCAAGGCCAGGTTCGCTTGCGATATCTGCGCGGCGGCTATTGAGGCGCATATGAGCAATATCAAGGTTGTGATTGGTTTTTTCATAGTATTTCTGGCGCCGGGGCGCCGGCAGGAGGTTTGGCTGCGCAAAGGTAAGTAGAAAATTCCGAACGGTAGGCATCGGAGTGTCGTTTCCTTCAATAAATCAATGCTCAAGCGGTCGTGGGCGGTAAGGGTGGCCGTAACATGAAATCGCCCCTTGCCGGAGGTTGCGGCAAGGGGCGATGCATGTTGTCTGGTGGGGGCGGTGTTATTTGACCTGAATCTTACGGGCGGTGCCGTCGGTATAGCGGACGATGTACACGCCGCTGTCGAGGCCTTCGGGTCCGGCGAGCCGTACGCCTGCGAGAGTGTACACGCCTTCGATTTCAGCACCGGGGGTAACTATGGATTCAACACCGGCGTTGTCGCCCTTGATGCGGATTTCCAGTTTATGGCCGGGAGCTGAAACCACGAGAGTGCCGTTGGCTACGGTCTCGCCTTTGGGGGCGATGGAGAGCACGGTCTCGCCGTAGCGGCCGGTGGCGGTGGCGGTTATGCCGTCGTGGCCGCTGAAGGAGAGTTCTTCGCCTGGGCGGTAGCTGTCGAGAGCGATCTGCACGGGCTTGCCGGAGGTGAGGTCGGCTTCCTCGGTTTCTGTGCGCAGCCAGCCGTATGAGGCGTCGAGGTTGATGCAGAATGCATTGTAGCAGGGTCCCTCGGGGCCGGTGATGTTGGCAAGCGGGGAGAAGCTTGCACGATATTCATCGCTGTCGTATTTGATTTTCTTGTACAGATAGCCGTGACAGAGGGTTTCGTGGGGTTTGAGCGACTGCATGGGCGCGAAGTACTCGACTTTGTCGGAGTGGAAGCCGGTAAGCAGTACGATATAGCCTGGTACGCTGTTGTCGAGTACGGCCGGGGTGTCGAACTTGAATGGTACGGTGATGAAGTCGAGAGAGAATTCTACGGGGTTGTATTTCACCATCTGTGCCCCGGAGCATGTGGCAGTGGCCAGAGGGGAGTCCATTATCGGCATATATTCCTCGGTCAGGGGATAGATAGTCAGAGTCAGAAGGGCGTCGTCGGATACAAGGCCGCGGGCAAGCACATTGGCACCTTCCACAACCAGAGGAACGTCGGTCGGATACACAAAGTTTAGGATACCGTCTACATAGGCATCGTAGGCGGGGTTGGTCTCTCCTGGGAAGGTCTGTGAATACCAGAACTTGTCGGTGTTCTTGTCGTAGCCGGTGATGGGGGTGGACAGTTCTCCGAAATCGGCTTCGGCGCTGAGGAAGGTGATTTCGTCGGAGTTTTGTTCGAAAGGCAGCAGGCCGCCGTTCCATAGTCCGTCGGAGAGCATTATCTCAGCCTTTCCGCCGGCCTGGAAGTACTGGTAGGGGGCCTGGTATTCGCCGGGAGTGGCGCCTTCCTTGCTGCCGTTGAGGATGGGAGGGTAGAAGAGGTTGTTGCGGGTGGAGGATTCAGTAGAGTAGTCAGGGACATAGGTTACGGTGAGTTCTTCGTCGGTACTTTCTGTCCAGGCTCCGGAGGCGGGGTCGCAGTAGCTCCACGAGTATGTTGCATTGCTGTAGGGAGAGTCGTTTGTCCAGGTTATGGGTGCGAACACGGGATAGAGAGCCAGCGGCAGGTTGAGAGCGTCCCAGCCGGGAGCGGATCCGTAGCCGAAATAGAGGGTGGAGATGGGACCGGAGTAGTGTAGCTCGTCAAGAGCGGGCAGACCCACACTGGTGGCGTCGAGGTACATGGTGTTGCCGTCGATGCCTACATAGCGGAATGCCAGCTTGACCTTTTTGCCGGCATATTCGGAGAGAGAGATTGTGTAGTTGCGCCAGGCCGCGGGATGGTTGTACAGGAGGTCATCAAGCCCCATGTTGAGGTATGGAGTCACTGCATCCCACAGTTCGGTCCACTGTCCGCCCTCGGGCTGAACCATTACTTTGAGCGTGGCGGCGATGGTTGGCTCGCCGATGAACGCCATGTTGTCCCAGTCTACATTGTCGAGGCAGAACAGGAATGAGGGATCAATGAAGGCGCTGAACTTTAGTTCATAGTTAGGAGCAATCTCGATAGTAGGAGTCTCGAGCCATTCGTCCTGTTCGTTGGTGGCGAAGCTGATACCCATCATATACTGGCCTTCTGGAGCGGAGATGCCGAAGGTGGCGTTGCTTCCGCTGATTCCCCAGCTTTCCAGGTCGGTGAGTTCGGGAGAGCCTTCGCTGCGCAGAGTCCAGCCTTCGGGCAGCCAGCCTGAGGTCTGTCCGTCCCAGCCTTCGAAGCTCTCGATGAGCGAGAAGCCTTCGGGGAGAGTGGTGCTCGCATGCAGGGATGGAGCCTGGAAGCGGGGAGTGACTGCCGCTGTGCCTGTGGCCACAGGTGCCTGTTTCATGGTGCGGATGGCGCCGAGGGCTTTCTGTGCTCCGCCGGCGACAATGATGTGTGTCTCGCCACTCTTGGCGGCTCCGAGCACTTTCTCGGCTCCGGACTGTGCGGCGAGGGGAAGAGCAAGCGCGAGGCCTGCTCCGAGGAGTAAAACTTTCTTCATCTGTCTATGATTGGTTTGGGAGTATTTGAGCCGCAAATTTAATGATTTAAACCTAATGCTTGCCAAACCTTATGTACTGGAATTCGGAATAAAGATGTTTTTAGGGTTCTTTATGAATTCCTCGAAGAAAGTTATGAAGTTATGGCATTACCATCCGCCGCTTGCGCCGCCGCCGCCGGTCGAGCCGCCTCCGAAACCACCTCCGAAACCACCTCCGAAACTGCCTCCTCCGAAGCCTCCTCCGCGCCTGCCGGAGGCAAGGCCTATCGCTGTGGCTGCAAGCAGGGCGCTGTCGTCGGTTTTGCGTGGTATGGTGTAATGTTCGTCGTGGTCGTATCCGCAGGCGAAGCAATGCATCTGGCGCACACCGCGGCCTTCGCTGCGTGTGGTGGGTTCCGCAAGAATGCGCTTGGCACGCAGTCCGTAGGCACGGACGCCGCAGCGGGGACATTGCTTATAGGCCGACGAGTGGTTGAGATACGGTTCTATATCCGTTTCGCCGCATTTGGGGCAAAGCCATACGTCGTAGTCCACCGACCCGAGCTGTTCTTCGATGTCCTGTCCGGCGTTCAGGTACAGGTTGTCGGTGGCTTCGTCGAGTTTGTTCATCTTTGTTCCGCAACGCTGGCAGCGGCGCGGTGAGTTCCGCCAGTGCTGCAGCATCAGAATCAGTGGCAGCGATGCCGCCAGCGGAATGCCAAGGCCGATGAATGTGAGTGCGAGATAGAGCGGTTTAAGGCGCACGAGTGCGACATACCGTTCGTGGCGACCGCGCCCGCGGGTGTGCCACAGCATGTACAGCAGCACCAGCAACATGATGGCACCCATAAAGGCGGCGCAACGTATATATAAAGAGAACACACCGTCGGTGTCGAGCCCCGGGCGCCGGTTGTCGGCATCGGCCTGGCTGCTGAAAATTTCGGCGGCGGCGTCGGGATCGGTGAGCACGCTTTCTATGGCTGTGGCGGCGTTGAGCAGCCCGTCGTCATAGTCGCCGCGTGCGAAAGCTGGGAACATCAGTTCGCGGAGCAGTTGTCCGCAGCGCATGTCGGTGAGCACGCCTTCGAGTCCGTAGCCGGGACGTATTACCGCTTTCCTGCGGTCTTTGGCTACCAGAATCAATAGCCCGTTGTCCATGTCCTCCTTGCCAAGCCCCCATGATTCGAAGAGTCCGGTGGCGAAATCGTCGATATCATCGCCTTCGAAGTCATCGATAACCACTATCACCGGTTCGGCGGTTGTGGCGCGTCTTATGTGGCTCATGATTCGGTCGAGCCAGCGTTCGGTGGCAGTGCTGATGATTCCGTCGGGGTTGGTTACAAATCTGGCAGTGTCGGCAAGGTGCACATTAGGCACGCTCTCCAGGGTGTATGTGGCGGCCCTTAGCGTATGAAAGGATGCGACGGCAAGGATTGCTATTGCGAGAATACGGAAAAAGACTCTTGTTTTCATAATGCGAAATTACTCAAAAAAATCGGAGAGCGGCAAAACGCAGAGCCTCGTACGCAGGGCCAAGACATCGCCGGAAGGCCTGGAAAGGCATCGTCTGAGCTTAAAGCGGTCGTCGGGATGCCTTACCATTTTGTTACTCTACGGTTGTGTTAATAATAGTAATAATAACGTATTAGAGTTTTAGAATGTTTACCAAGCCCTATTACCGGATGTTGTGGGTGGTACAAATGTTAATTAATTTTGCAATCAGAATCAACCTTATCTAATCCATTAAAACAGCAATGAGAAACTTGGTAATCCCAGTGCGAAACCTGGCGGTTTTCGTTGTTCTGCTTCTTGCGGGTGTTTCCGCGGCGATTGCACAGACATCGATTTCCGGCACGGTGAAAGACCTTCAAGGCGAACCGCTGATAGGTGTATCGGTGGTTGAAAAAGGACATCAGAACGGTGCCACTACCGATATCGACGGTAATTTCGTTATAAGGGTGGCCGAGAATGCCACTCTACAGTTTTCATATGTCGGATACAAGCCGGTTGAGCTTCCGGCAGTAAACGGCATGACAGTGACAATGGACGAGGACAACAATCTCCTCTCCGAAGTTGTGGTTGTAGGTTACGGTGTTCAGAAAAAGAGCGTGGTAACAGCGGCAATCTCCAAAGTGAGCGGTTCCGATCTGGAATCCACCGCACCCCTGCGTATGGATAACGCCCTCAAAGGCCTGGCCTCGGGTGTTACTGTGACTTCCTCGTCGGGGCAGCCCGGTGCTGCCGCCCGTGTGCGCGTTCGCGGTATAGGCACAATCAACAATTCCGATCCTCTTTATATAGTGGACGGCATGCCTATCGAAGGCGGTCTCGACTATCTTAATCCCAACGATATCGCCTCCATAGAGGTGCTCAAGGATGCTGCTTCGGGTGCTGTCTACGGTGCGCGCGCGGCCAACGGTGTAATTCTGGTGACAACCCGACAGGGCTCCGACCAGAAGCCCCGCCTGAGCTATGATTTCAGCTACGGCTGGCAGTCCAAGGCGAAGAAACGCGACATGCTCAACGCAAGCCAGTATGCCATGATGATGAACGAGGGTGCCGTGAACGCCGGCATCGCTCCCACATTCGCCGACCCCGCATCCTATGGTGTGGGCACCGACTGGCAGGACGAGGTGTTCAACGACAACGCTCCGGTGATGAACCACCAGTTCAGCCTCACCGGCGGAAGCGAACGCGTGAACTACTTCATGTCGCTGGGATACTATACCCAGGAAGGTATCGTGGGCGGTAACTTCGACCGTTCCAACTATCAGCGTCTTACAATGCGCAGCAACCTGGGCATTACCGTGTTCGACTCCTCCAAGGAACGCACATGGCTCAATAAATTCACTGTCAACACCAACCTCAGCTACGCCCGCATCAAAAGCCGCGGAATAGAGGTCAACTCCACATGGGGTTCACCGCTGGGTTCGGCGCTTTCCATGAGTCCCATCCTGACTCCCTATCTCGAGAAAGGCAGTGCCGAAGAGGCTCATCAGCTCAGCTACCTTGCAGGCCAGGCCGACTATGTGCCCATGTACGGTCCCGACGGTCGTCTCGTTATGGTTCCCACCGCATTCGGCAACTATCAGGAAATGAGCAACCCGATTGCCAATCTGAGCCTCCCCGGCGAAAAAGGCCACAGCCACAAGTTCGTTGGTAACTTCATCGGCGAGCTTCAGATCTGGGACAATATCAAATACCGTATCAGCTACGGCGCCGACCTCTCTTTCTGGGGCAACGACGGCTACAATCCAAAATATTACCTCCGCAACGGCCAGGGCCAGACTTTCTCCAGTGTGTGGTCCAGCAAGAACGAAGGTCTGGTGTGGCAGCTCGAAAATGTGCTCAGCTACGACAAGACCATCGGCGAGCACTCCTTCAGCATAATCCTCGGCACATCCGCCAAGCAGAGCAGCGGCTCCTACGTGGGCGGTTCGCGAAATCATATCATCAACTATAACCGGCCCTACATCGACGCCTCCACCGGCCAGGCCGCCAACGGCGACATGACCAGCAGCGGCGCACCCTCCGTGAAGAACAAGCTCGCCTCCTACTTCGGCCGTGTGAGCTACAACTTCGCCGAGCGCTACATGCTCCAGGCCACTCTGCGCCGCGACGGCTCCAGCCGCTTCGGTTCCAACAACCACTGGGCGACTTTCCCCTCGGTATCGGTGGGCTGGAACATCATGAACGAGCCTTTCCTCCGCGGAAAAGCCAACTGGCTCAACAACGCCAAGCTGCGCGCATCGTGGGGTAAGAACGGTAACGAGAACATAGGCGATTTCCAGTACATCGCTCTTGCCTCCTCCGGCAACAACTACATCTTCGGCAAGGAAGGCCAGGTGGTAATAGGCACCAAGCCCACACAGCTCCCCAACCCCGACCTCCGCTGGGAAGAATCCAGGCAGACCGACATAGGCCTCGACCTCGGCTTCCTCAGCAACCGCTTCACTCTCTCGGTCGACTACTTTGTAAAGGATACCGACGGCATGCTCATGACTCTCTCCCTGCCACAGTATGTCGGCGAGGCCATCCCCGTGGGCAACGTGGGCAAGATGCGCAACTCCGGTGTGGAAATGGACTTCGGCTACCGCCAGAACTTCGGCGAACTCAGTATCCGTCTGGGTGCCAACGCTTCCTGGCTGAAGAACAAACTCATCAGCTACGGCAACGACCAGGGCTGGGCCAATCTGGACAGCTTCCAGGGCACAGGCACAATCACCCGCGCCGAAAACGGACTGCCTTTCCCGTACTTCTACGGCTACCGTACCGATGGCATTATCCAGAACCTTGCCGAAGCCAACGCATATAACAGCAAGTACGGAACTTCGCTGGTGCCCGGCGACGTGCGCTATGTCGACGTCGATCAGAACGGAACCATCGATGAAAACGACCGCACAAAAATCGGTAAAGGCATGCCCGACTGGACATATGGTGTGAACCTCACCGCAACATGGCGCGGATTCGACTTCTATATCTTCTTCCAGGGCGCTGCCGGCAACGATATCTTCGACGCCACACGCCGCATCGATGCACTGGCCTCCAACCTTCCCTCCTACATGCTCAACCGCTGGACCGGCGAAGGAACCTCCAACACCATGCCGCGTTTCGTGCAGGCCGACCCATACAACTGGCAGAGCTCGGATCTGATGGTCTACGACGGCAGCTACTTCCGTCTGAAGAACATCCAGCTGGGTTACACTCTTCCCGAGAAGATTACCCGCAAGGCATTCATTTCCAAATTCCGCGTCTACGTGGCTGCCGAGAACCTCAAGACCTGGACCAAGTACCACGGCTTCGACCCCGAAATCTCTTCCGGCGGCACATCTCTGGGCATCGACTACGGTGTATATCCCCAGGCCCGCGTGTGGACTGTGGGCTGCAACCTCTCCTTCTAATTCTTTAATACGACAATTCCATGAACAAGATATATAGATTCCTGGGGGCCGGCCTGGCCGCGCTGGCAATGGGTGCATGCACCGACTCGTTCCTTGAAGTAGAGTCGCCCACCCAGACTCCATCCGACGAATACTTCTCCACCAAAGAACACCTCGAAGAGTCCGTAGTGGCCGCCTACGACCCTCTGCAGTGGACCGACTGGGCCTGCGACGAATACGCGCCCTTCACCCTCATGTCCGACATTATGGCCGACGACCTCTGGGTGGGTGGCTCCAATGCCACCGACAACCAGAACTGGCACCTGATGGCCAACTATTCGGCCACTCCTCTCAAGGTAATCACAAGCCTGTGGGTGGAAGCGTTCAGCGGAATCAAGCGCTGCAACGACGTTCTCGAGAACATCGAGCGAGGCATCGACGATGCAACCGACGCCGACATCGCTTCCTGGACCGCGCAGGTGCGTGTGCTGCGTGCCTTCTACGCGAACTGGCTTTGGAAGTTCTACGGCAATGTGCCTTACTACGAACGCAATCTCACCATGCCCTACACATCGCCCCAGATTTCGGCCGACGAACTCTATGCGCATATGGTAGGTGATATCGAAGCAGCTATCGCTCTCAACGCACTGCCTTTCCGCGCTTCCGACGAAGAGGCCGGACGCGTTACCACCGCCATGGCATACATGCTCTACGCCGAGATAGTAATGTACCAGCGCGACACAGCCCGCTATGCCAAAGCTCTGCAATACATGAAAGAAATCATCAATTCGCCGGAATATGATCTTGTCGATGACTATTCGACCATATTCACCGAAGCAGGCGAATGGAGCAAGGAATCCATCTGGGAAATCAACTACATATCCCAGAACGCCATCCGCGACTGGGATACTCCCATGGCTGCCGGCGGTACTGTGCTTCCCACTCTGATCAGCCCCAACAACTGGCCCACCGGCGCCGACGGCCACAACGGCGGCTGGGGATTCGCTCCCGTGCGCCTGGAAACATATGAGCACTTCTCGCCGGACGATGCGCGCCGCGATGCCACTATCTGGAATGTAGGAGCCAGCGGTGTGGACTACAACAAGCGCTATCAGGACTTCGGTTTCTTCCTGGAGAAATATTCCGCCAAAGCCGACGGCAACGCCGGACAGAAAGCCTCGGGAGAACTAAACTACAATAACAACTGGCGTATCTACCGCTACTCCGAAACCCTGCTCAACGCCGCAGAGCTCATCGTGGCCACCGGCGGAAGCGCAACCGAGGCCAAAGGATATCTGGCGGCAGTGCGCAACCGCGCAGGCCTGCAGCAGGTTCCCGAAGCGACAATCGACAACATCATCGAGGAACGTCGCCTCGAGTTCGTGGGCGAGGGCAAGCGCTACTGGGATCTTATCCGCACCGACAAGGCCGCCACAGTACTCGTCCCTGACCAGTACGGCTACCGCACCAACACATGGTCGCCCAACAAGAAGCATCTTCCAATTCCCCAGAGTGAAATCGACAAAGCTCAGGGCACTCTCACTCAAAATCCATACTAATAAGCCCGCATCATGAACAAATATATCAAACTTGCCGCTGTCGCTCTGGGCGCGCTCGCACTGGGCGCCTGCACCGAAGACAAGATAAACGACATCGACGTGGCCGACCTTCCCACCGTGAGCCAGTATGCCGATAACTTCGTAATCACAGTCGACCAGGCCACCAATACCGCCAACTTCGAATTCAATGGCGTGGGCGTGTATCCGGTGTGGATAATCGACGGGAAATCCTATTCCTCGCAGTATTCCTTCTCCCGGTTCTACCGCAAGGCAGGCGAATACAAGGTGGAAGTGAAAGTTGGCAACGCCAACGGCATCAGCCTCGGTGCTGTGGAAAAGGTTTTCACAATCGACAAAACCCAGATGACCGGTTTCGGAGGCTTCAACTATGAATACGAGCATAACCTCTGGCGGCCTGCCACCAAGAAAGCGCCCACATTCTTCTATGCTCCCGGATGGTCGCAGATCGCCGACCCCGCCTACAGCTTCGACGGCGACGCATACACTGTAACCCTTCCGGAGGCCACAACCGACCAGTGGCAGGCACAGATGCATATCGGCACCGACATATGCCTTGCTGAAGGCAACCATTACGACGGTTCGGTGATATTCACTTCCAATGTCGATATCAAGAGCGCCACACTCAAGATTCACCCCGACGGCGACGACGACGATGCCCACAGTTTCTTCCCCGCCGAGAAAATCACTCTAACAGCCGGTGAGCCCCGCTGCTTCTGGTTCAGCGACCTGCCTGCAGCCGTGGACATGAACAATGTAGTGTTCACCCTCGATTTCGGCGGCAACCCCGCCGGTGCCGAGATCATTATCGAGAATGTCGTGCTCAAGGACCACCAGTACGACGACGGCACCGTTCTTCCCGAACTTCCCGCCGTGGGCGAGCCCGTGTGGGTGGATGCACAGAGCGCCGACAACCTCTGGCACGGCCTTAACCCTACCATAGGTTTCTATTACGCTCCCGGATGGGCCCAGATTCCCGATCCCGAACTCACTGTCGATGGCGAGTCCTATTCCATCGTGCTGCCCGCAGCCACTACCGACCAATGGCAGGCACAGATGTTCATGGCTTCCACTTTAAGCCTTCCCGACTCTGATTCCGCAGGCTATGACTTCTGCGTAAGCTTCGACTCCAACATCGATATCCCCGGCGTTACTGTGAAACTGACCGCCGGCGACAGCGACGACAATTTCTTCTTCGCCGAACGCGTGGCCGTTACAGGCGGAGTCACAAAGAAATTCTGGATAGCCGACGTGAAATCGCCATCTCCCATGCCTGACGTGAAACTCGTGCTCGACTTCGGCGGCAACGCCGACGGCACCAAGGTGACCATAAGCAATATCATTCTCCAGAAACACCACGACTAACATCTTCTGCCGGGAGCCGGAGGCATATGCTGTGCCCGGTTCCCGGCATTTTTTCATATGACATGAAAAAGTACCTTTTACCCCTGCTTGCAACAGTGGCTTGCTCGGCTGTGGCCTGTGGCGGCGACGAACCCGCACCTGCGCCCGAAGCATCGTCAGTGAAGCCTTCGGTTGAATCCATATCCTTCGAATACGGCGGCGGAAGCAGCTCTTTCACCGTCGAAACTTCCGGCGAATGGGATGCTGCGACTTCCGATGCCTGGCTGTCGCTTTCCAAAACCGGAACTGCCTCCAAAACCGGTTCTGTAACAGTTACCGCTACCGAAAATACAGCACGGACAGAACGCACCGGCAAGATAACCATTATCAGCGGCCGTGCGCGCGCCGAGGTGGCAGTGACACAGCAGCCGCGCCCCGCGCAGCCTGTCGACCCTTCAATAGAAGTGCCGGAAGGATATGAGCTTGTCTGGAACGACGAGTTCAACAGCGGCAGTGTGCCCGATCCTGCAAAGTGGCGGCACGAAGTGCAGGGCCCGGGTTGGGTCAACAATGAACTGCAGACCTATGTCAACGGAGCCTACGACGGACGCCGCGTAACCGAGATTGCCGACGGCATTCTCTCCATTACCGCTTTCAAGAGTGGCAATGCCGTATATTCCGGCCGCATCTACGGCAATGAGACCCAGGGCTGGAAATACGGTATCTTCGAAGCCCGCCTCAAGCTTCCCAAAGGAAAAGGCACATGGCCGGCTTTCTGGATGATGCCCTCCAACAACGACTTCAACACTACGCCCTGGCCTCTGTGCGGCGAAATAGATATCATGGAAGAAGTGGGCTATAACCCCAACTACACATCCTCGAGCATACACACCTCGGCATACAACCACGTGCAGGGTACACAGCGCACCGCCGAGAGGCTTACTGCCGGCGCTGAGGACGATTTCCATGTGTACCGTCTCGTATGGACTCCCGAGGCCATCAAGACATATGTCGACGGCACTCCGCTGCTCACATTCACCAACGACGGCAAGGGCGACGTGCGCACATGGCCCTTCAACCGTCCGTTCTACATAATCCTGAACCTCGCCTGGGGTGGCGACTGGGGCGGAGCCCAGGGCGTCGACGAATCGGCGCTCCCCGCAACCATGCAGGTGGACTATGTGCGTGTATTCCAAAAAATCGACTGATTATGAAACTGAGCATTCTTTTCTCCACTGTGGCGCTTGCGCTTGCCGCCTCTCCGGTGTCGCTTGGTGCCGATACTCCGGTGTACAAGGACCAGACCGCACCTCTGGAAGCAAGGGTCGACGATGCTCTCTCGCGGATGACTCTGCGTGAGAAAATCGATATTATACATGCCCAGAGCAAGTTCTGTTCGCCTGGAGTGCCGCGCCTGGGAATTCCCGAACTATGGACCACCGACGGGCCTCATGGAATACGCGCCGAGGTGCTGTGGGATGAATGGGACCAGGCCGGATGGACCAACGATTCCTGTGTGGCTTTCCCCGCCCTTACATGCCTTGCAGCCACCTGGAATCCCGACATGGCCGCACTGTATGGCCGCTCGCTTGCCGAGGAGGCACGCTACCGCGGCAAGGATGTAGTGCTTGGCCCCGGTGTGAATATGTACCGCACCCCCCTCAATGGCCGAAATTTCGAGTATATGGGCGAGGATCCTTATCTCGCCTCAGTGATGGTTGTTCCCTATGTAAAAGCCCTGCAGAACGAGGGCGTGGCTGCATGTGTGAAGCACTATGCCCTTAATAACCAGGAAATCAACCGCCACACGACAAATGTTATTGTCGACGACCGCGCTCTCTACGAAATCTATCTTCCAGCCTTCAAAGCCGCCGTCGTCGATGGCGGGGCCTGGAGCATAATGGGTTCCTACAACAGGTACCTCGATGAGCACTGCTGCCACAACAACCGCCTGCTGATGCAGATTCTCAAAGGGGAATGGGGCTTCGACGGCGCCGTTATCAGCGATTGGGGCGGTGCGCACGATACTCCCCAGGCCATCGCCAACGGTCTCGATATCGAATTCGGAACATGGACCGACGGTCTGCAGGACGGACGTTCAAAGGCTTACGACAACTATTTCCTGGCCGATCCCTACCTCGCGGCCATCGAAAGCGGCCAGGTGGGAACCGATGAACTCGACGACAAGGCGCGCCGCGTGCTGCGTCTGCTGTTCCGCACATCCATGGCAAGCGGCTACGGCCATGGAAGCCTCTGCAGCGACGAACACTATGCAGCCGCAAGGCGCATAGGCGCCGACGGCATTGTGCTGCTTGCAAACCGCGACAACACACTGCCGATGAATCTGAGCGATGGAGCCAGGGTGCTTGTGGTGGGCGAGAACGCCATAAAGATGATGACTGTAGGCGGTGGCTCGTCGTCGCTGAAAGTGCAGCGGGAGCTTACTCCCCTCGACGGCCTGCGTGAGGCCCTGAAAGGCAAGGCCACAGTGGATTACGCCCGCGGATATGTAGGCGATATAACCGGCGAATACAACGGCGTTACATCCGGACAGAATCTTGCCGACAGCCGCACTCCGGCCGAGCTTATCGAGGAGGCGGTGGGCAAAGCCCGTGGCGCCGACTATGTGGTGTTCGTCGGTGGTCTTAACAAAAGCCCCGGACAGGATTGCGAGGATGCCGACCGCAGCGGTCTGGAACTCCCATATGCCCAGGACGATGTTATCCGTGCTCTGGCGGCTGTCAATCCACGGCTCATCGTGGTCAATGTAAGCGGCAATGCCGTGGCGATGCCGTGGGTCGACTCTGTCGGCGCGGTGGTTCAGGCATGGTTCCTTGGCAGCGAGTGCGGCAACTCACTGGCCGACGTGCTCACCGGAGCGGTGAATCCCTCGGGCAAGCTGCCCTTCACTTTCCCGCGCCGCCTCTCCGATGTGGCGGCACATGCGGTAGGGCAGTATCCGGGCGTGAAACGTGCCGACTCGCCCATTCACGACGAACGCTACGACGAAGGAATCTTCACCGGCTACCGCTGGCACGACAGCCGGAACATCGAGCCGCTGTTCGCCTTCGGACACGGGCTTAGCTATACCACATTCGAGTATGGACAGCTGACTGCCGACAATTCCGAAATGAATCCCGGGAGCACCATCACACTGTCCATGCCTGTGAAAAACACCGGCAGCCGCGCCGGTGCAGAGGTGGTGCAGCTATACATAGCCGATAACGAGTCGTCGCTGCCGCGTCCACAGAAGGAACTCAAAGGTTTCTCCAAGGTGTATCTTCAGCCGGGCGAGACTGCTACCGTGACATTCACCGTAGACAAGACCGCTCTCAGTTTCTACGACCCCGCCCGCGGCTGGGTGGCAGAGGACGGCGACTTCAAAGCTCTCGTCGGCGCAGCCAGCGACGACATACGTGCAACCTTACCTTTCACATACCGAAATGAAACTGCGCAAAACAGCAACAACAATAGCTCTGAGCCTGTCTCTGGCGCTCTCGGCTGCCGATAACGCCGGCCGGGAGTTTATCGACAGCCTGCTGGCCAGGATGACCCTCGACGAGAAAATCGGACAGATGAATCTGCCCGTAGGCGCCGACATCGTTACAGGCGATATCATGAACTCCGACATCGGAGCCGACATAGCCGCCGGACGGGTAGGAGGCGTGTTCAACATGAAAGGCTGTGGCAAAATCCGCGAATACCAGCGTATCGCCGTGGAGAACAGCCGCCTTGGCATACCTCTTATTTTCGGCATGGATGTGGTGCACGGCTATGAGACCGTATTCCCCATTCCCCTGGCGCTTTCCTGCTCATGGGATATGGACGCCATCGAGGAGAGTGCCAGGATAGCGGCTTCCGAGGCTTCCGCAGCAGGCATATGCTGGACATTCAGCCCCATGGTCGACATAAGCCGCGAACCACGTTGGGGGCGTGTCGCCGAGGGTGCCGGCGAGGACCCGCGCCTTGGTGCGGAGATTGCCCGCGCCATGGTGCGCGGATACCAGGGGCGCAATATGGAGGCCGACGACGAGATAATGGCCTGTGTGAAGCATTTCGCACTGTACGGCGCTCCCGAAGGTGGCCGCGACTACAACACCGTGGACATGAGCCGGCAGAGAATGTTCAACGAATATTTCGAGCCTTACAAGGCTGCTGCTGAAGAAGGTGCTGGCAGCTTCATGACATCTTTCAATGTTGTCGACGGCATTCCCGCCAGCGGAAACCGCTGGCTGTTCACCGATGTGCTCCGCGACCTCTGGGGCTTCGACGGTTTCGTAGTCACCGACTATGCCGCAATCAACGAGATGATGGTGCACGGCCTGGGCGGACCCGACGATGTGTCGAAAATGGCCGTCGACGCCGGTGTGGACATGGACATGGCCGGTGGTTCCTATCTGGCTACATTGAAGAATCTTGTAGCCTCCGGAAAAGTCAGCGAGGAGCAGATCGACACCGCCGTTCGCCGCATTCTCGAGGCGAAATACCGTCTGGGGCTTTTCGACAATCCATATAAATATATAAATCCCGAACGCGAGGCCACCCAAATCTACACTCAGGCCAACCGTGAGGCAGCACGCCGTATCGCCGCCGAGACATTCGTTCTGCTTAAGAACAACGGCAATCTGCTACCCTTGTCGGCCGACGGTAAAATCGCTCTGATAGGCCCTCTGGCCGATGCCGCCACCCATATGCAGGGTATGTGGAGTGTAGCTGCCGTTCCTGGCCGCAACCGTAGCCTCCGCACGGCATTTGCCGAAGCCATGGCCGACAGCAGCAGGCTTTTCTATGCCAAAGGCGCCAATCTCTACGACGATGCGGAGATGGAGGCAGGTGCAAGCATGGCCAACTGCATCCGCGACCCGCGTCCGGCCGGCGAGCTTGTGGCCGAGGCACTGGCGGTGGCCGAAAAGGCCGATGTGATTGTGGCTGCACTTGGCGAAGGAGCCGAGAGCAGTGGCGAAAGCGCCTCGCGTGCGTTTCTCCAGCTTCCCGGGAACCAGATGGAGCTTCTCAAGGCTCTGGTGGCCACCGGAAAGCCCGTGGTGCTGCTGAACTTCTCCGGTCGCCCCACGGTGATGACCTATGAGGCCGAGAACGTTCCTGCCGTGATGAACGTGTGGTATGCCGGCAGCGAAGGTGCCGATGCTATTGCCGATGTGGTTTTCGGCAAGGTGTCGCCTTCGGGCAAACTCACCGCGTCGATGCCACGAAGTGTGGGGCAGATTCCGCTGTACTACAACCATCTCAATACCGGACGGCCACGTTCCGACGGCCCTGCCGTGTTCGAAAAATACCGTAGCAACTATCTCGACAGCCCGGTGACTCCTCTTTTCCCGTTCGGATACGGCCTGAGCTACACGACTTTCGCCTATGGTCCGATGAAACTGTCGTCGGCGGCAATGGCTCCCGATGGCAGCGTGGTGGTGAGTGTGCCTGTTGCCAATACCGGCAGCAGGGCGGCCGCCGAGGTGGTGCAGCTCTATGTCCGCGACCTTGTGGCATCCATGTCCCGACCGGTGAAAGAACTAAAGCATTTCGAGAGGGTGGAGCTGCAGCCGGGGGAGACGAAGACTGTATCGTTCACCATCACACCCGCCGACCTCAGCTTCTACAATTCCAATCTTGAGTTTGTGCTCGAGCCCGGAGAGTTCGACATAATGGTCGGCCCGTCGAGTGCTGAAGTGCAGACGGCAAGACTCACCGTGCGATAGCACCGGGACTCGTAATATATAGTCGGTCCCGCTCCACACCGGCAGCGCAGGCACAGGAGGTTCGCATATCAGCCAGCGCAGCAAGTGTGGAGCGGGATTGATTTTACATCTGCAATAATCACATAATCAGAAGTATATGCCGATGACGAAATTTTTTTTGAAATTTTGTTTGCACGGCTGAAGTTTTGTTAGTAATTTTGCACCTGCAAACGGCGGGATAGCTCAGTTGGTTAGAGCGTCGGATTCATAACCCGGAGGTCACGAGTTCAATTCTCGTTCCCGCCACCACTATTACTTCTGCTGCAAAGCTTAAAGCCGATTAGCATATGCTTTTCGGCTTTTTTCTTATTTCCGTTATGCCAAAGAAAGAGATACTCCACCTACAGGTCGATGCCAACGAACGGTTGCGCGCCGACCTGCATCTGCTGCGTATGCGCCGCACAGATGGCCAGCCCATGCCGCCTATGCCTGCCGGCAACTTCGTGCAAGTGCGTCCGCCGCAGAATGCCACCACTCTTAACCGCCCCATATCGGTGTGCGACTGCTATGCCGACTATCTCGAACTGCTCGTGCGCCGTGCGGGAGCCGGTACCGATGCCATGTGCGATGCTCAGAGCGGCACGATGATTACTGTTATCGGCCCCATGGGCAACACTTTCTCCACCACAGCCACGGCACCACTGCTCGTTGGCGGTGGCGTGGGAATAGCCCCGATCTTCGCACTGGCCAAGGCTTATGCCGGAAAAGGCATATGCCCTGAGGTGGTGTTCGGGGAACGTACGGCACCGGCACAACAGATTGTGACGAAGCTGGAAAAGGTGGCGCGTGTGCACATCTGCACCGACGACGGAAGTGAAGGCTTCCATGGCCTGGTTACGGATTCGCCTGCATGGAACGGCAGTTTCGACATGGTGCATACCTGCGGCCCGCTGCCCATGATGAAAGCAGTGGCGGCAAAGGCTGCCGCAGCAGGCATTTCCTGCGAGGTGTCGTTGGAAAATAGAATGGCTTGCGGCATAGGTGCTTGTCTGTGCTGCGTGGAGGATACAACCGACGGTCGCCGATGCGTTTGCACCCATGGCCCCGTGTTTAATACCAAAGAACTGACATGGTGAATCTTACTACCGACCTCGGGGCAGGGCTCGTGCTTGCCAACCCTGTTCTCACAGCTTCCGGAACCTTCGGCTACGGCAGCGAATACGCCGATTTTGTCGAACTTGACCGGCTGGGCGGAATTATCGTAAAAGGCACTACTCTCGAGCCACGCGAAGGCAATCCCGGACCGCGAATGGCGGAAACCCCAGGCGGCATGCTGAACGCCGTAGGACTGCAGAACAAGGGAGTTGACTATTTCGTGGAACATATTTATCCGCAGACATCCTCTTTCGGCACGCAGGTTATCGTGAACGTGTCGGGCGCCTCTGTGGATGCCTATGTCGAAGCCGCCAGCCGTCTTGTGCCGCTGGAAGGTATCAAGGCCATAGAACTGAATATATCCTGCCCGAACGTGAAGCAGGGCGGTATGGCCTTCGGCACCACATGCGAGGGCGCGGCGCAGGTAACTGCCGCCGTGCGTAAGGTCTGGCCCCGACATCTGATGGTCAAGCTTTCGCCAAACGTGACATCCATAGCCGACATCGCCCGTGCCGTTGAGGAACAGGGCGCCGACAGTGTGTCGCTCATCAACACTCTGCTTGGCATGGCCGTGGATGTGGAACACCGCAGGGCAGCCCTTTCCACCATAACAGGTGGACTTTCGGGTCCGGCAGTGCGGCCGGTGGCAGTGCGCATGGTGTGGCAGGTGGCAAAAGCCGTGGGCATTCCCGTTGTGGGACTCGGAGGAATCGCCTGCGTGCGCGATGCCCTGGAATTCATCATGGCAGGCGCATCGGCAGTGCAGATCGGCACGGCAAACTTTATCGACCCCGCAGTGTCGCAGAAGGTTGTGGAAGGTCTGGAAGCCTATTGCCGCGACCACGGGCTTGCATCCCTGGAACCGATCCGCGGCATTATCTGATTATTTTGTTAACTTTGCGGATTGGAAACCAAACAAAACAACATATGGCAATAACCCAGCAAATAGATGCCGACATCAAGTCGGCGATGCTCGCCAAAGACCGCCTGCGCCTCCAGGCTCTCAGAGGTATCAAAAAGGAATTTCTCGAAGCGAAGTCCGCTCCGGGAAGCAATGGCGAACTTTCCGACGCCGACGCCATGAAAATTCTCACCAAAATGGCGAAACAGCGCCGAGAGAGCGCACGTATCTACAGTGAACAGCAGCGCCCCGAACTGGCCGACACCGAACTGGCCGAACTGGGAGTGATAGAGACATATCTGCCCAAAGCACTTTCCGACGAGGAGCTGACCGCCGAGATAGAGAAAATTATCGCAGCCACAGGCGCTGCTTCAATGGCCGACATGGGCAAGGTTATGGGGGCTGCCGCCAAAGCCCTCGCCGGACGTGCCGAAGGAAAAGCCATTTCCGACAAAGTGCGTGCGATGCTCGCCAAATAATATCCACTATAATGCTAACACTGCAACAGATCAAAGCCGACCCCCATTTCGTTGTGGAGCGTCTGGCTGTAAAAGGATTCGATGGCGCGAAACCGGTGGCAAGAGTGATTGCCCTGGACGATATGCGGCGCCAGCTCCAGCTTAAGACCGACAACGCAGCCGCCGAGTTGCGCAAAATGGCCGACAGCATAGGCAAAGCCATGAAAGAAGGTCGCAAGGACGATGCCCAGAAGGCAAAGGACGAAGTGGCCGTTCTCAAAGAGGAGCAGAAAGCACTCGCCGAGGAACTTGCACGCACGGAAGAGGCAATCCGAAACGAACTTCTCAACATACCCAATATCCCCTACAGCGGTGTTCCTGAAGGAAAGACCGCTGCCGACAACGTGGAGGAAGCACACGGCGGCGCTATGCCCCAGCTTCCTGCCGACGCCATGCCCCATTGGGATCTGGCGAAGAAATACAACCTTATCGATTTCGATTTAGGTGTTAAAATCACCGGTGCCGGCTTCCCTGTCTATGTAGGCAAGGGAGCCAAGCTGCAGCGTGCATTGATTCAGTTCTTCCTCGATCAGGCATCGGAAGCGGGTTATACCGAAATCCAGCCTCCCTATGTCGTTAACGAGGCTTCGGGCTACGGCACAGGTCAGCTTCCCGACAAGGAAGGACAGATGTATTTTGTCGGCGCCGACAAGCTGTATCTCATCCCAACCGCCGAGGTGCCTGTAACCAACCTCTACCGCGATGTGATTATTCCGTCCGAGCGTCTGCCAATCATGAACTGCGCATACAGCGCATGCTTCCGACGCGAAGCCGGAAGCTATGGCAAGGATGTGCGCGGCCTCAACCGCCTTCACCAGTTCGACAAGGTCGAGATTGTACGCATCGAGAAGCCCGAGAACAGCTATGCCGCGCTTGAGGAAATGAAAGCCCATGTGCAGGGCCTTCTGGAGAAACTCGGACTTCCCTGGCATATCCTGCGTCTTTGCGGTGGCGACATGAGCTTCACCTCGGCCATAACATTCGATTTCGAGGTGTATTCGGCAGCCCAGCAGCGCTGGCTGGAAGTATCCAGTGTGTCCAATTTTGAGACATACCAGGCCAACCGCCTCAAATGCCGCTATCGTGGCGATGACAAGAAGACTCATCTGTGCCATACACTGAACGGGTCGGCACTCGCTCTGCCTCGCATCATGGCCGCCTTGCTGGAGAACAACCAGACTCCGGAAGGAATAGTGGTGCCCGAATGCCTGCGGCGCTACACCGGCTTCGACATCATAGACTGACAACAGTCACCCGGAACGACAAAAAATCGGACGGAACCACGCAGGCTCCGTCCGATTTTTTGTCGTATCCAGTTATTGGTATCCTTATTCAACGTAGAGTACAAGACCTTTTAGGTATTCGCCTTCGGGATGGTAAATGTTCACCGGATGGTCGGCAGGCTGGGTGAGCTGGTGGAGCACACGCACACGGCGGCCTGTAGAGGCGGCGGCGCTGAACACCGCCAGCCTGAACTGTTCGCGGCTCACCGCCTGGGAGCATGAGAAGGTGAACAGGATTCCGCCGGGGGCTATCTTGGCTATTGCGCGCGCATTGAGCCTCCGGTAGCCCTGAAGGGCATTGTGGAGTGCGCTGCGGTGCTTGGCGAATGCCGGGGGATCCAGCAGGATAAGGTCGTAGCTGCCGGTTTCCATATTGTCGAGGAAACGGAACGCGTCCTCGGCGCTGCTGCGATGTGCTGCGCCTTCTGGGAAGTTGAGAGCCACGTTGGCGTCGGTGAGTGTGATGGCCTTGGCCGAGGAATCCACACTGGTCACTTCTTTGGCACCGCCTGCGAGGGCATACACCGAGAATCCGCCGGTGTAGCAGAACATGTTCAGTACCTTGCGGTCGCGGCTGTAGTGTTTGAGAAGCTGTCTGTTGTCGCGCTGGTCCACGAAGAAGCCCGTTTTCTGGCCGCGTAGCCAGTCGATACGGAACGATAGTCCGTTCTCGCGCGCGGTATCACCGTTGAAGCCGCCGATTATGTAGTCGTTCTGCGGGTCGAGGTGAGCTTTGTATGGCAGGGTGGTTTCCGATTTGTAGTACACGCTTGTCACTCCGAGTTCTTTGAGCGCGATGAGTTCGGAGGCGATGATGTCGCGTGCGAAGTGCATGCCCGGTGAGTGTGCCTGGACAACGGCTGTGGAACCGTACACGTCCACCACCAGTCCCGGCAGGAAATCGCCTTCGCCATGTACCAGACGGAATGCGTCGGTCTGGGCCGATGGTAGCCCGAGAGCGCGGCGTAGGCTGTAAGCGGTGGCTATGCGGTTTCGGAAAAAGGTTTCGTCGATGTTTTCTGTGGCATCGAAAGTGAGCATGCGCACGGCAATGCTGCCTATCTGGAAGTGTCCAAGACCGATGGGGCGGCCGTCGGCGGCTTCCACAGCCACCACTTCGCCCTCGTCGATTCCTTCGCCCTGCGAGGGCATTTGGCGCAGGGCGCCAGAAAAGACCCAGGGATGAAAGCGGTCCAGTGATTCTTCTTTTCCGCGTTTGAGAGAGAGGACGGCCAGGCCGTCGGCACGGCGTTCGATTTTGTGGGTCATGGTGTTATTTCAATAGGTAGCGGTAGATGTCGTTGCCGTTGGCATAGATAAGCAGCAGCAGCAACAGGAAAAATCCGCAGGTGTTCACAATTTCAAGAAAGCGGTCAGAAGGCTTGCGTCGGGTGACCATTTCAACCAGAAGGAAGAGAGTATGGCCGCCGTCGAGCCCTGGAATCGGGATTATGTTCATGAACGCGAGTATCACCGAAAGGAAGGCGGCTATCTGCCAGAAGCTGTACCAGTTCCACTGGTTCGGGAATAAGTCGCCAAGGGTTCCGAAGCCGCCAAGGCTCTGTGCGCCCTCTTTGGTGAACACCTGTCTGAGCGACTGCACGTAGGTTACCAGGCGGTCGACTCCCAGTTCTATGCCGCGGGGTATGCTGCCGGCAAAGCTGTAGCGTATGGTGCTGCGGTCGAAGATTTCCAGAGGAGAGAGCAGTCTGATGCCTATTTTGCCGTTGTCGTTCACGGCGACCTCGCTTGTATGCAAAGTGCTGTCGGTACCTAAGATAAGCATGGGCACTGTGCTGCCCTTGACTTTATCAAGAGCCGGGAAAAACTCGGTAAGGGACGGCACAGTGTCGTTGCCTACTTTCAGGATGCGTTCACCGGGAAGGAGTCCCGCAGCGGAAGCCCCTTCGCCTGGCATTGTCTGAGCCACGTAGACGGGAATTCGCATGCTCATAGGCATAAAGTCCTTGCCTTTGGTGGTGAGCCGGCCAATCAGATTGTCGGGGATGGTGACAACGGCACTGTCGCCGCCGCGGAGCACGCCCACGCGTGTTCCAGGCTGAATCATGTCCCAGAGAGTGGAATAGTCGTGGGCATCGATGGCGCGGCCGTCGATGGAGGCCAGGATGTCGCCGCTGCGGAAGCCTGCCGACTCGAGTTCGGGTGCGAAATCCATGCCTTCGGTCATGGCCTGGAAGGGAATCACATCGTCGCCCCAATGGAAAGTTATGCCTATGTAGATGCAGATTGCGAGCACGAAGTTGAAGACTACGCCGGCCACCATCACGCACAGGCGTTTCCAGGCGGCTTTGGAGCGGAACTCCCAGGGCTGTGGCTCGGAAGCGAGGTCGGAGGCGCTTTTGGTTTCATCGATCATGCCGGCAATGTCGCAGTAGCCGCCGAGTGGAATCCAGCCAAGGCCGTAGATGGTGTCGCGCCATGTGGGTTTGCCGTCGGGGCGTGGCTGGTGTGGCTTGCCCACGCGGAATGTAGCGGCGGCTTTCGGCGTGCCGTCGGCCTTGTTCCATCCTATGAGTTCCAGGGTGCCGGCCATGGGGTTGTAGCGCAGCAGCGAGAACTTGTAGTTGAAGAAAAGATAGAAGCGGTTTACCTTCACTCCGAAGATGCGGGCGAATATGTAATGGCCGAACTCATGCACTGTCACAAGAATCAGCAGTGCGAGGATGAGTTGGAGAGCTTTGACGAGTATTTCCAATTTATTGCTGTTTGAGTGGTTATCGGGAGGTGGATGCCTCGAGGCGGGCGATATGTTCAGCGGCCAGGCGACGGCTCTGGTCGTTCACGGCCACATAGTCGGCATAGTCTGGCGATGCCACGTGTTCCGTGGTGGCAAGTGTGTGCGCAATGGTGTCGTAGATGTCGTTGAAGCCTATGCGGTCGGCAAGAAAAGCGGCTACGGCCACTTCGTTGGCCGCATTGATTGTACATGCCGCAGTACCGCCGCTTTTCATGGCGGTGTGGGCAAGACCGAAGCAGGGGAAGCGTTGTACGTCCGGTCGTTCGAAAGTGAGTGTGGCGATGTCGGAGAGCGATAGAGGCCGGCTCGTTCCCGCCAGGCGGGTGTTCTCGCCCAGGGCATAGGCAATGGGAAGTTTCATGTCGGGCACTCCAAGCTGGGCTTTGATGGCCCCGTCGGTGAACTGTACCATGGAGTGGATTATGCTCTGCGGGTGCACTATGGCTTCTATTCGGTCAGGCGCTATGCCGAAAAGGTAATGGGCCTCGATGAGTTCGAAAGCCTTGTTCATCATCGTGGCCGAATCGATAGTGATTTTGGCACCCATGCTCCAGTTCGGATGGCGTAGGGCATCGGAGGCTTTCGCACGGGAAATCAGGCTTTGTGGCCAGGTGCGGAACGGGCCGCCGCTGGCGGTTACGATGAGGCGGTCGACGGCTGCCATGTCCTCGCCGGCAAGGCATTGGGCAATGGCCGAATGCTCGGAGTCGACGGGATAGATGCGGGAAGGCGATTCTGCCAGCAGTCGGTTCACCAGATTCCCGGCCACCACAAGTGTCTCTTTGTTGGCAAGGGCAATGTCTTTGCCGGCTTTTATGGCTGCTATGGTAGGAGCAAGGCCACTGTAGCCCACAGTGGCGGTTACAACGGTGTCTACATCGTCGGCGGCAACACATTGTTCGAGAGCGGCTTCGCCTCCGGCACATTCGATGCCGAGCGGCTCCAGATGTCCGCGCAGGCGTGGCAGCAGGCTGCTGTCGGCAATTATGGCCAGGCGTGGCCGGTGCCGCGCAGCCAGTGCTGCGAGCTCGTCGACACGCTTGCCGGCGGCCAGCACCGTGGCCCGGTAGCGTTCTGGGTGGTTTCCTATTATTTCTAATGCCTGTGTGCCAATGGAGCCGGTGGCTCCCAGTACGGCTATCCTTTTGGGTGTATCCATTGCTGAGAACGATTGCGAATACAAAATTAGCAATTTTTTCGCTTTCTCAGAAGAATAAGGCACGTGGCTGAGGTGAGTGGCAGTGCTATGCACAGACAGAATACCGGAGCGGCATATGCTCCGGCAATGACAGCCCCTATGGTGGCGAGAGAGACCGCTGTGAGTCGCCAGATTTTCGGTGAGAGCCCTATGCCATAGCGTTTCCTCAGCACATATCCGGCAATAGCTGTGTCGAGGACATACATGGCGGCCATTGCGGCACCGGCGCCGGCGAAACCGCAGGTGCTGAACAGGACGAGGTTCATGCACAGATAGAAAACAGCGCTTGCCGTCTCGATTGCGAGATAGGCGCCGCCGGCGCCGCGTGCGAGTATGGCGAAAGTCATGTTCCACGACAGCGCCCTCAGTGGCATGCCAAGCATGGCCACGCATATAAACGGCACCGCGGGGACGAACGGTTCGGAATACAGTATGCGCACCACAATGCCGCAGCAGCAGATCAGGAGCGTGCTCAGCGGCAGCAGCAGCGACTGAAGCACCCATGCCTGGTGCGATATCATTGTCGAGGTGCGCCATGGCGACGCCACGGCCGACGAAATGCGTGGATAGAACTCCTGCGATGATGCCGTGAACAGGATTCCGACATAGGAGTTGGCCACTGTGTAGCCTGCCTGGAAGATACCCACGGTTTCCGTGCTGTAGCTTCGGTTGAGGAACGTCGAGAACACATAAGCCGCCACAGTGGCGACGATGGAGCCGCCGGTCATGTATAGCCCCAGCGAGAGCATTCCGCGTCCGTGGCGCCATGTTTCGGCGATGGTAGGCCGTCGGCCTGCCGGCAGCCGTACTGCCCAGCGAAGGGCAGCCGCGTAGCTTGTGCAGCCGTAGATAATTATTATGGGCACAACGGCATCGAGCCGGAAGAAATACAGAAACGGGACTGTGAGTATCACCCCGGCGACAGCGCCTGTGGCTCCCGACCTTGCCAGATCGGCAAGCCGTCCGAACGACTGCATGATTGCATGCTCCCCGGCAGTGAGCACCGAAAGCAGAACCACCGGAGCCAAGGCCGCCATGGAGGCCGTCTGGCTGAAATCGCCGAACGTCCACTGGCTGAGAAGCGGAGCCAGAACAGCGGTGGCCAGCATTCCCGCCATGCCTAAAAGCAGAGCCATGGAACGCACCAGCCTGGCGGTAGCTGCTCGGGATTCGTTGTCGGGAGTGATGGATATTTCTCTTACGGCAGTGGAGGATATTCCCAACTGCGATGTGCTCTGCATCATCGACAGTGTGCTGTTGAACAGCGATATAAGACCTATACCGGAGGTGCCTATCCAGATTGCCCCCAGTTTGGCCCTCACCACAGCGCATACGATGCTCAGGCTCTGTACCGACCCGAACACGCCTATGGCGCCGAAGATGCGGCGGGTGAGTGCGGTGTGTGTTCGCGGTGTTCTCAGCGTAGCCACTTGCGCGGATCGAGTTTTTCTTTTTCGTGACGCACTTCGAAATGGAGGCGCGAGGTGTTTTCACCGGCTTCTGTGAACAGGGTTCCAAGGCTTTCTCCGGCGCCTACGCGCTGCCCCTTGCGGACATCGAGGGTTGCAAGGCCTGCATAGACCGTAAGATATTCGCCATGGCGCAGGAGTACCACATTATGGAAGCCGTCCATGAGTATTACCATGGATACCGTGCCGGGGAACACCGACAGGACGTGTGCGCCGGATGGTGCCTCGATGTCGATGCCGTTGTTCTGAATCTCGACACGGGAATACTCCGTGTGGCTGCGACGGCCGAAATTGCTCACTATGGTGGCCTGGCCCCGGACGGGCATCGGCAGACGGCCTTCGGCGGCGGCAAAGCTTGCGGTGAGGTCGGCATCGGGTGCCGGAGGAGGAGTGGTCGGTGTCGGCGTCGGAGTGGTGTTTTGCTGGTTCTGAGCCGGAGAGGACGTCTGTTGTTGCTGCTGTTGTTGGCGCTGTTGCTCTTCGCGCAGGCGTGCTTCCTCTGCGGCTCGCCTTGCCGCTTCTTCGGCAGCGCGTCTTTCGGCCTCTTCGGCAGCGAGAACGCGGTCGAGTTCTTCGTCGAGTTGCCGCTGTTGTGCCTGCTGTCGGCTCAGCACACGGTTGAGCGCTCCCGCCTGCGACCTCAGAGAGTCTGCAAGGCGTCGGCTGTGGTCGCGGTCGGCGGCAAGCCGGCGGCCTATCCGCTGTTGCTCGGCCATGGCTATCTGCAGTCGTGAGCGCATGGAGTCGAGACGGGATGCCGAACTGCGTAGAAGCTCGCGTTCGCTTTCCAGCCGTCGGCCCTGCTGCCGGTTCCAGTCGGCAAGCTGGCCAAGGTATCTCATCCTGCGCATTGCCTGGGCGAACGATTCGGAGGCGAAAATATATGCTATCGGCGATGCCGAACGGCGCTGATTTCTAATGGCTACGAGCGAAATGCGGTACATGCTGTCCAGATGCGCCACTTTTGCGCTTATCCGCGCTACGCTGTCCTCCAGCGCGCGTGCCGCCGCTGTCGCCGAATCCACGCTCCTTCGGAGCCTGCGTTCGCGCGTGGCGGTTATGGCAATGTCGGCCTCGAGCCTTTCGATGCGGCGCAGCTGTTTTGCAGCCAGTGCTGTAGCCTGCTCTAAGTTGCGACCGGTCTGGCGGGCCTGGCGTTCAAGACGCTGCCGTTCCTGGCGCACGGTGCGCGAGTTGCGTCGTGCGTCGGCAGGCAATACCACTGTCAGAAGTGTCACGCATGCGGTCAGTACTATCGGCAGCAGCTTTCTCATCACCAATCAGAGACCACCTAAAATTTTGAGCAGGGTGGAATTGTCGACCCGCCGGTACGATGCGGGAATGCGGGGGCGTTCTATTCTCGGGTAACGGTTCCAGCGTGCATCTCCTGCATTCCAGCGCAGAGATGCCTGCAGGCGACGGTTCCGCAGGGTTGTGGACACGTCCACACAGCTTGCCATGGTGCCGGCTTCCGTGGCGGCGGGGTCGGTATATTCAAAATTGAGGCTGTATCCGCTGGCGTCGACGGTTATGCCGCTCAGCACCGGTGCGCCGTCGCATCCTGCATTGATGGGTCCTTGGGCAGTGAACGATATGTTACCGCGGCGGCTGTTGAACACCCGGGTATATGTCCCGGCAGTGGTATCGTCGGAACTGCCGGTGCTGAAATCTCCGAAATTGCCGGTTGTCACAGTGCCTTTGCCGGGCGAGAACATCTGCCCCATCAGAGCGCTTTGCAGGTCGCCGAATGTCAGGCCGGCGGCTTTCAGCAATTTTGAGGTATTCTGTGCATAGGCCAGTTTGTTGGGCTTTACAATGGCAATCACCGAATCTTTGTCGGCATAGAGTGAGCCGACCTCGAAGCCGAATACGCGGATGGATATCGAGACGGCGCTGTCGCGCACCATCACCGCCCGTGCCGACAGTGAGATTTTCGACGGCTGGCGCATTTCCAGTTTGATCGGTGCGGAAATGTCGTGCCAGGGTGCATATGAGGCTGCCAGCATGTCGAAAGTGCCGCGTGCGGCCGGCACGGAGCTGTCGGCGACAGCTTCCTGAGTTGCCGGGCCGGTTGTCTTTTTGCTGCACGACCAGCACATCGCCAGAAGAACCAGCGATACGAAGATAGTGGCCAGCGGGAGGAGTATGCCGCCGGTAGCGCGAACCTGGTGTGCAGTAGTTTTTATATTCTTATTCATAGAAATAAGCGCGGTTGGTATGTTTGCGGCGTATTCTTTCATTGTCGGGGTCCAGTTCGAGTGCTTTGCCCCAGAACTCCACGGCTTCGGCAGGGTTGCCGCTCATAAAGTATATGTCGCCGGCGTGGTCGTAGATTTCGGCGGAAATGGCGTTCTCTGATTCCTCCGCATTCTCGTCGGTTACGGATTCTTCTCCGTCTTCATTGCGTAGGCATATCGACAGGGCCTGGTCGATCAGTTCCTTGGCACGCTGGTAGTCGCGTTTTTTGAACATCACCCAGGCATAGGTGTCGAGAAAGGTTGAGTTCTCCGGCTCGGCCGCGACGGCGATGGATGCATACAGTTCGGCGCGTCCCAGTGTCCTGTCTTCCTCGGCCATGAAATATGCGGCGTTGTTGAGCGCCATATAGTTGTCGGCGTTGAATGAGATAGCCTTGTCGTAGGCCGCCAGGGCACTGTCGACGTTCTCCGCCTTGTATAGCAGGTCGCCTTTTATGAGGAAGAGATGTGAGAGAATGCGGGGCTCCTGGCCGAATTCGATATCCAGGCTGTCTATCATCCCGAGTGCCATTGATTCCTTGTTCTGCACAACCAGTGCGGTGGCTCCCATGAGTGCCGCGTAGGCGTCGGAAGGAAAGCGCCGGAGAGTCTCTTTCGATGCTTCCGCGATACGCTCGGTATCGTTGCACTTGCCAAGCGCATATAGCAGGCGATCCCACACTTCCTGGTCGGAAGGCTCGAGATCTACGCTGTAGCGGAAATGTTCGGCGGCGGCTTCGTTGTTGTCTTTCTCCAGCTGGTATTCTGCGTAGAAAGTGTGCAGCGATGCCTCTCCGGGGTTCACCTCCTGAAGCACGCCGAACATGTGCTCGATCTGGCTGTGCCGTGAGGTGTCGGCAAACAGGGTGCTCACAGTGCCGCGTAGAATATCGAACTTCATGGCATAGTCCATGGATGGGCTTTCCATGGCTTTCAGGACTTCGCTGATGAAAGTGGCGCTGTCGCCGCGGTTCAGAAAATAGTTTGCCCGTGCCAGACGCAGGGCGCCGTTTTCAGCATCAATCTGTTCGGCGAAATCGAGGTAGCGGCTGGCGGAGTCGGCCATGCCGAGTTTTTCGAATGTGGATGATATGAACAGCATAGCCTGCATGTCGGCGGGAGCCTCGCGGTGGAATCTGGCGAGTTCGCTCACCATGGCGGCGGTGTCGGCCATGAGATTGAGCACCGCGATTTTGTGTGATGCCAGGGTGGGGTTGCCAGGCTGGGTCTGCTGAAGACGTCCGATTATGTCAACAGCTCGCCGGAGTGCCTCCTGATCGCCGGAAGTGGCGCCCTTGTTCACAAGTACGGTTGCCAGATTCATTGCCGGATCGGTGCGGCTTGGCTGGAGGGAATCGAGAAGTTCCCAAGCGGAGATTACGTCGTCGTACCGGCGCAGGCGTGTGGCGATGTCGATGTAGCGTTCGGCATTTGGCTCCGACAGCGGATCGGCGAGGAAGCGGCGGCAGAGATCGGCATAGGCCGCCTCTGTGCCCGCGGAGTCTACGGTTGGAAGCAGGATATCCACCTCTGCCAATGCACCACGGATATAGGGGTCGTCGGGGTCGAGGCTCGCAGCGCGGCGCAGCATCATGTAATAGTCGTCCAGACTGTGGCTGTTGCGTGCGTTGGCGGCTTCAAGGAATATGTATTCCGCTTTTATCTGGTCGGTGCCGCGACCCGAAGGGCGCGATGCATATCCTGCGAAGAAAGCGCAGACGAAAGCCAGTAGCAGAAGTGTTGCAGAGAGTCTACTCATTAATGGAGTTTGTGTGTTTGGGAGAGTGTGCCTGAATTTCCGGAACAGGATTTGAGACGGTTCAAGACCGCAATCCTAATTCTTGCCGGTGTGTCCGAAGCCTCCGTTGCCGCGGTCGGTGTCGGAGAGCGTTTCGGCAGGTATCCATTCCACGGTTGCATATCGTGCCACCACCATTTGTGCGATGCGGTCGCCGTCGGCTACGATGAACGGTTCGGCGGATAGATTGGCAAGAATCACTCCGATTTCGCCGCGGTAGTCGCTGTCGATTGTTCCGGGGCTGTTCAGCAGGGTTATGCCGCTGCGCAGTGCCAGGCCGCTGCGCGGCCGCAGCTGCATTTCATATCCTACGGGCAATTCCACCCGCAGGCCGGTGGGTATGAGCGCCCGTCCGCCGGGATGTATTGTCACAGGGCTGTCGAGCATGGCGCGCACGTCCATTCCCGCCGCTCCGGGAGTGGCATATTCGGGAAGTCGTCCGCTGCGGTCGATAACTGGTATTTTAACTGAGTCTGTCATAAGTTTATTCGTCGGGTGGCTCCGCCTGCCTTGAGAATGAATATTCCGCGGGTATCCATGTGGAGCCGCACTTTGCCGGCGGCAATCTGTTTCTGCGTAATCAGCTGTCCGAGGATGGAGAAAACCTTCACGGTGGTGGGGCGATCCACAGTTATTGTCACCGTGCCTGTGGCAGTTACCTCAACGTTGATTTCGGGAGTATCCGAATTCCGGTGTGTGGCTGGTTCGGCAGTGCATATCACTTCCCATACCGGTGGCTGCGCGGGTGTTTGCGCAGGCAATGTTGTCGGCAAAACCATGCATGCGGCGAGAATGGCGGCGCGGATAAGGGAAATGACGGTATGTTTCATTTGGAATGTTTGGTGACTGTGATTTCACCGGAAATAGGCCGCGAGAAGCGCTTGCGCACTTCGGCGGGCGTGAAGCCCCTGCCGAAGAGGTGCATGAGTTTTGCTATCGCGGCCTCGAAAGTGATGTCGTGACCGGATACCACGCCAGTGGAGGCTATCTTGTCGCCGGTAAGGTATCGGCGCGGGTACACGCCGCCGTTGACACATTGGGTCACGTTCACTATCACTATGCCCTTTGCCACCGCCTGGGTGAGAGCGTCGAGGAACCACTTCTCGGAAGGGCCGTTGCCGGCTCCATATGTGCGCAGCACGACTCCTTTTATGCCTGGTGCGGCAAGCATGTGCTCCACCACGCAGCGGCTGAGGCCGGGGAAGAGGTCGATGGCCATCACATTGGTGTCCATCTCGGGGTAGATTTCCAGTCCTCCGCCTTTGTCGGTATGTGTGAGCGATGTACGGCGGAAATGTATTCCCAGTCCGATTTTTGCCAGTTCGGGATAGTTGTTGCTGCGGAAAGCGTTGAAGTTGTCGGCGCTCCGTTTTGTCGACCTGTTGCCTCTCCACAGATAGTTCTCGAACAGTATGGCAACCTCTCGCACGGTAGGCTTGCCGTCGGCGTCGCGGCTGGCGGCAATCTGCAGTGCGGTGATGAGATTTTCCTCACCGTCGGTGCGGACTTCCCCAATCGGCAGTTGCGAACCGGTGATTATCACCGGTTTGCGCAGGTTCTGTAGCATGAACGAGAGAGCCGAAGCCGTATAGGCCATTGTGTCGGTGCCGTGAAGCACCACGAACCCGTCGTAGTTGTCGTAGTTGTCGGCAATGCTTCTGACAATGCTCTGCCAATGTGTAATATCCATGTCCGACGAGTCTATCGGTGTCTGGAACTGGATGTTATCTATCACATAGTCGAGCTTCTTCACCTTGGGCACATTCTCCATAAGGTGCGAGAAGTCGAATGGACGCAGCGCCTTTGTCGCGGCATCCTCGATCATCCCTATGGTGCCTCCGGTGTAGACTATCAGAATCCGGGGTTTCATGGTGTGTTCTATGGCATGGTTATTTGATTTGTGCGCCGTTGGTAGCCACGGCGGCTGGAGCTGTGAGGACGATGGAGCCATCGGCATTGGTGGCGCAAAGCACCATTCCATGCGATTCCACTCCACGGAGTTTTACAGTCGGAAGATTTGCCAAGAACACTACCTGGCGGCCTACAAGTTCAGCCGGGGTATAGCTCTTGGCGATGCCTGATACTATAGTGCGTCCGCCCATACCGTCGTCGACGGTGAGTTTTAGCAGTTTGTCGCTTTTTTTGACAGCTTCGCACGCCGTTATGGTGCCTACGCGCAGGTCAATGGCTCCGAAGGCGTCGATGCTCACCGGAGCCTGCTGCGGGGCGGGTTTGAAATTTTCTATGGCGTTGGTGCGCTTGGCCTGTTCGAGCTTGTCGAGCTGGGCCTGGATGGCCTCGTCGTCGATTTTGTCGAACAGCAGTTCGGGCTGGCCTATGGTGTGCCCGGAGGCAATTATGTCGCGGCGTCCTATGTCGCTCCAGCGCATCTGCTCCAGCGACAGTATTCCACGCAGTTTCTCGCCCATGAACGGCATGAACGGGTCGAGTGCTATGGCCAGCGATGCCACTAACTGCAGGTTCACATACATCACAGTGGCCACGCGGTCGGGGTCGGTCTTCACCGTTTTCCAGGGCTCGGTTTCCTGGAGATAGCGGTTGCCGAGACGTGCTATGCCCATGGCATCGCGCAAGGCGTCGCGGAAATGGAAGTTCTCCAGTTTGTCACTCAGGCTTCGGGTAAGGCTTTCCACTTCGGCGAATGCGGCCAGATCGGCTTGCGTGAATTCGCCGGGGGCGGGAACCGTTCCACCGTAGTATTTGTGGGTGAGCACAAGGACTCGGTTCACGTAGTTGCCCAGAATGGCCACCAGCTCGCTGTTGTTGCGACTCTGGAAGTCGCGCCAGGTGAAGTCGTTGTCTTTGGTCTCCGGAGCGTTGGCCGTGAGCACATAGCGCAGCACATCCTGTTTTCCGGGGAAGTCGGCGAGATATTCGTGGAGCCACACCGCCCAGTTGCGGGATGTGGAAATCTTGTCGCCTTCGAGGTTCAGGAACTCATTGGCGGGTACGTTGTCGGGCAGCTGGAAACCGTCGCCATAGGCACTGAGCATCGCAGGGAACACAATGCAGTGGAACACGATGTTGTCTTTTCCTATGAAGTTCACGATGCGGGTCTCGGGGCTTTTCCACCACTGTTCCCAAGTGTCGGGAAAAATCTCCTTGGTGTTGGAGATGTAGCCTATAGGGGCGTCGAACCACACATAAAGCACCTTGCCTTCGGCGCCTTCCACAGGCACGGGAACACCCCACGACAGGTCGCGGCTTACGGCGCGTGGCTGCAGCCCCATGTCGAGCCAGCTTTTGCACTGGCCGTACACGTTGGGGCGCCATTCCTGGTGCTCGTCGAGAATCCAGTGGCGTAGGGTGGGTTCCCAGCGGTCCAGCGGCAGATACCAGTGGCGTGTGGGCCTCAGCTCGGGCACAGCGCCGGAAATCGCCGACTTTGGGTTTATCAGCTCGGTAGCCGCCAGCGCAGTGCCGCAGGCTTCGCACTGGTCGCCGTAGGCACGCGGATTGTGGCAATGGGGGCATTCGCCGGTAACGTAGCGGTCGGCAAGGAACTGGCCGGCCTCGGGGTCGAAAAGCTGCATGCTTTCCTTTTCGATGAACTCGCCCTTGTCGTAGAGGTGGCGGAAGAACTCGGAGGCTGTCTTGTGGTGTATATCCGATGTGGTTCGGGAATATACATCGAACGAGATACCCAGGCCCTGGAATGATTCCTTGATGAGCTTGTGGTAGCGGTCGACGATGTCCTGGGGTGTAACCCCTTCCTTGCGGGCCTTCAGAGTGATGGGAACTCCGTGCTCGTCGCTGCCGCCGATCAGAGCGACTTCGCGGCCGTTGAGACGAAGGTAACGTGCATATATGTCGGCAGGCACATACACACCGGCCAGATGGCCGATATGGACGGGCCCGTTGGTGTAGGGCAGAGCTGTTGTGATGAGGGTTCTTTTATGTTCCATCAGTTATATGTTGTTCGGGGCGTCGTTGGCCTCCGGAGTTTCAAAGGGCAAATTTAGCTAATTCCCGCCAATTAATCAACAGTGCTTTCAAAGCACTTCGAAGCGCACAGTCAGCGGGTAGTGGTCGGAACACTTCTCTGTTCCTTTGTGGATGTTGAGCGGCACCAGGTCGCCACGGTAAAGTACGTGGTCGATGCAGAAATAGAAACGGTCGGCGTTGAAGGTGATTATAGGGCCGAAACCTATCTTGGGGTATACGCTCTGGAAGCCTGCATCGGCGAAGCTGCGCACGGGGTAGCTGCCGGGAACATCGTTGAAGTCGCCGCAGACAATCACGTTGGGCCCTCCGTAGTGGCGTATGAGTCCGAGAAGTATCTGGGTCTGTCGTGCACGCTGGACGTTGGCGGCCGAAACCTTGCCCAGAAGGTCGCGGCGTATCTGGCCGAGGTCCTCCGTTTTAAGTTCTGTAAGGTCCACATAGAGGTTTTTGTCGCTCTCGCGAAGTCCCAGCGACTGCAGGTGCACGTTGAAGAGGGTGAGCAGTTTGCCTCCTGGCAGTGTTACGCGGTACATGCCCACGTCGGCGGCTCCGAACACCGTGGAGTCCATGCTGGTGTGCAGCGGCTGTATCGGGTATTTTGAGAGTGTGCATTGGGCGCGGCCGCTAAGAATGATGTGCGGGTACCGGCGCTGCAGACTGTCGTATTGCACGGGTGTGATATTCAGCCGTTCGCTCACGCTTAGGTAGCGGCTCTCGGAGAGGCACACTATGTCGGCGTCGTAGGCCAGAATCTGACTCACTATGGCGTTGTATCCCATGGGCTGCTCGGTTATAGGCCTTTGGTCGATGAGATTGGCCACATTGTAGCTCATGAGTGTGAATGTGCTGTCGCCGGGTGAGGGCTGTCTGTCGCCGAAATGTATGTTCAGAGGAAAATATGTGAGCAGCGGTCCGCCGCTTAGCACCATGCCGCAGGCGAGCACCGCGGCGCCGCGGCGGCATGTGAAGAGCTGCACAATGAGCATCAGTGCCACAATGGCGAGGACGCCGGGAAATGCCAGGTGCAACACCCCCCAGGCTCCGCCGTATTTCAGCGGCGATATGTTGCCGGCATAGCCGCACAGGATAAGGGCGGATGCAGCCAGCACGTCGGCGCAGACGGTGATGAAACGGCCTATACGGGGTCGCCTGTTCTTGGCTTTCCGGTTCTTGTCCGCATGCTTTTCGGCAGCGGAGGCTTTGGAGTTCATCCGTTTTTTTTGCATTTCAGAAGAACCAGTTGCGGTTGAAGACTCCTTTCTTTTTCCAGTATATGAGCAGCAGGAAACCGAAGATCATGCCTCCGAGATGTGCGAAGTGTGCCACGCCGTCGGCTGAACCTCCGATGCCGTATAATAGTTCGAGAACGAAATAGCCTATTATAAGCCATTTGGCTTTTATGGGTATGGGAACGAAGAAAATATACACCGGAGTGTTCGGGAAAAGGAATCCGAAAGCAAGCAACACACCGTAGATGGCACCGGAAGCGCCTACCATGGGCGTGTTCACCAGAGAGTTGAGGGTTATAGCCTCGGGAATGCCGAAGCGGATGCCGTACCAGCCTTCGTTTATTATGTAGCGGCAGGTCTCGGCATCGCCTATAAGGCTCTGTACATCATGTATCAGCCATGCGAAAACGCCCTGCTGCACCAGCGCGGCGCAGATGCCGCAGGTGAAGTAGTAGAACAGGAAACGTGCCGACCCCATGACCTGTTCGATGGTGCGCCCGAAGATAAAAAGGGCGAACATGTTGAAAAACAGGTGGCCGAAGCTGCCATGGAGGAACATGTAGGTGATAAGCTGGTATGGCTCGAAGCCCGGAGAGGTGAAGTAGTATAGGGCAAGATGGCGTGTGAGTGTGTAGTCGGCAGCAGGCAAAAGTGCCATCACAAGCCATATGAGTGTGTTGATTATCACCAGATTCAGTACTACCGGTGGTATGTTGCGAAAGATTGACGGTGTTTGCTGATACATTTGCGGCTGTTGTTATGCGTCTGATAGAAGCAGCAAAATTACAAAAAATTGCACTATGTCAAAAAACGGCGTTTCCACGTGCTGGGAAACGCCGTTTTCGCTGCTGTTATATCTGGCGTGAGTCAGATCAGGTGGATTTCGGCGCGACGGTCCTGCATGTCGTTGCCGTAGTTGTCCGTAGGGCCCTCGCCATGGTATGTCACTTTGGAGGCGTCCACGCCGTGGGCAACAAGGTAGTCGGCGATAGCGCGGGCGCGGCGCTGGCTGAGTCGTTGGTTGTAGGCTGTGTTGCCGTTGCTGTCGGTATATGCTGCCACATCCACTTTGCGACCGTTTCTTGCCGCCTGCTTTGCTATTGCCGACAGTTCGGGAGTCTCGGGGATGTCCGATGAATCGTAGGCGAAGAGATACACCAGAGTCGTGCCGGCTCCTGTCGCCTCCGTGGCTGTCTGCCGTTGTGTTTCCGCCATGGCGTACTCTGTTTTATGTGCCTTGTTCCTGGCCAGTGTATTTTCGGCGACAGGAGCGCTTTGCATTCTGTAATCTCCAGTTGGGGCGAAATCGGGTTCGAAAGGCGATACAAAAGGATTCGGAATCGGAGTATCGCTTGCTCCGATGGCATCGCCGGCTCCATCCTGGTTGAAGAATTCTGCTGTCGGAGCAACCTTGGGTCCGGCCTGGGCAATGGCGGCCGGAGCGTTGTTTCCGCCGTCGGCCCATACGTAGCATCCGACACCAAATGCAAGGCCGAGTATTATGGCGGCGCTATACTGTATATATCTCGGAGTCTCGTCCACATCGGCAGTTGTTGCCGGTACGGGGTCGTCGGACTCGTCGTGAGCCTTCAGCTGTTGTGACTCTTTATGTGCTGTCAGACGCCCGGATTCGGGATGGGCCGACAGTTTCTGCTGTTTGCTGATGCTGTCGTTGTTATCGGCCATAGTTGTATGAATTTTGGTAAGTTGAACACGTTGTTTTATAAAAATAGAACACCGGTCGTATGCCGATGTTCTATTTTGTGCTGTTAAAAAATGTGCCTATGTCATGCTCCGGGAAGTTTGGCGCGTACGCCGGAGATAAAGGCTGAAAGATGTCGGTCGGTATCGGCTACATACAGTCGCAGGCGACGGCAGTACCTCTCGAGGTTGTCGATGGGTCTGCGTGCGATGCCCGAGGTGGCGGCCGCCTTAGCCACTGCAGGGGGCACCGAGCACAGCAGGCGTCGGTCGAATGGTTTAGGCAGAATATACTCGGGCCCGAATACCAGATGTTCGTCGGGATAGAGCGCTGCGACAGCGTGTGTTACCGGTTCGCGGGCGACGGCCGCTATTGCGTGGGCTGCGGCAAGCTTCATGTCCATATTCACATCCGGGGCGCGGCAGTCGAGCGCACCACGGAAGATATACGGGAAGCCCAGTACGTTGTTGATCTGGTTGGGATAGTCGGAGCGGCCCGTGGCGTAGATGATATCGGGGGCGCTTGCCAAGGCTTTCTCGCGCGATATTTCAGGATTGGGGTTGGCGAGCGCGAAGACAATGGGCCGCGGAGCCATGGTGCGCACCATTTCCGGGGTGAGGACATCGGCTACCGACAGGCCTATGAATACATCGGCGTCCACCATTGCCTGGGCGAGAGTGGTGATGTCGGTACGGCTGGTGGCAAACTCCTGTTTCTGTGGGCTCAGATTTGAGCGATGAGGCCCGATTACACCTTTGCTGTCGGCCATCACTGTGTTTTCCGGACTCACGCCCAAGGCGAAAAGCAGCCGTGTGCATGCCATGGCGGCGGCGCCCGCGCCATTTACCACCACTTTCGCCTGCGATATCTGTTTGTTCTGTATCTCCAATGCGTTAAGCATTGCCGCACCGACCACAACGGCGGTGCCGTGCTGGTCGTCGTGCATCACGGGAATATCGCATAGCCTTTTCAGCTCGTCTTCTATGTGGAAGCATTCGGGAGCCTTTATGTCTTCGAGATTTATGCCGCCGTAGCTTAAGGATATGGCGCGCACCGTTTCCACGAATTTTTCGGGATCGGTCTGGTCCACTTCCACATCCGTGGCATCGAGTCCGGCGAAAATCTTGAAAAGCATGGCCTTCCCTTCCATTACGGGCTTGGCCGCGGCAGCGCCTATGTTGCCCAGCCCGAGTACGGCTGTGCCATTACTTATTACTGCTACGGTGTTTCCGCGATTGGTATACAGGTATGAGTCGTCCGGCTTTTCTGCTATCTCAAGGCATGGGAATGCCACACCGGGAGAATATGCCAGCGCAAGGTCGTCGGGGGTGGAGAACGGTTTGGTGGGTACAGTCTCTGTTTTCCCCGGACGTGGATAGCGGTGATAGGCGAGTGCCCTCTCTTTGTCGGAATGTATTTTTGAGTTCATCGTAAGGGTCTTTTACATAAAACACCTGCCGATGTCTCTTGGTTTTAAATGCTGAGTCCGGAGAATCCCATGAAGGCCATCGCGAGTATGCCGGCTGTTATCAGGGCAATCGGCACACCTTTCATCGGTGCGGGCACGTCGCTAAGTTCGAGCTGCATGCGTATGGCGGCGAAGAGAGTCAGTGCCAGTCCGAAACCGGCAGCGGTGGAGAGGGCATAAACCAGCGAGTGCACAAGTCCGAAGTCGCGCTGCGCAGCCAGAATGGCCACGCCGAGCACGGCGCAGTTGGTGGTAATCAGTGGCAGATACACTCCGAGAGCCGCATATAGTCCTGGCGAAGTCTTTTTAATCACAATCTCGAGCATCTGGACGAGAATAGCGATTACCAGTATGAAAACTATGGTCTGCACATATCCCAGGTCGAGAGGTATCAGAATACTGTGCTGCAGCACCCATGTGATTGCCGTGGCAACCACCATCACAAAAGCCACGGCCATTGTCATGCCGTATGAGGCGCCGAGATTTTTGGAAACGCCCACAAAGGGGCATATGCCGAGGAACTGGGAGAACACGATATTGTTCACCAGTATGGCTGTAAGAACAATCGACAAGTATTCAAGCATGTTTTCCGGCAGTGAGGTGATTGAACAGAGCGATCATGAATCCCAGGGCAATGAAGGCGCCGGGAGCGAGCACCATCAGCAGGGCGCCGTAGTCGGCGCCGTATAGCTGGTAGCCGAATATGCTTCCTTTTCCCAGAAGCTCCCGCACACTGCCCAGCAGAGTGAGAGCACCGGCGAATCCGATTCCCACGCCGAGGCCGTCGGCCAGAGAAAGCACCACATTGTTGCGCGCGGCGAACGACTCGGCGCGGCCCAGCAGGATGCAGTTTACCACGATGAGAGGGATGAAGATGCCCAGAGATGAATACAGCGAGGGTACAAAAGCCTGCATGAGCATCTGCAGGATGGTTACGAACGAGGCTATCACAACGATGAACGCCGGAATGCGCACTTCGCCGGGGATAGCCCTGCGGAGTGCCGAGATGGCGCCGTTGGAGCATACAAGCACGAAAAGTGTGGCAATCCCCATGGATAGACCGGTGATGGCCGTGGATGTGGTGCCCAGAGTGGGGCACATGCCCAGAATGAGCACGAATGTAGGGTTGCGACGTATTATTCCGTCGAAAATAACCCGCGATGCTTTCATCGTTCGTCGCCGATAGCTGTTCTGGCTTTATTGATGGCTTCCATGAATGCCCGCGATGTTATGGTCGCGCCTGTGATTGCGTCGATTTCGCCGCCGTCGGCCTTGACAGCAAGCGGAGCATTGCTGCCAACCACCATGCCATGTCCGGCATCGGGCATGAACCAGGTGTCCATCTGCGCTCCCAGACCGGGAGTCTCCTGATGTTGCAATACGCGGTATCCCGTGAGGGTGCCGGCATTGTCGAAGCCTGCAAGTATTGTTATGCGTCCTGAGAATCCGTTGTCGGAGAATGTTTCCACGGCGGTCCCGGCCGGGGTGTCTCCGAGAGTCAGGTTATAGACGGTGAGTCCGTCGGCACCGGTAGTGGTGTTGTGACTGTCGAACTCGGGCGACACTGCGCGGAGGGCTTCCATGCGTGCGGTGTCGGCACCTTCGGAGATTTTGCTTTTTGTGCAGGAGTTCACTGCTGCCAGCGCGGCGGCGGCGACAATTGCTATTCCTGCGAGGGAAAGAACCATGTTGGGCAGAGTCGATTTCATTGTGGTGTTGCTTGATGTATGCTGAAACGTTCGGGCTTGAAGTATCGGTTTATGAGAGGCGTGGCGCCATTCATGAGCAGGATGGCGAACGACATTCCTTCGGGGTATGCTCCCCACCGGCGTATGCAGGCTGTTATGGCACCTATGGCAAGGCCGTAGACGAGCATACCCATGCGGGTCATCGGAGATGTGCTGTAGTCGGTGGCCATGAATATGGCACCGAGCAGAAGGCCACCGCTGAGAATATCCACTTCCGCAGGATAGCCCGCCAGGAAATCCACTATGATAAGTCCTGCTATTACCGCAAAGGGTATGTCGGCTCTGATTACTTTGGTTACAAGCAGGTAGGCGAAACCGAGCAGCAGGGCCACCGCGCTGACTTCGCCCATGGAACCGGGCATATTTCCCAGGGCAAGGTCGGATTGTGCGAATGCGTGCGGGTCGGCGCCGGCTGTCTTCACCAGGGTGAGGATGGTGGCTCCGGTGGCTCCGTCGGCGCCGGCCTCGCCGGGAAGAGGCCATGTGGCCATGGCTGCCGGGAAAGAAATCAGCAGGAACACACGCCCCGTAAGCGCCGGATTGAATATGTTGCAGCCAAGTCCGCCGAAAGCCATCTTGGCAACGCCTATGGCCATTACCGAGCCGGCAACTGCCATCCACCATGGCAGCGAGGAGGGCAGATTGAGTGCCAGCAGAACGCCCGTGACTACAGCCGAGAGGTCGCCGATGCTGTTCGGTCGCTTGAGCATCCAGCGGTTGACTGAGTATTCGATAGCCACACATGCCGCCACCGATACCAGAAGGACCTTGAGAGCCGGCAGGCGGAAGAAGTACAGCGCGCACACTACGGCAGGGATAAGGGCCACCAGCACATGGGCCATGGTGGAACGGACGGTCCTTCGGGTGTGTATGTGTGGCGGAGGCGAAAGGGTGAGTTTCATAGGCGCGTTTTTTTGCTTCGTTGCTTGGCGAGCCGGATATAGTCCAGCAGAGGGCGGCACGACGGGCAGGAATAGCTGCACGAGCCGCACTCTATGCAGTCGGCCACATAGTTTGCGGCGGCATCGTCCCAGCGGCGCAGACGCCCGTAGGAGGCCAGCAGGTAAGGTTCCAGCCCCATGGGGCAGGCTTCCAGGCAGGCACCGCAGCGCATGCATGGCTGCACGGGACCGCGGGCTTTGCCTTCGAGTAGGGTCAGCCCTGAGGTGCCTTTGGTTACGGGCGCGTCGAGCCGCACGGCGGCATGTCCCATCATGGGGCCGCCCACGATAACCTTGGCATGTTCCGGCAGGCTGAAAGGAAATTCGCTCAGTGGCGTGCCTATGGCCGCGATGTAGTTGCGGCGTTGTCCTGCGGGGATGTCGCCGGAAACTGTTACTATACGTTCGATAAGGGGTATGCCGTCGGCCACTGCCTGCCACACGGCGAAAGCGGTGGCAACGTTGTGCACAATAGCTCCCACGGAGGCCGGAAGTGCTCCGGAAGGAATCCTGCGGCCAGTCACGGCCTCGACGAGCTGTTTCTCGCCTCCCTGTGGATAGCACGTGCGCAGCACCTCGAGGGTGATGGCATGGCGGTTGTCGATGGCCGCTGATATGGCTGCCGCGGCTGCTGGTTTATTGTCTTCGATGGCTATTACAGCCCGTGGAATGGACGCGCTTTTCATCATCAGTTCCGTGCCTTCGACTACCTGTTCGGCGAAGGTTTGCATGAGGGCGTCGTCGCACATCAGATATGGCTCGCATTCGCAGCCGTTGATAATGAGCACTTCCGGAGCCTTGCTCACTGTGAGTTTCACATGAGAGGGGAAGGTGGCTCCTCCAAGTCCCACGATTCCGGCGCCGGATATCCGGCGCCGGATATCGCCGGCATCGACGCTTTCGCTGAGGTCGCGGTCGGGGCGGCGCAGGCGAAGTGTGCTCCAATATTGCTCACGCCCCATGGTATCGGCGGTGTGGTCGTCTTCCGATGCCTTTATAACCATTGCACGCGCGGGCTTTCCGTTGAAATGAGGAATATCGCCGATGGATACCACAGTTCCACTTATGGGTGCATGCAGTCCTGCGGATATGAAGGAGGCATTGTGGGCAATCTCCTGTCCGCGTTCCACGTGTTCCCCGACGCCCACGCACGGAACCGCAGGGGCGCCTATGTGCTGGGAAAGCATTATGGTGGCTGTGATAGGCAGAGGCAGGAGTGTCGGGTCGGCCGACGATTCCTTGTGAGGGGCGGGATGTATGCCGCCGATGCTGAAACTATGCTTGCTTGTCTGTGGCATGGAGGCTGTAGTTTGTAAGAATGGCTCCTGTGGGACACACCCCGACGCATTTGCTGCAACCTTGGCAATTATCCGGGTCGATATAGGACAGATTGTCGCTTACCGATATGGCGCCGAATGCACATTCCTTAAGGCACTTGCCGCAGCCAATGCACGCTCCGGCACAGATTTTGCGCGCGATGGCGCCACGGTCGCGGCTGGCGCATGCCACCCACACCATGCCGCAGTCGGCTTCGGGACGCAGTTCCAGAAGGTTGCGCGGGCATTCTGTCGTGCATTTGCCGCAGCCTGTGCATATGCTGTGATCGATTACCGGCAACCCATATTCTCCGATGGCTATGGCGCCGAACGGGCACACACTCACACAGTCGCCGCACCCGAGGCAGCCATAGCTGCATCCGCTGGTTCCCACACCTGTGGCATCGAGAACCGCGCAGTTGCCGGCGCCTTCGTAGTTGTAGAGCTGCGTGCGGTTGTTGCAGTTGCCGTTGCAGCGCAACACGGCTACCGAGCGGCTTTCCGCAGATGATTCGCAGCCAAGAATTGCGGCTATTTTGTCCAGAGTCCCTTCCGGAGAGCCAGGGCAATGCAGGCCCTCGAGGTTGCCTTGTTCGACGCATTTGCAGGCAAAGGCATGGCAGCCGCTGAGGCCGCATCCGCCGCAGTTGGCACCGGCGAGGTGGCTCTCTATTTGGGCCACCCGCGAATCTTCCGGTACGTGGAATTTTTTTGATGTGTAGTAGAGCATCACAGATCCGGCGATTGCCAGAGAGCCGAGTACAGCCACGGAGACAAGAATGGGAATCATTGCCGGCCGGCCTCCTGCTCCGGTTCCAGAGTCCATATGTCGGCACGGCGGTTGGCGAAATGGACGGCACATAGGGCGGCTGCCGATGCCAGACAGCCTCCCAGGACAGCCAGCGAATGGTCGATGCCCACAATGGAGAGGACTACTGTTGCAGCTACAAATGCTACCAGCGGGAACGTCATAAGCAGTGTGGCCGCGTTTTGCGGGCCGGCGTTTGCCGCCACAGTTACTTCCTGATTCATTTGAGGAATCGCGCAGGCATCACGTACCGGCACCTGCACAAGCTGCCGGCTACGGCTGTTGCAGCTTCCGCTGAGTGTGCATCCGCCGCAATCGGATTCATCCGGATTGATTTCGACATATACTGTGTCGCCGGAGATTTTCACCACTCTCCCGCGATGTAGAACTTTGGCATGATTGGCTTGAGACATCTTTTTTGAGTTTCGCGGCAAAATTAAGGAAATATTTCTGTAATTAACCGGTGTGTGTGAAAAAAATTACAGAAAAAATCAAGGGGCGGAACCCATGCGGCTCCGCCCCTTGATTCAGGGTATGTTGTCATATCAGTAGTTCCACTGGCAGGCAATCTGGTTGAGGTTGGGGCAGGCTACGGTTCGCATGTCGGTAATCATGTTGTAGCGGCAGTTGATGTAGGTCAAAGCCTGGTCGAAGGACACGTCGAGCATGGTAAGCTCGTTGTTGTTGCACAGCAGACGCTGGAGGAAAGTCTGGTTGGTGAGGGATAGCTGGGTGAGGTCGTTGTAAGAGCAGTCGACGAACACAAGGTTGGGGCAGTTGCTCACTTCAAAGTTGGTGAGGTTATTGTAGGAGCATACGATGTCCATCAGTGCATTGCATTCGCGCACACCCAGGGTTTTCATGTTGTTGTCGGAGCAGATGAACGATGCCAGGGTGGGTAGTCCGCTGACAATCATGTTGGTCACCTGGTTGTCGTCCATGTTCAGGTTTGCGAGGTTGGTCACACCCACAAGGTTGAGCTGTGTGAGCTTGTTGTAGCCGCAGTAGAGGTTTTTAAGCGCAGTACAGTCGGTCACGCTCAGGTTCTCCAGGTGGTTGCTCTGGCAGTTCAGTGTCTCGAGTGTCGGCGAAGACGACAGGTCGAGTTCGGCCAGCAGGTTGGAGCTTACGTTGAGATTCTTGAGCAGAGGAACGTTATCGAGGGTGAATTCGGTGATGCGGTTGTTGTTGATGCTCACTTTGGAGAGCCGGGGGCATCCGGAAAAGTCGATTTTTGTAATCCTGTTGCGGGAGGCGTTCAGTTCGGTCAGCACGGGGTCGCCGCTTACGGTGAGTTCGTTGATGCGGTTGCGGGATACATCCACGGTGGTGAGGGCAGAGAATCCGCTGAGGTCGAGTGTGCCGGAGAGCTTTTTGTCTTTCCACTTGATTTCAGTGATATTGTTGCCCACCACGGTAATGCCTTCCCAGGTTGTGGGATCGTTCAGGTTGGTGATGTTCAGTGCCTGTGCGTTGGTGGCGGCGTGTTCGGCTGGCTGGTTCAGGAAGTTCTGAAGCTGCCGCAGCTCACTACGGTTTACGCCGGCGCTTGCGGCTGTGCCGACAAGTGCGAGTGCCATGAATAATGCGACTTTTTTCATAACGGTCTTAAATTATAGATTGTGAGTTTCTGTTTCTTTGATTTTCTAACAATCCACGCGCCGCAAAAGTTTAAGAAAATTTTTTACAGGTGTTAAAAAAAAGCGCCGGATTCCCTTGGCAGGTCCGGCGCTTGTGTTTTTGTATGTCTGAAACTTAGAGGTAAGTCTTGCGCTTCTTCACGTCGTTGAGTTTGTTTTCGTCGCGGAGGTTGTAGTACACGTTCTCGAGATAGTTGAGAATGTCGCCTGTGATGGTGCTTTCAGGATTTGCATTGGCGGATTCGTAAGCGCGCTCGAGCACATCGGCAGCCTGGGTGAAGAAAGGAAGGATGTTCTCTTCGGCATATGTGGTATATGCGTTGGCATCGGTGGGAGCGGCGTCGGCTGCAGCAAAGGCTTTGTCGCAGAGCATGCGGCCGTAGTTGAACAGACCGTCGGCGCTGTTGGCGTCGAGTTCGGTGGCTTTCTTATAGGCTTCGATGGCCTGGTCTTTCTGCTCGTTGTTCTCGAAAAGGACACCCTGAATCACGTAGTACTGGGCATTGTTGGGCTCGGCTTCGAGTGCCTTGTTGATTATTTCGAAAGCGCGGTCGAAGTTTCGGGCCTGCAGATAGTAGTTGATGATCTGGCGGATGTAGAGGTCGGACTCGTTGCCGTAGAGCGGCAGGGCTTCTTCAGCGAGCGCGAGTACGGTGTCGTTGCGGCCGATCTGGGATGCGATGGAGATGGCGTAGTCGTAGAGGCTCTTCTTGCTGTAGCCTTTGCTCTTTGCATTCATGAATGCGTTGAGGGCGTTCTCGAGGTTTTCGCCCTGCCATGCGGCGATGCCCTGGTTGAAGTAGATTTCGCCGAATACGCTGTCGGGCTGGGCGTTTATGCGGCTTGCCAGCTCGGGATTTTCGGGCATGGAGGTGAAGATGCCCCATGCGCGGTATGCTCCGTTGTAGTCATGCGCGTTGTAGAGGTCGGCACCGGCATTGACATAGTCGGAGAAGTGGCCGGCGATGATGCCGAGCATTTCCTTGCTGTATTTGGGCTTCACTTTGCCTTTCTCGTTGGGAACGCTGTCGAGCGGAAAGGCTTTCATGAAGTAGTCGTAGCCGTCGATGAGAAGGTGTCCCATTTTGGACTCGCCGCCTTCGGGGAGGCGGTTGAAGGAGCGCAGACCCAGCAGTTTGTCGTATTCGGCGAAGGAAGCCTTGCCGGGAATGAACCATGTCTGGGCCATCTGCGAGGTGGCGGGGTCGGTGAAAGCGGGAGTGATGATTTCCACTACCTTTGCGGCTTCCTGACCTTCTTTGAGTGCGCGTTCGCCGGCTTTTACCACATCGGCTTGCGCATAGGCGCCGGCAGCGACTGCCAGACCGGCGAGAGCTAAAATTATTTTCTTCATAACAGAAGGGGGTTAGTGTAGTTATTTTAGTCTTCGTTTGCGGATTCGTCGATGATTTCGTCGTCGTCGGCAACGGTGTCCTCATCGTCGTCGGGGAGTTCGTCTTCGATTTCTTCGTCGAGCTGCGGGTCGATTTCTTCTCCGGCGAGCTGCTCGGCGTCGGGAGCTACAGCCACGACTTCCTGTTCGGGGTCGGCAGGCACACAGCATGCCGAGGCAATGGTGTCGCCGCGTTTGTCGAGGTTTATGATTCTCACACCCTGGGTGGCACGGCTCATCACGCGGATGTCGGCCACGTGCACGCGGAGGGTTATGCCGGATTTGTTGATGATTACCATGTCCATATCGTCATCAACGCTCTTGAAAGCCACGAGTTCGCCGGTGCGTTCGGTGATTTTCATTGTCTTTACACCCTTTGCTCCGCGGCGTGTGATGCGATATGCCTCGAGCGGTGTGCGCTTGCCGGAACCGGTCTGCGAGAGCACCATTATAGTGGTATCGGAATCGTTTTTCACAGCCACCAGACCCACTACGGAATCGCCCTCCTCGAGGGTCATGCCGCGGACACCGGAGCTGACACGGCCCATCGAGCGCAGGTCGCTTTCGTGGAAGCGGACAGCACGGCCGGTGCGGTTGGCAAGGAGAATCTCGGAGTCGCCGTCGGTGAGTTCGACACCCACCAGAGTGTCGCCGGGACGCATGAGAATGGCCTTTTTGCCTTTGGCCATCACACGGGCGTATTCGGTTAGCGATGTTTTCTTTACCAGGCCGTTGGCGGTGGCGAACACAAGATAGTGTTCGGCGGTGAACACGGGATCGTCCAGCTGCTTGCAGCGCAGGGTAGTGCGCACGCTGTCGCCCGGCTCGATGTTGAGCAGGTTCTGCAGGGCGCGGCCTTTGCTGTTGCGGTTGCCTTCGGGCAGTTCGTAGACTCGCATCTTGTACACCAGACCACGGTCGGTGAAGAAGAGCATGGTGGCGTGCATCGATGCCGTGTAGACGTGCTCGATAAAGTCGGCGTCGCGTTTCTGCGAGCCTCGCGAGCCCACACCGCCGCGGTTCTGGGCGCGGAATTCGGCAAGGGGAGTACGTTTTATATATCCCAGATGCGAGATGGTGATAATCATCTCGTCGTCGGCATAGAAGTCTTCGGCGTTGAAGTTGCCGGCGGCGTAGTTGATGTCGGTGCGGCGGGGATTGCCGTATTTCTCGCTGACTTCAAGGAGTTCCTTTTTCATGAGCTCGCGCAGTACGTGGTCGTCGGCGAGAATGAGCTCAAGCTCTTTGATGCGTGCGTGGATTTCGTCGATGTCCTTCTGCAGCTCGCTGATGGCCAGGCCGGTGAGGGCGCGCAGGCGCATGTCCACGATTGCCTGGGTCTGAATCTCGCTCAGGCCGAACCGTTCCGACAGGCTGGCGCGCGCGGCTTCGGTGGTAGGGCTGTTCTTGATGATGGCGATCACTTCGTCGATGTTGTTCACGGCAATCATCAGTCCTTCCAGAATGTGGGCGCGCTCGCGGGCCTTGCGGAGTTCGAACTGTGTGCGTCGCACCACCACTTCGCGGCGGTGGGCAACGAATGCTTCGAGTATCTCTTTGAGGTTTAATGTCTTGGGACGCCCGCCGACGAGCGCTACATTGTTCACGCTGAACGAGCTCTGCATGGCTGTGAGCTTGAAGAGCTTGTTGAGCACCACCTGGGCGTTGGCATCGGAGCGCAGGTGGATCACTATTCGCATGCCGTCGCGGTCGGACTCGTCGTTGATGTTGGATATTCCCTCGATGCGCTTGTCGATTACAAGGTCGGCTATGCTCTTGATAAGCTCGGCGCGGTTTACACCATAGGGAATCTCGCGCACCACTATGAGTTCGTGTTCGCCTTTGGTCTCGATTTCGGCTTTGGCGCGGATGAGAATGCGTCCGCGGCCGGTTGTATATGCCTCCATCACGCCGTCGTAGCCGTAGATGGTGCCGCCGGTGGGGAAGTCGGGAGCCACGATTATTTTTGCCAGTTCCTCTACGCTCAGGTCGGGATTGTCGATCAGAGCCACCGATGCGTTGATGGAGTCGGTCAGATTGTGTGTGGGCATGTTTGTGGCCATGCCCACGGCGATGCCCGAAGCACCGTTCACCAGCAGGTTGGGGAAGCGTGTGGGAAGCACCACAGGCTCGCGCCTGGAGTTGTCGTAGTTCGGCTGGAAGTCGACGGTATCGGCATCGATGTCGCGGAGCATTTCCTCGCCGAGCTGCGCAAGGCGCACCTCGGTGTATCGCATGGCCGCAGGTCCGTCGCCGTCGATGCTGCCGAAGTTGCCGTGGCCGTCCACCAGCATGTGCCTCATGCTCCACCACTGTGCCATGCGGGCTATGGTTCCGTAGATGGATGAGTCGCCATGCGGGTGATACTTACCCATGACTTCACCCACGGCATTGGCGGATTTCTTGCGAGGCTTGTTGCTGTTGTTTCCCATCTCGTTCATGCCGTACAGCACACGGCGGTGAACGGGCTTCATGCCGTCGCGGACGTCAGGCAAGGCGCGCGACACTATCACCGACATAGAATAGTCGATGTAGGCCGTCTTCATTTCGTTTTCGATATTGATCTTAAAGATGCGATCTTCTTCCAACATTCGATATAGTAGTGTAGTTTAATCACTTATAGCCTCCTTGGCACAAAACATAGCACCGGGAGGCTTTCCAGTGGTTCAAAAATCATACAAAGATAACGGTTTTTTCGGAATTATTCGCTATCTTTGACTACGACTTGGATACTCTCGTGATTCACCCGTCGGCGAGTTTATTTGTTTAAGAATATGCATAGGCTAAATTCGAGCATACTCTGAGTCATCGAGCCGGTATCCGTGCTTCTTTTTTTGGCACGATAATTGCACAACAGGTACAAAACAAAAGGATAGAATGGAAAATAACAGATACACCGACGCTGCCCTGAAGCTTATCGAAAACCTCAGGAACCAGTGCGTGAGTCACAACAACGAAACCATCATGCCCGCACATCTGCTGCTGGAACTCTCTGCGGCAGGCACACATTCGGCCGAGCTGATGGAGCGTGTGGTGGGAACCGACCGCCTTGCCGACCTTCGGGCGGCACTCGACAACTCTCTGTATGAAGGTGATGCCGCCGAAGGCCGCGATGCCACTTTCTACAACCGCCTGGTGTCGCTCATCGTGAAACTCGCGATTCTCGAGGCTCGCTATCTCAAGGCACCTCTTGTCGATGTGGAGCACCTGCTGCTCTCGTTGTTCCACAACAGGGAGGTGCGCCAGATGGCATTCATGGCGCCATATATAAATGCAGGAATCGACTACGACGGTCTCAGGCGACTCGCCATGTCCGATGCCGGAGCCGACGCCGTTCCAGAGGCTGCCGGCGATTCCGACATCTCCGACGACGGCATGGCCACGGCCGGGGCCCCTGACTCGCCGCGGCCGGAGTCCGCATCCCGCGGCGCGCGCCCGGGACGCAAGGCCGACACGCCTATGCTCGACAAGTTCGGCAACGACATGACCCGCGCCGCCGCCGAAGGCCGCCTCGACCCCGTGGTGGGAAGAGAAACGGAGATAGAGCGTCTCGCACAGATTCTTTCGCGCCGCAAGAAGAACAATCCCGTGCTCATAGGCGAGCCGGGTGTGGGTAAGAGCGCTATCGTGGAAGGCCTCGCCCTGCGCATAAACCAGCGCAAGGTCTCGCGGATTCTTTTCGACAAGCGCGTGGTTTCCCTCGACATGGCCTCGATTGTGGCGGGAACGAAATACCGCGGCGAATTCGAGGAGCGTATAAAGGCCATCCTTTCCGAGCTCACCAAGAATCCCGACGTGATACTGTTCATCGACGAGATTCACACCATCGTTGGCGCAGGCAACGCGCAGGGCAGCATGGACGCGGCAAACATGCTCAAGCCGGCGCTCGCACGCGGCGAAATACAATGCATCGGAGCCACTACCCTCGATGAATACCGCGTAAACATCGAGAAGGACGGCGCCCTGGAACGCCGTTTCCAGAAAGTGATGGTGGAGCCGACCTCTGCCGAAGAGACTCTTGTGATTCTCAACAATATAAAAGGAAAGTACGAGGCGCACCACGGTGTAACATACACCGATGCCGCCCTCGAGGCTTGCGTGAAGCTGACCGACCGCTACATATCCGACCGTAATTTCCCCGACAAGGCAATCGACGCTCTCGACGAAGCCGGTTCGCGCATGCGGATAACCCATGTGAGGGTACCCGAAGAACTCGAGAAAACCGAAGCCGAACTTGCCCAGACCAATGCCGACAAGCTTGCCGCCGCGAAACGCCACGATTTCGCCGAGGCTACACGCCTGCGCGACTATGCCGCCTCTCTGACAGAGAAACTTGCCGCACAGCGGAAACAGTGGGAAGAGGAGCTTGCCAATAACCGCGAGACTGTCGATGCCGACATGGTGGCACAGGTGGTGGCCATGATGACTGGCGTTCCCGTGCAGCGCATCGCCCAGGCAGAGGGCATAAGGCTGCTGCAGATGAAGCCCGAACTCGAGAAGGCTGTCATCGGGCAGAACGATGCCATTGCCAAGGTGGTGAAGGCCATCCAGAGGAATCGTCTCGGCCTGAAGGACCCCGCAAAACCAATAGGCACGTTCATGTTCCTCGGCCCCACAGGCGTAGGCAAGACTCATCTTGCCAAGAAACTCGCCGAGTATCTCTTCGACAGTGCCGACACGCTGATCCGCATCGACATGAGCGAGTACATGGAGAAATTCAGCGTAAGCCGTCTTATCGGCGCGCCTCCAGGATACGTGGGCTACGAGGAAGGCGGCCAGCTTACCGAACGTGTCCGCAGACACCCGTATTCGGTGATTCTTCTCGACGAAATCGAGAAGGCCCACCCCGATGTGTTCAATCTCCTGCTTCAGGTAATGGACGAAGGACGGCTAACCGACAGCCTCGGGCGGAAAATCGACTTCAAGAACACAATCCTGATAATGACTTCCAACATAGGCACACGCCAGCTCAAGGAATTCGGCAGCGGTGTGGGATTCGCCACACGCGAAGTCGACCGCGAATACAGCCACAGCGTGCTTTCCAAAGCATTGAACAAGGCTTTCGCGCCGGAATTCCTCAACAGAATCGACGATGTGATAATCTTCGACAGCCTCGACCGCGATGCCATTTTCAGAATCATCGATATCGAGCTGGCGGGATTCTTCCGCCGCACCGCCGACATGGGATACATCATCACCCTCACCGACAGCGCCCGCAACTTCATTGCCTCCAAGGGCTGCGACGTACAGTTCGGTGCCCGCCCTCTGAAACGCGCCATACAGAAGTATCTCGAGGACGAGCTGGCAGAGCTTATGCTTTCGGCGACACTGAAGAACGGCGACGAAATTCTTGTGGACTACGACGAGATGGGACAACGCATAGTCACTCAGGTGATAACGCCGTCGGCACAGCCCCAGATAGGCGACTGACAGCATTCGGACAGCAATAAAAAATGCCGCCGGCTGTAATTTTTTGCAGCCGGCGGCGTCTATATAGTACAATGCAAGCCTCGGGATGCGCACAAAGCCGCGAAGAATGTTTCCGCGAAATCACCGACAGCTATAAGGAGCTGGTGGCCAAAGTGTGCTATCTCTACTCCGGCCCCGGGGCGGCATTCGACGATCTCTTTCAGGAGGTGCTCATAAATCTCTGGACCGGCATGGATTCTTTCCGTGGCGAGGCAAAGATGAGCACCTGGATTTACCGCACCGCAATCAACACATGCCTTACATGGCACCGGCGCAACGGCAGGCACAGCCGTTCCACGGTGCCACTGGAGGAAATGTTCGCCGAACCTGCCGACGACGGCTCTCTTGCCGTGAAACTCGAAGAACTCAGAATCCTGCAAGGTCTGATATCAAAACTCCTTCCATTGGAAAAAGCAATGATAACACTCTGGCTCGACGAACGTTCTTACGACGAAATCGCCGCTATCACAGGATTGTCGCGGGCGAACGTTGCCGTGAAACTGCATCGTGTGAAAGATAAACTCGCAAAAATGGCCAAAGAACTATGAATATAGATAAACTTAAAGCGAACTGGCTGGCTCTAAGCGTGCAGGAAAGCGCTGTGGAGAGCAACTGCAAGGCTGTCGCCGACAAGATAGCAGCAGGGAAAGCAACCGGCATGCAACGGAAGCTTGCGGCATACTACAAGCGCACGGTTATCTGTGGTCTGATGTTGCCGGCGATGGCGCCCTTCCTCGTTTTCTCATTGGATCTGTCGGTGTTTGTGGCTGTGCTCTACGGCCTTTTCGGAATACTGATGGCTATCGGTAATCTGTGGCTGTACAGATATATCGTTAGTTGCAATTTCATTACCAATACCATTGCCCAGTCGCTAAGGCATTCGCTGAACATCGGAAAATGGCGTGCGCGCCTGTTTATCGTCGGCATTGTGCTGGGCTGCGCCATTCTGGCAGTTATGTTCGCGGAACTGATCGGCAAGAGTTCCGATTCCGTTTTGGCCGGTGCCGTGTGCGGTCTTGTGATAGGCGTGGCGGTAGCTCTTGTCAAATACCGCAGAATGCGCAAGTTGTACCGGCAGATGCTTGCCGAACTGAATGCGGCTATGGATTGAGCACAGCACCACAAATATAGAAATACCACGCGGAGCCATTCCTGATTTCGGGAATGGCTCCGCGTGGTATCTGGTTGCCGGTATAAAAACAAAGAGGCAACCGATGTGGCTGTCTCTTTATTATGAGGAACGCACGACTCTGCCTGTCGGCGAGCCGGCGATGTCGTTGTTTGCAGATTACTGAGCGGGAGCTTCTTCGGGAGCTACTACTTCGCCTTCGGCAACAGCAACTTCACCTTCGGCAACTACGGAGTCACCTTCTACTACTTCTACGGGAACAGCAGCTTCAGCAGCTTCTACAGTTTCTTCTACAGTAGTCTGAGCAGCTTCAGCAGCGTCGGCAGCTTTCTCGGCGGTGTTGCCGCAGGAGAACATTGTCATGCTGAAGGCAACAGCGAGCATAAGAACTAATTTTTTCATCTTGGTGTATGATTAGTGATAAAACATTTGCGTTTCAAAATCGATGCAAAGTTATGTAGTTTTTACATTTCCACAAAATTTTATACCAAAAAAGATAAAAAAAACGGTGCGGACCGTTTGCCGCAAACATAAATTGGCGCAAAACCACTTGTAATGAGCGTTGTCCGGCGGGTCTTGTGGTGGATATGCGAATAAAAAGGGAGCGGCCGTTCAGGTCGGCCGCTCCCTTCACAGGATTGTTAACAGGGTGTCGGTTAGAGCATAACTTTCACACCGTTGAGCACATACACTCCGGAGGAAAGACCATCCACTCTGTTTACTCCGGCAGAGAGGTGGAGCACTCGCACGATAATGCCGGAGAGGTTGTACATTTTGATTTCGCAAGCGCGTTCGGAGTGGATGAGCAGGTCATCGCCATCGCGCTCGATGCGCAGCTCGGCAGAGGTTGCGAGGGTGTCGTCGATACCAGTTGTAACGTCGTCGACGGGCACCGAGAGTGTGATAGGCTGTGTGCCTTCGGGAGCTGCCACATATACCGAGAAGGGAGCAACCTGGCGGCCGGAAGCGGTGTTGTCGTTTTCGGCATATGCCTCGGCTTCGCCTGCGGAGAAGGAGGAACCGGCCTCGTCGAGCACGTAGGTGGTGGCGGCATCGAGATTGAGGTTCTGGTATGTGCCCAGCAGATCATAGTCGGCAGTGTGCACACGGATTTCCTCGGGTGTCTGTTCCACAACGGCATTGGGAGTGGTGAAGCGTACGGTGCGCGAGTCGGTGGCCTTGTGTGTGGCCGCGAGGTAGGGCACGTTGGCTTCGATGGCTCCGCAAAGTTCGAAATCGACGTTTTCGGTATTCAGTGCGGCAATCATGTAGTTTTTGCCTTCCACGGGTTCGGCTTCCGGGCTATCGAAGATAACCATTTCGTTGCCTGTGGCATCGATTGCTTTGGCGGGTGTGAAGGGCAGCAGCATGGGGCTCCATGCAGATTCGCCGTCGGACGACCAGAGCTGCATTTCCATGCTGATGTCGTTGCCTTCGGGGATGGAGAACGTGTTGATGGCGCTGAAGGGATAGCGGGCATCGAGTTCGATGCTGCCGGTAGCACGGTACACGCGTTCTTTGCCTTCTGCGGTTTCCTCGGTGAGGACCTTGATGAAGTTGGCATTTACACCCTGGGGCACTTCCTCGTTCTCGTCGAGATAAACCAGACAGTTGGGGTTCAGGCCGTCGAACGATCCGGCGGTGAAGCCTTCGGCGCGGGGAGCGCGTGCCACACGGCGGGCGCGGGCGGGGCTGGAGCCACGCTGGCTGTTGAAGATAATTGAGGTGAGGTTGTCGCAGTTGGCGAAGGCGTTCTCTCCTATGCCCTTGATGCCGGTGAAGCTGAGGTTGGAGAGCGAGGAGCAGCCGCTGAAGGCATCGGCGCCGATGTATTCAACAGTTTCAGGGACAGATACGCTGGTGAGGTTGACGCATCCGCTGAATGTACCGGCTTCGATGTCGGCGGCGTTGGGCAGGGTTATGGTGGTGATGGTCTCGTTTCCTGCAAGAGCGTCGGCGGGCAGCGAGGTCGACAGTGCGGAGAGGTTGAGATCCTCGAGTTCGGGGAGCTGGTTGATTACCTGTACGAGCTTGTCGGAATCGATGTCGCCGGCAAATGCGATTGTGGTCACGTTGCTGGCCTCGGCGGCGTTGATAACGTCGATGTCGGCGGCGGAGAGGGTGGCGCCGTTGCGGGGCACTGCATATACGTTCACTTCGATATTGCTGTCGGTAACTTCGAGAGTGTAGTAGCCTTCTTCGTCGGCAGTCATCATTGTCTCGCCTATTTTCACCATGGCGGTGAGTTCTTCGGCATTGAGTCCGTTGAGCTGCACTTTGAAGCGCACGGTGCTGTTTTCCTTCACCTCGCTGCTTGTAAGGCTTTCGTTGGTGTCCGATACTACGGTAACATTTTCCGACGCGCAGTTGAAGGCTACATCATAGTAGTATTCAACCTTTACGGTATGGTTACCGCTGAGGTCGGCGTGTTTGTTGGGATTGTAGTAGGTGAGGCTGATGGAGCCGTCGGCAGCAATGGCATCGTCGGGGACGATGGTGTCGTCGACATATACCTTTATTTTGCTGTCGGCAGACAAGGTGTCGACACCTTCAGGACGGTTCTCGGTAACGGAACTTCTGCGGGCGATATAAAGTTTGCAGCCAATCTGTTCCAGGCCGATGTTGTCTTTCAGGAACGATGCGGCCTTGTCGGCATTGAAACCTGCTTCCGCAGGGAAGCAACGCGAAGCGTCGTAGCTCAGGGAGTATACAGGATACTGGCCTACGATGTTGAAGCCGCCGGCTACCCAACCATTGTTCCAGTCGCTGCCGTCAGTAGCAAACCAATCTTGTTCATTCTCCTTAGGAGTAAGATACTGGGTGAGATATTCGGCAGGTACAACAAGTGTTACCTTGGTGTTGTCGGGCAGGCCGGTTTCGAGTTTGTTCGCGGAGCTGCCTTTAATATAATTCAGGTGACCTACGTTCCCGTATTTGCCGGGTGTGCATGGCACATAGATTGTTTCCAGAGAAGTACATCCGGCAAAAGCATTAGCCTGGATACCCGACATATTTTTGCGGGAGGTTGTGGTAGCGCCAGGTTTTACGTATTTATATTCGCTCCATACATGGAGGCTTTCGGGCAATCTGATTTCCTTGATACGGCTGCAGCCTTTGAATGCATAGGAGTCGATAATCTTTACGGAATTGGGAAGAATGATTTCCTCGACAAGGCATCCGCCGAGCGATGAGTTGAAGAATGCATTGGTGGGGAACCAGTTGTCGTTGCCCACACTGACATCGCGAGGCTTCACCAAAGTGGCTTCCGAGAGGTCGATATGCCGTATGTTGGCTGCGACCATATAGTTGTTTCTGAAGAAATTGAAGTCGTAGTCATCGATTTTGCCCACAATCTTCAGCTTTTTGATATTCTGGTACTTCTCTACCATCTGGTGGTTGAGTACGTCCCAGTCGTCTTCATGACCGGGTTCAGAGCCCGACAGGTAGAGGTGCTCGCCTTCTCCGAGCACGATGGTGGCCTCGGTGTAGGATACCGGAGGTATCACTTTCACGTCGAAGTCCAGGTCTTCCTTGGCGATGAAGGAGTAGGTGAATGTTTTGCCGCCCGTCATTATGGTATCGCCGTTGAGCACGATATCCAGAGTGTGTGATGCGGTCTTGGGGGTGATTTTGAATGTAAGGTCGCGACCTCTTACGGCGCTTTCCACAATGCCGGAAAGGTTGGCTTTCTCGGCCAGATTTTCAGGGAAAGTGAAGTTGTAGACCGGGGTCTGGTTGTTGAGTGCCGGCAGACGGTCGATAACCTCTTCGTTAGAGCCCTCGACAAGAGTCCACACCTTGTTGTTGAACGAAGTGGCGAAGCGTATCAGGTTGCCTTCTCTTACTGAGGCGTCTTTCACACAGCAGGTCACGTTCATCTTCTGGCCTTTGCGATCGCCAAGGTTCCAGGAGCTTACAGGCGAGATGAATTCCTTAATCTTGCCATCGGCGGTGGTGAGCACGAATGCCCAGAACATACTGTTTTTTGTCTCGAAGGAATTCACACGGACAACAAAGGGTATTCCGGGAAGCACGTTCACGGCATCGGTGAGCAGGCCTACCGTGCCTCCGGTGTCGGTGAGCTTCCACTGCGATGCGTATGCGGCGGTCTCGACCGGCTCAATCATGTCGAAGTGAACGATAGTGCTGGAGTTGATGGTAAATGAGTATTTACCTTCGGCGTCGGGTTTGAGCAGGGTGGAGTTGGCATAGACTTCCATGCGGTTGTCGTTGTCGGCGATATATTCCGCTGTGAATGTCACCTTCTTGCCTTTTTCGTAGCGTCCGGGTTCGGTGTCGGAGGTGTATCTCACATCGTTATTCTCCATTACAGCGAATGCACAGTCGGATGGGACCGGTGGCTGGTTTTCGGCGTCGTTGTAGAACGATTTGAATGTCACGCCGGCATCTACGTCGGGCTGGTTCCACCATTTGTCCTGTTCATAGGCAGTTTTAGCTCCCCAGTTGGGGCAGAATACCGTTCTGTTCTTGGGTGTTCCGTTGAATACGCACCAGTTCACAAAAACGGGTTTCGGATTCAGCACCCATATCTTGGACAGGCTCGAGGCTCCGAGGAATACGTTGTATTCGTAAGTGTTGACAGCCGCGGGGATTACGATGCTGGTGATGCCGCAATAGCGGAAACAGCCGTTGTTGAGGCGGTTCACACTGCCGGGGAGAATTACTTCCCTGAGACCCCACAGGTTGCGGAAAGCATCGCGAGGTATGGCGTTGGCCTGGTTGGACCCGTTGGCGGCGATGCGGACTCCGGAGAGGTCGAGGCGGGTGAGTTTCATGCTGTTGCGCATGAATGTGAAGTCGCGGGCGTCGATGGTGCCGAAGAGGGTCAGTTCTTTCACTGTGCCGGCGTCGGCTCCGGTGAGGATAGTCTCGAGTGTGCCGGGAGTGCCTACCCATATGCTGCGCTTCTCTTTCACATCGGCGGCATTCTGAACGTAAACCTCGATATTCTGGTTCTCGAGTACGTTGCGCACGGTGTAGTTGTAGTTGGCGTCGGGGGTAAGCGCATAGCCGTTGCTTTTCACGGTCACTACATCGCGGTCGGGATACGACGGAACAATGCGGAAAGAGTAGTTCCAGCCTTTGATAACCTTGCTTTCGCCGGTGAAGGTGGCGTCGGCGATGGAAGCCGGGCGGGTTATCGAGAAATACTGGGGTGCGGCACCCCGGGCCGGAATCTCGTTTGTGGTGATGAGTTCGCCGGGTACGGGAAGCCAGGTTGTGGAGTTGTCGGCACGGGTGGCCATGCGGATAACATCGCCATCGGCAACTTCGATTCCTTCGGGCAGGCTGCATGCGAAATCGGCATAGCCGCTCGAGAATATAGTCATGCCGTTGAGGTGGAAGCCGTCGATTTTGCTGAGTTCGCTCTTGAAGGAGCCGTCGGCGCCGAAGAGAGCCACGGTGATTTTACCGGAGAAGTTATCGTAGCTCACATTCTTGAGGTTGCCCACACGAACGGTGAACGCCTTTCCTGCAGTGAGATCGCCTTCAAGGTTGGAGCTCATGCCCAGCTGGCGGCCATCGGCAGTGATGTGTATGGGCGACCATGCGGAGTTGTTGCCGTCGCCCGGCTTGATATTATATATAATGGTGGTGAGGTTGTTGAAGCTGTGGCTTTGGCTTGCGTTGGGATTCAGCGCCGTGCTGGCATACCAGCCACCGTTGTTGTTGCCGTCGATACCACCCCAGCCCCAGTTGATATGGATCATCTGGCTGAGAGGATCGAAACCGTCGACCACGAAGGCATGGCCTGCAGTCACATCCTGTCCGCAGTACAGCACCGGACGGCCTGCACGGATTTCGTTCTCCACAATAAGGTCGAATTCGGCCTGAGTTGCTGTTTCGGAACGCTTTTTATAGGAAACGCCGGGATCGTAGCTGAAATAGTTGATGAGAGCCGCAGGAACTTTCACCTCATAGGCGCTCGAACCGGAATATCCGAACTGGGTGCCGATACTTACGCCGGTGTGATAAATGAGAGTGGCAACAGCATCGGCCTCTTCCTGGGAATAGCCGCTGTAGTAGTTGTCCATGCGCATGTGGTCCCAGTCGTAGGCCACGTCGAAGTTCACGCCGTTGTAGCTGCCAACGCCTCTTTCGGGGAAATTATGATATTTCATAATCATGGCCATGGCAGTGCCGACGCAACCGGTCAGTGGGCGTCCGGGAATCATGTTGTTGAAAGGAGCTTCCTGACGCCACTGGGGTGTGTTGAGCAGAATCCTTTCGTTGTTGCCGGCGGCACGGCGCACCATCATGCGGCGTGCATCGCGTGTAGCGGAGGATTGCACGCGGGGTGCGATTTTGATTTCGCTTTCAAGTCCCTGCATCATCCATTTCATGGCAGGAGGAAGCGAAGATACGTTGTAGGTGCTTTCTGCGGAGTAGCCAAGTACAGGAGTCGCGCAGTCATCGGCCGACATGATTATGAATCCATGTCCGTCGCGGGCATTGAATACATAGTAGAGCGGTTTGTCCGCGCCACCGCTGGTGTGAGTGTATGCGAGTTCGAGAGCGTCTGCTGTCGACAGCCTGTCCAGGGAACTTGCCTGGAAAAATTCGGCGGCCAATCCTTTGGCGTCCTCGACCGATACGGTTTCTGCCTGCACTATCGGTGCGGCACACACCAGAAGTGAAAAAATCAATCCTTTCGAGTAATGTTTAACCATGACTTTTAGAGATAATTTTCCGCTGATGATGAATAATGATTTATTGAATATTGTGATTGGATTTACTCTGAGTAAGGTTCAGATTCGAATTAACAAATTTTGGTTTTTGTACCTGAATAGTTACTGAATAACGCCTCTTTTGCCGGTTTCGGTTAAAGCGCCGCAAAGTTAGTGATTTTTCTTCATCCGGCAAAAGAATGACAATCTAATATTGATTACAACAATCTCATGTAGAGGCGACAAAGCGACAGCCGCCGTAAGCCGGGGAGGCTTTTACGGCGGCTGTCGCGTTTGGGTGCGGGTATGTCCCGGTGCTGAATCTACCGGATTACGGTTTTTGTGGCTATGCAACGGCCGGAAGCGGTTGTCGACACAGCTATAACCGTTGTGCCGGGCTCCGGGAGGTCTATGGCGCAGCCGGAAAGTGTGTAGTACACAGTGTCTACAACTGGGTCGTGGATTTCGACTGAGCCGATGCCCGATGTCTCGCCTTTTACAAGAGGATATATTGTGCTGAACTGGCCGTTTGTGAGGGTGAGAAGGTCGCTTCCGGCTTCTTTGTCGGTTGTAAGCGCGTTGTTCTCGATGTGGAATACGGTGCCGTCGGCAAGTGTGCCGGTGAGTGGCATTGCACTGTTGAATGGTGCGGAAATGTTGTCGGTGATGTCGCGGATGCTCTGTCCGGCAGGGAAGGTGAGGAAGGTGGCTGCGGCAGCCCGCACTTCGGGTCGGGTGGCAAGTTTTTTCGGCATGGGATAATAGCCGTTCTCGAAGGAGAAGTGTTCCGCCAGTTCTTCGATTGGATTGCCGGATGTGAGTTCGGAGGTGTCGAGGCCTATGAACGGGTCGGCCGGCAGGTTGTCGGGATTCAGGCTGCCGACGGCCGCGGACTGGGCGTTGAGCTGCAGGTCGCAGTAGTTTGCCCTAACCGAACCTTGTGGCGAGGCCGGCGCGTGGAACTGCTGTCCGAGTAGTGCCCCGTTGTTAAGAGCCTCATTGGCGCCGGTTATGTAAAGCTGGCTTGCACTGAAGTTGCATTCCATGGCGGCATATTTCCCTAAGTTCGAACTTTGGCCTGCCAGGCCGCCCATCACTTCCACTTTGGGGCATTCGGCGGCAGGTTCCACGATAATGGGCCCGTAGGAGGCGCAACCTTCGACGGTTCCGTTGTTCACGCCGGTGATTCCGCCTACGCGCGACAAGGCCTGGCTTGGTTTTATGTAGTCGGAGAAGTGGTGGAGTTTTATTGTTCCGGTGTTCGCGCAGCCTGTTATTTTGGAGTCGGCATGTCCGGCCCAGCCTGCTATGCCTCCCACATAGTCCCAGTTGGATTCAATCAGACCGGAGAACGTGCAGTCCTTGATGGTGAGGGGGAACATGCCCGGAGCCGTTGCGGAGTAGCCGAAAATGCCCCCGGTATAGCGCGAGTAGGCTTTTATGTGGGCTGCCACATGGCAGTTCTCTATGAGAACGGGGCCGCCGGCCAATGAGCCGGTTATACCTCCCACCTGTCCGCCGGCATCCATGAACGATCCGGAATCGATAGTGAGGTTTTTCACAACCGCACCGGCACCAAGTGCTCCGAACAGACCCGACGACTGGAAGGAACCGCCTGCCCATGTTGTTGCGTTGCCTGCGGCATCGAAGCATACTGTTCGCAGGTTGAGGTTGCGGAGCGAGTGGCCTTTGCCGTCGAAAATGCCGTCGAAATGCCAGAAATACTGTGTCGATGAATTGAATGCAGGGTCGCTGCCTGCGGCTATGCCGCGGAAAGAGGCATCATTCTGCATGTCGATGTCGGCAGTGAGCGCGAAGTATGTGTTGGCGAAATGTGCGCGTGGCACTATGGTGAGTTGTGCGAAGTGTTCAAGGTCGTTTTTATTCTTGATTTGGTATGGCGAAGCTTCTGTACCGTTGCCCTCAAGCGCTATTTTATATGTGGTGAGGCATAACCTGCGGGTGTAGTTGCCGTTGGTCAGCGATATCCATGCGCTGCCCATTCCCTTGTCGGGGCTGGCGGAGATTGTGTTCCCGTTCACGGTGAACAGTTCGCTGGTTTCGTCGAGCGAGGCCGATATTCCGGGCATTGTGCCGCTGATGGTGGCCTGGCCTGAAAAGTGGGCTGCGGTCTGCCCCTGCGGCAGCTGGATATAGGTGGATGCGGCAGCGGACAGTTCGGACGCCAAGGCTTTGACGACAGGGTAGTATCCCGCGCTGAGTTGCCAGGCGGCACCCAGACCTTCCAAGGCGTTGCCTGATGTGAGTTCGGCGGTAGCAACAGCTACGACACCATCGGATTTTGGCAGCAGGTTGGCGGTGGCCATGAATGGCGAATCGAGAAGCTGCCCGTCGTAATAGCAGTTGGAGAAAGCAGTCATCATGCTTTTGGCATCATTCGATGTTGCGCCTAACACAGGCCCGCATTGATAGCTGGCATGCCCGAGGACGGTGCCGGTGTTCACGCACGACTTTATCTCTCCCTTGTCCGAATTCAAGGTCATATAGCCGGCGATGCCTCCGGCACGTTCCTTGTCGGCCAATATCAGTCCTGCGTTGAGGCAGTCGGAGATTGTGGTTGCCTGTGCTGAACCTATTATGCCACCGGCTTCGGTCTGGGTATAGCTTCTGGCTTCGGGGTCGGGGCTTGTGGATGAGATGTTCCCGATGTTGGCACATTCGGATACGGTGCCCCATGTGGATTTTCCGGCAATGCCTCCCGCCTGTTTGGTGTATGTTGTTATCGCACCTGCATTCAGGCATTTCTCTATTGCTGCTGAAACATCGGATTTGGCGCCTGTGAGAGCGCCGGCAATGCCGCCGGCGACCTGGTCGTAGCATACGATTGTGCCGTAGTTGCTGCAGTTCTCGATTCTTGCGTCGTTGGAAACCTCACCGGCTATTCCGCCGACGAAGGTAAGAGCCTCGAAGCGGCAGGATTCGTCGATGATAACATTCCGTACAACGGCTTCCACTCCCATGAGGTTTCCGAACAGTCCCACCCATTTGCGGCTTTGGCCTGCTCCCCATTTCTTGATGGGATTGCCGTCGGAGTCGAAGGCAACGCTTTTGATTTCAAGATTTTTGATTCTGTGGCCTTTGCCGTCGAACACGCCGGCGAAGTAGTAGTTGTTGGAAGAGGCCTGGGAATATGGGGCCGAGGCTATGCCTATGAAGTCGGTCACTCCGGCCATGTCGATGTCGTCGGTGAGAATGAAGTGTACACCGTCGTAATGTCCGGTTGTTCCGGCAGTTGTACCTGCGCATGCGAGCGCGAGTTCCTGAAGCTCGGCAGCGTTGCCGATTCTGTAGGGATCCGCTTCCGAGCCTGTGCCCTGAAAAGAGAGTGCTGGATCTGCGGCATTGATCGTTGTGGCGACGAACGACAGCAGCAGAGCGCTTAGAAATTTTTTCATTTGTAGGATTGTAGGGTTAGTAATGTAAATACAAAAATATGGATTTATACAATTACTACAAATAGAATACAAAATAATCTTTAGAAGTGGTGGCTGGTCGGACATTTGACGCAAAATAAAAACACCGCCTTCGTATCACGAAGGCGGTGCCGTGTGCGCAAGAGGGGACTCGAACCCCTACGTCCGAAGACATTAGATCCTAAGTCTAACGCGGCTACCAATTACGCCACATGCGCATTTGCGGATGCAAAGTTAGCTAAAAATCCCGCATGTGCAAAATATAATGCAACCTGTTATGCCTGGTGTATCGGACGAGTTGCTGTCGGATTACCACATGGGGGTGAAGCCGGGGGACTTTTCGAGTCGGTCGTTGACGCATCCCGTGAGATCTGAGTGCGAGGATGTGTCAAGCTTCAGTATGGGAGCTCCGGGATTGAAACGCAGGCGGCTCATATCAATCCACATCATTCCGGTAGAGTCGGCGAAGTGCATGTAGTATTTCCTTCCTGTGATATCGCTGATGGATGTCCATTGTGTGGAGGAGATGTTGGGCTCGCCCTGCACGCTGTATCCGAACGGCACGCTGACAGTACCCATGATGCTTCTCAAGGACCCTAATGCGGCTTCATACGGCTGATTCTTAGGCACATGATTTATGAAATATGATGCACGTACAAATCGGTCGGGACTGCTTGCCGTGCCTGGCAGAGTGTGCGAGCCGCCTTTGGCTTTCCAATAGTTCTCGATGGCCTCCATGTCGGGTAGCTGCGGGTCGTTTGTGAGGACTGTCAGATCACGGCTCTGATATGTCTTCAGAACACCATGGTCGTACTCCATCACCATCGTGTTTCCTCCGGCGTCGGTAAGCGCCCAGTGGAGCAGGCTGACTGTTCCTCCGTCGAATGCTTCTCCGGAAATGGCGAAAGCATTGGTATCGAGCCATTGCGACACTTCATCCACTGTGGTGAAATTATCCAGGAAGAAACTGCACATCATCGCCAGGCTGACAACGGGTACGTTCTCGCCTTCCACGGGGTTGCGGTATTCACTCATTTTACAGAACAGACCGTTCATTGCCAGGCCGTGTTCGTTTATTCCTTCGGTAACGCCTCCGTCGTATCCCACAGCCAGAACGGAGCCATATTTGGATGTCCATTCCAGGCGGGGACCTGAAGGCATGCTGGTCTTGGCGATTCCGCCGGGGTAGACATATAGATTTGTGGGTATGGGGGTCCGCCAGTCGAGGGTTCGTCCGACCAGAATTGTACTGTTATTTTCGCCAAGATATACAACGCGGGAACATGGATATGCAGCCACGGCAGCGATAGACGCGGCGACAGTTAATGCGATTGTCCGGAATACTTTCATGTGTGAATATTATTTTTGATATTCAAACACAAAATGTCGCCGTAATGTTCTGAGTCGCTATGGATTCAAGGCTTGACAACGACGAAACGCACAGGCTCCGATGCGCTGAGTTCGTTCTGGTGGCGCTGCAGGAGTATGGCTTTATATAGCCCGTCGTCCACGATATTTCCAAGATTGTCGGTAAGATTCCAGCAGAAGTCGGTTTCCGGATTCTCGATTGTCGCTACGGTTTCGCCGGAAGCATTGCTGATGATAAGTTTGAGATATGCGTCAGAGTTTGTGGAAGCTATTCTGAAATTTGCCGAGTGGCGGGACGCCCCCTGGCCATCGTATATCAGCTCCGGAGATTTGCAGGCATTCCGGACTTCGAATTCGGTCGCAGCTGAGGCTGTGGCTCCAATCGGGTCGGTGATATCAAGCGATACTGTGTGGTAGCCACCGCCAAGCTCTGTAAGCGCTACGCTGAGATGGAGATTGCCTTCGCTGTCGAAACTGGTGTTTATCGACGGAGAGAGATTTGTAGACCCGTCGAGGCGGCAACGGATGGAAGTGCTTTCCAAAGATGAGATTCCCGGCAGACCTGCCGCGGTAGGTACTATTGTAGCATACAATGTGGCATTCCGGCCCACGATATCACCGGGGATAAAGTCCGGATTGTTAATATATAATTCCGATATTTCGGGTGCGGACTCCGGAGAGGTTTCATTGTCGGAGTATTTCATCGACACAGAACATAATCCGGTGGCGATGAAACCCTGTGCCGAGCGTAAGGCGAATGCCAGACGTGGCGATTGTCCGATATTGGCCAAAGATGGTGCAGTTATGGTTGTCGAGATTCTGCCATTTTCAGCTATTACAGGATATTGGGCTAAAAGACGAGTTTCTTCGGTTATGTATTTAGGTTTGGTCTGGGCATTGGCAGCCTCTATCTGCCTTGGCTGATCGAATAAGCTCAAGGTGCCGCAGCCCGAGAACCCGGTAGGATTGCCTTGACCATCGACAATAATGGCATTAATCGTCGCGGACATTCCGGAAGTGAGTTCCAGCGCGGTGTCCGAGGGAATAACAGTGGCCGAAGGTATTGGCAGGGGAAGCGCCGGGTCGCCGCAATAATTATAACACATCACATTGGATGCCACACCGCTTCCTTTGCGTTCGTTGGCAATCACTGCGTTGCGTGCGCGGTAGAACAGGTCGGCGAAGCTGTCGCCATATGTAGCCGAAGCCATGGCCTGGCTCATGGCATGGTTAAGCTTCCGGTTATAGTCGAGATATACTGCACGGCCGGCGGCTATACATCCCATAAAGCCGCCGTCGGGCTTCAGAACCATTTGTTCGGCTATGCTTCCATGATTCAGATCGAAAGTGAATGTCTCGCAAGTGGCGAGCATGGCGAAGGGATACACTTTGTTTTTGAGTTCCGCCAGATGCTGCTGGTTCATGATCTGATGCTGAGCCAGAGTGTTAGGCCCTCCATGTCCGGTGTACCATAGCCCGAGTATGCCGTCATTGATGTGCCGCATCACCAGGCGTGCGCCATCGGCATTCTGTGTGGCCGACGCGAATTGTGGATACACGAGATTGTCGACTGAGGCCACAAGCATGTCGGGCCGTCCGTCGCGCAGGAACGCTATGCTTTGCTGGCTGTGGTCGAAATGGGCGTCCCGGTCGCCGTCGTCGCTTGTGTACAGCATACGCATTGCGGCAGCCGGCGGCATGGGATCGGTAAAATAGGATTCGATTTTTGCATTGACCATCCGTGCCTGCCCTGCATCCCTTACCGGCAGACGGCCTACTGTTATCGCGGTGGGCTGAATGGTCACTTCGGCATGCCGGTAATCGTCGGCAAGCATCGCGAAATAAGCATCGCCGCAATAGCAGGTGCTGTTGGAGGAGGCATCGGTCTCCAGTTCGGCCTGGAATGTAGCCATGGCATCTGTTGCGGGGCGGCTGATGAAGCGGTTGTCGGCGACTGAGACACCATAGAAAAGCAGATACCGGAATTTTCCGGAGGTGTCGCGGTCGTGAAGCATTTTTACAAAACGCCGGATTGCCTGGGGGCAATGCGAGCCGTTGCCGAATTCGTTGTAGATATTCCTGTGGTTTACCACAAGCACATCCATATCTTGATGCCTGCGGTGGATGTCGGCCAGCTGATTTGCCTGCTCTGCAAGGTCCGCGGTAGTCACAATCAGAATATCGGGCGGTGTGAGCGAATGCAGGTTCTGTGGTGCCACGATTTCTTCAAACCGTGGCTGTGGAAAGTATCCAGTGTTTCGGAATGCCAGTATGCGTCGTTGGCGTTCGGTTCCAAGGCTTGCCTGAATCGAGACTGCTGTATTTCCGTTTTCTGTTTCAGCGGTCTGAAAGCTGCGTATCCTGCTTATATCGGTCACATCCCAGACGCTTATGTCGCTGTCGTCTATGACGAATGTCTGTCCGGCATCAGCTCTGATTATGTCGAATGTGCGCCAGTTATCGTTTCCGAGCCTATTTTTGCGGTTATAGATGGCAGCGACCCTGTCGACGGCGAAATAACCATCGTAATCAGCAGGATATGCAATGCTTACCTCAAGCGGAGAGCCGGGGGTCCATCCACTCTCGAAATTAACGTGGTCGGTCACGCTGCGATATAAGCGGGAATCACTTAATGGTGGACATATCAGAGGATTATGTCCGCCTTTCTGCCATGGATGCGAAAGTGTGATTTCCGGATACCATGCCTCTGATTCCTTATCACGGAATCCACAGTAAACATAATTCACAGCGCCTGAGACGGAGCCATTTGCCGAGGGTGAAATGTCCGTGATGGCGAAAGTGAATGTTTCGGTCTGTCCAGGAGACAGCTGCGGGCCATGGGCGATAGCTCCTCCATATGTCGGAATCTGCACTTCCCGCTCTATAAGTTCGACCGCTGTATTACTTGTGATTGTATTCTGCAACTTCCAGTCGCTGCCAAGGCTCAGAGTCTCGAGAGGTGCATCCTGGCCACATTCCCCGATGAAGTAATAGGCACCGGTATCGTAGTGGTTGCGTGTGACAGAAATAGACGTTGGCGACAACGGGACAGCGCGTACATCGGCTTCTCCGTAGAACAGAAGCCGGTCCTGCTGCCTGGCAACAGCTGTCGGAGCCAGGTCGTCACTATAGTTGATGGAAAAAATGTGGTCTGCCGCTGCAACAGCGCCAGACCCGAATACGCCTACCTGACCTGGATTGTCGAATCCCCATTCTTCAAGCTGTCGGTAACTGATTGCGTAGACGCCCGTGGTGTCGATTCTGACTTTTACCCAATGACCGGCGGCAAGGCGGGATTCCGTTGAATAATAATCAACGGGCAGAGCCATCGCGGTCTGGTGGTGCCGGCAGACTACAGATGCAAGTATTACCAACAGTAGTATGTGTATTCGGCGGACGGGCATCTATTTATACTTGAAATCAAGAACGTTCGCACTGCCGATATTAACTACAGTGCGGGTGTTGATAACGGGTGTGGTTTTCAGAGGATTGCCGGCATCGATGATTATGTCGCCGGTTTTGAACGTGAAGTACTTCGACAAGCCCGCGACAGCGTCTACGGCATGGCTCGAGAAATTTTCGAAATCATAGGTGTTCTCATATGCAAGCTCGTCGGAATGCAGCATGTTGCATGAGATATCAATTCCGATTTTTTCAGGGATGTCGCCTTTCAGCCATGCTCCCGGCGAAAACGCTCTGTCGCAAAGCGGCCAGATTGTGTCGGCCATGAAGTTGTGTCCTGAAGGAACAAGCATATGGAAAATAGTGTAAGCGTCGATATACCGTGAGGCCACTTTTCCCGGAATATGCGTTCCTAATTTACCTATCCGGAACGCCGGAGCATACAAAGCCGACGATGTATTTCCGTCGAGAAATACAGGCTCGCCGTGCCGCAGGATGGCGGAATCGGCACCGGCAATCAATTCAGGCTTTGCCCCTCCGCTCAACTCCGGAGCGTTTGAGAGAACTATGATTTTCATCGCGACGGGATATTGCCCAGTCGGTTATACATTACGGCAAGATGGGAATATATGGAAGTATTGCTCACCACAATCTCTGCAGGCGCGACTATACGCGTCGGCGTGAAGTTCCAGATGGCTGGTATTCCACAGGAGATGGCATGATTGGCCACTTCCTGGGCGCTATCGACGGGTACGGCAAGCACAGCGATGCTTATATTCATGGCTCTGGCAAGCTCCGGAAGGCAATCGGGAGCATACACCTCCACCGCATTGATTTTCGTTCCTATCCTTTCGGCATCGATGTCGATTCCAGCGACAATATTCAGTCCATACCGTTGCAGGCCTGAATCGGCGATAAGAGCGGCACCAAGACTTCCCACACCAAGCATTACAGCATTGTGCCTCTGGGTGAAACCGAGAAATTGGCCAAGCGACTGCTCGAGATCCTCAACCGAATACCCTATGCGTGTTTTACCCTTGATGCCGAGAAAAGAGAGATCTTTTGCTATTTGTGATGGCGCCACTTTTAGTTCGTCGGCAATACGTGTTGTGGACACATATTCCACTTTCTGGCGCCGCAAGGTACTCAGATATGCCAGATACCACGGCAGGCGGCGCAAGGTAGGCTCGGGAAGAACACCTGCGCCTTGGCGGGGAATACGGCCGGATGACAGTTCTTCGTTATTCATGGATTGTCAACGCAGCCCCAGTGCTGCGAGGAATTCTACAGTTTCGTTTTTTGTGAGTATGCGCCGGTCGGAAATATGTGCGCTGAACCGGCGGGCGACATCCAGCAAATCCGGATGGGCGAAGAGCCGGCGCACATAGTGGTGGCAGCTGTCGAAGAGGGTGTCGGCCTCGTCTTTATCGAGAGAGCACATCTTCTGGCCTTCGCTGCGCACCAGATCGCGGACAATCCTTTCGGCATTGAATCCCGGCTCGAATCCGGCGGTAATCGCTTTGCGGCATTCGATGTTGCCGAGTACCATCGAAGCCATGGCTCTCAAGTCCTTCACAGACTGTGACCATAGGCTTTTGGCAGACATTCTCGGGTTGCCTGGCAATCCGAAATCGTGAGCCATATGCATATTGTGGCCGTCGGGTTCGTCGAATCTTATTTCAGCCAGTAGATGCTCGCCCTGGCATGCTATCAGTGTGATTGCCATTCCGGCAATTCCGTTGGCTTTGTCTGTTGTGTCGGTATATTTCAAGCTTATGGAATCCATAATCAGTTCACGACCATAAATTTTGCAACTATTCCGCTGTTTCCCTGCTGGTTTTGCGAAGCGAGTACATAATACACGCCTGTGCGGACTCTCCGCCCGGAGCTGTCGCAGCCGTCCCATGAGAAATTGCCGCCTTCGGAACGGCCGGTACAGATTACATTCCCTGCGGTATCGGCAATTTTCACAAGGCTGTTTTCCATTAACCCGGAGATGGTGATCCACCCGCTATAGTCGGGACGTACAGGATTCGGAGTCACTTTTACCTGGCCGTAATCTTCGGCGGCAGGAGATGATGTTCCGTTGTATATGAATATTCCGGCTTCGGTGCCTACGTAGACACACGCGCTCTGCGGATCCACGCTGACCGAATATACGAAGTTGGAAGGCAGCGGCGAGTTGTCGGTATTGAAATGTTCCAGAATCTCAGAGCCGTCGGCGCTTACAAGATACAGGCCGGAAGCTCCGGTTGCCAGCCACTTGCGGTTGGAATGATCTACCGCTATATCATAAATCTTATCGGTTGCCAAAAGATAGTCGCCATAGTTGGTTCCATCGTTTCTGGCTACAAGTGGCCGTTGGAAGATACAGCCGGGAGTCATGGCCTGGGATGGGTCCAGAACCATAACGCCGGACTCCGTACCCAGCCAGATTCGTCCGTTGTGGTCTTCCGCCATGGCATTGACCTGGCAGTTCTGTGCCGAGGCACCGCTCTGGTCGGTAAGTTTGCTGTGGTGTATTGAGCTGTCGTCGGATGTGTCTGTATAAGTTTTGTTGTGGTTCAGTACGGCCAAGCCTGAATTCCAAGCGGAACTGCCGAAAAGCACCAATGGCGAATGCGTGGCTATCAGCATCTTTCCGTCGTGATTGTATTCAAAAGATGAAGGCATGGTTGCAACTTTCCATTCATCGTACCCGATTTGGCCGACGGCTGTTCTTTTGCGAACGGAAGCAGGAAGAATCACGCACATCGGATCAGACGTATTGATGTGTGCATTGGCTACCCACAGGTTTCCTTCCGCATCGAGATTGAGATCATTGATCTGGGTGCCGCCAAAATCTCCCATCGGAGTGTTCTTGGTGGTGTACGTGGCTATTATATCGCCGTTGTCGATAATGTGGAGACCCTTGCTTGCCGATGCCCCGTATGCTCTCCCTTCGATTTCAGGATCGAAGAAAATGATTCCTCCGTCGCCGAAATCGGAAAGCGGAGCGACATTATAGTCGGAAATGCTTCCATCGTTGTTAATCAACGACACCTGCAATTTAGTTACTGGTAATGGATATATTCGGCTACGGCCGATTGCTCCGACCACAAGCGTATTGCCGTTCCATCTTAAACGCGATGGAGCTGCAACCTTGACAGCCTTCGGGGAAAAGGCTTCCCCGATAAGTGATGGAGTGTTGCCGGAAAGGTCGTAATGAATTATTCCCTGAGGCGTTGCAACCCATACGGATTCCTTTCCTATGGTACTGAAAACCGCATCACCTGCAATGTCCTCAGGAAGTATCACCTCATCGATATTGCCTTCGGTGTCGGAGAATAGAATCCTTCCTTGCTCTGCGAATCCCACTTTATCTTCGCCGAACTGCAACTGTTGGCAATCGATTCCGGTTGCTATAACTTTTTTCGTAACAGTTCCGTCGGTTCCGTCGAAGTCGTAGAGATACAGGCCTTTGTTTGCTGCAACGTTGAAGAATGCCGATTGTCCGGCTGCTGCCAGCGACATATTGAGAGGCCATAAACGGAGATTGCCGGAACCATCTTTTATCGGTTCGAAACTGTCGAGGCGAGGGTGGCGTTGCGACAATGGCGACCACAACATTTCTGTATTGGTCAACAGAAGCATGTTCTGGCCGAGAATCATCACCTTGTCGACTTTCTGATTATATATTCCCGATTCCACTACCTGATGGCGGACGTCGTCGAACAGTACGAATCCGAAATCTGTGGCGGCAAGAATGCGGTCGCTGCCGAATGCCACATCCCTTACGGCATGGGATGTGGTAAGGGTAGCATCCTTGAGTTCCGGCATGTTCACGCAGCGCCCGTTGTCGTAAAGCAAATCGATATTGCCGTTGGAATACGCTATGAAGAGATAGTTTTTCTGCCAGTTATAGCGTATTATGTCAATGGAGCTGTCGGAAAGACGGTTGCTGCTGTTGTAATACACGGTTTCACCGTCGTTGGTAATCGCCATCAGATTCTCGCCGCTGAGCATGTATGTTCGGTCGGGAGTCTCGATAACTTCCACAAAGGAAGTTCCGGCCGAAGGCAGCAGGCTCCAAGAACCCGGCATGCGCTGTGCGACTGCCGAAAATGGAATCAAGCTGATAGCTATGGCTATAAAGATAGTATATAATATTCTGTTGGTCATATTATAGAAGAGAGGATTCGGATAGTCTGGCGACAAGAGCCTTTACTGCTCTTGCCCGGTGGCTCACTGCATTCTTTGCCTGGTCGTCGACTTCGGCAAATGTCTTTTCCCAGCCTGTCGGGCGGAAAAGGCAGTCATAGCCGAAGCCGCCGCTGCCTTGTGGCCCGTATGTTATTTCGCCTTCGATTTTCCCTACTGCTGTTATCGGCTCGCTGGCCGCATCGGCAAGAAACACCATGGCTGTGGCCATATGGGCATGTCGGTCGGCGATTCCATCGAGTTCAGCAAGCAGGCGGGCATTGTTGGCTTCGGAGTCGTGCCCTTCGCCCGCATATCTTGCGCTGAATACTCCAGGCGCACCATCGAGTGCGTCGACGCAAAGCCCCGAATCATCGGCAACAACGTTGCAGCGTCCGTAATGCTCGGCTACAAACATGGCTTTCTGAAGGGCGTTGCCCTCGAAAGTGTCGGCAGTTTCCGGAATGTCGTCGTGGCAGCCGATATCTGCCAGCGACAGCACATGCCAGTCCTTGCCCAGCATGGAGCGGAATTCTTTGAGCTTATGTGCGTTGTTGGTGGCGAATACTATTTCTTTCATTATTATACCAACGGCATGAACCGTAGCTTATTGCATGCGGAATCAGCCGATAACGATATTAACTATTTTTCCGGGCACAACTATGATTTTACGTATTGTTTTGCCGTCGAGCCATTTGGCGGCACCTTCGGCTTCGAGGGCTGCTTTCTCGATCTGTTCCCGAGGGGCGTCGGCTGCCAGTGTAATGTTATAGCGGGCCTTTCCGTTGAACGACACGGCCATGGTTACAGTGCTTTCGATAAGCCACTTTTCGTCGTATTCCGGCCACGGTGCATCGCATACGGAATCCTCATGGCCGAGAACCTGGCGCCACAAGGCTTCCGCCACATGGGGGGCGAAAGGAGCTGCGACAATAGCCAGAGGTTCCAGTACAGCACGGCTGCGGCATCCCTGCGAAGCGAGTTCGTTCACACAGATCATGAATGCGGCCACAGATGTGTTGAACGAGAAATTCTCGATATCGGCACTGACTTTCTTTATCAGTTTATGGATACTTTTGAGATTTTCGGCCGAAGGCTCGGTGTCATCCACGACCACAGTGTCGCCCTTGTGGTACAACGACCACATCTTGCGGATGAAACGGTACACGCCATCGATGCCGTTGGTATCCCACGGTTTGCTCTGTTCGAGTGGCCCGAGGAACATTTCGTACATGCGCAGGGTATCGGCTCCGTATCGCTCGACCACATCGTCGGGATTCACGACATTGAACATGCTCTTGCTCATCTTCTCCACGGCCCAGCCACATACATAGCGACCGTCGTCTCCGGTGATGAACTGTGCGTCGGCGAATTCGGGGCGCCAGCCGCGGAAGGCTTCCTGGTCGAGCACATCGTTGGAAACTATGTTGACGTCCACATGAATCGGGGTGGTGTCGTAGTCTTTTTTCAATTCCGCGCTCACGAATGTGTTGGTGTCCTTTACGCGGTACACGAAATTGCTACGCCCCTGGATCATTCCCTGGTTTATAAGTTTACGGAAAGGTTCGTCCTCGCATACTTCGCCGCAGTCGTAAAGGAATTTATTCCAGAAACGACTGTAGATGAGATGGCCTGTGGCATGTTCAGAGCCTCCGATGTACAAATCGACCTGCCGCCAGTATTCATCGGCTTCACGCGACACGAGGGCCTTTTCGTTGTGGGGGTCCATATATCGCAGATAGTATGCGCTGGAGCCGGCGAAACCGGGCATGGTATTCAGTTCGAGGGGATATCCTTCCGGAGTATGCCACTCTTTGGCCCGACCCAGAGGCGGTTCTCCGGTTTCGGTAGGCAGATATTTGTCGATTTCGGGAAGCTCCAGAGGAAGGTTCCCGTATGCCGTCGGGATACCGTCGACATAGCATATGGGTATAGGTTCGCCCCAATAGCGCTGACGGCTGAAAATCGCGTCGCGCAAGCGATAATTGGTCTTCACCTTGCCGATACCGCTTTGCTCCACATACCTTTTGGCGGCATTCATGGCTTCTTTCACCGAGAGGCCATTGAGATTCAGTGTGGTGCCCTCGGAATTAATCATCGTGCCTTCTTTGGCATCGTAGCTGGCCTCACTCACGTCGGCGCCTTCGATCAGCGGGATTACCGGCAGATTGAAATGGCGGGCGAAAGCATAGTCGCGGGAATCGTGGGCGGGTACGGCCATGATAGCACCGGTACCGTAGCCCGAAAGAACATAATCGCTGATCCATACAGGAACCGGTTTTCCCGTAAGCGGATTGATGGCATACGAGCCACTGAATACACCGGTCACGCGGCGGTCGATCATGCGTTCGCGTTCGGTCCGGTGGCGCACATAGTCCAGATACTGGTCCACTTCCGTTTGCTTGTCGGGAGTGGTTACCATTGCCACATACTTGCTTTCAGGTGCAAGTACCATGAATGTGACACCGAAGATGGTGTCGGGCCGTGTTGTAAAGATTTCTAATGCCAGCTCCGGATTGCCCTGGATTTCGAAACGCATCTCGGCACCTTCCGAGCGGCCAATCCAGTTCCTTTGTGTTTCTTTTAGCGATTCCGACCAGTCAATACGGTCGAGTCCGTCGAGGAGGCGCTGTGCGTATGCGCTCACTCGCAGACACCACTGCCACATTTTTTTCTGTTCTACCGGATATCCGCCACGCACCGACAGGCCTTCGCTGACTTCGTCGTTGGCAAGCACAGTCCCCAGTTTTGGGCACCAGTTCACCACAGCGTTGGCAAGATATGCCAGACGCCAGTTCATAAGTGCATCGTTTTTGCCTTTGGCATCCATATTGGCCCAGTCCTCCGCGGAGAGAACCATTTCTTTTGTGCATGCCGCATCGAGTCCTTCGGTGCCATATTGTGCGAGATGTTCCTCGAGTTCAGCTATAGGCCTTGCACTATTGGCATTGCGGTCGTACCATGAATTGAACATTTTAAGGAATGCCCACTGTGTCCAACGGTAGAATTCCGGGTCACAGGTGCGTATGCTGCGGCTCCAATCGAAGCTGAATCCTATTTTCTCCAGCTGCTTGCAGTAGCGTTCGATGTTCTGGCGGGTGGTTATCTCGGGATGCTGTCCGGTCTGGATGGCATACTGTTCGGCAGGCAGACCATAGGCATCGAATCCCATAGGATGAAGCACATTAAACCCCTTCTGGCGTTTGTAGCGGGCATAGATGTCGCTGGCTATATAACCCAGAGGGTGTCCCACGTGCAGGCCGGCCCCCGAGGGGTAGGGGAACATGTCCAGCACATAATATTTCGGCCGTGAAGCGTCTATGGCAACTTTATATATGTCGGCATCGCGCCAGAAACGGCGTGCGCTCTCTTCGATTTCCTTATGATTGTATTCCATTGCGGACTTGAACGTGTTAAGACTTGGCTATTCAGACTTTTATTCTGTTATTTTGCGCACTGTCGCTTACGACAGCTGAAGCATGCGCTCAATCGGTACGAGTGCCCGTTGTGCAAGTGCGGGATCTATTTGTATTTCGGGAGTTTCTGCCATAAGACAGTCTCGCAGCTTTTCCAGTGTGTTGAGTTTCATGAAAGAGCATTCGTTGCATGCGCAAGTGCTGTCGTCGGCGGGTGCGGCAATGAATGTCTTGCCGGGTGCGGCCTTACGCATCTGATGCAGTATGCCGCTCTCTGTAGCCACGATGAACTCATTGGCATCGCTTGCAAGGGCATAATCCAGCAAGGCTGCTGTAGAGCCGACTTTGTCGGCGAGAAGCACTATGTGCCGTTTGCATTCGGGATGGACAAGCACAGGAGCTTCGGGATGCTGTTTTTTGAGTTGTAGAATACCTTCGGCCGAAAACCGTTCATGCACGTGGCAGGCGCCATCCCATAGCAGCATCTCCCGTCCGGTGACAGAGTTGAGATAGCCACCAAGATTGCGGTCCGGGCCGAAAATGAGTTTTGCATCTTCGGGGAAACTATCCACGATTTTCCGCGCGTTTCCGGAAGTGACCAGTACGTCGGAAAGCGCTTTTACCTCCGCTGTAGTATTCACATAGGATATCACCGTGTGTTCGGGATGGGAAGCTACAAATTCGGCGAATGCATCGGCAGGACAACTGTCGGCCAGGGAGCAGCCGGAAGTGGAATCCGGGACAAGTACCTTTTTGTCCGGGCACAGCAATTTCACGGTTTCGCCCATGAAATTCACTCCGCACATAACCACAATGTCGGCATTCTGAGCGGTATCGGCAGCTTGCCGTGCCAGAGCGAGGCTGTCGCCTACATAATCGGCAATATCCTGAATATCGCCATCAACATAATAATGAGCTAAAATTACGGCATTTTTAAGCCGTTTAAGCTCCTTGATTTCGTTTTTAAGCAGTTCCTTTCCTTTGTTGTCGGCGACGTGTTCGCTCATGGTGTCAACGATTGATGTAACTAATGTGCAAAATTAATATTTTCCGTGCAAAGCGGCAAACGCTTAAGCCGGCTCTTGTATGCAAAAAACGCGCCCCGGCAGCCATTGCAACCGGGGCGCGGAATACGGTAAGGTGTCGGCTGAATCAGATTCCGAGTTCTTTGCGGAGGCGTGCAATCTTCGCCGCGGCGTCCTTGTTGCAGCGTTCATAGTCGGATGCTGCTGCCATGGTGTCGTGTACTTCGAGATAGAACTTGATTTTAGGTTCTGTTCCGGAAGGTCTGATGCTCACTTTGGTGCCGTCGGCAGTGAGATATTGCAGCACATTGGAGGTCGCGGGGAAGTCCATCTTGGACACTTTGCCGGTGCGGCAGTCAGTTACATTAAGGTCGGCGTAGTCCTTGATGAGCACAACATCGGAGCCATCGAGTTTTTTGGGAGGATTGGCACGGAAATCCTTCATCATTTTCTGGATTTCCTCAGCGCCCGTTTTGCCGGTGCGCACTACCGAAACACCTTCTTCGTGGCTATAGCCGTTCTTGAGGTATATTTCCTGCAGCATCTGGTTGAAATCCATGCCGCGGTCTTTGGCCCATGCGCATATCTCGGCCATGAGGGAGATGGCGCTCACGGAATCTTTGTCGCGGCAGAAGTCTTCGGCCAGGAAGCCGTAGCTTTCCTCGCCGCCTCCAAGATACCGGGCAGTGCCTTCGAGGTCGCGAATCACGGCAGCAATCCATTTGAAGCCGGTATAGCAGTCGTACATTTTGATCTGCTGGTTCTCGGCGATAGCTTTAATGGTTTCGGTCGTTACGATGGTCTTGACCACGTATTCGTTGCCTTTGAGTTTTCCGAGCTCACGGTTGCGCAGCATGATGTAATTCAGCAGAATCATCACAATCTGGTTTCCGTTTACGAGCTGGTATTCGCCGTTGTTGTCGCGGATGACACAGCCGATACGGTCGGCATCGGGGTCGGAGGCAACCACCAGGTCGGCCTCGACTTCCTTGGCTTTTGCAATGGCCATAGCCATGGCGGAAGGATTCTCGGGGTTGGGCGAATCCACTGTGGGGAAATCACCGGAAGGAATATCCTGTTCGGGCACGTGGATAATATTCGTGAAGCCGTAGTTGCGCAGCGATGCGGGCACAAGTTCGACTCCGGTGCCGTGGATAGGGGTATACACAATCTTGAGGTCGGCGTGGCGCTTGATTACCTCGGGGTCGAGTGAAAGACCTTTGATAGCGTCCAGGAATTTTGCATCCATTTCTTCGCCGATGATTTCGATCAGCTCAGGATTGCCCTTGAATTTGATGTCGGTCACACTCTGTATGCGGTTCACATTGTCAATGATATTGACATCATGGGGGCTGATGATCTGGGCACCGTCGCTCCAATATGCCTTATAGCCATTGTATTCCTTAGGATTATGGCTGGCGGTGATGTTCACGCCGCTCTGGCATCCGAGTTCGCGGATGGCGAAACTCAGCTCCGGAGTAGGGCGGAAGCTGTCGAAGAGATACACCTTTATGCCGTTGGCCGAGAAAATATCAGCCACGATTTCAGCGAACTTGCGGCTGTTGTGGCGCACGTCGTGTCCAACAGCCACACTGATCTGGGGAAGATCGGCGAAAGCCTCGTGGAGATAGTTGGCCAGTCCCTGGGTGGCTGCACCCACGGTATATATGTTCATGCGGTTGGAGCCTGCTCCCATGATGCCGCGCAGACCACCGGTGCCGAACTCGAGATCTTTGTAGAAAGATTCGATAAGTTCCGTTTTGTCGTCGGCATCGAGCATACGTTTTACTTCTGCCTGTGTTTCCGCATCATAGCCATCGGAGAGCCATCCTTTGGCTTTTGCGGTCACTTGCTTGATGAGTTCGCTGTTGCTGTCCATATCGTTGGTGTTAGTTATGATTCGTGATTCAGAGTTCACAAAGATAGACTATTGACCTCAATTATACAAATGGAAAGTACGTTAAGTTCGGGGGGGGCAATGTCCATTCGCGATATTCATTCTTCGAGGGGGAGACCGGCGGGCTGGATTTCGTTTTGGCGGCCGCGTTTCAGCCATGCTCCGGAGTGCATGCGCCAAAGGAATATAGCCCCGCGGAAAATGAGTTCCACGCACATGGCCACCCAGACGCCCTTAAGCCCCATTGTCGGTGCGAGAAATGCAGCAAGCGGAATCCGCACCAGCCAGATGCTGCCGAAGTTCATCACGGCAGGAACCAAAGTATCGCCCACGCCTACAAAAGCTCCATAGGCAACTATCGAGGCTGCATACATGGGTTCGGCGAGGGCTTCGATCCGCAGCACTGCAGCACCTTCGGCAATGATTGCTTCCACCGGCGACATGATGGACATCATCCGGGGGGCGAAGACAAACATTACCAATCCCATTACGGCCATAAGAATCATGCCCATGTAGGTGCTCAGATAGGCGAAACGGCGCACCAGACCATAACGTCGGGCGCCGTATGCCTGGCCGCATAGCGTTGTGGCGGCATCGCCGATGCCGAACCCCGGCATGTAGCAGAGGCTTTCGGCGGTGACAGCAAAGGCGTTTGCGGCTATGGCCACAACTCCCAGCGGTGCCACTATCATGGTCACCGTTATCTGGGCCGAGCAGAATATGGCATGTTCGGCGGTCATGGGCAGGGCGATGGATGCCGCCTTGCGTGTCACTGCGGCAGTGGGCCGGAACGGGCGGGGCGGGCGCCCCTTGAGCCGCAGCTCTTCCTGGCGGGTCAGCAGCCACCACAGCATGGCAGCGGCTGTAACGCATGCCGCGGCCACTGTGCCGATGGCAGCACCGGTAACACCAAGTCCGGCGCCCGGAAGTGTAAATGCTGTTCCGGCAACGGAAATCTGATGTTCCGGAAATATAAGAAAGAAGTTGAACACAACGTCGAGCAGGCACATGGCGGCGTTGAGCAGACCCGGCACTTTCATGTTTCCGGCGCAGCGAAGCATGCCTCCTGCAAGATAGTTGAGGGTGAGTATCGGCAGCGAGCCTATGAAAATGGCAAAATATGTAGAAGCAGCCGGAGCTACGGAACCGTCGGCTCCGAGCCATCTCGGAAGCCATGGCGATACTGCCAGTCCGACTGCTGCCAGAAGTATGCCGAATAGCAGCGAGCATAGCATTCCCTGGCGCAGCACATCGCGTGCGCCGCTGTGGTCGCGACCTCCGAGGCGGTGTGCCACCTGCACCGAGAAGCCCATTGTCGCCATGCTGCACAGGCCAGTGAAAAGCCAGATGCTGCTGTTCATTATGCCGACTGAGGCGCTTTGCTCGGCACCGAGACGCCCTACCATGGAGGCGTCGATATACTGCATGAGGATGGTCGACAGCTGGGCCATTATCGATGGCAGCGACAGCTTGGCGGTGAGTGCCATCTGCTGTCTCAGGCTCATGTTCTGTCCGTTCTGTATTTGCGATATATCGGCCATCGGCCTGCAAAATTACAATTAATTACTTACTTTTGCCCTCATGAGTCCTTCATTGCAGAATCGCCGTCGTTTGCTGGCCAATGTGTCTCTTGTGGCAGTATTGCTCATTGCCCTGGTGGCAATGGTGCTTGCGCTTGCAGTGGGTGCCGACCGCAGTGGCTGGACGCCATCGGAAGCTTCATTGCCTTCTGATGCGGAATATCCTACGGAAGTGGCGCCTTCCGATAGTGTGATATCCAGGCCGCGGCATCGACGGCAGCCGCGCCGGACGCAGGAGGGCAGGAGGGAAACCGCACCGCCGCGCGACATGCACGCCTTCGATCTCGACGACCGTATTCCGCGTTGATCAGTGCTGTCTTTTGGGGCTGAAGGAGCGGTAGATGTTGCACCCGAGATAGTTGCCCACCACAGTTGCAGGGTACACGCCTGCAAGCGCAACCCAGTCGGAAGCGCTGAGCGATGGCGCGCAGGCTGCATAATAGAAAATGTCGGCGACGCAGTGCGGGAATGAGCAGATAATGAACGAGGGTACTCCGAATATCAGAGGCCACCATAGCCCGGAGCGTGCCGAACGTACCGAAAGAGTCATTATGAAACCGCAGGGAATGGAACGGATGCCGGATTCGAACCATCCGTCGGCAATTCGTTTGCCGACGATGGCGCCCGGGTCGACGATGAATCCCGACGGGTCGGAAACCAGTGTCATTGCCGCGCAGCCGATGATGTTGAGTGCCAGGATGGCGGCGAGGCGCCCGTAGCTCAGAGAGTCTTTGTTGTCTTTTTTTCTGCGCCCCCAGCAGAACTGGGACTTGCCGGTGAATAGATGCAGCTCGAAATACACCACGGCCATAAGACCAAGTGCGAACAGGGCGCAACCTCCGAGGCCGCCAAGCTGGAGATATGTGGTGGCGGCTATTCCTATGCATGCTCCGGCCGTAATTGCCGAGAATATGAAACGCAGTGTGTCGTTCATTGTTGTTCGGGTTCTTGTGTGCTGACTCTGATAAGCTCCAGGCGGCTGGCGCTTTTTTTCAGGATATCGAAACGGTATTGTCCGGCAACGAGAATCTGGCCCTGGGCCGGGATGCTGCCGGTGGTGGTGAGGATGTATCCGGCCAGTGTCTGGTAGGAATCATCCTCGGGTATGTCGAGATGGAAACGGTCGTTGATTTCGGCAATCTCGCAACGGCCGGAGAATTCATAGATTCCCTGCTCGATCTGCCGGGCAATCAGTTTCTGTGTGTCGTGCTCGTCCTCGATGTTACCGCATATTTCTTCCATGAGGTCTTCGAGAGTGAGCATGCCGGCGGTGCCTCCGAACTCGTCGACTACCACTGCTATAGAACGCTTCTGTTGCAGCAGCCGGCGCATCATGGTCTTGGCCATGAGGTTCCCGGGCGCGTACAGCACGGGCTTGATATTGTCGTGCCAGTCCTTGGACGGGTCGAAGAGCTCGCTCACGTGTATGTAGCCCAGAATTGTGTCGATGTCGTTGCGGAACACGAGTATTTTGGAGCGTCCAGTGCGTGTGAACAGTTCGGCAAGGACGTCGCGGGAAGTGTCGTCGATGTCGACAGCCACTATCTCGTTGCGCGGTGTCATGCAGTCGCGCACATGGGTGTTGCTGAAATCGAGGGCGTTGCGGAAAATTATCACTTCGTTCTCCACAGTCTGTTTCTGGTCTTCGAGATCATCGATGGTTTCCTCTATGTAATCGCCCAGCTCGCCGATGGAAATCAGGTGCAGCGGCCGTTTGGTGTCTTTTACTCCGGCAAGTTTCATCAGCATCTTAGAGAGCCATGCGGTAAAGATGGATACAGGATAAAGGACTATATACAGTATGTACAGCGGCAGGGCAAAGACTTTCAGGGAATTGTTGGGGTTTATACCGAAGATTGTCTTGGGAAAGAATTCGCCGGTAAGAAGAATCACACCGGTGGAAATCAGAGTCTGGGCCAGCAGTACCAGGGCTTCTCCGGGCAGCCACTGCCGCAGTGTTCCCTCGAGGAGCTGGGCTGCCCCCATACCGTAAATTACCAGAACAACATTGTTGCCCACCAGGATGGTGGAGATGAACAGTTCGGAATTGGAGTAGAAGAGTCTCAGAATGGCGGCGATGGGGCCGGAGCGTTTGCTGTCGAGCTCTACGCGCACGCGGTCGCTGGTTACATACGCCATCTCGCATCCCGAGAACAACGCAGATAAAAGTAGCGATACTAATGTGATGATTATCCAGGTTTCCATATTGTCGTTATGGCTGTGCTATTGCCGGTGCGTCGATTCTGCCGCCTGGGGTGAAACCCGGAGCTGTCCTGCGCTGTCGGCGCTGCGGCTGTCTCTGCTCTGTTGGCGTAGTGCTGTCGGCGACAGCGGACGGTGCCGCGGCGGAGTCGGAAGTCGCATGCTTTTTCCCCAGTTGCTGTTCGACAGGCAATATGGCGGTGGGACGCCGCACGGTATATCTGGTCATATTCTGGTTGCTCTCGAATCCGTAGCCTTCGATAATGCGGTCGGTACGCACTATGTGGATAAAGGAGTCGGAGTACATGCGCCGCTGAAGCTGGTCCCAGAAAAGCTGTTCGGTCAGGAAGCTGTCCCGCAAGGTGTTCACCATCATCACGCGTCCGTCGAGCCGCCACAGCCGCCGCTGCGAGAAATACACAGCGGAGTCGCATTCAATGTGGCTTTCGGGTTGCATGGAAAGGTCGTACTGGTCCAGCTCAAGGCCGTGGGGAAAGCGCCAGTATGGCGAGTCGCAGTCCTCGAACATCTGCCACAAGGGTGTGGCCACGCGGTAGCGTGTATATCCGGAGTCGCTGATCATGGTCACTACGTCGGTGGTGGCCATGGTCGGAGTGGAGCGACCGTCGCCGATGTTGGGAACGTAGGTGCGCTGGTTGTCGCCGCAGGCGGTGGCGGCAGCTACTGCGGCAATGGCTATCGCCGGCAGAGCCCGCATTGACAGCCTTGGTGCCTGCATCAGTATATCTTGCTCTGGCGGAACCACATTTCATTGAAGTTCACGCCGATTGTGATGTTGAAATAGTTTTCCTTTATGAGAGGGTCGGGATTGGCCGCACGGTGTTTGAACTCGAAGCCGAGGTTCACTATTGTGCGGAAACTGGGCACTGGGAAGCCGAAACCTGCTGTCACTCCGAATTCGCGCAGGCCGTTGGCATTGCCGTTCTTGCCGAGGACTTCGAGGTAGTCGCGGGTGTAATATCCTCCCAGGCGGTAGCGCACGCGCTTGAAGTAGCTGCCGCGCTGGTCGGGCTGGAGTTCCAGGCCGAGGGCATATTTGCTGCGGTCGGTGAAGCGGAAGGTGGTGGGAGTGTTTTCGTAGCCGCGGTATCTGGCTTTGCTCCAAGGCTGATATGTGTAGTCGAATTCAGCGGTAAGACGTCCGGCGAATGTGTACGATATTCCTGCGCCCCATTTCTCGGGCAGTGAATAGTTGCCGCGCAGCGAATGATGGTCCTTGACTTCGGTTTCCTGCGACGAACCGTCGTTGACAACCACTACAGTCTGTGCTGTTCCGAGCAGCGTTTTCGAGGGGCTGTATACAAGGCCCAGCGACAGGCGGTCGGCGCGGCCTATGCGGACGCCGTACTGGATGCCGAATTCGAGATGGTAGTCGCGGACACTCATCTGGTTCTGGAACAGAGAGCTGCCGCCGGTTGTAAGGTATCCGTAGGTGTCGTTGAGGATAGTGCCGAAGAGGTAGCTGATGTTGGCGCCTACCGTGAATCCTTTGAACGGCCTTCCGGCGATACCGAGGTAGAACTCGTTGAGGCTGCCGGAACCCTGGCGGGAATCGATGCCGTTGTCGATTTTGCTGCCGAATGCATAGCCCACCGAGGAGTAGGGGAGGAGACCCAGCGAGGCGCCCATATAGCGTCCCAGCGGAACCTGGAGGGTCACATAGTCGAGGCCGCCGCCGAATTTATTCTGGCTCACACGGCCGTTGGCCTGCAATTCGCTCTGGTGCAGGCTGGTGAGGTCTATGCCGATGTCGAACAGGAAGGTCAGGGAGTCGATTGCTGCATAGCTTGCCGGATTCATTGCGTTTATCTGCCTGCCGGAATTCATGGCGTAGCCCACGCCGCCCATCGAGCGCTGTGCTCCTGAGGCGTGGTCGCCGAGCATGCCGTAGGCATAGCGGGAATATGGTGTCATGGTGCCGTTCTGGGCAAAGCCCGCGGCTATCGCAGCTGTGATGAATGAGATGGAGGCAATCAGCCTAAAGAGTTTCATTATAGCGTAGTATGCGGTTAAGACCTTTATGCACCAGGCATCGGTCGAGGATGTAATCGAAATCAAGCACTCCGGCAGCTGCCAGAAGTGGCGAGCTGCCGCCTGTGAGCACTGCCATGGCAGTGGGGCCGGCGGCACGGAGGTAGTACGACAGTTCTGCGGCAACGCCTCTTAGCGTTCCGCTGCGAAGGGCTTCCTCGGTGGAATTCCCCCACACAGGGCAGGAGCCTTCGGCCGATACTGCGGGCAGAGCCGATGTGTAGGCATGGAGTGCGGTGAGCCTCATGCTTATGCCGGGGGCTATGTTGCCTCCGAGATAACGCCCTGTGGCATCCACGAAATCGTAGGTCACAGCAGTGCCTACGTCGGCTACGAGCAGCGGCCTGCCGGGGATATGGCACACAGCGCCCACGGCAGCCGCGAGACGGTCGGAACCGAGTGTCTCAGGAGTGGAGTAGCACACCTGCAGGGGCACCGGAGTGGCGTCGTCGAGTACCAGCACATGCCGGGCAAGTGTGTGCAGCGACTCAATATCGGTTTCGCGGAAGTCTTGGACAACAGAACAATAGATTGCCGAAATGTCGTGGTGGCCTTCAAGAATAATGGTACGGGCAAGTTCGCCGGCACACAGGCCGTCGGTATCGACGGCGCTGGCGATCAACTGATCGCCAGCGTCCCATATTGCTACTTTCAAGGCCGTATTGCCACGGTCGACAGTCAGTCGAATGTTCATAGTTGGCGCAAAAATACTAAATAGGCCGCGAATACATGTTTCGCAGCCTGTGCTTTTACTATTTATTAACTTAGTCGGCGTCTTATTCTTCAACGCGGAATTACCGCCGCAGGGAAATCAGATGCAACGGGTCTTGTAGCCGAGCGACTGGAAGAAACGAGCGCAGTCGTTGCGCCGGTCGCCTTGTATAAGTATTTCACCTCCGCGGGTCGATCCTCCGGTTCCGAGAGAGCGTTTCAGGTGTCCGGCGATATCGGTAAGCTCGGAGTCATCGCAGAGAAAACCGCATATGATTGTGGCAGTTTTCCCGGCACGTCCTTTTCGGTCGAGGATTATGTCGAGGCGTGGCAGCTTCGCCGGCTTCGGTTCGTCGGCATGTTGCGGCAGGTCGGGTTCGTTGTCTTGTCCGGGCATGGATTCCCGGAGTGCTTGCAGACGTTTCAGCCAGTTGTCAGAGTTCATTGTCGTTGATGCTGTCGGCTGGTATTGCCGTAGTGTCTGTTTCGTTGATTCGTTCGGAGGCTTCGTTCAATGCAGTGAGAATCATTACTCTGCCCTGGTCCTCCGAGGGCAGCTGGCGCATTATGGTTTTGGCGGAATCGCTGTCGCGGCTCCATGCCGCCTTTATGCATCTTGCTGCGAATGCGGTGTTGATGTCGGCATCGTTGGAGTGTTCGCCCAGCCGCATCAGCAGAAGTGACAGGTCTGTGAGCTGGCATACGTCGAGGTCGTGGAAATGGTCGCCTAACAGCATGCTGTCGCAGATTGTCTGGGCGCGCACATAGCGGTTATGCACGTAGGCGTTCTGTGCGCGCTCCAAGGGAGAGTCGCCTTCGTTGGCTGCGGAGGAGCAGCCGGCGGTGGCGACTGTGGCTATTGCCAGAAGTAGTAATGAGTGAAGTTTCATTCGCCGGTTGTTGGTGTTTCCGGTTCGGGTCGGGGGCTTGTTATAATTTCCTTGAGGTCTTCGTGGGCTGCGTTCTGCCAGTCGGCTTCTCCGGGCTGGTCGGCACCGGCTTCGTCGATTACATACCGGTGCTCCACATTGTCGCCATTGAGAGAGTCAACGTGGGTGTTGCTGTTGAACCATCCGATATAGAGTAAGGTGGCTACGACGATGGTGGCTGTGATGAGTCCGATTACAATCCATACCCATAAGCCGGATCTGCTTTTCTGGTCTGCCATGACTGAACGTTTTTTTTGAGGTTGTCTATAAATTTAAAACGTCCGTGCGTCCAAAGAGTTTATCAGAGTTTGGCCACTTTCTCTTTGAAATCGAACATCAGCATGGCGGTTTGTGCGGCCTCCGAGCCTTTGTTTCCGAGTCGTCCTCCTGCGCGGTCGAGAGCCTGTTCTTCATTGTCGACTGTGAGGACGCCGAAAATCACGGGAATGTCGCAGTCGGCGTTCAGATGTGTGATTCCTTGTGTCACGCTCTGGCACACATAGTCGAAATGCGGTGTGCCTCCGCGGATTACGCATCCTAAAACCACAATTGCGTCGTATAGTCCGGTTTCGATGAGCGAGGATGCCGCGAAAGTGAGTTCCACTGCTCCGGGGACTTCGAATGTGTCGATATCGGTCTTTTCTATTCCGGCTGCGGCGAAGGTGTCCAGGGCGCCGTTCATCAGCGCTTCGGTTATATGGCTGTTCCACAGAGTGCGCACCACGGCCACGCGCATGTCGCGTGCGATGGGGAACGGACTGCCGGATGTGAGAGGAGAGTTTGCGGAGGTTGACATGGATGGGTGTGTTTTGTGTTTATTGATGGTTATACGATGTCGGCGGCTATTGCTCCGGCGATGCTGCTGCCGGTATTTATAGCCATTGCCGCGGTGGCTATTATGGTGGCGATGTCGGCTTTGCCTGCCTTGCATTGATGCCTGCCTTTTTGCCGGTCGATTATGGATATGGTACTGCTGTCGGGGTCGAAGTTGATCAGCCGGCAGCCGTAGAATGCAATGTTGTCGTGGTAGCATTTATCGGAATCGGCGGTGCCATAGATAGCCTGCAGGTCGGAAGTGCGTGTCACTATGGTATGCGAAATCTCGCAGTTTTCGAGGATGGCGGGCATCACGCGTGTGATCTGGGGTTCGCGGGCAATACTGAACAAAGGCGCATACACCATGTTACAGCCCTTTTCGGCGGCATGCAGCAACAGCCGGTAGAGCCGGGGACGTATTCTGCTGTCGAGTGTGTAATGGCCGCCGAATACCACAGTGTCCTCCTTCTCGAGTCTGGGCCATATGATGTCGAAGGCCTCATCGGGATAGGACTGGTAGCGGACTGTGGGGGCGCCGTTATCGAAATGTATCTCTATTGGGGTGCGGCCTTCGGTGAAGCGGTCGACGCTGTTCATGTCAACGCCGTGGGCGGCCACGGTGTTGACCACAAGGTCGCCTATGGCATCGGCAGCGGCATCCGAGGCCATAAGTGTTTCCGGTCCGGCATCGGCGGTCTTTGTGGCAGCGCGTGCAATAGCGCCACCTATACAGGTTTTACGGGGAGCGCCGTCGAGGTCGATAACCACGTTCCACGACAACTCTCCCACAAAGAGTATTTTACTCATCGCCGGAGGCTTTTCGGGAGGCTTCTCCGAGGTATCCTCCGTGGTGGCGCTTGGCATAGTCCTGTCTTGTGAACCCTATGGCCTGCATCACGCTCACTACCAGGATGTCGCCTATTACGGTCATCATGGTGGTGGATGTGGTGGGGGTGAGGCCGAGAGGGCACACTTCGGGTGCGGGCGCCGTGAACAGGGCAATGTCGGCCAGCTTTGCCAGCGGACTGCCTGGGGCACCGCTGATGACTATAGTTGGAATTTCGGGATACAGTCCGCGCAGCAGTTCGACCAGTTCGATTATCTCGCGTGTCTTTCCGCTGTTTGAAACCAGCAGGACGATGTCGTTAGGCTGCACCACTCCCAGGTCGCCGTGCTGCGCCTCGCTTGGATGGAGGTTCACCGCTGGGGTGCCGGTTGAGGAGAATGTGGTGGCGATATTCATTGCAATCTGTCCGGCTTTTCCCATTCCGGCACTCACGAGTTTGCCACCGCGCCGGTGCACCCGCTCTACAATAGCCTCCACTGCACGTCCGTAGTCCTCGGTAACGGGGATTGCGGCCACGGCTTCGCTTTCGGCTTTTAGTATGCTGCGCATTGTCTGTATTACATCCATGGTTGATGTGTTTTGTTAGGCAGTGCAAAAATACGAATAAGTCGAGAGCAAAGCAATTATTTTGAGCTTTGCCGAGCGAAAGTATTTATGACGGAAGTCAAAAATAGCGAAAAACTTTGCGCCGCCTAATTCATCGATTCGGCACTGCTGCATGTGGCAGCGGTCGCAGACATGCCCTTAAAGGCTTTGTGGTGGCTTATTCAGCGGAGATGGAATCGGCTGATACCGTTTTCACGCCTATTGACCTGTTGGTGAGTTTTTCCGGTTTGATGTGCATGCGCACTTTGCCCGGCCCAACTCCGTAGACGGTCAGTTTCTCGCTTATGTGGCAGTCCAGAGGTCCCGATCCGAAAACGAACACACCGCCGTTGCGTGCATGAAGCCGCGAGGCATCGAGTTTTCCGGTGCCTACATTCTTAAGTTTTGCCTGGCGTGCAGTTCCTTCCACCACAACTGTTCCACAGCCGGTTGCAACGGTAGCCTCCACGGTGTTGGCTTCGATGCCTGTGGCGAACACGGTTCCGTTGCCCATTTCCTTTATGCGTATCTGGTCCGTTGGCACAAGCTTGAGGATTCGAAGCAGGGAGTCGCCGCTGTTGGTTGCCGCACGCAGTGCAGAGGAGTACACTCTCACCAGAGGCATGCCTTCGATCGGACGTTCGTCGGCGGTGGTCTGGATGGTGAGGTGATCCTTGTTGTTGTTGAACATTATGCAGGACGCCGTTTCGGGAATACACGAGAAGTAAACCCATCCTGCCGAGTCGGGTACTGCACGATAGTCCACATTCACGCCGTCGACTACTGTCAGTTCTCTGAAGTCGTGGACGTTGAGGGCGTAGTCGGCTACAGTGCTGTCGGAGTCCTCGGCTCCTGTGGCCACTATGGCGCATAGGATTACGGCCACAGCTGTTATGAGATGTTTCATCGTTCCTGGATTTGCTGATATTGCGGGATTATTTCATTTTCAATACGGTCGATGATTTCGTCGAGAGCCTCCGGAGTTGCAGCTTGAAGCATGGCCACACGAGTGGCGCGGAACGAAGGGATGCCTTTGAAGAGCGGCGACACAGCCAGATGCCTGCGTATGTGCAGGATGCCGCGTATGGAGTCGATTCGTTCTATGCTTTCGCGGATCTGCCGGCGGAGAAGGCTGAACATTTCGGCGGTGGAGGGATGCTCGGCAGTACCGGTGGTGAGGTAGCTTTTTACTGAGCGGAAAATCCAGGGAGCGCCTATCGCGGCACGGCCTATCATCACGGCGTCGACTCCGTAGCGGTCGAAAGCGTCGGCGGCCTGCTGCGGGGTGCATATGTCGCCGTTGCCGATAAGCGGAATGGTGAAACGCGGGTTCTCTTTTATGCGAGCTATTTCCTCCCAGTCGGCATTGCCGGTGTACATCTGCGAGCGTGTGCGGCCATGGACTGTGAGTGCGGCTATTCCGCAATCCTGCAGCTGTTCGGCCAGGGTGGTTATAATTTTTGAGTTGGCATCCCACCCCAGGCGGGTCTTGACAGTCACGGGAATGTCGACAGCTTTGACAACCGCGCGGGTTATCTCGAGCATTTTGGGGATGTCGCGCAGCATTCCTGCGCCGGCTCCTTTTCCCGCTACTTTTTTTACCGGGCAACCAAAGTTTATGTCCAGCACATCCGGTTTCGCCTCTGCCACAATGCGTGCGGCTTCAACCATGGGCTCTGTCTCGCGGCCATAAATCTGGATGGCAGTTGGCCGTTCGCCCTGGCAGATGTGCAATTTGCGTGTTGTGGCGGCAATGTTGCGCACCAGGGCATCGCAACTCACAAATTCGCTATAGGTCATGTCGGCGCCCTGTTCTTTGCATATTAGTCGGAACGAGGCATCGGTGACATCTTCCATAGGGGCCAGAAGGACGGGTCGTGTGCCGAGATCTATGTGCTGAATCTTCATTTGAAATTATAACACGCCGAGGAGTTGTTTGTTACTTTATTTGATACGGCAAAATTACGAAATTGCCGGCATCCGCAGTGTGTTTCGCCGCCTGTCGGCACAGTTTTTTGTCGTTTTGGAGGAGAAATATGGCATAGTTGGTAGGTAAGGTAATGATATAAAAAAATTACTCGTCGTCACGACGAATAATCTTTTCACCTTAAATCTAATACCATGAAAAACTGATGCAAAGTTATACACAATATGTTTTACAACACAATTCTACAGCATAAAATTGCGTGTGCTTAAACTTTTTTTAACGGGATGTGGGGCGTTCGTTAATCAGAGTGAAAACATACTCAAGGCAGTTAGAAATTGTATCCCAGCGAAATGGCAATGGTATTGCGGTGTATGCGAATCTTTTTGTCCTTGTCGCCGAAAGAAGCCAGCGGAGTGAATGCCACGCCGGTGGTTATGCCCACAAAATATGATTCGGCGAAAGTGAAACTGAGTTTTAAACCCCATTGTGCGTCGAACCGCTTCCATCCCTGGTCGAAAAGGTTGGTTTTTTGTGCCGGTACAGCAACGGGCGCTTCCATATTAGGCAGCAGATTCTGCCTGGCCGATAGATTTATGTTCAGCCATGGACCCGTGGATACGGCCATTGTCACATTTCTGTGAAGAGAGAAATTATATGAGAACATCAGCGGAACTCTCAGTCCGAAGGTGCGGGCGGCGCCGTTGTAGTAGTGGTCGTCGACCATGACTTCCGATTTGTCGCTCATTGTGCTGTATACGAAGAGTAACTCGGGGTCAAATGAAAAATTGCCGGCAAGAGGCACCGAGTACGACACACCGGCTGTGAATCCGGCGCCGTTGCCGTAGAATCCGCGACCTCCCGAGGGTATTGTCACCTCCATGGATGTGCGGACTCCAAGACCGGAAAAGAAGTCGGCTGCGCCTGCCGTAGCGGCACACACGAGCAATGCAGCGATTGTGAGAATTTTGCGAAAATAAGTCATTTACAAGGTTTTATGTTGCAAGTGGGCGATGTGCTTTATGTTAAATACTTACATGATTATAACTACGCTGCTGCAAGATTTGTTTATTTGTGAGGATAAAAGATTTGCTGTAATTTTGCAGCATAAACAATATAATATAATAAGGAATAATGGCAAGCAAACCGAATACGCCAAAAGGCACACGCGATTTTTCGCAGCTGGAGATGCAGCGACGCAATTATATATTCGATACCATACGCGAAGTCTTCAGGTTGTTCGGCTATCGCCAGATAGAGACACCCGCCATGGAAACGCTCGGCACCCTCATGGGCAAGTACGGCGAGGAAGGCGATAAACTGCTTTTCAAGATTCTTAATTCCGGTGATTTCCTTTCCGGTATGGACAGGGAAGAGCTTGTCGGCGAAGAGCCTTTGCGGGTTGCCGCACGCATCTGCGACAAGGGTCTGCGCTACGATCTCACGGTGCCGTTTGCACGATATGTGGTGCAGCACCGCGATGAAATAAAATTGCCCTTCAAGCGCTATCAGATTCAGCCGGTATGGCGTGCCGACCGCCCGCAGAAAGGCCGTTACCGCGAATTCTACCAGTGCGATGCCGATGTGGTAGGCTCTGACTCCCTGCTTAACGAGGTGGAACTGCTGCAGATGGTGGACATGGTGTTCCGCAGGTTGAATGTGCGGGTGGTGATCAAACTCAACAACCGCAAGATTCTTGCAGGCATTGCCGAGCTGATCGAGCGTCCCGACAAACTTGTGGATATCACCGTGGCAATCGACAAAATCGAGAAAATAGGCATCGAAAAAGTCAAGGAGGAGCTCTGCGAACGCGGGCTGGAAGCCGAAGCCGTGGAGCGGCTTGTGCCGGTGCTCTCTATCGGTGGTACTGCCGCCGAACGGCTGGAGCAGCTCGACGGAATACTCGCGGAATCGGAAACCGGCCGTGCCGGCGTGGAGGAACTGCGCACAGTTATTGCCGCCACAGAGCGTCTGGGGCTTGAAGCTGCTCTCGAGCTTGATGTCTCGCTCGCCCGCGGCCTCAACTACTACACCGGAACAATCATAGAGGTGAAGGCTGTCGACACTCCCATAGGTAGCATCTGCGGAGGCGGACGTTACGACAATCTCACCGGCATCTTCGGCCTGCCGGGTATTTCCGGTGTGGGAATCTCGTTCGGCGCCGACCGTATCTACGATGTCCTCACCGCGCTGGATCTTTTTCCGGCACAGGCCATGCAGAGCATATGTGTGGTATTCGCCAATTTTGGCTCCTCCGAGGCTGCCTTGAGTATGGATGTCATGAAAAAACTCCGCGCCGATGGTATCAGCGCCGAGATTTACCCGGAAGAAGCCAAGATGAAGAAACAGATCGGCTATGCCGACAATATAGGCGCACGCTACTTTGCCATGATAGGGCAGAGCGAGGCCGAGCAGGGTGTGGTCGCAATCAAGAATCTTGCCGACGGAAGCCAGACAACTGTGCCTTTCGCCGACTTGGCCGCCGCATTGGCATAAGATAATCAGACAACAGGTATTAACCAGGTATAATAGTCTAACATGAAAAAGATTCAAGTAATTACTGACGGTATGGCCGGCATGGTCGATGCCGCCGCCATCGCCGCTCTCGACGCGGAAGCACGCAAAGGACTCGAACTTCTTACCTCCGGAGAAGGTGCCGGAGCCGATTTTCTGGGATGGGTGAAACTACCCGAAGAAACCGACGACGCTCTTCTCGACGACATCAACGCCACTGCGGCACGCCTTCGCGAAACCTGCGAGGTGGTGGTGGCCGTGGGCATCGGCGGCAGCTATCTTGGCGCCAAGGCCGTAATCGAAGCGCTGTCCGACAGTTTTGCCCCCTATCGCGCCGGAACAGGCACAAGGGTGCTCTTCGCCGGACAGAACATAGGCGAGGACTACATGGCTGAACTTCAGGACTATCTCCGCGACAAGAAGTTCGGCATCATCGTAATATCCAAGAGCGGCACCACCACGGAGCCTGCCATCGCATTCCGTCTGCTCAAGGAGCAGCTCGAGTCGCAGCTCGGCCGCGAAGAGGCCGGCCGCCGTATCGTGGCTGTAACAGATGCACAGCGTGGCGCTCTGCGTTCGCTGGCAACCACCGAAGGCTACAAGACTTATGTAATCGCCGACAATGTAGGCGGCCGCTTCTCGGTGCTCACTCCGGTCGGTCTGCTCCCCATTGCGGTTGCCGGCTACGACATCCGCGCACTGGTGGAAGGTGCCCGCAACATGCAGAAAGCGACACTCGACGGAAGCGACACATCCTCGCTGGTGTATGCGCAGACACGTAACGCGCTCTATCGTGCGGGCAAGAAAATAGAGATTCTGGTTAACTACAACCCCAAGTTGCACTTTATGGGCGAATGGTGGAAACAGCTCTATGGCGAGAGCGAGGGCAAGGACGGCAAAGGAATATTCCCCGCCGCCGTGGACAACACCACCGACCTTCATTCCATGGGACAGTGGATTCAGGATGGCGAGAGAATCATTTTCGAGACTGTGCTGTCTGTGGAAACACCATCGCGCGAGTTGCGCATACCATTCGACGAAGCGAATCTCGACGGCCTCAACTTCATAGCCGGCAAGCGCATCGACCAGGTGAACAAGATGGCCGAACTGGGTACCCGTCTGGCTCATATCGACGGCGGAGTGCCTAATATCCGTGTGGTGATTCCCGCACTGAACGAAGACACTCTGGGCTCGCTGATCTACTTCTTCGAGGCCGCCTGTGGCATCAGTGGCTATATTCTCGGGGTCAACCCGTTCAATCAGCCTGGTGTCGAGGCCTACAAGCGCAACATGTTCGCTCTGCTGGAGAAACCTGGCTACGAGAAGGAGACCGCGGCCATCAAAGCCAAGCTCGGCGAATGAGCGATATAACAACGACCGACGGCCCGGGGGGCGCTTTGCCTCCCGGGCCTATAGGCGTTTTTGATTCCGGATACGGTGGACTGACCGTGTTGCGCGAACTGCGTGCGGCACTCCCCGATGCCGATTTCATGTATCTGGGCGATAATGCCCGCGCACCATACGGCACACGTTCGTTTGATCTTGTGTACCGGTTCACGCGGCAGGCAGTGGAGTATCTTTTCTCCAGAGGTTGCCCGATGGTGATTCTGGCTTGCAATACAGCTTCGGCCAAGGCGTTGCGCACAATACAGCAGCAGGACCTGCCGCGCATGAAGCCGGGGCTGCGTGTGCTCGGTGTGATACGGCCTACCGTTGAGGCTCTCGGCGAAATATCGCGCGGTGGCCATGTAGGCCTTGTCGCCACCCCGGGAACGGTAGCTTCGGAGAGCTACGACATGGAGCTTGCCAAATTCCAGCCGCATATAAGGCTGAGTTCCCGCGCGTGCCCCATGTGGGTGCCGCTGGTGGAGAATATGGAAGCCGGGGGCGATGGTGCCGACTACTTCGTGCGACGCGATCTGGAGCAGCTTCTCGCTGCCGACAGCGATATCGACACAATTGTGCTGGGATGCACGCACTACCCGCTGCTTTTGCCCAAAATACGCCGTTATGTTCCCGGACATGTAGCGGTGCTGACTCAGGGGGCCATTGTGGCCCGCTCGCTGGTGGACTATCTTGGTCGGCATAAGGCTATGGCCACAGCTGTGAGCCGTGGCCATAGCACGGAATATCTCACCACCGAGTGTCCCGACAAATTCGCAGGCATGGCGAGGATGTTTCTGGGCACGGACATCGAGGCCAGACGCATCGAGCTCTAATCCGGAATCGCCTGCAAAACAGCATAGACAACCTATGAATATAACGCACCCGGCCGTCTCGGTCGGGTGCGTTATCATGAATAACTATGAAAAATTACGTATGAAAAAAAGTATTACTCTTCGGTGTTCTTTTCGGCGTATTCACGCAGGAGTTTTTCCTGCACATCGCCGGGAACGAGTTCGTAGGAAGCGAACTTCATGGTGAAGGAGGAGCGTCCGCCGGTGATCGAGCTCAGCGAGGTAGAGTAGCTGGACATTTCCTTCAGCGGAACTTTGGCGGAGATTTTCTCGAAGCCGTTTTCAGAGTTCATGCCCATGATTATTGCACGGCGTCCCTGGAGGTCGCTCATCACATCGCCCATCACATCGCCGGGAACGAATACTTCCACGTCGTAGACAGGTTCGAGTACTTTGGGAGTGGCTTCGCGGAATGCCTGGCTGAACGCATTGCGGCCGGCGAGGCGGAACGAGATTTCATTGGAGTCCACCGGATGCATCTTGCCGTCGTAGATGCACACGCGCACGTCGCGGGCATATGAGCCGGTGAGCGGGCCTTGTTCCATGCGGTCCATGAGTCCTTTTACGATTGCCGGGATGAAGCGGCTGTCGATTGCGCCGCCGACGATGCAGTTGCACACCACCAGTTTTCCACCCCATGCGAGAGGTATTTCCTGGGTGTCGCGGACACTCATCTTGAATTCCTGATTGCCGAACCGGTATGTGTCGGGTGCTGGCATGCCCTCGGTGTACGGTTCCACAATCAGGTGCACTTCGCCGAACTGTCCGGCGCCGCCGCTCTGTTTCTTGTGGCGGTAGTCGGCACGTGCCGCGCGGGTAATGGTTTCGCGATACGGAATCTTCGGTTCCTCGAACATGATAGGCAGCTTGTCGTTGTTTTCCACACGCCACTTGAGTGTGCGCAGATGGAATTCGCCTTGTCCGGAGAGGATGGTCTGCTTGAGTTCCTTGCTCTGTTCCACCTGCCATGTGGGATCTTCCTCGTGCATGCGGGTGAGGATGCCCGACAGTTTCTCGGCGTCGCTTTCGGTTACGGGGCGTATGGCGCGCTGGTATTTGGGAGCGGGATATTTGATGAAGTCGAAAGCGATTTCACAGCCTTTTTCGTCGAGGGTATTGCCTGTGCGTACGTCTTTGAGTTTCACAGTGGCGCCGATGTCGCCTGCGGCGAGGGCGTCGACCGGAGTCTTGATTTGTCCGCATACGCAGAAAATCTGCGCCAGGCGTTCTTTGGTGCCGCGGCTCACATTCTCGAGGTCGGCACCGGCTTTGAGTGTGCCGCTCATCACTTTGAAGTAGCTCACTTCACCGATGTGCGGTTCCACGGTGGTCTTGAAAACGAACACGCTGAGCGGACCGTCGCTGTCGGGTGCCACTTCATTGCCTTCGGTGTCGACAGGTGCGGGCATGTCTTCGACAAACGGTACCACGTTGCCCAGGAATTCCATCATTCGGCGCACACCCATATCCTTGGCCGCGCTTACGCAGAACACGGGGAATATGGAGTTTTCCACCAGGCCTTTGCGGATGCCCATGCGCAGTTCGTCTTCGGTGAGGTGTTCTTCCTCGAAGAATTTCTCCATCAGGGTTTCGTCGTTCTCGGCGGCAGCCTCCACAAGCGCCTTGTGCATTTCGTTGGCACGCTCGAGTTCTTCGGCAGGGATTTCCTCGATTTTGGGTACGCCGCCGTCGGGCCCCCAGGAGTATTTTTTCATCAGCAGTACGTCGATCATGGCATTGAAGCCGGGACCGCTTGCAAGGGGGTACTGCACGGGCACTATTCTGGAGCCGAACACTTCGCGCATCTGTTCGAGCACGTTGTCATAGTCGGCTTTTTCGCCATCGAGCTGGTTGATGGCGAAGATTATGGGTTTATGCAGACCTGTGGCTGTGCGGAAAATGTTCTGAGTGCCCACTTCCACGCCATACTGGCCGTTGATGAGTATCACGCCGGTGTCGGTTACATTCAGTGCGGTAATGGCACCGCCCACGAAGTCGTCGGCGCCGGGGCAGTCGATGACGTTGAGTTTTTTGTCGAGGAACTCGGCGTAGAACACGGTCGAGAATACCGAGTATCCGTATTCCTTCTCTACCGGGAAATAGTCGGATACGGTGTTTTTGGCTTCAACTGTGCCGCGGCGTTTTATAACCCCACACTCGTAGAGCATAGCTTCGGCGAGTGTGGTTTTTCCGGAGCCTTTGCTGCCAAGCAAGGCTATGTTTTTGATTTCTTGCGTTTTGTAGAATTTCATGATGTGAGGGTTAGTATTTTCGGGTATTGATTCAGCCTTTGGAGGCATCGCTGTGTCTGCTAAGGCGGCTGCAATTTATATATTTAAATTCAAAAAAACGGATGCCCGGTATATGTTGTGCAACATATACCGGGCATCCGCGATGTGTTTCTGCTGTTTTTCAGTTCAATCTGTCAGCAATAGCCTCTATGGCTTTTGTGGTGGCGTTTTCAGGGGCCAGCCATATGGTATCGTGATGCCGCTTCAGCCATGTGAGTTGTTTTTTCGCGTACACCCTTGTGTTCCTTGCTATTTTTGCATGGGTCTCATCCATGGTCGCCTCTCCGCGGAAATAGGCGGCGAGTTCTTTGTATCCCACTGTGTTGAGGGAGTTGTAGCTGCCTTTCGCCAGCGCCTTGCGGGCTTCTTCCTCGAGGCCTTGGCGGAACATGCTTTCCACACGCAGGCCGATGCGGCGGAAAAGTTCCTCCCGCGGGTGGTCGATTGCTATTCTGATGGTGTCGAAAGGGCGTTCGATGCGTCGGCCTGTTCGCAGGCTGGAGTAGGGACGTCCGGCCTGGAGGCATATTTCCAGAGCGTGGACTACACGGCGGGTGTTGGAGCGGTCGACCTGCTGCCAGTAGGCGGGATCGCAGATGCGGAGTTGTGCGAGCACGCCCTCGAGTCCGTGGTTGGCAAGCATGGCGAGCACATATTCTCTTGTCTGCGCGGAAATGTCGGGCAGAGGGTCGATTCCATGCAGAAGGGTGTCGATATACATCATAGAGCCGCCGCAAACAACCGCCAGTCGGTTTCTGTTCCAGATGTCACCGAGGATTCGCAGCGCGTCCTGCTCGAAGCGCGCGGCACTGTAGGATGCCTCCAGAGGGAGGAAGCCTACAAGGTGATGCCGCACCCGCGCCAGTTGTCCGGGCGCGGGTGCGGCAGTGCCTATGGGGATATCGGCATAGACCTGACGTGAGTCTGCCGAAACTATTTCTGTGGAAAAATGGCTGGCGATGTCGATTGCCAGCGATGTCTTTCCTGAGGCCGTGGGGCCGGAAATAACCGCTAACAGCGGACGACGACCCATATTCCGATGCTCATTTTTTGTCGTTGGCCACCAGACGGGCTATTTCCACAATCACTTTTGTGGCTTTTTCCATCGAGGGCACGGGCACGAACTCATAGCGGCCATGGAAATTGAGGCCGCCGGCAAAGATGTTGGGGCAGGGCAGCCCTTTGAACGAAAGCTGAGCGCCGTCGGTGCCGCCACGGATGGGTTGCACTTTTGGTTCCACTCCTGCAAGTTTCATGGCTTGGCGGGCATAGTCCACAACATGCATCACAGGTTCTATTTTCTCGCGCATGTTGTAGTACTGGTCCTTGATTTCTATCGAGCAGCAGTCGGGGAATTCGTGGTTGATTTTGCGGGTGAGGTGCTCCAGCTCTTTTTTGCGGCGCTCGAAGCGGTCGCGGTCGTGGTCGCGGATTATGTATGTCAGCACCGATTTTTCCACGGTGCCTTCCATGGATACCAGATGATAGAATCCTTCGTAGTCCTCGGTGTGTTCGGGTGTTTCCCAGCGCGGGAGCATGATAACGAACTGGTTGGCTATGCGCATGGAGTTAATCATCTTGTGCTTGGCGTAGCCGGGGTGCACGTTGCGGCCGTTGAAGGTGACTCTGGCCACGGCGGCGTTGAAGTTCTCGTATTCGAGTTCGCCCACGGCTCCGCCGTCCATGGTATATGCCCAGTCGGCACCGAAATGTTCCACATCGAACTTGTGCGCACCCTGGCCGATTTCCTCGTCGGGGTTGAATGCTATGCGGATTTTTCCGTGTTTGATTTCTGGGTGCTGCAACAGATAGTCCACCGCGGTTACGATTTCGGCGATGCCGGCTTTGTCGTCGGCTCCGAGAAGGGTGTTGCCGTCGGTGACAATGAGATCCTGGCCGACGTAGTCCTTTAGCTCTGGGAAGCCGGCAGGGGAGAGAACTATTCCTTCGGCGGCATTCAGCACAATGTCGCCTCCGTCGTATTTGCTTACTATGCGTGGGTTGACGTGGCGTCCGCTCATGTCGGGCGAGGTGTCCAGATGGGCGATGAAGCCCACGGTGGGTATGTCGCCGCCGGTGTTGGCCGGTAGGGTGGCCATGAGGTATCCGTTGTCGTCCAGGGTTATGTCGGAAAGACCCATTTTAGTGAGTTCGTCGCGCAGGTATTGGGCGAACACCATCTGCCCGGGGGTGCTGGGGGTCATGTTGGTGAGTTCGTCGCTCTGGGTGTCGAACTTCACGTAGTTGAGGAAACGGTCGACTAAGTTCATGGTTCAGATGTTGTGTCAGTTGATGATTCGCCAGGGTATTGCGGCTTTTATTTCGGAGTCGCCGCCCTGTTCGGTGGTGTATACGAAACGGTAGCCGTCGATCTGCAGGCTTTTGAGAAGGTTCTCCACATAGGAGCGGCAGGAACCATAAGTTTCGTATTTTCCTTTAAGGATGTTTACGTAGCGTCCGGTGAGGCTTGCCTGGTTGAACTGGCGGTAGGCGCTTTTGTTGGCGAAGGTGAGGGTGTACTGGGCGAAACCGCCTGTAATGTTGAAGCGGGCGTCGGCGGCACCGGCGCTCTGTCGGTAGTTGTCGCATTCAGCAGCCATAATCTGTGAGATATTGTCCTTCACAGCGGTGAAATTGAGCTGCGAGGAGGGAAGCTGGACGAGTTGTACCAGACGGGTGGCGCCAATCTGGTAGGTGCGGGAGTTTGCCTTGGTGTCGCTTAGCTGGATTATGAGCTTTCCCTCGCATTTGCGAAGCGTGTTGAGCATAAGGTCGAGTTTTTTGCCTGTGTTGGCCTTGAGCTGCATGGCCACGGCATATTGCACAAGCGCTTCGGAGTACATGGAAACGTCCACCGCGGAATCTGAGAAGCCTATGCTCACGTTTATGTTGTTGTCGGCGGCTTCGGCGCTCAGGAAGTCGATGAATGATGGAGAGTTCTCAACTTCGGCATTGTAGCGTGTGGCTATGGCGCCGGCACAATCGGCGAGCGCTTCCTGGGTTTCCTTGTTTGAAGAGCAGCCGGTGATGGCAAGAGCGGCCACGGCAAGGAGACTCAGCATTAAGGTGTGTATTCTAACCATAGGGATTCAGTGTTGGTCTGTATAGTCATCAATATTGCAAGGCCGACGCTTTGTGTGCGCCTTGGCAGCAAAATTAGCGTTTTTTGCTTTTGTCGGCAAATCTTTTTTGGGCGCCGGCCGGTTATATAGTAAATTCGTCGCCTCTATGCACAGATTCATTATTATCATAACAATCATGCTTTGTGGGCTTGGCGCAAAGTCCGCCGAGCTGTGGCCTTTTAGTGAGGTCAACAATCGCCTTGTCCTGAGTGTCAACGGTGGATATCATTTCGACAGTGGTGTGGCTGTTATGGGCTTCGGCGCCACGATAAAAGGTTTCCATATCACCATAGGCGGTGTGGGCTCATGCAAACTCCCCGACGGAGTTGAGCCCAGCGGGAAGAACACGGCATCTGCCATGGTGCAGCTGGGATATCAGATACCTGTGGTAAAGCAGTTCCGCTTCATACCCGTTATTGGAACTGCCGCAGTGGGCAAAATAATATATGACAAGGAGGGCGAGGAATTCCGCGAAGAGGACGAGAAGCCCAAGACGCGGCTCAAGATGAAATACCGCTTCGACTACGGCATACATTTTGTTTTCAACCACAGGACGTTGATAGTTAATGCCGCTGTGACACGCTATACCGTTTTCGGAGGAATCGGCATACAGTTTTAGGCGTTTTTTGAAAAGACGAGGATAAACTTTATCTTTGCAATCGATGAACTCCGGCAAAGACACCAAGGAATCGGGTATCGGACGGTTTACCGGCCGTGTCATGTCGGCATGGCAGTATGTCAGCGCCGGCGTGTGGAGCGATCCGCGCCGGAACTGGTGGATTAAGATTCTGCGAACGCTCAATCTTTCCGTACAGTCGTTTCTGAACCGCGACATACAGTCACAAGCCTGCGCCATGACCTACCGCACCATGCTTGCCGTGGTGCCGGCGCTGGCTCTTTTGCTGGCCATAGGGCGCGGCTTCGGATTTCAGGACATGCTTCAGGAAGAGCTTTACAAGCTGTTGCCGGCGCAGCGCCAGGCGGTAGGCTATCTGTTGAATTTTGTCGACAGCTATCTGAGTCAGGCTTCCGAGGGCTTGTTTGTGGGCATAGGCATAGTTTTCCTCATCTACACCCTTATCTCGCTGCTGGGTAATGTGGAGGATACTTTCAACCTCATATGGGGCCAGAAGGAAAGCCGCAGTATATGGCGTAAGATTTCCGATTACACTGCCATGCTTCTCATCCTGCCGGTGCTCATGATCTGTATGAGCGGTATCAACCTGCTGCTTAGCTCGACTCTGAACAGCATATTCGACTTCAGTTTCATGACGCCGGTGATTTCGTGGATTCTTGAGGCTGCTTCATGGCTTATGACATGGCTTTTCTTTACCGCCATATATGCATTGGTGCCCTATGCCAAGGTGAAGTTTGTCAATGCCTTTGTCAGCGGAGCCATCGCCGGCACCGGTTTCCTTGTCCTGCAGTGGCTGTTTGTGACAGGCACACTGTATGTGGCGCGCTATAATGCCATCTACGGCTCTTTCGCATTTCTGCCGCTGCTGCTGCTATGGCTGCAGCTGGTGTGGGTGATAGTGCTCGCCGGAGCCGTGATATGCTATTCCTCGCAGAACGTGTTCGCTTTCAATCTGGATAACCAGGTGAGCAACATATCGTCCGATTACCGCAGCAAGGTGACAATAGCCATAGCGGCTGTATTTGTGCACCGTTTTATAAAGCGCAGCGGACCGGCGACGGCTCGCGACCTCATGGAGCTATACGATCTGCCGGCGCGGCTGGTTACCGATCTCACCGACAAATTGTGCCGGGCAGGGGTGTTGTCGCGCGTTATGATGGAAGGCAGGAAAGACGAGACAGGATATCAGCTTGCTGTGGAACCTTCCACGATGACTGTCGGCAGCCTTTTCAGGATTGTCTACGGACTCGGTGCCACAGACTTCATTCCCGATTTCGATAAGAACTTTCCGGGAGTCAATGCGGCATACGCCCGCATCGAACAGCAACTGCGTAATCTGTCGGACTCCATACCGCTTTCACAACTTGAAATCGCTGAAAAAAGCAAGACTGTAAATCCAGCAAACCAACAACCATAAAAACAGAACAATGAAACAAGTAATCGCAACCACCGCCGCTCCCGGCGCTATCGGCCCCTACAGCCAGGCTATCGATACCGGTACATTCGTGTATGCCTCAGGCCAGATTCCTATCAATCCCGCCACCGGAGAGATTCCACAGGGCATCACAGCCCAAACCGAGCAGAGCCTTGCCAACGTGAAGGCCATCATGGAAGCCGCAGGCCTGACAATGGCCAATGTGGTGAAGACTACGGTATTTCTTGCCGACATGGCCGACTTCGGTGCCATGAACGAGGTGTATGCCCGTGCCTTCGAGGCTCCCTATCCTGCACGCTCGGCAGTGGCCGTCCGCGAGCTTCCTAAAGGCGTGATGGTGGAAATCGAGGTGCTCGCTATGCGCTGAGGCTTTCCATAGCCAGGAATTCGGCCACCACAAAGGTGCTGCCACCGACAAAAACCACATCGGCGTCGCAGGTACATGCCTGCGACGCTTTTTTCACGCCTTCGGCAACCGACCCGCATACTGTGCCGGTGATTCCTGCGGCGGCAAACAGCCCGGCGGTATCGCCGGCAGGGCGCGCGCGGCTCACCGACGGGGCCACAAAATAGTAGTCCGCTTCCCTGGGCATGTAGGGAAGAATGGCGGATATGTCCTTGTCGGCGACGAATCCGAGAACTGCCGAAACGCGGCCGCGGGATGCGAGTCCGGCGAGCGCAGGTCCCAGATATTGCCATGCGCCGGCGTTGTGGCCGGTGTCGCAGATGTAGGATATGCCGTTTCTGTGGAGCTGCATCCAGCGTCCGGCAAGGCCGCTGAGTGAGCACACATTGGCAAAGCCGTTGCGCACAGCATCCGGACTGATGTCGAAATGTTCGGAGAGCACCACCAGTGCGTTCAGCACAGTGGCGGTGTTGAGCTTCTGGCAGTCGCCGGTGAGCTGGCCGCGTATGTCGCCCCACGGGGTGTCCTTGTAGAGCATGGTGTCACCGTCGGATACGGCAGAGGTGAACAGCGGGTTGTCGCAGGCGAAAATGGCTGGTGAGCCTTTGGCTGCGGCGGCATTTCTGAAAACGTCGCGTACGCTACCGCTGGCTTCTCCTATGACCACGGGCACATTGGGCTTGATGATGCCTGCCTTCTCGGCGGCTATGGCTTCGGGCGTATCACCAAGCAGAGCCATGTGGTCCAATGAGATATTCGTTATTATGCTAAGCCCCGGATTGAGAATATTCGTGCTGTCGAGCCGCCCTCCGAGGCCTGTCTCTATTATTGCTACATCCACGTTCCGGCTGGCGAAATAGCAGAAAGCCATCGCTGTTACAAGTTCAAAATACGAAGGCTGCGGCATGTCTGCCGGTTGGCTGGCGTAGCTCTCCATAAAGTCGGCCACGAAGGATTTGTCAATCATGGCGCCGTCTACACGGATGCGTTCGCGGAAATCCACCAGATGGGGCGATGTGTACAGCCCTGTCCTATAGCCTGCGCTGGTAAGCACGGCAGCAAGAGTGCATGCCGTGCTGCCTTTGCCGTTTGTGCCGGCCACATGCACCGAAGTGAACTGGCGGGACGGATAGCCTAAGGCGGCATCGAGTGCCTGCGAACGCTCCAGTCCCGGTTTATAGGCATCTGAACCTACTTTGTGGAAAGCTGTGAAGTAGCCTTCCAGCATTTCCAGTGCCTTGTTGTATCGAATGTCGGTTTCCATATATAATGACACCGCGGGATAGATGCCGGGTGTGAATCACAGGCAAAGTTAGCGAAAATCCCTAAAACGGGAGTCAAGGTGTGTGTTGTTCCCGGCTATGGAAAAACACCGGACGCCTCCGTTGGTAGGAGACGTCCGGTGGTATGGTCATTTGTCGGTCGGTATTGAGAAATCAACCGGCATGCATCCGTCGTGGTGTCTGTAATGGTGGTGTTTGTGCTTTTTATGCTTCTTGTGCTTCTTATGTTTTTTGTAATGGCCGTAATGTGGATTGCCATTGTCGAAATTGTATCCATGTTCCCAGGTGGTGCGGGTGTGTATCGAGCCGCAGGAACATGCTGCGAGCAGTGCTATTATAGCCATGCATACAATTGCTACCGTGTGATGCAGTGCATCGCGGAGTGGGTTGAGGCGGGACATAGAGGAAACGTTTCTTAAAACAGTAATTTATATTATTGCTGTCCGGTAAAAAAAGACAAAATCATATATTCTCTACAAATATAATAAGTTACACCTGTTTTACGAAAAAGGGCTTGTCATTTGAGGCGATGTGAAATTGGTAGCATTAAGCATCAAAAAGCCCTTAAAAGACATCTATACGAGTCTGTTTCATGCTGTATGAGATAAAAATAGTCCATTTCCTATCATGTCAAAGTTTTACCGGACAGCAATAAATTTATATACTATTATTACGTTCGACGGCTCCTTTATGTTCACCTGCGGTGATGAAAAAAGAACCGTCCCTTCACTCCTGAAGGGACGGTCGCGTTGCTCAATAGTTAATTGTGTTCATTAAGTCTTGGTAAGTAAACAAAATAATCCTTTTACTATGAAAAAGTAAATCTAAACAAATGCTGATGCAAATATCGTGAATTTTGTTTACTTGGCAATAGCAGGTTTTGCACGGTAAAATAAGCAATCCTCATAAATGTAAGCTAATTAACTGAAAATCAACTCAAAGGCCGATGTTATAGTTAACAAATCCATACAATAATTTTGGATTATTGTATGTTGTAAATTCTTTTTAAGTTAAGCCGTGCTGTGTATTCCTGCTGTTTTCATGCCGGCGAGCCGTCGGAGTCGAAACGTCGCGACATATCTTTTATGGCATTGGTGTAGCTCATGTCGGGGCTTACCGGCACAACGCTTATGTGGCGGCGGAGAAGCCAGTATTCGTCGGTGTCGGTGGCATCGGGTTCTTCGTTTGTGAAGTGGCCGGTAAGCCAGTAGAAAGGATTGCCTGTGGGGTCGATATACCGTTTGTATTCCTCCGACCATCGTCCGCGGGCAGCGCGGCACACTCTCACGCCGGCGGGTTCTACCTTCGCCGGTATGTTAACGTTGAGGCATACGCCATCCGGCAGGCCTTTCTCAAGCACATTCGCGGCGATACCTTTCACAAACGAGGTGGACAGGGAGAAGTCGGCACGCATGGAGTGGTGGAGGAGCGAGAAACCGACCGAAGGAATGTGCTGCATACACCCTTCCAGAACCGCGCCCATGGTTCCGCTATATGTAATGCATGTGCCGGAGTTCGAGCCGTGGTTGATGCCGGAGAGCAGCATGTCGGGTTTACGGGGAACGATGGTGTGGAGTCCGAGTTTTACGCAGTCCACAGGAGTGCCTCCGACGGTGAACAGTCTCACGCCTTCGTGCTTCTGTTCGAGTTCTTTGATTTTAAGCGGAGCGCCGACGGTCAGTGCCGATGATTGCCCGGAGTGGGGATGAGCCGGAGCCACGACGATGACATCGGCCATATCGCGGACGCATTCCACAAGGTGGTGCAGTCCCGGGGCAGCGATGCTGTCGTCGTTGGTAATCATTATAAGTGGGCGTAGTGGTGTCTCTTCCATGTCGGTAATTTTGTATGGTATATTTCAGCGAGGCGAGGGATTGTAGGAAGCCTCGTCCAATACAGTGCTGGATGTGTAGAATTCAGGGCTGAGCAGGAATGGCAGTGTCGCTTCTGGATGGTTGCGTCGGTAGGCCTCCACGATTCTGTAGCCGATATATCTTCCCGCACGCCCCGGGCATCGCGGGTCGAGCAGTCTTGTTGTTGGACCCGGTGCTATCAGGCGGTCGATGGTGCTGGCCGATTTGTCGTACAGCAGGTCGCGCTCCACCATGTTGGACCACAACAGGGCCTCGTTGTCGGTCAGAAATGCCATCTGCTCGGGGCGATATCCGAGAGCGAGAGCCGGGTTGCCGGTGCCTGTGGCCTCGATTTTGGCGGCGGTGAGCGCACCCTGGTAGAGCATGTGCTGCAATGCTGTCGCATCGGACGGCCCTGCGAATGGATATGCAGTGGCTATCAGTGCTTCGGATATGTCGAAGGGCATGATTGCGGGTTCTTTCACCAGGCGGGAATACAGCGGAAAGTGGCTGTAGCCTTCGTATTCGGCGCCAAGGTAGTGATTGAGCGCTATGAGCATCACCGAATCCACGAATATTATGCTCTGGGGCTTTCCCCACACCACGGAGGCATACCGGCGGCGAGGAAGTTCCAGCCCGGCATTGCGGGTGCGGGCGAGAATGGTGCCTATAGCCCGGGCCACGGCGGATGTGTCGGGATATAGGCTGTCGACATCCGGAGTGAATTTAAGCACGGGCAGCGACCACGACCATCCCGACACACGTTCTTCTGTGAGCGGTGTATCGGCCACGAGCTTCATGAAAGCCTCAATCTCCGGCCTGTTGCCGGCGAGCAGCCTCTGCCGTTGCGCCGAATCCGCGGAGGCATAGCGGTGCATGATTCTGTGCACAGGCGCTATGGCTATGCTGTCGGGGCTGACATTGGCTGTCTCCGTGCTTCTGCGGCATCCGGGGAATATGGCACAAGCCAGAAGAAGGGCGATTACGGGTAGTTTTGGCATAAGGCGATGGGTAGAAGTAATTGGACGGTCGGGAGTCTGCCGAAAGGCAAAATTAGCATTTTTGAGCCTATCAGACAATATTTCGGCATTTCGGACAATTGCCCTGGAGGGAAAAATGATTAATTTTGCAATTATAAAACAATGAACAAGCATCTACTGTTTGGCAAGCTTCGGCATTTTGCCGCGGCCGTGGCTATTGTGGCTTCGGCTGCCGTTGAGCGTATTCCCGTCTCGGCAGGCGAGAACACACCTTTCGTGCTGGCCATAGATGCCGGACACGGAGGTCGCGACCTTGGCACATCGGGTCGCCGGCTGCATGAAAAGAACGTGACCCTCGATGTGGCCCGCAAATTGCGCGATATCGCCACAGAGCGTCTTGGCGACAGCATACGTGTGGTCATGACCCGCGACAAGGACGAATTCGTAGGTCTTCGCGAGCGTGCCGCCATTGCCAACCGGGCCGGTGCCGATCTGTTCATATCCATCCACATCAATTCGGTGGCACGACGCACCCGCGGCCGTGAACGCCTGAAAGGAACCAGCGTGTACACCCTGGGGCTGCACAAGAGCGAGGCCAATCTGTCCGTGGCCATGGCCGAGAATGCAGTGATAGAACTTGAGGAGGATTTTTCCGAAACATATATGGGCTTCGACCCGGCGCTGTCGGAATCGTACATAATATTTGAGCTCGATCAGAACCGCAGCATGGAGCAAAGCCTTGAAATGGCCTCCCTGGCGCAGCACTTTCTTGTGTCGCATGCCGGAAGAGCCGACCGCGAAGTGCGTCAGGCCGGTTTCCTTGTGCTATGGGCGACAAGGATGCCATCGGTGCTTGTAGAACTTGATTTCATGTGCAATCCCGATATCGAGCGTTATTTCCAGAAAGACGAATCGCGCAAGGAACTTGCCGAAGCGCTGTTCCTTGCCGTGGATGCTTACCGCCGGATTCATCCTCCACACCCGATAGAAATACAACCGCAATAAAGAATGAAGAAAAAAGAGATTTTAGTGGGTCTTACGGTGGCTCTCGCACTTGTGCTCCTGTTTGTGGGAATAAATTTCCTCAAAGGTGTGAATGTGTTCAAGGCCGCCAACTATTACTATGCCACCTATACCGATGTGGCCGGACTGTCGACCTCGGCGCCGGTGACTATCAACGGCTTCAAGGTGGGGCAGGTTCGCAGTGTAGAGTACCAGTACGACAACCCCGGCCACGTGGTTGTGGAATTCAGCGTCGACAAGGCGTTGCGCATTCCGCAGGGTTCGCAGGCCGTTATCACCACCGACCTCCTCGGAACGGCAACCATTGCTCTGCGTATGGGTGCCGACCGCTCGGCATTCTACTCCGTCGGCGATACTGTGGCCACCGGTGTCGATGCAGGACTGATGAGTGCCGTGAGCAACGATGTTATGCCCGCCGTAAGCGCCATAATACCGAAAATCGACAGCCTGATCACCGGACTCAACACGCTGGTTTCCGACCCGGCGCTGTCTGCCTCGGTGCGGCGTATGGACAACATCACCGCCGACCTCGGGGCTTCGGTGCAGTCGCTCAGGACAGTCATGGCTGCCATGGAACCTGTCTCACGTAATGTTACAAGTATCACCGCCAACGTCGACACAATATCCGGCAACCTCAGCACAGTCAGCGGAGAATTGGCTGCCGCCCCCGTGGACAGCATCATGGGCGGGCTCAACCGCACTGTGGCCAACCTCGAACAGCTCACTGCCGCGCTCAACAATCCGGATTCGTCGATCGGGCGCCTGACTTCCGACCCCGAGTTGTATAACAACATAAACTCTACGGTGATGTCGCTCGACAGTCTGTTTGTCGACATCAAGCGCAATCCCAAGCGATACATATCCATAAAGCTGCTCTGATAGCGGCTATATTGTAAAAGCGACGACGCCCCGGGCAATAGCCGGCAGGGCGTCGTTCTCTTTTTGTATCCGTGGTCGCTCAGGCCTTGGAGGCTTCGAGAGATACTTTACGGAATTCTTTCATGAGTTTTTCGAGTTCGAGGGATGCTTTGCGTGCACGTGTGCCGGCTGCTTTGTTGTTTTTCTCCAGCTGCAGGGCGGAATCGGTGCGGAAGGCTTCGTAAGCTTCGTTGATTTGTTTGAGTAATGCTTCCATGAATTAAATTTTTAAGAGATTAATATCTGTTCCAGGCCTTGCGGCTTGAGATTCATTGTTCGTATTCTGTTTTGTCGTCGATACCTGCATCGGCCATCGCCTGGCGCCGTTCGCGGCAGGTGCCGCACACTCCACAGTGCATTTCGCCTCCTTTGTAGCAGGAGTATGTGGTGGAGTAGTCGATGCCGAGTTCTTTGCCCAGAGCGGCGATCTGCGCTTTGTCCATAAGAGAGAACGGGGCTTCCACAGTTATGCCATCGTAGGTTCCGGCAGCTATGGCTGCGCTCATGGCGCGCACGAAACTGTCGCGGCAGTCGGGATACAGCGCATGGTCGCCGCTGTGGCTGGCTATGAGGATTTTGTGCAGGCCGCGGCTTTCGGCCAGTCCGGCGGCGGCAGAAAGCATTATGCCGTTGCGGAAAGGCACCACAGTGCTTTTCATATTGTCGAAGTCGTAGTCGCCTTCGGGGATGGCGTCGGCGCCTTCGAGCAGCGAGCTGTGGAAGAGTTCGCCGATAAAGCTCAGGTCGATTACCACCAGTTCTATTCCCAGGCTGTCGCAATGGTGGCGCGCGCACTCAAGTTCGCGCGCATTGTGGTTGGACCCGTAGGTAAAGTTGACGGCAAGGGCGATGGCGGAGGCATACTGGTGCAGCATGGTCACTGAATCCATGCCGCCGGATAGTACGATAATGGAGTCTTTGTTCATGGGAATATCACACTGTGAGTGGGAATGCCGCGAGTCTGCGTGCTTCAACGAGGTTCTGGTGGTCGCTGTCGCCACTGTTGGCAAAGGGAATGATGGAGATTCCGCCGCGGGGCATGAACTCGCCACGCACTTCGATGTATCGTGGCTCCATAAGCTGTGCGAGGTCTTTCATTATTATGTTCACGCAGTCTTCGTGGAAGTCGCCGTGGTTGCGGAAGCTGAACAGATACAGTTTCAGGCTTTTGCTTTCCACCATTTTGCGGTCGGGGATGTAGTTTATTATTATGCGGCCGAAGTCGGGCTGGCCTGTCTTGGGGCACAGGCTGGTGAATTCGGGGCATACAAAAGTTACTATATAGTCGTCTTCGGGGTGCTTGTTGTCGAAAGTTTCGAGCACTCCGGGGTTGTAGTCGGTAGGATAGGATACTCCTGCCTGGCCTAAAAGGCTCAGCGATTCTATTTCTTCAGGGGCACGTGACATATATTGTGTGAATCCTATGTATATGCTGTTGTTGTGTTCTTTAGAGATAAATGTGTGGCAAACATACGAAATAATCTACATGTAACAAAAAAAAAGCGGTTTATTGCACCGCTTTCCATAAATGTTTCTGATAAAACAGAATTTTTTGGTTCAAATTAGATTATTTTGCATAGGTGCAGCCGTTTATTGCCGCTTTTTTGATTTCCTGCCGGATTTACCCGCACTTGCGTAGTCGCGGTCGGGATCGGCGATTTCGCTGTACACCCTTTTGCCGAAGAATTCGAGGTTCTTGAGCGCCGACACCACGCGGTGTGCATCGGCTTTCCGCACATCGAAAAGTGAGTAGGCGGGCAGAAGGTCGATGCGGCCCACGTCGACCCGCTGTCCGTGCACATTCTTGTTCAGCATGTCAATCAGGTTGCCGGCATAGAAACCATCGGCTTTGCCGAGATTCACATACACGCGGGCCATTCCTTTCTCGGCGGTTCTGCGGTCTTTGTCGTGGTCGTTGCGCGGGCGGTCGGCGTTGTTCCTGCGTTCTTTTTTTGCCGGTTTTTCATCGATTAAATCGATGTTGGGCGCATCCTTGTAGTAGTCGAGCAGGCGGTTGAATTCCAGCGAAAGAATTCGTTTCAGAAGGTCCTCGGCACTGAGCCACGACAGTTTTTTTGCCACGCCGGGGATGTAGCGGTCGATTTCGTTGTCGTTTACTTCCACCCTTTCGAGGCGGTCGGCGAGGTTGTAGAGCTGTTTCTCGATTATATGCTCGGGAGTGGGAACTTCCTTGCGTTCGAATTTTTTGCCGATGATTCGTTCTATTTCCTTGAGGCGGCCTTTTTCGCGCGAATGGATTATCGCTATGCTCACACCCGTTTTGCCGGCGCGGCCGGTGCGGCCGGAGCGGTGGGTGTACACTGCGGTGTCGTCGGGCAGGCCGTAGTTGACCACATGTGTGAGATTGTCCACATCCAGGCCGCGGGCAGCAACGTCGGTGGCCACCAGCAGGGAAATTACTCCGTCGCGGAATTTGCGCATCACTATATCGCGCTGCTGCTGGCTGAGGTCGCCGTGGAGGGCTTCGGCGTTGTAGCCGTCGGAAATCAGCTTGTCGGCGATTTCCTGGGTGTCGCGGCGTGTGCGGCAGAAGATTATAGCGTAAATGCTCGGGTTGTTGTCGGCTATTCGTTTGAGCGCAAGATATTTGTCGCGTGCGTTCACCATATAGTAGATATGGCGTACGTTTTTGGCGCCCTCGTTTCTGGTTCCGACAACTATTTCTTCCGGTTCATGCATGAAGGTGGAAGCAATGCGTGCGACTTCTTTGGGCATGGTGGCCGAGAACATGAGCATTTTGCGCTGTTCCGGAACGTGTGTCAGGATGTCGTTTATGGAATCTACGAAACCCATGTTGAGCATTTCGTCGGCTTCGTCGAGCACTACGGTGTGTACCGATTCGAGTTTTACCACGCCACGGTTGATCAGGTCGATGAGGCGCCCAGGGGTGGCCACTATTATCTGCACGCCTTTGCGCAGGGCGCGGATCTGGCTCTCGATACTCGAGCCGCCGTAGACGGGCAGTATTTCAAGTTCGGGCACGTATTTGGCGAAGTCGGCGAGGTCGCCGGCAATCTGCAGGCAGAGTTCGCGGGTCGGAGCCAGCACAAGAGCCTGCGGACGATGGTCGGCGGCATCTATGAGCTGAATCAGCGGCAGGCCGAAGGCCGCTGTTTTGCCGGTGCCGGTCTGGGCGAGCCCCACCAGGTCGTGGTTGCCGTCGAGCAGGCGTGGAATAACTTTTTCCTGCACGGGCATGGGGTTTTCGAATCCCAGTTCGGAGATTCCGCGAAGCAGGTCGTCGCGGATTCCTAATTCTTCAAATGTCATATTGCTTTTGTTGTTATGCAAGTGTGGTGCCTGCAGGGTATTCCCTGAGGGCAAAGGAGGTGTCCGCCGGGTCGAACACTCCGTAGGTGTGGCGGCTGATCCAGTCGCCGAGAACTATCAGACGGCAGTTTGCGGCAACCGGCTCGTCGACGGGCACATGGTGGTGGCCTATTACTATATATCGCAATTCCGGGTGTTCAGTCGCCAGTGAACGGGAAAAGATTTCCAGAGAAGTGCGCACATTCGGGTCGAGTGCCGTCGGTGTGGAATAACCCTTCCGGCTGTGGTTGCTCCACCTGTATGCGAGTGGCACGGTGAGTCCGGGGTGTATGGCCGCGAACAGGCGCTGGCAAAGACGGTTCCTGAACAGGCTGCGTATTATCCGGAAGCCCGGCGACCGATAGCCTATGCCGTCGCCGTGGCCTATGAAGAAAGTGGTGCCGTCGACGTCGATGAATTCGCCTCCGGGCTTCGGATCACGTACGTTTACTCCCAGTTCTTCTCTGAGATAGCCGAACAGCCATATGTCGTGGTTGCCGGCATACCATACCACTTCAACACCGCTGTCGGCCAGTGCTGCCAGCGCGGCCAGGAAGCGCACATGGCCTTTGGGAACCACGTGGCGGTATTCGAACCAGTAGTCCAGCACGTCTCCGACAAGATAGAGACGGCGAGCTGTAGGCGCTATCCGCTGCAGGAACCCGACTACCCGGGCCTCGTGGGCGCGAGAGTCGGCCATGTAGCGTGCGCCAAGATGAAGGTCGCTTATGAAATAGGTGAGAGTGCGCCCTGCGCTCATAGCAGCCCCAGCTCGAGTTTGGCCTCCTCGCTCATCATATCGCGGTTCCACTCGGGTTCGAACACGATGTTTACGTTCACCCCGGTGACTCCGGCCACACTTTCGAGTTTCATGCGCACGTCCTCCATTATGAAGTCGGCCATCGGGCAGTTCGGCGCCGTGAGAGTCATGTCGACTGTCAGTTGTCCGTCATCTGCCACATCGATGCGGTACACGAGCCCCAGGCTGTAGATGTCTACCGGAATCTCTGGATCATAGACGGTGCGGAGCATTTCCACTACCTGGTCTTCTATCTTTAGTCGTTCTTCATCTGTCATAAGAGCACAAAGGTAGTAAAATTTATCGGAACATCCCGTTATAATCGTTTTTCCGCCCGTTGTAAGTCATCCGGCGAGTCGATGTCGATGCTGCGTTCGGAAGGCATTTCCACGGGGATGCGTCGCGGGAACTCGCCCAGAGGCATCTGTCGGAGCGAGGAAGGGCGAATCACGTACACGGCGCCGTTGATGCGGAATACCTTGGGAACGTCCTGCCTGCGGGTGTACAGTCCGTGGCCTTTGCAGATGTGTAAAGCACCGTCGGCGTCGGTCTCGAAAAGGTTGTAATACGGATTGTCGTCGCTGGGTGTAACGGTAAGGGCCATGTCGGCTTGCGGGTCGTTGTCGTAGGCCTTTATGGTGGCCATGATGTCGGCGGCATTGCGCAGTGGCGAAGTCGGTTGCAGCAGTACTACTGAGTCGAATACTATGCCTCTGGCGTCGGCCCAGTCCATTGCGTGGATTATTGTCTCCCTGCTTCCTGCTGTGTCGGTGGACAGTTCGGGAGGGCGGTGGTAGCCGACTTTAATACCGCAGTTCTCTGCTGCGGCGGCGATATTGTCGTCGTCGGTGCTCACCAGAATATATCCACCTGTCTGCTGCTGCGCTTCGAGTGCGGCATCGATGGTATATGCTATGAGCGGTCTTCCGGCGAGCGGAGCGATGTTTTTGTGCGGTATGCCTTTGCTGCCTCCGCGTGCCGGGATTATGTAAAGAGGTATGTTCATGGAAGGTCGTGGAATCGTTTCAGTGTCGGGGGATTTTCGAGAAATTTCTCGATTGCCGCCGCCATTGTCGCAGTGGTGTCGGATTTCGAATATGGGTTGGACGTGTTTTTCGCTTTTTCGCGGAATGCGGGTGAAAGAGCCTTCTCTATGGCGTGGGCAATGGAATCGGTGTCGGGATTGCAGTGGATTACAGAATCGGCGGCAGTGCGCCCGCGTTGGCGTATTCCTATGTCTACGGTAGGTATCCCTGCCGATGGCACTTCCACGATGCCGCTCGACGAGTTGCCGATTACCAGTGCCGCTATTTTCAGCATCGAAAGGTATCTTGTGGCTCCAAGGCTGGGAATCAGTGCCACGCGTCCGGGGTTGTTGCCGGCATATTCAATAAGCAGCGGTATGGCGGAGGCACCTCCGGTGTCGTTGTTCGGATATGTTATCACCAGTTTCAGTTCAGGGAATCGGTCGAGGGCTTTGAGCATGTCTGCGGTGCGGGTTGCGTGGTCGGCTCCGGTGTCGAGAGTCGCCGGATGGTAGGTCACCACGGCAATGTCGCCCGACAGGCTCATGCCTATGTCGTTTTGAAGTTCTTCCAGGGACATGCATCGCAGGGACAGCAGGTTCTGCACGCCCAGAGCGCCGGTGTCGAACACGGTGTCGGGATGTTCGCCGAGCTGGATCACCCGCTTCCGGTAGTCGGCGGTGGCGGTGAGGTGCAGCGACGACAGTTTTGTGATGGCGTGGCGGAACGAATCGTCGGCGGCGCCTTCCGATATTTCTCCGCCGGCTATGTGCACCACAGGGATGTGCATCAGCGCTGCCGCCGACACCGCGCCGAGCATTTCATAGCGGTCGCCGAGAGCCACCACGGCGTCAGGCACTATCGATTCCAGGGCGCGGGCGATTCCGGTGGTGCATATACCCATGGCGGCGGCTCTGTCGGCTGCGGAGTCACCGCCAGGCAGGGGTACCGCGAAATCGATAGCGAATCCGTCGCTCTCGATTTCGGAGGCGGTGGCACCGAACGCCAGGTCGAGGTGCATGTTGGATGCTATTATTCTGATGGTGTGTCCTCTATGGCGAAGCAATTCCGCAAGAGGACGCAGCAGCCCCCAGTCGGCACGTGTGGTGGTGATGAAACAGATTGTCCGGGTCATATACTACGAACACGGCGGCGCCGGTCATGGTCAAGACCGTCGCCGCCGGAATGGTGGATGTGCAGGTTATTCGAACTCGATGAGAACGGCATCGGTGCCGACAACGTCGTCGGGTTTCACGAACACACGTTTAACAGTGCCTTCGCGATCGGCCATTACGTCGTTCTCCATCTTCATGGCTTCGTACACCAGAAGGGTTTTGCCTTTGGCAACCTTGTCGCCGGGAGCTACGGATACGGAGATTATGCGTCCGCCCATAGGAGCCTTGAGTGTGGGGCCGGTGATGGGAGCGTTGTTGTCCACAGCCTTGGTTTCGGCTTTTGCAGTCTCGTCTTTTGGCTTGCTGGCCTCGTATTCTTCCTGGCGGCGTTTGCGCAGGAAGTTCTTGGCTACAGAAGGCAGGAGCTCGAGCAGAAGTTCTTCCTCGCGGTTGGCGGCGAGTTTCACTCCGCCGAATTCTGCCACGACTGGATTTTCAGGCTTCTTGTAGGAGCTTACGTCGTAGGGTTTTTCCACGGGGCTTCCGGTAATCTGTTCGCGGAATGCGGGGTCTACGGGGACAGGAGTCTTGCCGTATTCGCCTTTCACCAGAGATATGAACTGGTTGGAGGGGTTGGTGTAGTCCGGATTACCTTTTTTGCGGTTGAGGGCTACGGTAACAGCCTGGGAGCCTACAATCTGGCTGGTGGGAGTTACAAGGGGAACCAGGCCGGCGTCGCGGCGCACCATCGGAATGAGGCGCATGGCATCGTCGAGAAGGTCGGACGCTCCAAGCTGTTTGAGCTGGGCTACCATGTTGGAATACATGCCGCCGGGAACTTCCGCATGCTTAACGATTTCGTTCGGTTTGGGGAAGCCGAAGTATTGCTCGATGGCATGGCAGGCAGCCAGCAGGGTTTCTTCGTCGGAAGCCTTTGCGGCAGCTACAGCCCGGTCGAGCTGAGCTTCGATTTCGGCGGGGAGTTTGTCGGTCAGGGGATCGAAGTCGCGTGGCATGGGAGCGAGGTCGAAATCCTTGAGGCTTTCGCGGGCGCCTCTGAGGTGTTTGCGGATTTCACCCACGGCTTTCATGTCGGCTTCGATTTCAACACCGAGTTTTTTTGCGAACAGGTACACAAGCTCTATGGCAGGAGCTGCGGAACCGCCGCCGAACCACCATATGTTGGTGTCCAGGATGTCCACGCCGTTGATTATCGCCATCACCGACGACGCCAGGCCGTAGCCGGGTGTACAATGGGTGTGGAAATCGACAGGAACTTTCACGGCGGCCTTGAGTTTCGAGATAATGGAGGCGGCACGCAGAGGGCTTACCAGGCCTGCCATATCCTTAAGAGTGATTATCTTGGCGCCGAGACGTTCCATTTCGCGGGCTTTTTCCACGAAGTATTCGTCGGTGAATATTTTCTTGGGCTCTTCCGCCTTTTTGCCGAAGAGCTTGGCGAAGAAACCGGTTTTCTGCGCCGGTTCGGTCTTGGGGTCTACGGTGTAGCAGACGGCGCCGTCGGCGATGCCGCCAAGCTGGTTGATGAGGCGGATGGACTCGCGGACGTTGTCGATGTCGTTGAGAGCGTCGAATATACGCATCACGTTGAGGCCGTTGGCGATAGCCTCTTTATAGAAACCTTCGAGAACGCTGTCGGGGTAGGGCACATAACCGAAGAGGTTGCGGCCGCGGGAAAGAGCGCTCAGCAGGGATTTTCCTTTCATTGCCTTGGAGATGGTGCGCAGACGATTCCATGGCGATTCGTCGAGATAGCGCATCACCGAGTCGGGCACAGCGCCGCCCCAGACTTCCATGATGTAGAAGCCGGCGTTTTCGTAGTAAGGCAGCAGTTTGTCGATTTCTGCCTGGCTCAGACGAGTGGCGAACAGCGACTGCTGACCGTCGCGAAGGGTAAGGTCGCGGATTTTGAGCTTGCGTGATTCCATAAGGGAAAGTATAGATTGGGTAGTATGTTTCCGCCGCAAATATAATGCAATTTTTAATATTAAAGAATTTATTCCGTAATTTTAGAAAAAAAGATTGCGAATCCGGCAATCTGCAGCGTCCGTCCTTTCCGTTATATTCCGTCCGCCTCGCTGTCGGAGCGAGAATTGGTTTAACCGGAGGCGCTGAGAAAGAAAAACTTGCACGGACAAAAAAATAAGCGTAATTTTGCGGCGCTTTTCAGCATCCCGTGTGATGGGAAATTAAGAGCACTTAATTTTTAGTAACACAACAAACAACGCAACAATGCAAGTATTCCAACTCAGCGCAAGCCCCCGCGTAAACCTGGGCAAAAAAGCAACCAAGGCACTGCGTGCCGAAGGTCTCATCCCCGTGGTCCTCAACGGCGGTGCAATCGTGGAACTCCCTTATTCGGGCAAACTCGAGGAAGGTGAGAAACTCGTAGAAATCGGCAACGGCAAAGGTCTCATCACAACCGACCTGGTTGTAAGCAACGACGCCGTACGCAAGCTTGTGTACACTCCCGACGTGTTCGCAATCGAACTCGAGGTCAACGGCAAAAAACGCATGGCCGTGCTCAAGGACATCCAGTTCCACCCCGTAAAAGACACCATTCTGCACATCGACCTGCTCGAGGTTAGCGAAAACAAACCCGTTGTAATCGAAGTGCCTGTGAAACTCGAAGGCCACGCCGAAGGTGTGAAGGCCGGTGGTAAGCTCACTCTTAGCATGAAGAAGCTCAAAGTACGTGCTCCCTACACTGCCATCCCCGAACGTGTTGTCATCAATGTCGACAGCCTCGGCCTCGGCAAGAGCCTCGCTGTGGGCGACCTCCACTTCGAAGGCCTCGAACTGGTGAATGCCAAGAACGCCGTCGTATGCGCCGTTCAGCTCACCCGTGCCGCCCGTGGTGCCGCCGCCGCAGCAGCCGCCGGTAAATAATCCACCGACTGCCAATGAAACACCTCATTGTCGGCCTGGGCAATATCGGCGACGAATATGCCCGCACGCGCCACAATATAGGATTCATGATATTGGACGCCTTCGCACAGGCGTCCAATATTTCTTTTTCCACATGCCGTTACGGCGATGTGGCGCATGGACGCATCAAGAACCAGCAGGTGGTGCTGTTGAAGCCCTCCACCTATATGAACCTGAGCGGCAATGCCGTGCGCTATTGGAAAGAGCAGGAAGGAATCGATATCGACCGTATTCTGGTGGCTGTCGACGACATCGCCTTGCCTTTCGGGGCCATACGTATGCGGGCTTCGGGTTCCGATGCCGGTCACAACGGACTCAAGGACATTGCCAGGGCTCTTGGCTCCAGCGCCTATCCGCGCCTGCGCTTTGGAATCGGCGGCGATTTCCCGCGCGGTTGCCAGGTGGATTACGTTTTGGGAGAGTTCCCTCCGGAGCAGGCGCGCGAATTGCCTGCGAGAATCGAAGTGGCCGTTGATGCCATACGCGAGTGTGTGCTTGCCGGAATGGGCAGCGCCATGTGCAAATTCAACAACAAGTAGTGTTATGCAGGAGGTACGGATCGACAAATGGCTGTGGGCGATGCGAATTTTCAAAACCCGCACTATCGCCACCGATGCATGCAAGAAAGGCCGTGTGGGCGTGGGAAACGCCCCGAGTGTCAAGCCTTCGAGAATGATTTCGGTAGGCGATGTGGTGCATGTCCGCAAGCCGCCGGTTACTTTTTCGTTCGAGGTGCTTAAACTCACCGAAAACCGCCTGGGAGCGCGGCTCGTGCCCGACTATGCACGCAACGTTACGGAACAAAGCCAGCTCGATTTGCTCGAAGTTGTGAAAATATCGGGTTTCGTGAACAGGGCCAAGGGCCTTGGCCGTCCCACAAAAAAAGAAGGGCGTCAGCTCGCCGAGTTCGCGGACAGTGTAGGTGACGACGGCTGGGATTTCGATTCCGACGATTTCGAAAGTTTCGACGACTGACAGCTCCGGAACAGTTCACCGGAAAGTTTTTTGAGACAGGAGTACAGGAGAATCAGGAGTATTCTTCGTATCTTTGCCGTGTGCCGGCTGAATCGTAATCCGATGGTTCTTTTTACGGCCATATTTTAATAACGACATGAACCGCATTATCCAAAAGGAACAGTTTTCTGAAAAAGTTGTAAAACTTGTTGTGGAAGCTCCCGAAGTGGCCAAGGCGCGCAAGCCGGGTCATTTTGTAATAGTACGCTGCGGCAGCGGTGGCGAGCGTATACCGCTTACCATCGCCGATGCCGACGTTGCTGCCGGCACCGTAACGCTTGTAGTGCAGAACGTTGGCGTGTCTACGGCCAAAATCTGCGCATTGGAGGTCGGCGACAGCCTCACCGACCTTGTGGGACCGCTCGGAAGAGCGACCGACATCGGCAGGCGCGACGGCACCGTTGTGTGCTGTGGCGGTGGTGTGGGCGTGGCTCCGCTGCTGCCCATAATCAAGGCTTTCAAGGAAGCCGGCAACAGGGTGGTGAGCATACTCGCCGCCAGAAATTCGCAGCTGATAATTCTGGAAGATGAAGTGCGCCGGTATTCCGACGAACTGATTGTGATGACCGACGACGGTTCCGCAGGTGCCAAAGGTCTTGTGACCGATGGCCTAAGGCGTGTGCTCGACGGCGGCGATGTGGCCGAGGTAGTGGCCATAGGTCCGGCTATAATGATGAAGTTCGTGGCGTTGCTCACAAAGGAATACGGCATTCCGACAGTGTGCTCGCTGAACACAATCATGGTGGACGGCACTGGCATGTGCGGCGCTTGCCGTGTGAACGTGGGCGGCAGGATGCGATTCGTTTGCGTGGACGGCCCCGAGTTCGACGCCCATCAGGTGGACTTCGACGAGATGATGATGAGAATGAAAGCTTACGATGCACAGAAATAAGGCGATGGAACAGAATGATACCGTTGGCGGACGTGATTCCGCCTGGCGCGAGCAGCTTCGCGGAGCCATGCCGGCAAAGGAACGCACCGCGATACCGAGGGTGGAAATGCCTCAGCTCGACGGTGCCTACCGTGTTACCTGCAACGAAGAAGTCAATCAAGGGCTGAGGCCCGAGATGGCTGTAACGGAGGCCTCCCGCTGCCTGGATTGTCCTAATCCGACATGTGTAGAGGGCTGTCCGGTGGGAATCGACATTCCAGGTTTTATCAAGAACATACAGCGCGGAAACATTGCCGGTGCATATGCTGTTCTGCGGCGCACCAGCGCTCTGCCTGCCGTGTGCGGGCGAGTTTGTCCTCAGGAAAGGCAGTGCGAGAGCCGTTGCATCTACAACAAGATGAAGAAAGCGCCGGTGGCTATCGGATATCTCGAGCGCTTTGCCGCTGACAGCGCCCGCGAGGCAGGCGTGCCTGCCGGTGAGATGCCTCAGTCCAACGGCAAGAAGGTGGCGGTGGTAGGCTCCGGCCCCTGCGCCCTTTCTTTTGCCGGCGATATGGCGGCAAGAGGTTTCGAGGTGGATGTTTTCGAGGCTCTTCACGAAATAGGCGGCGTTCTGAAATACGGCATTCCCGAATTCCGTCTGCCCAACAGTGTTGTCGATGCCGAACTCGACGGACTGCGTGCGGCTGGCGTTCGTTTCCACACCGATACTGTGGTGGGCAAGACTCTGAGCTATGAGCGTCTGCTCGAAATGGGCTTCGACGGTCTTTTCGTGGCTTCGGGCGCCGGTCTGCCCAGGTTCATGGGTATTCCCGGTGAAAACCTCATAGGGGTGATGAGTTCCAACGAATATCTCACCCGCATAAACCTTATGGGTGCCGGCCGTCCCGGCAGCGACACTCCCGTGCCGGCGGCACGACGCGTGGCTGTGGTCGGCGGTGGCAACACCGCCATGGACTCGGTGCGCACCGCGCGCCGAATGGGTGCCGAGAAGGCATTCATCGTGTATCGCCGTGGCGAGGAGGAGATGCCCGCCCGAGTCGAAGAGATACATCATGCCAAGGAAGAGGGAGTCGAGTTCATGACCCTTGCCAATCCGGTGGAATACGTAGGCGACAAAACCGGACGTGTTACGGCAATGCGCGTCCAGCGCATGGAACTTGGCGAGCCGGATGCTTCCGGCCGTCGTAGCCCGGTGCCTGTCGACGGCGCAATCGACACTATCGAAGTCGATCTGGTGATTGTGAGCGTAGGGGTTAGTCCGAATCCTCTGGTTCCTGATTCTATCGAAGGGCTGGAAGTTACCTCCCGCGGAACTCTTGCCGTGGACGAGAATCTGCGCACATCGCTGCCACTTGTCTATGCCGGCGGCGATATCGTGCGTGGCGGAGCCACAGTAATCCTTGCCATGGGCGATGGCCGCAAGGCTGCCGCCTCCATGGCCGAAAGCCTGCTGAAATGAATAGGCGGGATGTCGGCATAATGGCCGTCGGAGCTTTGCTGATGGCAGGAGCTGCAGCATGCGGTGGCGGGTCGGAACACGCCGTTATGGCGGTGTCGGTACCGGCTCAGAAAGCCATTGCCGAGCGTTTTGGCGGAGGGGTGGAAGTGCTGGCGCTTGTCAGCGGGGATGTCGATCCTGAAAGTTTCGAGATTTCCATACGCACCGCCGCCCAGGCCTCGGGTGCCAAGGCATATTTCCCTACCGGCGCCCTGCCGTTCGAACGCAGCTTTGTGGAAGCCCTCCATGGTAGCGTGCCGGTGGTGGCCACAGGCACTGATATCGAGCCTATCGAGGGCACTCATGGCGAGCATGGAGGTGTCGACCCACATGTGTGGACGTCCGCCGGATTCCGTCGCGCTTTCGCCGACGGCTACTTCCGCGAGCTTTGCCGTCTGTATCCCGACAGTGTCGACAACTTCAGCCGCAGAGCCTCCGAGATACAGAACATGTTCGCCATGCAGGACGACAGCATCCGTCGGGTACTTGGGGGCAGAGAATATGCATTCGGCATAATGCACCCGTCGCTGAGCTATTTCGCCCGCGACTGGGGCTTGCGCCAGATTGCCTTCAATCCGGAGAACAAGGAACCGGGTGCGATGGCTGTCCGCCAGCTGGTCGACAGTATGCGCGCCGCAGGTGTGAAGGTTATTTTCTATGAGGACCCGGGTTCCGAAGGGCAGGCGCGGCTCTTGGCCGACGAGGTCGGAGCGCGTGCTGTTGCCATCGACCTCATGAGTGGCGACATTGGTGCCGAACTTGTAAGAATTGCCAATGAAATTGCCAGGCCATAGCCCTGCCTGCAGGTGCGGCCATTGCCACAACGGGCAGGGCTCGCCCCTGTTCAGTCTTTCGGATATCAGTTACAGCCGGGAGCGCCGTCCGATACTTGTCGATATCAACCTAACGGTTGATATCGGCGATTTCATTGCCATAACAGGCCCGAACGGCGGTGGCAAGACCACTCTGCTGAGGCTGATTCTCGGCCTGGCGGCTCCCGACAGTGGCAATATCAGTTTCTATGCCTCCGATGGCAGCCGTATCCAGCGTCCGCGCATTGGCTACCTGCCGCAGAAAAGCGCCGTGGACAGCCATTTCCCCATAACTGTGGGCGAAGTGGTGGCTTCCGGCCTGCTGGGAACGAAAACGGCACTTGCAAAGTCCCGTAAGAAAGAGATTGTGGAGCAGGAACTGCTGCGTGTGGGACTTGAAGACCTTGCCGACAGAGCTATAGGTAAACTATCAGGAGGCCAGCTGCAGAGGGCCTTGCTCGCAAGAGCCATAGTGAGCCGGCCGGCCGTATTAGCTCTTGACGAGCCGCTGAGCTACCTCGACTCAGTGTCTGAGGACAGATTCTATACAATCCTCGAAAGCCTTCGCGGGAATACGACAATCCTGCTGGTCACCCACCAGATGAGCCGCGTGGCTGCCATGGCAAACCGCCATGTGATTGTGGACCACACACTGCGCGAATGCACAGCCACTGTACATTACCGACCCGAGGACTGAAAAGACCTTGGCGCCCATAGAGAAAAGTGACCACAGAGGCCATAGAGGAATGTGATGTAAAAAAAACATTTCAAGTGCATTTTTTTGCGGGAAGGTGCGTTTTTTTTATATTTTTGTCAGAGAAACACTATTCCATCTATATTATGCGCAGAACAATACTTATAGTTTTCATGAGCCTGCTGGCTACAGTGGCATTCTCCCAGCAGAAAGCCGACATTATCGCGAGCTATCAGGAGTCGTGGCGTGACTGGGAGTCCGATACACTGAAAACTGTCGGGATGACACTCCTTGCCAACAACAACGAATCGAAGTATTTCAACGATCTCAGCCTGTGGAGCGATTCGCTTTCGTCGACCCCCGACGGAAAAGCGCAGCTGCAGCAGATTATCATGGCTGCCTGTATGACACAGCACCCCGATGGAAGCATTTCTGTCGATTTACGAAAGGGACCTGTTAAAAAAGTCGACACATATGTGTTCTCCAATCTTGCCGATGCCACGATTACGTGCTACGACAAGTTTGCCGGCGAGCTGAGCTGCTACACCGAACCCATGGACGAGATGCAATGGGAAATCGGAGACTCCAGCAGAGTGGTTCTGGGTTATGAATGCATGCAGGCGACCACCGACTACCATGGCCGCCGGTGGACTGCCTGGTTCGCACCTGAGATACCTGTCTTTTTCGGGCCGTGGAAACTGCACGGGCTGCCTGGGCTGATTCTCGAAGCTGTCGCCGACAATGGAATATCATACCAGGCCACCGGCATAGAACCCACCGAACGCACCATTACACCCATGTACTCCTCCGATTCGTATCAGCGTGTCGACCGCAAGAGAGCCCTCGCCGATGAGGAGCATTACAGAAACAATATGGAAGCGATGGTGCGTGCCAGATACGGGGCTACTGTAAAATTCGAAAACATCACTGAGCGGCCGAAATACGATGCACAGCGATACGCTGCGGAACCGGATTACGCCGAATGAGAGCTTTTTTAGTATCGCTGTTGGCGGTTCTTGCCGTGCCATTCGCCATGGCGCAGGTTGTCGTTACGGGTTCGGTTCTGGAAGCTGACGGCAACGAGCCGGTTGCCGGTGCATCGGTGATTGTAAAAGGTGCCGACGGCAAGATAAAGAAGTTCGCATCGTCGAAGGCCGACGGCGGATTCGCCATGTCGGTGCCGACAGTGGCCGGCTGTCGCCTGGAAGTGTCGATGATGAGTTTCGCCAGGAAGTCGATTCCGCTCGACAGTGTTTCCTTTCCACTCACTGTGTATCTCGAACCTGGAACTATACAGTTGAAGGAAGTGGCGGTAAAGGCCGACCGCATCCGTGAGCAGGGCGACACCATAACATACAACGTGGGCACCTTCTCGCGGGAGGACGACCGCACTATCGGCGATGTTCTGCGCCGAATGCCGGGCATCGACGTGGCACAGAACGGAAAGATACAATATCAGGGAGAGGACATCAACAAGTTCTATATCGAAGGCTCGGATCTTCTCGGTGGCCGCTACGGCATAGCTACCAACGGCATAAGCCATGATGATGTCGGCGCCGTCGAGGTTATGGAGAACCACCAGCCCATGCAGGTGCTTTCGGGAATATCTTTTTCCGACAAGGCGGCAATAAACCTTAAGCTGAAAAACAAGGCCAAGGCCACGTGGTCGTTCCACGGCGACGCCGGCGGCGGTTACAGCCGGCAGCCGGACGGCATGGTGTGGGACGGCGAGATTTTTGCCATGGCGGTGATGCCTTCATTTCAGAATATCACCACTTTCCGCACCAACAACACAGGAGAGAACCTGTCGTCGTCGGCCACTGATTTCTTTGCCGGCCGTCGCCAGACCGGATTGAGCCGCTATGTCGGTGTGGGACTGCCGGGAGTGCCATCGCTCAGCGACAAGCGTACGCTTTTCAACCGCTCCTTTATGGTATCGACCAACAATCTTTGGAAATTCGGCAGAGGCGAGTTCAAGGCCAATATAGACTATTCCTTCAACCGCGTTACAGCAGATGCATCGAACATAACTACATATTTTCTGGCAAGTGCAGGTACCGAAGGCGGTAATCCGGGTTTTGGAAACCGCGTAATCACCGAGAACAGCAGCGGCAAGGACCGCACGCACTCGATTGGCGGCAAGTTCATTTACGAGCTTAATCAGAAGACCGCATTCATCAACAACACGCTGCAGACAAACATCGACTGGGACGATGTGGGACTCGCTGTGACAGGTTCGATTCCCAGCAGCCAGTCGGCCAGGCTGCCCGATTATTATGTGGCAAACAGGTTCAAGATGATAAAGCGGTTCAACCGCTCCGGCAAGACACATCTGGTTACATTCCAGAGCAACAACGAATGGGAGTCGATGCCGCAGACACTCGATGTCGGTACCGGGGACGGTGCTTTCAGCCAGCATGTCTCCGACCATGCTTTCTACACCCACGAGAGTGCGGCATATGCATTCAACATAAAAGGAATCACCGTGAGTCTCGAAGGCGGACTGAAAGGCTATCTGCGCTCGATGCGTTCGCGACTGCCGGATCTGCCGCAGGAATTGCCGGGGCTGACCGAGAATGTTGTGAATACCAACTATGTGACAGTGTATGCAGTTCCCAGGCTCGAATACTGGGTAAGGCGTGTCAACCTTTCTCTGGATTTGCCGTTGAGTTATGCCCACTATACCTTCGACAAGGCGATTGCCGACCGCGACGAGGTGTATTTCTCGCCGTCGATGAGTTTAAACTGGAAACCGAACAACAGGTTCTCAGGAACCTTGCGAGGCGGCATGGGACGTTCGCCCATGAATCTCAACCTTATCCATCCGGGACTTGTAATGACAGACTACCGCACTCTGAAAGCCGGAACGGAGCAGTTCTACAATTCATCGTCGCAGAACGTGTCGGCCAGCATAAACTACAGACACACCCGCCACGGACTGTTTGCCAACGCTATGGCTATGCAGTCGTGGACTCATGTTCCCTACACCATGGCACAGCAGCTCTACGGCGACTACGTGGTCTACAGCTATGCCGACGCCAGGAACGACAGCAGGATGCTGATGGCCCTGGGAAACATCGGCAAGACTCTTGACTTTATGCGCGGCAGCTGCAATGTCAACGGATCGTTCACCCGCAACGAATCGCAGTTGCTGTCTCTTTCCGGTAACGACAACCCGACGGCGCGGTCGCGGTTTGTCAGTTCGGTGAGTTCCGTGTGGAGTATCGGTGGGAAAATAAGCGGCAATCCATGGTGGTGGCTGGGTTTCGACTACAGCATAAATTACTCCGACAGCCAGCTGGCCATGAACGGGCTGGGTGAATCGTGGCTTTCGACGCTGAGGAACCAGCTTAGCATTATAATAACCCCGCATCGCAAATGGCAGTGGACGGTAAGCGCAGAGCATTACCGCAACGAACTGACCGCCCACAATTTCAAGAACGTGCTGATGCTCGACACCGGGATATCGTTCCGGCTCAACAAACGGATAGAGCTTGCCTCCAGCCTAACCAACATTCTCAACAGGCGCAGCTACAATTACACGGCATATTCAGAACTGTCGTCTTTCGAGAGCAGGCGCCAGCTTCGTGGTCGCCAGTTCCTGCTTTCTGTTACACTCAGAAAATGAAACAGACAATCACAATTCTACTTTTTTGTTTTATGTCGACAGCCGCAATAGCGCAGTCGCAGGAAGGACTTATGGTGAGCTACAAGGCACATACACCCAATATGCGCAACGGCGTCGACGACCTTACAAACAGTTTCGTGCTGCTTGCCAATGCCCGAGAGTCAAAGTTCTTTTCACCGATGACAGAATACCTCGACTCGCTCAACTCCACGCCCGAAGGCAGAGCCAAATATCAGGAAATGACACGCAGCGCATATCTTGGCGGTAAACTTGACGACATGCCGCGAAGGGATGGCACGTATTACGTAGTCAAGAGCCGCGATGCCGGCTGCGTGGCATATTACGACAATGCCGGCCTCGAAAAATACTGTTACGAAGAGACGTTGCCAGAATTGGACTGGCAGATAGGCGATTCCACAAAAACGGTCCTCGGCTATGAATGCATTCAGGCAACCGCGATGTTTCATGGCCGCCGTTGGACCGCATGGTTCACACAGGAGATTCCGCTGAATGCCGGCCCTTGGAAACTCGACGGGCTGCCCGGACTGATTCTGGAAGCTGCATGCGATGGAGGCCAGTACCGTTTCGAGGCCGACGGTATCCAGCAGACCGACAGAGAAATCGGTCCGGTGTATCTTGCCGATGAATATGAGAAAACCGAACGTATAAAATTCCTGAAGTCCAAACGAAGCTTCCTCGACAATCCTTTGGGCAAGATCAACGCCCAGTTCGCAGGCGATATGGTCGTCGTTAAAAACGAAGACGGCAGCGATGCCGCCGGACGCCTTTTCGCACCACGTGAAACCGTGGACCTAATCGAAACGGATTATTAAAAATATATCTTCGCTAATACCATCTATACTTTGCGGTGTAAAGGCTGGTGGGGTGCTATAGGTTGAGAGCCTTCGACTCTTTTTGGACCATAGAAGCATAGAATAGTGGTTCGCTGAATAGTTACTAAGTTTATGGCAGATGTTAATTGTTGTAAATCTTATTGCTGCGAATTATAAATCATTATCTTTGCGGAATCCAAATCACATACACAAACCAATTACAAATGAAAAGAATCATCGCATTTTTTGCCATTGTGCTATTGATGGCTGCAACTTCGGCAGGAGTTGTGTCGCTTCAGAAAGACACTCGCCTGCCGGAAGTATGCACCGCCCCAGCCGTAACCTCTCACGCAGGTTCTTCGATGCAGATTCAGCACTGCGAGCGACCCACGACAACGCAATCCGCAGATGACACTGATGCCAACTGGACCGATTGGACATTATTCGGCAAAGCATCTTTTCCCGAGGGTACTTTCGCTACGATGGAAATAGTGAGTGAAAACGACGGTTTCCCGTGGCCAGAATGGGACGAGCCGTTCTCTGTAATGCGTCGCCATAATGCCGACAATCCCAATCAAGTGCAATTTCGATTGGACAAAATTTTCAACGGAGTGGATATAATCGTGGATATGGATGCCACTACCAACGCGATTGCTATCAATGCTCAGACAACCGGCATTTCAAATCCGCATGACTATGTAGACAACGCTTATACGGAATTTATGATATGGGCACAGCAGTTAGGAGGTGTGTACTATCCCGAAGCAGGAAAATTCCTTATATATAACTTATGGATATGGGTTGCTCCTGCACTTGGATATAATCTGGGACCATGTCAGATAGTACTCGATGTGGATTCGGCCTTGGAGTTTTCTATGAGCCGTTCGTCAGACGTCCGTTTCTATTCGGCGTCGGAAGATAAAGCGACATTCATTGTGAGTCGCACTCCTGAAGTGAAGTCATATCGAGTGGTGGTATACAAATTTACTACCCAAGGTGTTCCAATTGGTTTTTTTGATTCCAATCCAACTGTAACATATCCGTATATCGATTATACAGCACCAAGTTTCGAAGTGGAGCTGGGAGATAGCCCTGTATATACAGTGTTCGCTATTCCTCTGGGATCTGATGGCAGTGCAATAGCACCCTATGTCAAGAACGTGATTTACTCCAACCGGCATGAACAACAAGAATGGATTCCCATTGGCGAATGTTCATTGACAGATGTGGTAGGTTTCATCGCAGTACCACACGACAACAGAGAAATATTCGACGACCAGCATAAGCTGAAGGTTCCCGCAGCAACGCGAGCGGTGCAGGTTGATGTCAGGTCAGACAATCCGTCGATATTCCGAATTCACAATCCGTTCGGGAAGGACTATCCGTACTATAACAAAATGAAACCAACCGCCACAGATGGTGAGGATTTCTATATGATAGTTGATGCTACCGATCCTTCGCGCGTAAAAATACCCGCAACTCTTGCCGGGATAGATGACGAAGACACTTGCCCTGCTGTAATACAATGCAATTATAGCGAATACTCTGATTATCAATATGGCGATGAAGCCAGTTACGATGAAAGTTACGGTAACTATTGGGGAAAGTATAGTGATGCCAGGATTAGTTTCCCATCAAATTCCGTGAGATTGAGCGGGAGGATTTCAACGTGCAGTGATGCTGCCGATATTGAATTGCAGCTCCCTGGTTTTGTGGATTATTCCATAAGCGGTGAAAACGATGGACTGCCTGACGATGATGACATATACACCTTATCCGTTTCGGACAATGTGTATAGTGTGAGTTGTGCGCTTGTGTCTGAAGAGCAGTATCTCGCCAACAAATATTTCCCGGAGCGCCTTTGTCGGCTTGTTACAGATGGCGACGCCGGTTTATTGATAAAGAATTATGTCGTGAACGGTTCGTTGGTGGAAATCCCTGCCAGCGAACTTGTCGGAGAGTATTTCCCGGATGGTTGCTATTATCTAGTGGCTGTTCCATACGACGCCAATAACGTCTCACATGCAGGAATTGTCAGTCGGCATCCGATTTCAAAAGGCGAATGGACTCCTTTCCGACGTATAGGTGCAGCTGACGAATATGCTATAGTGTCAATAAGTGCTCTTAGTATAGAACCCAAACATGTATCGGCATATATATCGAAATCAAGAATCTCGAAGCGGGAACGTATCCAGGTTGGGGATTTTGATTGTTATTTATTGAACGATAACCGCGTTACATGGACCTCATATTTCAACAATAGCAACGTTACTATCGTCCGTGAAGGTGAATACTGGGATAGCAATTGTAACATTTACACATGTTATATGCCCTCAGTCGAAACTGGTTACACATGGAATGGTAAATCGCTGATGTGTTGTGACGCGTATACTTATCTGACACAAGTGCAACCTGGCAGTTCCTTACAGGGTTATACATCTGAAGATTTAATCAATGAATCATATATTGATACGGCCACCGGTTTAATATCAATATTGTGCGTTTATTATACCGATGAATCGTTGTTTCTCTGCCAGGAAAGCATGCAACTTACCGGGTATGTCAGCGAATATGATCTGGAGCTTGATTACACTGGCGAATTTTCCGAAAATGCCCAGGGACAGTTCCAGGCCGTAGTAGAGGCCAGCCGTAGCGAGGATGTGGCGTATTTTGTGATGGAAAACAAACGCGGAATTATTCGCGATATGTTACTTGACAAATTATACGATAATCTGGTTGCTGACGAAGATGCCACACGATATACAGCAGGCTCGGAAGAAATCACAGTAGATGCATTCCGTGGCTACAATACCATTATCGGTGTGGGGTACGATTCCGCCGGTCGGGTGGTTTGCAAACGTTGCAGTTATTTTAGAATAAGCCCAGATGAGGATAACTGGCGCCCTGCGGGGAGTTGTGTATATACCGATGGAATTATCCTTAGCCAGAATTATTATTGGAGCGATGATATTGTGGTAGGCGGCGAAACATGGACTGTCGGAATAGAAGCCGATATAACTACCTCTGGACGTTACCGCTTGGTTAACCCCTATTATACGTGGCCCCTTAATGTTGAGTTTTACAGAGAGATGTCATTGCCCGGTGATTATTACATAGTATTCAATGCATCCAATCCTAATCGCGTTTATGTGGAAGAATCGGAACTTGGTCTCACTATTGTGTCCCAACTCGGGCCGCTCGCAATCAGTTCCATGGCATATCAGGCAATTGAAGACGGTGAATCCATGGATGCAATCGCAGAGGCAGGCTATTTCGGTACAAATAGTGATGGCATAATCACTTTCCCCGGATGGTCGCTGCTTTTTGGAGCCTATGACACTGGTTATAATGGCAGCTATACATGGAACTGCGCCGATGGCGACCCGGATATGGAATTCCCTGGAGCCTCTAACGTTCCCGTCGGAACTGGAAAGACAGTGATCGACATCCGGAACGCGGATATAACCCAGGTTGAAATCGATGCCATTGTCAATGATGGCCCAGCCAAATATTTCAACCTGCAGGGCATACCTGTTGCGAATCCCTCCGGTGGCATCTTCATCGAAGTGCGAGGTAATAAGGCTTCCAAACGATATATTCCTTGATTTGGGAAATTAGTCTTATGTGAGGCTGTGTCGTAAAATTTAATTACGACACAGCCTCACTCAATTATGTAGAGAAACTGGTAAGGAATTAACTTTTTTGTCTTTCCGGTGTTAGTGTAAGTAAACGTTCATCTATGCCCAGAAAGAAACTTGTGATTATCGGTGGCGGGTTCGCCGGTCTGAATGTAGCAAAGCATGCAGACAAAACGCTATACGATGTTGTGGTTGTGGACCGCAACAACTACCACAGTTTTCCGCCTCTGTACTATCAGGTGGCGTCGTCTGGTTTGGAGCCGGCGAGCATATCTTTTCCTTTGCGTCGCGAGTTGTCGCGTCGTTGCTACCATGGATGCACATTCCGTATGGGCACGGTTTGCAGAATCGACACCACAGGCCATAAAGTGTACACTCAGTTCGAGGCCATCGATTACGATATTCTGGTAGTCGCGGCAGGGACTACCAACAACTTTTTCGGAATCAAGGATCTGGAGAAGCATGTTTTTACTCTCAAAAGCACTCCCGAGGCAATACGCTGCCGCAACGAAATCCTTGACCGGCTGGAGCGGGCTTCGATTTGCGAAGATGCCGAAAAACGGAGGCGCCTGCTCACTTTTGTTGTGGTGGGAGCCGGTCCCACGGGAGTCGAGATTGCCGGAGCATTGGGCGAGATGAAACGGTTTGTCCTGAAACGCGAATATCCGTCGATTCAGCCATCGGAAATGAGGGTGATTCTTGCCGAGGGCAACGACAGGGTGCTCCGCACCATGAGCCGCACAGGCAGCGTGCACGCACACAACGCTCTCGCTCAGCTTATGGTCGATGTAAAACTCGGCAAGACCATGAAGAGCTATAGCGACGGTATGGTCACTTTTTCGGATGGAGAGACCATTGCCTCCGATACTCTTATATGGACAGCCGGAATACGCGGTGTGTCCTTCGAGTTCGGGGGCGATGTGCCAGAACCTGCTCCCGGAGGCCGGCTGAAAGTCGACGATTTCAATGCTGTGGAGGGTGTGAACGACGTTTTCGCCATAGGCGACATTGCTCTTATGCAGTCGGATGCCTATCCCAACGGGCATCCACAGGTCGCCCAGGTTGCCATACAGCAGGGACGGCGCCTGGCCGCCAATCTTAACAATCCTTCAGCCCGCCGGCCTTTCGTTTATCGCGACAAAGGGTCGATGGCTACAATAGGCCGCAATCGAGCTGTGGTCGATATGGGGCGCACGCATCTTCATGGCAGGCTGGCGTGGCTGGCATGGATGTTCGTGCATCTGCTCTCGCTGCTGGGAATGAGGAACAAGGTGGTGGTTCTTATCAACTGGATATGGGGATATTTCACCTTCTCGTCTGGTCTTAGGCTGCTGCTGCGTCCCGACCGATATCCTCTGCGAAGCTATTGGGACAAGTAAATGAACATGAAGTGATACTATGGGGCTTTACAAGCAATATTCCGAAGTATTCCGTTCGGCGACAAGGCGTTTGCCCTTGTTTACCGATGCCGACGACGCCGACGTGGTTCTGCATCGTGATTCCTCTGGACGTCCAGTTGCCGGATTGCTCCTGAATGCCTGTTCCTTTCTATATTGCGGGCAGGAGTTGCCTGCCGCCCGTGTGCGTGGAGTAACGAAGCGCCCGGAGGTGAGCGATTCCGTTCTGGAAATGCTTATGGCCGAAACTCTGCGGGAGTCTGCGCGCCGCCATTATGCCGTACTTCTTGCCGGCACCGACATCGACTGCAGTGTGCTTGCCTCGTCGGGTTTCTGCGCCTGCGGCTACAGCCGATGCGAGAACTACACGGCTATGCACGAATTCCATAGCCCGGAATACACAGTGGTTGATAATGGTTATTCCGCTTTCCACGAGCTGGAGATGGCCGTGGGTTGCGGGACAATCCATTCCCCCAGGCAATACGACAGCATGGTGCTCTTCACAGGCTCTGCTGTAGAGACTCAAACCATAAGCGTCCGGACATCCCAAGGCGCCAAAGCCTTTCTTTTCGCCACCTTTAATACCATAGACACTGAAAGCGGCGTCCTCGTCCGCAGTCTTTTGGCCGAAAACGAGAGCGCTGCCCAAGCGGCATTAGCCGAATTGCGCCATAGGGTGCCCGGACGCCTTTTCTCTGTTGTATGTTATGCGGGAGCCGACTGCGAGCGACGATATCTGAGGCTAAGCGGATGGTTGCGTATAGTGGACATGCAGGTTATTGCCGAAGCCATGGCCACAGTGCACACACAGTTGCAGACAGCCATAGAGCCTTCCGACGGTATCGTGGATGCGAACAACGGTGTTTTTATCATCGAAAGCGGCATCACCGTGGTAGGCGATGCCGATGGTGTGCGACCGGGGCTTTGCGCTCCGATAGAAGTAGTGGCAGCGGTGCTTTTCGGTGATCCCAAGATTGGTCGTATATTCGGGCTGCCGGCGGTTCGTCCGTATTTATCAGATATTTAACGATATTGATAATGCTATCGCCTGGCATGGAGGGCTGCTGTAGACAGAACTGCCGCGGGCGCGGGCCCGGCGAGTGACATCCATGTTTGAAATCTGATAGCTCACGGAAATGCCCAGTGCGCCAAGGCGTAGCGTAGGCCCTGCCGTTACTCCTGCAGCAACCGTGCGACTACGGTACACCGCTTCTGACCAGTGGCCGTCGGTTGCCTGCCATGGATAGTAGTCGTGGTGTTTTGTGCTTATGCGCATCCAAGGTGTTGCGCAGAGGGCAACGGCGGCATTGCGGCCAAGGTGTATAATAGGAGATCTGAAATATAGAGAAGGCTGGAAATAGAAGGCCGTTCCTGTCAGATTGTAGTCAAAGTCGTCATAGTCGTAATCACTGTCCACGAAGGTGCCTACAAGATTCGCGAGGCCCTCTGATTCGTCATCAGCCCAGAAGCCCATGCCTGCTCCTGCTCCTACATATCTGCAGAACATGTAGTGGTACGACACTCCGATGCTGTACATGTCGCCTGAGATATCCACATCGAAAGAGAGGTGGTGTGGCTCATGTCCGAAATAGCTGTCGCCTTCTGCCGTTTTGCCGGCAGGCAGTTCCTTGTAATCTTGTGCGGCGGTATCTGCTGCTCCCATAATAATCGTTGCCGACAGGCTTATGGCCGTGAGGATTCTTACAATCATAGCACAGCAATTATTTCCTTGAAGGCATACGCTTTGCCATTGGACAGGCACAGACGCCCGTCGGGAAGTACCGTTTCTATTGCGGCTTCGAATATGTCGCCTCCGGGTTCGCGGAAGGGATGGACGCCGTCGCGACGCCACATCAGGCTCAGATATTCATCTCTTAATGCCGCGGCCTGCCCGTCGGCGGCGTTGTAGTTTTCCACAGCGTGGAGAATTTCATGGCAGAGGCGGTAGAGCAGGGGACTGAGCTGCCGCCTGCGACCGTCGATATTGGCCAGGGAGACAGGATTCGGAGCTTCGGAAAGGAACACGGTCTGGTTCACATTCAAACCCACGCCGGCAATGCTGTGGCCTATGCACGGGCCGCATAGCGCATTCTCGATGAGGATGCCGGCGATTTTGCGGTTTCCGACATAGATGTCGTTGGGCCATTTCACGGCAACCTCCGATGCATGGGGTGTATCGGCAAGTTCGCTCCGCACGGTCCGCGCCACAGCCAGTGCGACGAGCATCGACAGTTCGAACTGGCGTGCGGCCGGAATGGATTCCGGCCGCAGCAGAATGGAGAATGTGAGGTTGGCACCTGGTTCGGATTCCCAGGTGTTGCCGCGCTGGCCGCGGCCTGCGCTTTGTGTGTGCGCGGCAACGACAGTGCCGGTGGGTGCATCGGTCCGCGATGCAAGGACGGCACTTGTCGAAGTGCACTCGGACAATATTTCTATAATCGGACTCACTCGCTTACGGTGATGGTGCGGCTATCGTCGTCGGCCACTTCGATTCGCACAGTAACGGTATCGGCGGGCAAGGCGGCGGCGATGCGCTCGGGCCATTCGATGAGGCATACGGCACCGGAGTCGAAATAGTCCTCTATTCCGATTTCGAGTGCTTCCTCAAGGCTTTCCACGCGGTAGAAGTCGAAGTGGTAGATTAGTTCGGCTGTCGTTTCGGAACGGTATTCGTTGATCAGTGCGAAGGTGGGCGATGCCGTTTCGGCCGAATCCACGCCAAGGACTTCGCAAAGGGCGTTGATGAAAGTTGTCTTGCCGGCGCCCATATCGCCGTAGAAGGCAAATACGGTGTTGTCGCCCATGCCTGCGGCGAATTCGCGGGCGGCGGCGGGCAGTTCTTCGAGATTGGCTACTCTGATGGTTTTCATTTCGGATTCAGTTTGATGAGTGGGACAAGCATTTCTTCCATGGATATGCCCCCGTGCTGGAAGGTGCCGCTGTAGTACTGCACGTAATGTTTATAGTTGTTGGGATAGGCGAAGAAATCGTCGGGTCCTGCGAAGATGTATGTTGTGGACACGTTGGGGCAGGGCAGGCCATAGCGTTCGGGAGTCTTGATTTCATAGACCTGTTTTGAGTTGTATGCCAGATTCTTGCCTAATTTGTACCGCAGGTTGGTGTTGGTGTTTTTATCACCAACGACTTTCACCGGGTGTTCCACGCGTATTGTGCCGTGGTCGGTGGTGAGCACCACTTTCCATCCTTTTTCTGCAATACGGCGGAATATCTCGAAAGCCGAGGAATGGCGGAACCACGATTCCGACAGCGAGCGGTAGGCGGCATCGGTTGCAGCCAGTTCGCGGATCATGCGGCTTTCGGTGCGCGCATGCGACAGCATGTCGATGAAGTTGAAGATAATCACCGAAAGGTTGTCGGATTCCAGACGCTGGAATTCCCGCAGGAGCTTCTCGCCGGCGGCGTTGTCGTTGATTTTATGGTAGCTGAAACGGTCTTTGCGGCGGTACCTCTCCAGCTGTGTGGCTATGAGAGGGCTTTCGTTGATGTTCTTGCCTTCCTCTTCGTCCTCGTCGACCCACAGGTCGGGAAACATTTTCTGAATCTGCACCGGCATAAGACCCGAAAATATCGCGTTGCGGGCATACTGCGTTGCTGTGGGCAGAATGGTGGTGTAGAGGCTTTCGTCGAAATCGAAATATTCGGCCAGCAGCGGTTTTATCGTGCGCCACTGGTCCAGCCGGAAATTGTCGATGAGCACGAACACGGTCTTCTCGCCGGCGTCGAGCATCGGAAAAACCACTTCGGGGAATATGCGGTGGCTCAGCAGCGGATGATTGCCGGCTTCGGATTCGAGCCAACCCTGATAGTTGCGGCGCACCCATTTGAAAAATTCGCTGTTGGCCTCGCGACGCTGGGTTGCCAGGAGGTCGTCCATGTTTGTGCCGGCGTTGGCGAGTTCAAGCTCGCGGAACACCAGGCGGTCGTAGAGGCTGTACCAGTCGTCGATGCTGGCGGCATTGTTTATTGCCGTCGAGAGGTCGGCGAACTCCTCGCGGTAGTCGCGCGAGGTTTTCTCGGCCACAAGCCGCTCGGAATGCAGATGCTTCTTTATGGCTATAAGAATCTGGTTTGGATTGACAGGCTTTATGAGGTAGTCGGCAATCTTGCTGCCCACAGCCTGGTCCATGATGTTTTCCTCTTCGCTTTTGGTGATCATTATCACCGGCGTGTGCGGACGTTTCTGCTTTATCAGAGCCAGGGTTTCAAGTCCGGTCAACCCCGGCATGTTCTCGTCGAGGATAATCAGGTCGAAAGGTTCTGCCATTGCCGTTTCCAGAGCGTCGCGGCCGTTGTTGGCTGTCTGGAGGTCGTAGCCGCGGTTCCGCAGGAACATTATATGTGGCTTCAGAAGATCTATTTCGTCGTCGGCCCACAGGATTCTTTGCGGTTTCATTGCTTGACAACTTTGTCGTTAAGCAGGTTGCCGCGCAGGTCGTCCATGTGTTTGTGGGCGTCCGGCGTTCTGAGGTAGCTGTCGATGGTGTCGGCCTGGGATTTACGGTGCAGGTCGGTTCCCACGAAGTCCACCAGTCCGTTGGCGATAAGGTATTCGGCGATTTTGCACTCTTCCTTGCCGTATGATTTGGCAAGGCTGAGGAGATTTATCTGAAAGAGAAGTCCCGCGTTGTGGAGTTCCTGGTAGCGGTTCTTTTTCATATAATAATAGCGGTAGCGCTCGGGGTGTGCCAGAATGGGACGGAAGCCCTTTACCTGCAGGTCGAAAACGAGTTGGTCGAGATTCCACGGTTCCTGCATGAATGCGTTCTCGATAAGCAGGAAGTCGCCTGGCAGTGGCATGAGTTCCATTTTGCCTAGATGTTCCAGAAAAAGGTCGTCGATGCGGTATTCCGCCGCATGGCTCACCTCAATGTCGTTGCCACGGCTTTTCAGTTCTTCCTGTAGCTGTGCCAGAGCCGGACCGATGGTCTGAGGGGTGTTCTCGAATGTATATTGTGTTACATGTGGCGAGGCTATGATGCGGCTGATACCCCAGCTCTGCATGCGCTCCACAAGGTCGGCGGAGGTTGCTGCGTCGGGGGCGCCGTCGTCGATGCCCGGTACAATATGGCAATGGATATCGGTGGAGAAACAAAGACTGGCGGGTTCTTTATGTTTGCTGCGGAAGAGATTGAACATTATGATATTAAATTTTTATAGAAAGAATTGTAGTTGGCCACCATGGCGGCGATGTCGAAGCGGGCGACATATTTCAGGGCTTCGGCGGCACGTGCCAGGGCGCTGTCGTAGTCGGAAATAACTCTCGACACTGCATCGGCGCAGGCTGCGGAGTCGCCGTTGGCGAATGATGCGCACAGCCTGCCATGGGCGGCCACTTCCCAGGGGCCGTCTCCGGCGGTGAGCGCCAGAGGAAGCCCTGCCGCCATTGCTTCGGCGATGGTCAGCCCGAAACCTTCGTAGCGGGACGGATGGCACATGAGGTCGTAGTCGGCAAGGCGGGCATAGATGTATTCGCGGTCGCGCAGTCCCAGAAAGCGCACACGGCCGTCGACACCGAGTTGTCGAGCCTTGCCCTGCAGTTCTTCGAGGTCGGGGCCGTTGCCTATGAAATCGACCTCGACATTATCCACACCCCGCTGGCTCAGCATGGCCAGAGCCTCGATAAGTATGTCCTGACCCTTTTTCGATGCAAGGAGTCTTGCCACCTGTACAATACGGAACGGCGTCCCGGCACCACGCTGTGTCCTGCGTGTTATGTCGGCGGTGCGTATGCCGTTGGTTATTGTTGTCACCTTTGCTCCTGGCAGCCGTTGGCGCACATCTTCCGCCACAGCGTCGGTTATTGCTGCCATGGACACTCCTGCCGAGTATACCATGGGAACGCCCATATCGTGTACGGTATACAGCAGGCGGCTTCGGCGCCAGCGCACAAGCCGGCAGAATTTATAATGGTGGGCGTGTATTATGTCGGGGCGCATGCGCGCCAGCAGGATATTGAGCCGCAGCATCATGAGCAGCGGCATGCTGCCCTGGCGGCGTTGCATGCAAACTATTTGTGCCTCTGGGCGGATACGTGAGACGAGTTCCCGGTTCACGCCACTGTTGACTACAATGAGCGATACTTCCAGGCCGTTGGCAACCTGCTCGTTGATTACATCCACGAGCATGGTTTCGGCTCCGCCTACTTCCATCTGGTATATCAGGTGAACTACATGCATAATTGGTATGCCTGCGGAATAATATGCCGCTTTTGTTATCACAAAATTACACAAAACATTTATCAATGTCAAAAATTATTCCTGAGCCAATTGTTAAACGCCCGCAGAATGCCCTCAGGCGTGAAAAAATATTTGCCGCACAAGATAATAATGCTTAAATTTGCCGACAATCTTGCCGTGGGGTACCATGGCGGCACTTACAACATATCTTAAAAACAACCTTATCTTAAACCAGGAAACTCCAAAACCATAATTATCATATCCATGTACAACTTTACTTCCAAGCGGACGGCTCTTGCCGCAGGGATGCTCATGCTTTTTGGCCTGGGCATGTCGGCACAGACCTTCCTTCACGAGGGCATTGTCTACAAGGCCTCCGGTAATCGGCTTGCTGTTCAGTGTCTTACTGCCAAGAAGAAGCCGGTTCCCGAAAACGGAACACTTCCCGAACACTACAGCGGCGATATCGTACTTCCCGAGAACATCGAATACAAAGGCAAGACCTACACCGTTGCCGAACTCGGCAGCCAGGCATTCAAGGGCGAGCCTGTGACCTCGGTGGTAATGCCCAACACCATCACCAAGGTTGGTCTCGGTTCGTTCCAGGATTGCACCCAGCTTGCATCGGTCACTCTTTCCACCGGTATCGCAAAGCTGCAGCAGAACATGTTCACCAACTGTACTTCGCTTACAGAGATAACAATCCCCGGCGGTATCACCCAGATTCCCGGCTCCTTCCTCAAAGGCTGCACCGCGCTGACTAAACTCACAATCCTCGACGGCGACGGACTGCTCGACATGAACGCCAACGCCTTTGTCGATGGCGGCACCAGCGCGCTGCGCGAGCTGTATATCTATCACGCCATCGATCCGGCTAAGGCCACAGCCATGGCCGACAAGCCTTTCCGCGGAGCTCCTGCTCTTGAGAAAGTGGTTCTCGGCGGAAGCGTGACGGAACTGAACGCCAGCTATTTCGAGAACTGCCCCGCCTTGAAAACCGTTGTTTTCGAGAGCGATGTGAAAGCCCTTGGCACCGGTGTGTTCGCAAATACCGCCATCGAGGAAATCACTCTTCCCGAAGGTCTCACCACAATTTCCTCGACCCTCTTCGCCAACACCAAGAAACTGCGCAAGGTAACTCTGGGCAGCGCCGTTGAAGGAATCGACGCTCTCGCTTTCCAGAACTCCGCAGTCAGCGAAATCAACTTCCCCGCCACACTGACCTATATCAGCGAAATGGCTTTCTCCGGCACCGGCCTCAGCGGACGTCTTGTCCTTCCCGAAGGTCTCAAACGTATCGGCGCACAGGCATTTGCCAATATTGCAGGTCTTACCGAGCTGGTTGTTCCCTCCACCACAACCACTATCGGCGACGGTGTGGTTATGTCCTGCCCGGCTGTCGCCAAGTTCGAGGTAGCTGCCGAGAATGAGAACTACACAGCACCCACAGGCGACTATATCGCCAGCAAAGACCTCAGCCGTATTCTGGTGCATGCACCTGCCGCAGCTGCGACAACATTCAGCGGCGACTTCCTCGAAGTGGCACCCTATGCATTCTACAACTGCAGGAACCTCACCGAAATCACACTTCCAAAAGCTGTGGTTTATGGAGATTACGCATTCTTCGGAACCAGCATTGTCCGTATGAGCCTCACCGGCTCCATCGGCCGTTATGTGACTTCCCAGTGTCCTGCGCTCACCGAAATCACACTCGCCACCCCCGAAATTCCTTTCGGCGTTGTTGCCGGCAGTAAAGCCCTGAACAAAGTCAATCTTCCCGAAGTGGTTACTGTGGTAAAGCAGGATGCTTTCAACGGCGCTACCGCTCTTAAATCGCTCAGACTCGGTGCAAGCCTTGCCATCCTCGAAGCAAACTGCTTCGCAGGCAGCGGCATCACAGATCTCGAAGTGGCGTCCACCTTCCCGCCGGCAATGGCAGAAGGCGTTTTCACCGCCGACTGCGGCATCACCGCCACAGTTCCCGCATCTCTTGTCGACACATACAAAGCAGCTGACGGATGGAAGAACCTCAATATCGTGGGCGACGCTAACCTCGTTGCCGGCGGCGCTGACATGGGCATGCCCGCAGGTCTCTACTACGCTGGCGACGACGACATGCTCCACTGTGTATATTCCGACGGCATGACCGACACTTACGATGTCGGCGGCATTCCCCACACATTCCAGCTTCTGGAATACTCCAACCGTATCTATGGTGCCAGCGCAGGCCGCAAGTTCGTGTACAGCGCCACCGGTGCAACCGACGGCGACGGCAAACTCTTCTACATCTCCAAAGTGGGCGGTCAGACATTCCAGGCTGTCGTGCTGGACAACACCGGCAACAACGCATATAAAGATCCTTTCGGCCTCTACATCTATGGCGAAGACCTCTATGTGAACGACCGCAACGTCTGCATCCGCATAATTCCCGCTTCCGCAATCGCTCTTCCTCAGAACTATCCCTCGTGGATGGAAAACAACTGGATGTACTTCTATGGTGCGCCCTGGAGCTACGGCTGTATCAAGAGCGGTTTCGCCATCACAAAGGTTAAGGACGCAAACGGTGTCGACGAGCCCCTCTATTGGGTAGGTATGAAATACAACGGCAACGGTATCTTCCGCTTCCGCTCAAAGCACGTGGGCACAGGTGCCGGAGAGAATGAAAAGGGTTCCAAGCCTGATGAACCCGCACTGTTCACAACCCTCGAGCCCATCTTCACTACATTCAATATCGACGAAGCCAACGGCCATCTCTACATCTACATCGAGAAGATGCGCGACAACAACTACAAGGCCGGTCTCTACCGTGTGAACCTTGCCGATGTTGAAGCCAACCCCGATCCCAGCACATTCGGCGAACTCAATCCCGTGCTCATCGACGGCAGCCCCGTGAAATACGAAGGCCATGGCACAAATGAACATGTGGGCATCTCGCAGTTCGCATTCGACGCAGAAGGCAAATACATGTACTGGTGCTACCGTGCTCCCACTCCCGAGGAAGCCGCAGCTCAGGAAGGCCAGGACGAGGCTGAGGCCTCCAAGGGCAAATACTACTGGGCCGACAAGTACGACGAAAACAACCCCTTGCACCACAGCGGCATCAAACGTATTCTCCTCGGCCAGGACAAACCAGTGGTTGAAATGGTTGTTCCCGGTGTAAGCGGCTACGGCGTGGCTCCTGTGAACTACGAAGGTTCCACCGGCGGCAGTGGTGTTGTGAACACAGTTGTGGCTCAGCCCGAAATGGTTGCCTACACTTCCGGCGCCATCCAGGCTTCCGAAGATGTGGAACTCAGCGTGTATGATGCTGCCGGCCTCATGGTGGCCCGAGCAAGCCTCGTAGCAGGTGAGACATTCTCTGCCGACCAGCTTCCCGCAGGCGTGCTCATCGTGGTTGCCAACGGCAATGCAGGCACCCAGATTCTCAAAATCGCAAAATAAGCAGCGATAGCTCAGCGAATCTCATAAACGGCGAGTCCGGCATCACAAGATGCCGGACTCGCTTTTTTTTCGTATCTTCGCACCAATACAAAACATCCTACCAACCCAATGAAACTCGTATCCTGGAACGTCAACGGCCTGCGTGCCGTTGTCAACAAAGGCTTCGCCGACATATTCACCTCTTTCGACGCCGATTACTTCGCCTTGCAGGAAATAAAACTGCAGGCGGGGCAGATTGACCTCTGTTTTCCCGGCTATGGCTCTTCGTGGAGCTACGCGCAGCGTAAGGGTTATTCCGGAACTGCTGTGTTCTGGAAGCACAGCCCTCTCTCCGAGGCGGTGTGCATGGGAATCGACAGGCACGACGCCGAGGGGCGTATCACTATGGTGGAGAATGAGAACTTCTACCTCGTGAATGTGTACACTCCGAATGCCCAAGATATGCTCGCGCGTCTGGACTACCGTCTGGACTGGGAAGATTCATTTATGGACTTCCTGAAAGATCTCGACAGGCATAAACCCGTTGTGGTCTGTGGCGACCTCAACGTGGCTCATAATGAAATAGACCTCGCCAACCCGGCCGCAAACCGCAAAAGCCCCGGCTTCAGCGATCAGGAGCGGCAGGCCTTCGGGCGATTACTCGACGCCGGATTCGTGGATACCTTCCGTGCTCTGCATCCGCATCAGGAGAAAGCATATTCATGGTGGAGCTACCGCGGCGGTGCCCGTGCCCGCAATGTTGGCTGGCGTATCGATTATTTTCTGATATCGGAGCGGCTGCGTCCGCGGTTGACATCGGCAACGATTCACAGCGGAATTCTCGGTTCCGACCATTGTCCCGTGGAAATAACTCTCGATTTCTGATTGTTAGATACTCACGCTCGGCAAAGTTCAAAGAATATTTGGCTTTACTCTCGACTTATTCGTATCTTTGACTGCGTCTTAGATACTCACGCTCGGCAAAATCCAAATAAATTTGGCTTTGCTCTCGACTTATTCGTATCTTTGTCTTCACAACCCCTCAACCAGCAAAATATCTCATATTATGCAGAGAATATCCGACCGAGTGAACTCCCTGGCAGTGTCGCAGACGCTTGCCATGTCGCAGAAGAGCGCCGAGCTTAAAGCCGCAGGCGTGGATGTGGTGAACATGAGCGTCGGCGAGCCCGACTTCAACACGCCCGAACACATCAAAGAGGCTGCCAAAAAGGCCATAGACCAGAACTTCACTTTCTATTCGCCGGCAGCTGGCTATATGAGCCTGCGCAAAGCCATAGCTGCAAAGCTCGACCGCGAGAACGGGCTTGCCTACGATGCTTCGCAGATTGTTGTGGGCAACGGTGCCAAACACGCGCTGAGCAATGTGATTCTGGCAACGGTGAATCCCGGCGATGAGGTTATTATTCCCACTCCCGCATGGGTGAGCTATGTGGAGATGGTGAAACTGGCATCCGGAACATGTGTCACCGTACCGTCGACAATCGATGAGGATTTCAAGCTTTCACCTGCAAGGCTCGAGGAGGCCATAACCCCTCGCAGCCGTGCCATAATTCTCTGCTCGCCTTCGAATCCGACAGGCAGTGTGTATACCCGCGAGGAACTGCAGGCACTGGTGAACGTTCTGGCCCGCCATCCACAGATTCTGGTAATAGCCGATGAAATCTACGAGCACATCCGCTATAACGACCAGCCGTTTGTGTCGCTGGCGTCTTTCCCGGAAATCGCCGACCGCACTGTGGTTATCAACGGTGTGTCGAAGGCATACGCCATGACCGGCTGGCGAATCGGATACTGTGCCGCCCCCGTAGAAATTGCCAAGGCTGTAGCCAAACTGCAAGGTCAGGCAACCTCGGGAGTGTCGTCGATAGCCCAGAAAGCCGCCGAGGCTGCTTACGAAGGCCCACAGGAGTGTGTGGCTGCCATGTGCGAGGCATTCCGCCGTCGCCGCGACCTTATTGTGAAGCTGGCCTCTGAAATCCCGGGATTCAACGTGAACTGTCCGCAGGGTGCTTTCTACCTTTTCCCCGAAGTGAGCTCCTGTTTCGGCAAGAGCGACGGCGCAATACGAATCGGCGACAGCAACGACCTGGCCATGTATCTGCTGGAGAAAGCACATGTGGCAAGTGTGTCCGGCGACGCATTCTGCGCTCCCGGCTATCTTCGATTCAGCTACGCCACTTCCGATGATAATATTATAAAGGCCATGCACCGCGTGGCCGAAGCTCTCTCTTCGCTGCACTGATGGAAAAGGCGGAATTCACAGTCGACTATTTTTCTGGTGAGGTAGAATCAGCACTTTCCCGGATAAGCTATCCCGCTACGGCCCCCGGTCTCTACGCTCCCATAAGTTATACGCTGGATGGCGGAGGCAAGCGCTTGCGTCCTGTGCTCCTTTTGGCCGTATTCGCCGCGGTGAGCGGTCGTGCGGTTGAAGAAGCCATGCCTCAGGCTCTTGCAGTGGAAATGTTCCATAATTTCACATTGTTGCACGACGATGTGATGGACGATGCCGACATACGCCGCGGACGCCCGGCCGTGCATAGGCGGTGGAATGCCAGTGTGGCAATCCTCAGTGGCGATGCCATGCTCACCCTCAGCTCGCAGCTGCTGGCGCAATGTCCTCGTCATATTCTTCCCGAGGCACTCGCACTGTTCAACACCACAGCAATGGAGGTGTACCAGGGGCAGCAACTCGATATGGAGTTCCAGGATATGCATTCTGTGTCCGAGGCCGACTATCTTGAAATGATACGGCTCAAGACATCGGTCCTTCTTGCCTGCGCCTGTGCCTTGGGAGCCATGGCCGCCGACAGCGACAATGCCGTGCGGAAAGCTTTCTATGAATATGGTCTGAATCTTGGCCTTGCGTTCCAGATGCGTGATGACTGGCTCGATACCTATGGCGATCCTGCTGTATTCGGCAAACAAATCGGAGGAGATATCCTGAACAGGAAAAAAACGTGGCTTTACACAAAGGCTTGCGAGGACGTCGATGCCGCCAAGGCTCTTGATGCCGCCTATGCCGGATATAAGGCCGATGGCGACGAAGAGAAGCTTATTGCTGCTGTGAGGGAAATCTATGACAGTCTGGAGCTGGGTGAACGGCTTGTCAGTCAGGCCGCGAATTATGCCGCCGATGCACGCCGGAACATAGCCTGCATCGAAATGGACGAAAGAGCTCGTGAATTCTTCAACTCATTGGCAGATAAAGCTGCCACACGCGACCATTGATGATAGATACACACACTCACCTGTATATGGGCGCCTATTCCGAACCGGAGCAGGCGCCCGAATCTTTGGCAGGGCAGCTTGCTGCCGTGGAAAGAGCATGTGCTGCCGGAGTAGGCACCATGATTACACCGAATGTCGACCTGCGGAGCATAGAGCCGATGAAACGGCTGTGGAAGGCGGCTCCCGAAAAAGTGCGGATGGCCATGGGGCTGCATCCCACCGAAATAGGCGAGGACTGGCGTGCCACCCTTTCTCCTATTCTCGAGGAACTGCGTGGATGTGACAAGCAGTATGTGGCAGTAGGCGAATGCGGCATCGACCTTTATTGGCAGCCTGCCGACTCCGATGCCCAGATGCAGGCTTTCGATGCCCAGCTGGCAGCTGCCGCCACTCTCGGTCTTCCGGTGATTATCCATTGCCGCGACGGACTGGACCAGTGTCTGGAGGTCTTGCAGGGACATCGGGATGTTCCTGCGGTGTTTCACAGTTTCGGTGGCACACCCGACGATGTGGAACGCATACGGCGTGTCGGCGACTATTATTTCGGCATCAACGGGATTGTCACGTTCAAGAATTCCGGCCTGCGTTCCACGCTCCCGTCGATTGGCATGGAGCGCCTGCTCTCCGAAACAGATGCGCCGTATCTGGCGCCGACTCCACACCGGGGCAAGCGCAACGAAAGCGCCATGATGCCACTGATTGTGGACACCATGGCGCTGGCTATGGGAGTCGATGCCGTGGCTATGGCCGCGGCAACAGAGGCTAACGCTCTCCGGCTGTTTCCTCGGCTCGCGGCAGAACGTTGACCACCAGAGCTTCATAGGCACGTTCGGCTTTGGCTCTGGCTTCGTCGACTGTGTCGGCGCTGGCCAGAATCACGCCCATGCGGCGGTGGCCGCGCACTTCAGGCTTGCCGAAGATACGGATCTGGACGCCGGGTTCGGAGAGCACGTCTTCCAGATGGTCCATCTCGATGCGGTTGGTATCACCCTCCACTACGATTGCGCGCGATGCCGACGGGCCGTAGAAACGTATTCCGGGAACCGGCAGCCCGAGCAGGGCGCGGGCGTGCAGGGCGAACTCGCTTTGATCCTGTGAAATCATTGTCACCATTCCGGTATCGTGCGGGCGGGGCGAGACTTCGCTGAAAATCACTTTGTCGCCTTTCACGAACAGTTCGACGCCGAATATGCCGAAACCGCCAAGCGCATCGGTTACGGCGCGGGCGATGCGACGGGCTTCTTCGAGAGCCGTGGTGCTCATAGGCTGCGGCTGCCAGGACTGGCGGTAGTCGCCGTCGACCTGCACATGGCCTATGGGTTCGCAGAATACTGTGCCGGACACGCTGCGCACTGTGAGAAGGGTTATCTCGTAGTCGAAATCCACGAAGCCTTCCACAATGACACGTCCTTCGCCGGCGCGGCCTCCGTGCTGTGCTTCGTTCCAGGCATGGTCGATGTCGTCGACGCTGCGCACGGTGCTCTGGCCATGGCCGGAGGAACTCATCACAGGCTTTACAACGACAGGGAGTCCGATGGCGTCGATGGCCGCACGGAATTCCTCGTAGGTTCCTGCGAAGCGGTAGGGAGAAGTCGGCAATCCAAGTTCTTCGGCGGCAAGACGGCGTATGCCTTCGCGGTTCATTGTCAGCGCGGCAGCGCGTGCGGTAGGAATGACATTGAAGCCGGTGGCTTCGAGTTCCACGAGTTTGCCGGTGGCTATGGCCTCGATTTCAGGAATGATATGGTCGGGTTTCTCCATAGTGACCACCTGCCTGAGGGTTTCGCCGTCGAGCATATTAAAAACATAGCTCCGGTGTGCTGTCTGCATCGCCGGAGCCTGTGGGTATTTGTCGCATGCCACAACTTCAACGCCGAGGCGCTGGAGCTCGATGGCCACTTCTTTTCCTAATTCGCCGCTGCCAAGGAGCAATGCCTTGCGCCCAACGGAGGTGAGCACGGAACCTATTTTTGTCATTGTTGCTGGTTTTGGTTTGACATTGCAAAATTAGTCATTTTACTTGGAGCGGCCACCCTCGACCATCAAGAATTTATGAACGACCTTTTAGGCATACAGCCCGGCGGTGTATGACAGCAAAATTTAGTAACTTTGCACTTCCGACGCCAAAAAGGCGCCGCAATAATTATATATGGCACAGTTTCTGAAATATCTCGTACAGCTTGTCCTATCTCCCGGAAAAGGATGGGACGCATTGGCCGAAGAACAGCCGCAGGCCGAGGCGCTCATGCACCGCGGGCTGCTTCCGTTGCTGGCTCTGACGTCTCTCAGTGAGTTTGCGGCTCTGTTCTGGGAGCAGGGACTGAAGTTCGGAACGGTGCTTATCCGTGCCGTGGTGGACTTCGGCGCATATTTTGTGACCGTGTATATTGCCAGGCTGGTTTTCGATATCTACGTCGGACGTTTCACTGCCGGCCAGCCCGACCGCGAGCGCGTCGCTGTGCTCACGGTAATGGCAGTGGGCATTATGGTCGCCATCCAGCTCATCGACAATATACTGCCGTGGAATCTGGTGCTGCTGCGATTCTTGCCACTCTATGCGGTGCTGGTGCTTTATAAATCGTCGTCCTATATGGACGTGCCTCCTTCCAGAGAGATGAACTATATGATTATGGCGACTCTTGCCACTGTGGTGACACCTCTGGTGATATATTACTTTTTTTTCTTTCTCCTTCCATGAATCCAAAAGACATAAATATCAAAAACCGGCGAGTCTCCTTCGACTATGAAATATTGGAGAGTTTTACCGCCGGCATGGTGCTCACCGGCACTGAAATCAAAAGCATCAGGGCCGGCCACGCCTCGTTGGTGGACACTTTCTGCTATGTGAGCGCCGCCGGAGAGGTGTGGGTGAAGAACATGAATATCGCACAGTATTTCTACGGTACCTACAACAACCACGCCGCACGCCGCGACCGAAAGCTGCTGCTCAATAAGAAAGAGATAGCCAAAATTATAAAAAGCACAAAGGATTCGGGACTTACTGTGGTGCCTTTGCGGCTGTTTATCAACGGCAAGGGTCTGGCGAAGCTCGTTGTCGGCATAGCGCGTGGCAAAAAGGAATACGACAAACGACAGAGTATAAAGGAACGCGACGACAAGAGAGCGCTTGCACGCCTGATGCACAAGTGATATGGTATATCCCGAAAGTATCGAACGGAAAATAGGATTCGAGGGGGTGCGTGCGGCGGTGAAGTCGCATTGTGTTTCGCCCTTGGGCGTGGAGCGGGTCGATGCCATGTGTTTCTGCGCCGACCCGTCCGCTGTGCGCATGCTTCTTGGCTCTACGGCGGAAATGCTGTCGCTTATAAGCGGCGACAACGGTTTTCCCATTGCCGGCGTCCGCGATTGCCGGGGAGTGCTGGCGTCGCTCAGGATTCCAGGCAGTTTTCCCGCCGAGAGCGATCTGCCTGCCCTGAGGACATCCCTCGGCGCAATGGCGGAAATCGCGGCATTCTTCGCGAAACTGCGCAAAGAGGATGCCGAAGGTGATTCGGCTCCGGTTTCGCCATATCCGTTTCTGGATGCCATGGCGCGTGATCTGCTGCCATTTCCGGCTGTTACCGCGGCAATCGACCGCATCATCGACCGGCATGGCGAAATAAAGGATTCGGCGTCGCCGGAGCTTGCCGGGATAAGACATTCGATGTCGTCGACGGCTGCCGGCATAAACGCCTCCATGCGCAGGGTCATAGCCGCAGCCATCCGCGACGGCCTTCTGGAGAGCGACGTGTCGCCAGCGGTGCGTGATGGCCGCCTGGTGATACCTGTAGCTCCTATGAACAAGCGTAAAATCGCCGGTATCGTTCATGATGAGTCCGCTTCGGGTAAAACGGTGTTTATAGAACCTGCCGTTGTGGTGGAGGCCAACAACCGCCTTCGCGAGCTTGCTGCCGAGGAACGCCGCGAGATTGTGAGGATACTTACAGCACTCGCCGACTCCATGCGCCCGCAGCTCGACGAGATGCTTGGCGCATACGATATCCTCGGCGAGTTCGAATTCATCCATGCAAAAGCCGGATATGCCAGAACGGTGGATGCATGTATGCCGCATATGGCCGACGGACCGCAGATGGAGTGGTATCATGCATGCCATCCCGGGCTTAAGGCTTCCCTTGAGAAGCAGGGCAAGGAAATCGTGCCTCTGGATATCACCTTGACACCCGGGAAAAGAATCCTTGTGATATCCGGCCCTAACGCAGGTGGCAAGTCGGTTACGCTTAAGACCGTAGGTGTTATCCAGTACATGATACAGTGCGGACTGCTGCCGCCGGTCTACGACAATTCGCACGTGGGGGTCTTCGACAGTATTTTCATCGATATAGGCGACGACCAGAGCATAGAGGACGATCTGAGTACCTATTCCTCGCATCTGAAGAACATGAAGTTCTTCCTTGCTCACGGAAGCGGTGCCTCGCTGGTGCTGATCGACGAGTTCGGCGGAGGCACCGAGCCCCAGATCGGCGGTGCCATAGCCCAGGCTGTGCTGCGCCGCATGAACGGACTTGGTGTATGGGGCGTGATAACCACACACTACCACAACCTAAAGCAGTTTGCCGAGGATACGCCCGGTCTGGTGAACGGTTCGATGCTGTACGACCGCCGGCAGATGCAGCCTTTGTTCCGTCTTGCCGTGGGAAATCCCGGTAGTTCGTTCGCTCTGGAAATAGCGCGGAAAACAGGTATTCCACAGGATATAATCGATGATGCCAAGGAAATTGTCGGCAGCGACTATGTGAATATGGACCGCTACCTTCTGGATATAGCCCGGGACCGACGATACTGGGAAAACAAGCGGACGGCAATACGGCAGAAGGAAAAGCAGATCGAGGAGCTTCAGGCCCGCTACGACACCGAACTCGACGGGCTGCGGAACCAGCGGCGCGAGATAATCGCCCAGGCCCGGGAGGAGGCACGCAAGATTCTCGAAGGCAGCAATGCCGCCATAGAGCGCACCATCCGGGAAATACGTTCGGCACAGGCCGAGCGCGAGCAGACTCTCGAAGCGCGCAGAGAGCTTGAGCGGCAGAAAAAACAGCTTTCGCAGGACAATGGACGCGACGAGAGACTGAAGAGGAGACTGCCCAAATCGAAGCAGGCTCCGGCAGCGCCTAAAACGGAATCAGCGAAAAAGGCCATAGAACCTGGCGACAGCGTAGTGCTCGCCGACGGAGGCGGTACTGTGGGAACGGTCGAGAGCGTGAGCGGTCGCAAGGCTGTGGTGGTTTTCGGCCAGTTCAGAACCACTGTGGAGCTTTCGCGCCTTAAGGCTACCATCAAAAAGCCTACAGTCGCGAGGTCCGAGTCGTATATCAGTGCTGCAACCGGAGAGGAGTCGAGGCGTCGCCAGCTCGAGTTCTCGACGGAGATTGATGTCCGCGGAATGAGAGCCGACGAAGCCGTGCAGGCAGTGATGTATTATATCGACGATGCCGTGCAGTTCAATGCCGGAAGGGTGCGCATACTCCATGGCACTGGCACTGGAGCCTTGCGCCAGTATATCCGCAGGTATCTCGATTCTGTTGGCGCGGTCAGGACCTATCACGATGAGGATGTCCGTTTTGGCGGAGCTGGTATAACTGTAGTTGAATTCTGATGAAAGCTGAAGCGGCCGAGGCAAAAGTCTCATGCATGCTCCTGTTCTGGACGTTTGCGAAAATCGGAGCATTTACTTTTGGCGGGGGCTGGGCCATGATCAGCATCATAGAGCGTGAAGTTGTCGATAAGCGCCACTGGCTGGAGCGTACCGAGTTTCTCGACCTGCTTGCCGTGGCGCAGTCGCTTCCCGGAATACTGGCTGTGAATATAGCTGTTGTCGTAGGCGACAAACTGCGTTCGCTGAAAGGGAGTCTTGCGGCTTCGGCGGGAACCATCATGCCGTGTTTTCTGATAATATTGGCCATAGCCATGTTCCTTACGCCGGAAACCATTACCGGAAATCCCGTACTTTCGGCCATTTTCAAAGGTATCCGTCCCGTTGTTGTGGCGCTTATCATAGCTCCGGTAGTAACTACCGCCCGTGCCTCTGGCATAGGTTGGAGGCTGGCATGGATTCCGGCGGCGGTGGCGCTGCTGATATGGTCGAAGATTCCATTTCTGTCCAATCCTATTCTGTATATCGTGCTCGGAGGACTTGTGGGATACCTGCATGTGAGGAAAGCACGCAAAAAGCTTGAGAAATGATTTATCTGCGACTGATCTGGAGCTATCTCAAGATAGGCTTCTTCGGCTTCGGCGGAGGATATGCCATGCTGGCTCTTATCGAGAATGAAATCGTGGGGCCGGGATGGATTACCGAACGTATGTTTACCGATATCGTCGCCATTTCGCAGATGACTCCGGGACCTATAGGAATCAATTCGGCGACATACATAGGCTATGTGGCTCCCGCTGCGAGTTCGCCGGCTCTGTCTTCGCCGGTATTCGGTATTCTGGGTTCGCTGCTGTGCACGCTTGTGGTGGTTCTGCCTTCGTTTCTGCTTGTGCGCTATATCGGGCACTATATCGCTAAGCATCGCGACAATCCGTATCTCAAGGGCGTATTCGCAGGTCTGAGACCGGTGGTGATCGGACTCATAGCGTCTGCGGCTCTGCTGCTCATGAATTCCGCGAATTTCGGCAGTGTGCCTGCTGATGTTGTAAAGAGTGTGTCGTTGGCAGCTGTCGCGCTGGCACTCACGCTGTTCACAAAGATTCATCCTATAGCGCTTATCGCAGCAGCCGGTTTTGTGGGCTGGCTGATATTCTGACAGCCATGGACAGGAAAGTGTTGATGGTGTTTTCACGCCGCACGCTGGGCAATGGTCCGGACGCGTTCGGATGGTGGAGAACGTCTGCCCTGTCTGCCGGAATGGAACTGGATGTGGCATTTGCCGAGGATATCGTGCTACGTTATTCTCCCGACGGAGCGGTGGCTGTGTTGCCTGGAATAGGTGTTTTGCAGCCTGACTGTGTGGTTATGCGTTGCTATGATTTCGCATTGTCGCGGCATTTCGAGACAAAGGGTGTACACGTTGTGAATTCCACCGAGGCCATGATGCTGAGCCACGACAAGATTATGACTCACCAGAGGCTTGTCGCCGCGGGATTGCCGTCGCCAGAGACGCTTCGGTTGCCGTCGGACGTCGGATACGACGAGGTTGCCGAAATGCTCGGCGATGATGTAATGGTGGTCAAGCAGCTCGATGGTTCCAAAGGCGCCAATGTGTTTCTGGTGCGTAATGCGGAGGAATACGGCGAAGCTGTGCATGCCATCGGGGCACAGTGTTTCATCGCGCAGCGGTATGTGGCTTCCAGCCATGGCCGCGATGTGCGTGTATGGGTTGTCGACGGTGTGGCGCGCGCGGCAGTATTGCGTTCGTCGTCCAGCCGTTTTGTGTCCAACTATTCACAGGGGGGCGAAGCCTGCCTGTATCCGTTGTTAGAGGAAGTTGCCGCGCTCGCCGCTGCCGCCGCCAACGCAATCGGGCTGTTTTTCTGTGGGGTGGACCTTCTGTTCACCGATGATGGCTTCTGCGTGTGTGAGGTAAACGGCAATGCCGCCTTCCGCAGTCTGCCCGAGGGATGCGGAGTGGATTTGCCTGCGGTATTCATGCGCAGTCTTGCGGCTATTTTTCAGTGACAATGAGCAGGCGGTCGCCATTGGCTGCGGTAACACCGTAGATGCGTACGCCTGCGTCTCCATCGCGCACTTTCAGCCTGCCACGAAGCGCTTCTGCGCTCATGCCGAAGTTGCGTGCCGCCACTTCGGCAATGGGATAGCGCCTTGCCAGCGTCTTTATCACGGAAGAGGAGTAGGGCAGTACCTCGATGACTCGATGGTATAAACCAGGGAATCCGTCAGTAGGACTGTCGGAGAAGAAAAGCTTTGTATTGTTGGAGAAACCGCGTAGACTGTATCGTTCGCACAGCAGTTTGAATGGGGCCGCTTTCATGATGGCGGGCGACGGTTCGGCGATGTAGTTTCCGGCTTTTATGGCCGGTGATGTGGCCGGTGATGCTGCGGCAGCCTCGATACGGCGCGTGAATGCGAATGTGTTCGCAGTCCTGCCATGTACTGTCACTGCCTCTATCATGGTTTCCCCGCTTTGTTCCGAATCGAAAGGTACCAGCATCAACAGTTCCTTGCACTCGGTTGGAGTAGCGAGCACTATGGCAGCCTTCGGGTTTTCCAGAGCCTCGATTGTGGCGCTTATGTCGAGCATAGGCGAGGCCTTTACTATAAGCATGCGGCAAATCGAGCGTATCTGCGGTAGCATGCTCACGACATCGGGCTCGCAATCGGCAAGAGCGAACACCCGTTTTCCATCCTGCCCTCGGCGGGCGGGGTCGATGAATACCACATCGAAATGTCTGCCGCGTTCGACGCATTCCTGCACAAAGTGGCGGCAGTCGTCGCATACCGCTTCGAGGTTGTCGGCCTTGAGCCCGGCGGCGTTGTGGCGCAGTGTGTCGGCAAGAACTGCATCCCTTTCTACGGCTACAACCTGCGTGGCACGGGAGGCCATATGCAGGGCGTCGATGCCGAGTCCGGCGGTAAGGTCGGCAACGGAGCCGCCCTGCGGCACCAGCGAGCTATGGTATGCGGCCAGGGCGTCGGAGGTGCATTGTTCGCCGGCAAGCATGCCCGGAAACATGAATCCGGGAAATGCGGCAAGTGTGTCGGGCAGTTTTGTGGCGAACTTCCTGCGCGCATCGATTTGCAACAGTGCGGAAGCCATGTCGAAACCGCAGTCGCGGCCTGCATATTTCAGCCGTAGCGCGGCAGTGTCGGCATTCGCGTTTGCCGATATGAATTCCCGGAATTTATTCTCGCAGTCCATGATAAGAAATTAAACTTATTCTATGATAACAGACAGAGGCTGCCGCAGGATTTGCAACAGCCTCTGTGTTTATGCTGGCTGAACTTCGCTGGCTTCTACATCGATAGGCGGAGGAGTGGGTTCGCCTTCGTCTTTCTTTTCGCCGAAAAGTTCGTCGGTACGCGATTTCCATTGGCGCGGTCCGAAGATGCGTTCCACGTCGGCTGTGTATATCACTTCGCGTTTTATCAGGGTTTCGGCGAGTTCCTGGTGCCCGCTTGCGTATTGTTGCAGAATCTGTTTGGCGCGTTCGTACTGTTCTGTGATTATACGGCTCACTTCCTGGTCGATAATCTGAGCACGGTCGTTGGAGTACGGCTTTGTGAATATGCTGTCCTGACCCGACGAATCGTAGTAGCACAGATTGGGAAGCTTGTCGCTCATGCCGTAGTATACCACCATGGCGTATGCCTGTTTGGTCACCCTTTCCAGGTCGTTGGCTGCGCCTGTGGATATGCGTCCCAGGAAGAGTTCTTCGGCTGCTCGTCCTCCAAGGAGGGAGCAAATGTCGTCAAGAAGCACTTGCGATGGCGTGATCTGGCGCTCCTCGGGCAGGTACCATGCAGCGCCAAGCGCTTTTCCGCGTGGCACGATGGTTACTTTCACCAAGGGATTTCCGAACTGCAGATGCCATGAGACAGTGGCATGGCCGGCTTCGTGTACGGCGATGGAGCGTTTTTCTTCGGCGGTGGTTATTTTGTTGCGTTTTTCGAGCCCGCCGATTATGCGGTCGACAGCGGCGTTGAAGTCATCCTTGTCGACATGCTCTTTGTTGTGTCTGGCGGCTATCAGAGCGGCTTCGTTGCACACGTTGGCAATATCGGCGCCGGAAAAACCGGGAGTCTGGCGTGCCAGAAGATCGATATCGAGTCCGGGTGCAGTCTTTACCTTGCGGAGGTGCACTTTGAAGATTTCCACGCGGTCGGGAAGGTCGGGCAGGTCCACGTATATCTGCCGGTCGAAACGTCCGGCGCGCATTAGAGCCTTGTCGAGGATGTCGGCGCGGTTGGTGGCGGCGAGAATAATCACACCGCTGTTGCTGCCGAATCCGTCCATTTCGGTAAGGAGCTGGTTCAGGGTGTTCTCGCGCTCGTCGTTTGCTCCCATTCCGGCATTCTTGCCGCGGGCACGGCCTACGGCGTCGATTTCATCGATGAAAACGATGCAAGGAGCTTTCTCTTTTGCCTGGCGGAAGAGGTCGCGGACACGCGATGCGCCTACGCCCACGAACATTTCCACGAAGTCGGAGCCGCTCATGGAGAAGAAAGGCACATCGGCCTCGCCGGCCACCGCTTTTGCCAGCAGGGTCTTACCGGTTCCAGGAGGGCCTACAAGCAGTGCACCATTGGGAATTTTTCCACCGAGGTTGGTGTAGCGTTTTGGGTTCTTGAGAAACTCTACTATTTCTTCAATCTCGGTCTTGGCTTCGGAGAGTCCGGCGACATCGCGGAAGGTCACGCGCTCGGAGTTGTTTTTGTCGAACAGCATGGCTTTGGATTTTCCTACGCTGAAGATTCCGCCACCACCGCCGGCAGCGCCGCCGCCACCGGCACCGGACATGCGCCGCATAAGGAAAATCCATACGCCGATGAAGAGGGCGAAGGGCAGAATCGACCACAGCAGGGAGGTGAACGGGCTGCTCTGTTCGTATTTCACCGAGCCGTTGAAGGCTCCCATGGCGCGCCATTTCTCGATCTGGTCGGATAGTTTGTCGGCCGAGGAGATGTTGGCTATCACTTTCGCCTTTATGTTTCCTGTGCTCTGGTAGGAACCGTTAAAAATCACTTGTGCCAGGGAGTCGGTGAGCATGCCTTCCGCCTGCTTTTTGTCGGTCTGTATAATAATCTGAGTGATGCCGTGGTCGCGGACTACGTACTGTTCGAATTGAGTGTAGCTCACTTCTTTGCTCACAGAACTGTTGTCGAACCACAGAATGCCTCCGATGAAGAGGAACACGATGGCATACATCCACCAAAGGCTGAACTTGATGGAGCCTTTGCCGGGTTTGTTCTTTTGAGGGGCTGGTGTAAAAGCCATATATGAATCGGGTATGGGTTCAGAAAGGGTGGGGGAGGGGATTGGAGGGAATTATAATTCGGCGGTTTCTATAATTTTTGCATCGCTCCACAGTTCTTCCAGGCGGTAGCGCTCGCGGATGGGGGGCAGGAAGATGTGCACCCACACATCGCCGTAGTCCATAACTACCCATTCGCCGGTATTCTCACCGATGATTCCGAAAGGTTTCTCGCCGCAGTTCTCACGCACTGTTTCCTCCACGCTTTCCGCTATGGATGATGTCTGTGTGGTGGATGTGCCTTCGGCTATTATGAATTTGCTGGCGGCGGCGTTCTCGATTCCGCTGAGATCCACTATTGTTATGTTATGTCCTTTGCGGTTCCGTATTCCTTCTATAATCAGGTCGCCAATGGCGTCGGTTGTTGTCATGTATGTGATGGATGTGTTTTTAACTTTCAGCAAATATAGTGAATTTGGGGCAATTTTGCCCGGCGTTTATGTAATAAACAAGCCAGAGACTAAAAAGTGCGGTGTCATTCGTATTTCACAGCCGTGGCCGGATCGATTCGTGAGGCGAGGCGTGCCGGAACCACGAGCACAAGCCACGATATGGCCACCACACCTACGTTCAGCGCCGCCAGTCCCCAGGGGTCGAGAGTTGCCGGAACGCTGCTGAGGTAGTACATCTCGGGGTTGAGGGGCACCACATGCCAGGTTCGCTGGATTAAGGTCATGCCGATGCCTGCTACATTGCCTATGGCAAGTCCTATAATGACTGTTCGCAGGCTCAGGTGCACGAAAATATCGCACACCAGTGAACTGCCCGCGCCAAGGGCCCGGAGAATGCCTATAGTGCGCACCCGTTCCAGAATGAGTATGAACATGCTCGATACCAGAGTGAACGATGCAACGGCAATCATGAGTATGAAAATGACAATCACATTGGTGTCCAGAAGTGCCAGCCAGTTGTAATAAATGGCGCCTGTCTGTTCTATGCAGCTCACGGGATAATAGCCTTCGAGTTGTCCTGTCGAGGCGGCTGCAAGCAGGGTGGTCTGCAGTGTCTGTGCATAGTCGGAAATATTTCCGGCAAGTCCGCGGATTTCGATTCTGCCGGCCTGGGCTGGAGATAAGGAAGCCACGCTGCGCAAGAGGTCCGGAGAGGTGTATGCCACAGTGCGGTCGTAGTCGCCGAAGTCGCTGCGGTAAAGCCCGGCTACGGTGTGGCGGCGGGCCTTTACGGTGCCGTTGACAACGAATGTGGAGTAAACCTTGTCGCCCACTGCCAACCCGAGGCTTGATGCCATGGATTCCGATATCACTATGTGGTTCCGGCAGCTGTCGGCGGAATAATCGGGCCATGCCCCCGCCACTATGTTGGATTTTTCAAAAGTGAAATCTCCGTCGGGGTCGCGGGCGAGAAACATGGCACCTTCGAAGTCGTTGTCGGTTTTCAATATTCCCGGCATCCTCAATGCGGCATCGATGGAGGCATTTTCGGGTAGTGCCTGGCGTATATGCCAATAGAGGGTGCTGTCGGCGGTGATTGCCTGGAGTTCCTCTCCGCTTCCGATACTATATGCAGGGGCTATGGTGAGCTGTGCATCGAAACCGGTGAGTTTGCGTTTGATTTCCTCCTTGAATCCCACCACCACGGCGAGAGTGAGTTCCATGACAATAAGCGCCAGGGCCACGCCGGTTATGGCAATGGCGACCCCTGTGCGCCCGCTTGCGCCTTTCGACAGGCGCAGCCGGCGGGATATTCGGTAACTTAACGACATGGATTGTCTGTAGCCGGTTTTCCGCTGTTATCTGTTATTTGATGAGGCTCACCGAGCGTTCCCTTGCCATTCGGCGCAGGTTGAGGATGGCATAGCGCATCCGGCCCAGTGCGGTGTTGATGCTCACGCCGGTGAGCGCGGCTATTTCCTTGAACGACAGATTCTGGTAGAATCGCATGTCCACAACCTGGCGCTGGCTTTCGGGCAGTTCGGTCACCAGAGCGCGCAGGTCTTCCTCAATCTGCATGCCTATAAGGGTGTCTTCTACGGTTCCTTCGCTGAATTCGCTGCGGTTCAGTAGATTCACTCCGTTTTCGTCATCGGTCGATAGCTGATTCTCCACTTTGTCCTGGCGGTATGAGTCGATAATGAGATTGCGGGCTATGCGGTATATCCACGCGATGAATTTGCCTTGGTCGTTGTAGCGTCCCTGACGGATGGTTACGATGGCTTTGACGAATGTCTCCTGAAAGATATCGTCGGCGAGGTCGCTGTCTTTGACCATCGAGAGAATGAAGTTGAAGAGCCGCGCTTTGTGGCGTTTGAGCAATTGGTCGAACGCGTTGTTGTCGCCTGCGGCGTATGCCGACACCAACTGTTCGTCGGTGAGGGTGGTGTGATTTTGCATTTCCTGTTCTTTTGCTTGGTTGAGTAGAGGTATGCTATAGGCAGATTGGGGGTTAACGGGTTTATAAATTGGTTTATCGTTAAGATACTATGCGGAATCGGCACTTCTATTGGCGCCAATTAGTTGCAAAAATAATAATTTTATCCCGACCGGCAATCGCTGTGTGGTGTATTGTTCTTCGCTTTGGAAATTTTTAACACCTGCAAAGGCAATAATTTTTCTCATCAGGGATTGAAAAAAATAACATGGATGCTACAATAACATGTGGTGTAGGCGCGTTTTATAATTGATTTCATCCTGTTCACTTCACCTCAACACACAATGCCTATGAAGAATAGCTCTACTCTTTCACTGCCGCGCCGTCGGCGACTCGTTAAAAACACTTGCGAAAGCAGAACAATCCAGGGCGGCACAAGCCGTGTCAAGGAATCCACAGTCGACTTCCTGCGCCAGTTCGCCCGTGCCTATAATCCGCTGCCATTGGCCAACGCAAGCCTCTCCGGCATTATCCTCAACTGATAGGCCATAGCACAACAACAATGCCGGCGCTCTTCCGCGGAAGAGCGCCGGCATTGTTGTTGTGCTATGGTTTGTCGCTGTCAGGCTTTGATTCGTTCAACATAGGAGCCGTTGCGGGTGTCGATGCGCACCTTGTCGCCTATGTTGCAGAAAAGGGGAACGCGTACTTCGGCGCCTGTTTCCACTGTGGCGGGTTTGAGTGTATTGGTGGCTGTGTCGCCTTTGATGCCGGGTTCGGTGTATGTGATTTCCAGAACCACGCTCATAGGCATTTCGCAGGTGAGAATGGTGTCGGAGGCAGCGTGAACCATAGCTTCGCACACGTCGCCCTCCTTGAGGAATTCAACACCTTCGATGCTCTCGCCGGGGATGGCCACCTGCTCGAAGGTTTCGGTGTGCATGAAGTTGTAGCCCATGTCGTCTTTGTAGAGGAACTGGTAGGGACGACGCTCGATGCGTACTTCTTCCACTTTCACACCGGAGTTCCAGGTTTTGTCCAGAATGCGGCCGGTTTTGACATTGCGGAGCTTGGTGCGGACGAAAGCCGGGCCTTTGCCGGGTTTTACGTGAAGGAATTCTTTGATGAAGTAGTATGTGCCGTCGATGTCGAGGCACATGCCATTTTTAAAATCTGCAGTTGTTGCCATAAAGATGGTATATGTCGGTATGTTTGTTGCCGGTTTTTGTCTTCGAGCCGCAAAATTACGCAATTATAAGTGCTTGTGCAAGTGAAAAAGCTCAATCGGGAAAGAGTCGCTGGACAATGATGGCGTCGGCATAGTGCCGTCCGCGGCGCAGCCAGCTGCGCAGCATGCCGCAGGGTTTGAATCCGCAGCGGTCGAACAGTCGGCGGGAGGCCTCGTTGTCGCAGGCTATCTGTGCTGCAAGCTGGTGCATGCCCAGGACTTCGGATGCATACGAGCACAGCAGGTCGAGCGCCTTTGTCCCCATGCCTTTGCCGCGCTCCGACTCCACGATGGCTATGCCGGCGAAGCCTCGCCGGTCACGCGGTTCGTAGTCGGTGATGTCTATAGTGCCCACACTCTGGCCTGTGGCCCGGTCTATGATGATGAGCCGCAGTTCGCGCGCGGAATAGATGTCGGCATTGTAGCTTTCGATATATCGGCTTATTTCGAGCCTGCTGCGGGGTGCCGTGGCGAATCCGCACTCGTTCATGCCGCTGGCATTCTCCAGCAGGTAAAGCATGTCGATGTCGGATGGTTCCGGTGCCCTGAGTATGATGTCTGTGCTGGTGAGTTTCATATTTCGAACGGAGTGCGATACAGGATGGAGCGGGCGAGTGTGGCCTCGTCGGTGTACTCGATGTCGTTGCCTACGGCCACACCGCGAGCCAGCTGGGTGAGGCGTATCTTGCGTGGCAGACGCGACAGAAGCCGCGATATATAATAATTGGTGGTGTCGCCTTCGATAGTGGGCGATGTGGCAAGAATCACTTCTTCGATACCGTTGTCTTCTGCCACACGTTCTGCAAGCGACGACAGCTCCAGCTGATCGGGACCTACGCCGTCGATAGGCGATATTACTCCGCCAAGCACATGGTACAGGCCGTTGTATTGCCCTGTGGCTTCGATACTCATCACGTCGCGTACGGTCTCCACCACACACACCGTAGCGGAAGAGCGTCCAGGCGAAGAGCACACCGGGCATACCTCGTCCTCGCTGATGTTGTGGCACACACGGCAGTAGCGTATGTTGCGCCGTAGGTCTATTATTGCCTGGCCTATGCTCTCGGCATCCTCGACAGGTCGCCGGAGAAGATGCAAGGCGAGTCGCAACCCCGTTTTTCGGCCGATGCCCGGCAGCCTGCTGAAGGCGGCGACAGCATTTTCGAGAGCCGCCGATGAGTATTCACTTTCCATATCCCTTGTTTTTAAGAGGTTGTTTAATAATCATTGTTAACGCCAGGGTGGTGTATTTTATGTTAATTCAATTTTTTTTGTCAAGGTTGTCAATAATGGAATCAGTGATGCCTCCGAAACTTCGGAGTGTCTTTATTCCTTTGCTTCAGTCGCATAGTCCGCTATGCTCCTTCGCTGCAGGAATAAATACATCTCAAAAATTTCGGCCCTGGCGTTAACAAGCATTATTAAACAACCTCTAAGGCTGCAAATTTAGCATCTTGCCCCCGCCCTTACAATAGTTTTTTTGATGCTTTGCAATTATTCGCTAATTTTGCAGGCTGATAAGCGGTTCGTCCGCCTTGATAAGAAGAAATGGAAATTATCCGCACAGTAAAGCGCCTGGAAGAGGCGCTCGGCAATGCCCGCAGCGAAGGCCTGTCAATCGGGCTTGTGCCTACTATGGGTGCGCTGCATGCCGGTCATAAGAGTCTGGTGGATTGCGCGCGCGCTCAGAACGATGTGGTTGTTGTGAGCGTGTTTGTGAATCCTACGCAATTCAACAACGCGGCCGATCTGGCCACATATCCCCGAACGGAAGCTGCCGATGAGGCTTTGCTTGATGCTTCGGGCGTCGACTATATGTTCCTGCCATCGGTGGAAGAGGTTTATCCGCAGCCTGATACCCGTGTTTTCAATCTTGGCCCTGTTGCCGAGGTTATGGAAGGCCCTATGCGTCCGGGTCACTTCAATGGAGTATGCCAGATTGTGAGCAAGCTGTTTGGCATGGTGAAGCCCCATCGTGCCTATTTCGGCGAAAAGGACTTCCAGCAGATTGCCGTAATCCGCAGGATGGTGGAGCTCGAGGGCTTTGAGGTCGAGATTGTAGACTGCCCCATAGTCCGCGAGGCCGATGGCCTGGCGTTGAGCTCGCGCAATGTGCGTCTCACTCCCGAAGGCCGGCAAGTCGCTCCCGGTATTCATAGAGTTCTTGCGGAAAGCGTCCGCCTGAAGGAAAACGGAATGAATCCTGGCGAGGTAGAGGATGAAGTCGTGCGGCAGATCAATAGTCTGCCAGGACTGACAACCGAGTATTTCTCGATTGTCGACGCCATCACCATGCAGCCTCTGGCAGCTTGGGAATCGGCAGGTGCGGCAGGTGCCGTGGGCTGCGTGACTGTATACTGCGGAGACGTTCGCTTAATCGACAATATACGATACTGAACATGTTCATCCAAGTTCTAAAATCGAAAATACACCGTGTCACTGTCACGGATGCGCGGTTGGACTATATCGGCAGCATAACCATCGATGCCGACCTGCTCGATGCCGCAGGCATTATTCCCGGCGAAAGGGTGTTCATCGTGGACAACAATAACGGTTCGCGCCTCGACACATATACTATTGCCGGCGAACGCGGTTCCGGCACGATATGCCTCAATGGAGCCGCCGCACGTATGGTGCAGCCTGGCGATATTGTAATCATAATGGCATACGCCACGATAACACCTGAAGAAGCCAAAGACTTCTCTCCTAAAATCATCTTTCCCGACACAACCACCAACCTGTTAAGCTGATGTTTGAAAAACTTTCCGACCGCCTTGAGCGGAGCTTCAAGCTCCTCAAAGGTCAGGGCAGAATAACCGAAATAAATGTTGCCGAAACCCTGAAAGATGTTCGGCGTGCCCTGCTTGATGCCGACGTGAACTACCGTGTGGCGAAAACGTTCACCGATACAGTGAAACAGAAAGCGCTGGGTCAGAATGTTATCAATGCAATCAAGCCCGGTGAGCTGATGGTGAAGATAGTCCACGACGAACTGGCCTCGCTGATGGGAGGGCATGCTGCCGGAATTGAAATCTCCGGCAAGCCGGCCATAATCCTAATGAGCGGTCTGCAGGGCTCCGGTAAAACTACATTTACCGGCAAGCTCGCCAAGAAGCTGAAAGCGGAGAAAGGCCTCAAACCTCTGTTGGTGGCATGCGACGTATACAGGCCTGCGGCTATCGATCAGCTTAAGGTTCTGGCGAATTCCATCGATGTGCCTGTCTACACCGAAGATGGTGTAAAGGATCCGGTGGGAATCGCGCGCAGGGCTATCGAATATGCACGCACAAACAGGAACGACCTGGTGATTGTCGATACCGCAGGCCGACTGGCTGTCGACACCGAGATGATGGACGAGATTGAAGCCATCAAGAATGCGATCAATCCGGGCGAAATTCTGTTCGTTGTCGATGCCATGACTGGTCAGGACGCTGTCAACACCGCCAAAGCGTTCAACGATCGTCTCGATTTCAGTGGCGTTGTGCTCACCAAACTCGATGGCGACACCCGCGGGGGCGCGGCGCTGTCCATCCGGTCGGTGGTGGAGAAACCTATCAAATTCATCGGCACCGGCGAAAGCCTTGAGGGCATCGACGTGTTTTATCCCGAACGTATGGCCGACAGAATCCTCGGAATGGGCGATATTGTCAGCCTTGTGGAAAAGGCGCAGGCTCAGTACGATGAGAAGGAAGCCGAGGAGATTGCCCGTAAGCTTCGCAAGAATCAGTTCACCTTCACCGATTTTCTGAAACAGATTCAGCAAATCAAGAAGATGGGCAACATCAAAGACCTTGCCGCCATGATTCCTGGTGTCGGAAAAGCGATAAAGGATGTCGATATCGACAACGATGCATTCAAAGGCATCGAGGCCATGATAATGAGCATGACACCATACGAACGTGAGCATCCGGAGGTAATAAGAGGTACCCGTGTGCAGCGAATCGCCAAAGGTTCCGGACGCCCGGTGGTGGAGGTGAATCGCCTGCTCAAGCAGTTCGACCAGATTCGTAAGATGATGCACAAAGTCAGCAATATGGGCCCCAATCCAGCTGCCATGATGCGCCAGATGCGTCAGCAGCAGGGTCGTCGCCGATAAAAAACAGTCTTCGCCATGGAATTAATCGACGGAAAAGCAACTGCAGCGCAGATAAAAGAGGAAATCGCCGCCAAAGTCAGGGAGCGGGCTGCGGAAGGCAAGAAAATACCGCATCTGGCCGCCATCCTTGTCGGCCACGACGGAGGAAGCGAATCATACGTTGCCAACAAGATCAAAGCCTGCGAGGCGTGCGGATTCCGCTCGTCGCTCATCCGCTTCGAAAGCACCGGGCAGAATCCTTTGAATCCCGAGGAGCTGTTCGCGGCAATCGATAAGCTCAATAAAGACCCCGAAGTCGACGGTTTCATCGTCCAGCTTCCCCTGCCGAAGCATATCGACGACCAGAAGGTTATCGAGGCAATCGATCCGGATAAGGATGTCGACGGATTCCATCCGGTCAACGTGGGCAGGGCTTCGTTGGGACTGCCTGCTTTCCACAGCGCTACACCGGCGGGAATCGTGGAACTCCTCAAGCGAAACGGAATAGAGACTGCCGGAAAAAATGTGGTTATAATCGGAAGAAGCAATATCGTCGGCCGTCCTTTGGCTTCAATGCTTATGCACAAGGGTGCCGACGCCACTGTAACCGTGTGCCATTCGGCTACCAGAAACCTGGCCGATATCACCCGTAGAGCCGATATCATAGTCGCCGCACTCGGTCGCCCCGGGTTTGTTACCGAGGATATGGTGGCCGACGGAGCTGTGATTGTCGATGTAGGCACAACAAGAGTCCCCGACCAGTCGAGGAAAAGCGGATTCCGTCTTTGCGGTGATGTCGACTTTGAAAAGGTGGCTCCCAAATGCTCGCGCATCACACCCGTGCCTGGAGGTGTAGGACCTATGACCATAGCATCACTGATGCTGAACACCCTGGAGGCTTGTCGTAGACGCGAAGCAACAGCACGCTGATGGCGCTTTCGTGGTTGCTGCCGTTGTGGCTCACTCTTGCAGGAGTTGTTTTCGGATACGACGAGGCCGAAATTCTCTTTGCCGGGGATGCAATGCAGCATGTCGCCCAACGCGATGCCGCGAGAACAGCCGATGGCCGATACGACTTTTCCCAATGCTTCACTGAGTTTGAGGCAGTAATCCGAAGTGCCGACCTGGCAGTCGTGAATCTCGAAACGCCAGTGGGGCCGCCGCCCTATCAGGGCTACCCGTGCTTCAATGCGTCCCCGTCGTATGTCGATGCGCTTGCAAATGCAGGGTTCGACTTCTTCCTTACTGCCAATAATCACACTCTCGACAGAGGTCCCCGGGGACTCCGGGCCACCATTGCCGAGCTTGTTGCCCGCGGCCTCGGACACATAGGAACATACAGCAGTGATTCCGCGCGCATGCGTGCGATTCCTGAAATAGTCGATGTCAACGGTATAAAGATAGGATTTCTGAATTACACCTATGGCACCAATGGCATTCAGCCGCGCGATGGAGTAGTGGTTGATTATATCGACAGGGAAATAATACACGCCGACGTCGATGCCACACGTAGCGCCGGAGCCGACATCGTGGCGGTGTGCATGCATTGGGGCGACGAATACCGCATGTTGCCCAACACAGCGCAGAAACATACCGCCGATTTCCTCGAGGCTATAGGTGTCGACCTTATTATAGGAGGCCATCCGCACGTAATTCAACCGATGGAGCTGCGCCCCAACCGCTATTATCCCGAGAAGAAAGTCATGCTGGTATATTCATTGGGAAATTTTATCTCCAATATGAAGAAAACCGACACGCGCGGTGGCGCCATGCTTCGGGTGCGTCTTAGGAAAGACCATCGCAGAGTAGTGGAAATTGTCGAAGCCGACTACACACTTGTATACACTGTGCCGGGTTCAAGTCCAGAAAACAACTTCCATCTTGAAAAACCCGATAGCTGCGGGCACCCCCAGGCAAAAGAATTCTCCCGCAATGCGCGTAGAATTTTCGGAGAACATAATATAAACGTTCAGGAAAGCCGCCCTTAGCATGAGTTTGGGCGGCTTCGTATTGTTAGTCAGAGAGTTGAGCGTGGAGGTGATGCGTGATGGTTGTTAATACATATTTGCACTTTCCTCAATAAGAGTTAAATCTATGTTATTAAGCATACTTTTAGGGCAAAAAATTTGGAGGGAAAAGA